>Ga0315279_10000486_pt1 | contig 78834 bp, 58 predicted proteins | sample YL17G06_20_MG_FD_203694 | JGI IMG/M metagenome (GOLD analysis project Ga0315279, IMG submission 203694) | Sediment microbial communities from Yellowstone Lake, YNP, Wyoming, USA - YL17G06_20 | ecosystem: Environmental > Aquatic > Freshwater > Lake > Sediment | place: USA: Wyoming | collected...
TGATGCAATAGGCAAGGTCGTGACTACATTGACTTTTGCAGCGGGCAGTCCATCTCTTACCCCCATGAGGGCTGCTTTCGCAGCAAATATTTTTAGAAATTCATCGTAACTGCGTAACTTGGGTTAACAGCTACTATCAGCTTTGTTGTTTGCAGTTGGGCTTCACAAAAAATAGAGACCACCCGCTGGAGACTCCTTTCAACAGTAACGGGCGACCTGCCCAAACCCAATACCGGCAACCAGCAGACAGCAAGTCTGGTGCTCGATATTGATAAAGATGGCGTCAACGACTTTGTCATTACCGAGCGGACTAAAGCGCCTTCGGTCCTATGGTATCGCCGAAGCTCAAATGGGTGGACAAGATATGTGGTCGATAATGAGCCTTTGCATATTGAAGCCGGAGGCGACTTCTGCGACATCGACGCAGATGGCGACCTCGACATAGTATTCGGAGGCGACTGGCAGAGTAACAAACTCTGGTGGTGGGAAAATCCATACCCAAACTATGACCCAAACACTCCCTGGAAACGCCGCGAAATCAAAAACTTCGGCGCAAATAAGCACCACGACCAGATGTTTGGTGATTTTGATGGCGATGGAAAAGCCGAACTTGTATTCTGGAACCAGGGCGGCTGCAAATTGTATATCGCCGAAATTCCTGACAAGCCCGGAGAAGCTCTATCATGGCAGTGCTCAGAAATCTACTCCTATAGTAGCGACAGCGAAATGGAACAGCGGGGGACATACCCTGGCTTCAAAGCAGTCAACGAACACGAGGGCCTGGCCAAAGCGGACATCGATGGCGATGGGAAAATTGATATAGTTGGTGGTGGTAGATGGTTCAAGCACAATAGCGGCATCAGCTACACGCCAAACATCATCGATGCTGGCTACACATTTTCTCGCTCAGCAGCGGGCCAACTGATAGCGGGAGGACGGCCTGAAGTGGTCCTGGTTGTAGGCGATGGCGTAGCTCCACTTGTAATGTACGAATGGAGAAAGGGGATTTGGGTTAGCAAAAAGCTGCTCGAAGAAGTGGACTGCGGCCACTCGCTGGCACTGATAGACTTTAACGGCGACGGCAATCTCGATATCTGGATAGCAGAAATGCGCCTCAACAACGGAAATCCCGATGCGAAAAGTTTGATTTTATTGGGTGACGGCGAAGGAAATTTCCAAACGATAGAAGTATCACGCGGTATCGAGCTGCACGAATCCAAAATTGCCGACCTCGATGGAGATGGCGACTTAGATATCCTCGGAAAACCTTATAATTGGCAGTCACCACGATTGGACATCTGGCTTAATGAAGGCCCACCTTCTGGCGGGTTATGAGTTTATAATTCATCGATGAACTATGAACAACGAACTATGAACTATGAGAATGGGCACGTGCCGGTCGGGCAGGAGTCGGCTGGTTGCAGGCCGCCCCGACAGGTTTCGCAGCCGGGAGTCGATGGCTTACTGTGCCCCACTGAGAAGCCTGAGAACAGTTTTTGTAGATTCGACCCTTTGCACTTTTCGCAAATATGGTTGCCCACCTGTTTCTCCAGAAACTCCATCCTATGACCGCAGTCGTTGCATTTATATTCAAATATAGGCATTTTAATCTCCGATGAACGACGAACAACGAACTACGAACCCCCAAGTGCCTCAAGTGTATCCATCACGACCGGGATATGTGTATATGCGGGGCCGCCGCCCATCATTACCGCCACCGAAGCGGCCTCGAGAATCTGCTGCTTTGTTGCCCCGGCATCGAGGCATTTTTGCACATGCAGCCGAATGCAGGGCGCACAGCGTTGAGCCACGCTTATACCCAGAGCGACAAGCTCCTTTTCCCGCACTGATAGTGCACCATCTGCCATAACCTTGCTAAATAACCCCGCAAAACCACCAACGGTGTCAGGAAGATGCTGTTTCATTTTCGCCACATCATTTTTGAATTTTTCAAAGAATTCTTTCGTTTCATTTGTCATAACTCCACCTTTCCTAAATCCGTCTCCGGCGGAACCTAACTTCGCATAAAAGCTTCGCCTAACGCCTCGATTATATCCGTAGCTATCAAGCTTACCTGGCCGATTTTTTCTGCCGCAATGTCACCAGCTAAGCCGTGGATATAAACGCCCAGAACAGCGGCATCGAAATTGCTCAAGCCCTGGCCCATAAGTGCGGTGATGACGCCTGTAAGGACGTCGCCTGAGCCGGCTGTAGCCATACCGGGATTGCCGGTCTTGTTGACATAAACCTTTTGGCCACCTGCCTTGAGCGAAGTCGAAAGGTCGCTAACGACTGTTCCAGCCCCTTTCAGCACAACAGTAGTTCCTGTTTGCTGTGCTAATTGCACCGCCTGTTTTTGTCGGTCGGCAGGCAATTGGTCCCTGAAAAGGGCCGACCATAATCTATTCATTTCGCCGGGATGAGGGGTCAAAATCAGTTTTGCTTTTAGTTTGCTTGGCCAGGATTTCAGAGCGGCGAGGTTATTGAGGCCATCGGCGTCTATAAGCAGCCGTAAGTTTTCCTGCTGCAGAAGTGCCCCAAGGACCGCCTTAATCGCACCGCTGACGCCGATACCCGGTCCAAAGGCGACCGCATCATTTTCGCTGATAGTGTTAAGAATAGTATTGATTGCCTTTGCAGATATTCGGCCGCAACTATCTTCCGGCAGTGCGATGGTGGTAAAGGATGGCTCTATCGAAGCAACTATGGGCAAAACGCTTTTGGGGGTTGCCACTCGCACCAGACCTGCGCCGGCCCGCAGGGCGGCTCGACCCGCAAGGGCAGCAGCGCCGCTCATACCCATACTGCCGGCGATGATTAAAACCTTGCCGAGATCACCCTTATGGGCATCAACCGCCCGCGGCTTTAATCTCGGTATCGTTTCTACTAATTGCATACAAACTCGTTCCACAGTGGGATACCCCACGTGGTATCCTATCGTGCGGTATATTACAAAAAATGCAGGATATGGTCAATAAAAGATTTGACAAGCAGACAGAAAGGTTTATAATAATTAAATACAGTGAAGAATTTGTTTGGGATAAGCGGTAAAAGAGTCTGTCGGTTTTCGCAGGGATTAAAACCTATGAGTGAAATTATATTTATCGTTGAAAATTCTGATGAGGGTGGTTACACCGCCAAATCTCTCGGTTACTCTATTTATACCGAAGGTGAAACATTAGACGAGTTAAAAGAAAATATCAAAGATGCGATAAAATGCCACTTTGACGGGAATTAAAGAATTATTCTAATTGGAAAGTTATGAAAGACGTTGTACGAAAAGGCAAGAAGACTCGGGAACTTCTTATATAGAAAGGAACTGCCTGCTTTTCCCGGTTTATGCAGATTGCATAAAACCTTGTTCGGCGACAAAGAAAGGAGACGGATGTCATGCGAAAGATACGCTGTTCTATGTGTGGCGGGGTCTTGGAGTATCTTGGTGGCCCCGGTTCTCTTGAGCAGTGGCGTGGCAATGTCTGCACAGAATGCGACCTGGTATTTTGCCCCAACTGCATAACCGTAGGTGGCCCAACCCCATGTCCCAAGTGTCATGCCCCCACACACCCCGCCAGCAGGATTTTCCTGACCAAGAAACCGAAGGAGAGCAGAGTTGCTGCATTGCTCGGCAAATTGTTTGGCAACAGGGAATACCATACCCTCGTCAAGCGGCTCAAAGACCTCATCGTAGAGGCCAATAACTGGGGGTGCTCCCACAAGTGGCCTCTCTTTGAGAAATACCCACAATACCAAGAGATTCGAGAGATAGGCAAGAGACTATATGAGATTGGCGGGATCGGTCTTATGCGTAAGGCGTACAGGAAGGTAGAAAGAAGTGTTGCGTACCCTGGCATGAGCGAGATGTGGTGGCACGGTGTTGGTGAATGGCTAGGTTGACGATGCGTTCGCTGAACAACAGGATGAAGGCAACGCAGACAAGCCGCGAGTCTCACCCTGAGCGTTAGCGGCTTTGCCAAAAATATGAGTTTGGAATAATATCGCACCTATCCCTACTTCCTTGCTTCAATTTTCTTGTTTATCAGCGTTGCGGTAACGGCTGCGGAAAAACCATTGTCTATATTGACAACGGTAACGCCGGAAGCACAACTGTTTAGCATCGTCAGAAGGGCCGAGAGTCCCTCGAAGCTGGAGCCGTAACCGACACTGGTCGGCACGGCGATAACCGGACAGCTTACCAGACCCCCAACCACACTGGCGAGCGCCCCTTCCATCCCTGCGACAACAATAATAACGTTCGCCTTCTGTAGTTTTGGCAGATGCCCGAAGAGTCTGTGCAGGCCGGCTACTCCGACATCACAAATCAGTTCCGTCCGCTGGCCCATAATCTCGGCGGTAACCTTCGCCTCGGTCGCAACAGGCAAGTCCGCGGTGCCGGCGGTAACTATTGGCAGGATGGTTTTCGAGGCAGGCAACTTTTTCTGCTTGAGGACAATTGCCCTGGCTAATTTTTCGTATCGGGCCTTGGGGAACTTCTTTGTTCTGGCTAATGCCTCGAAAATGTGTGGCTCGGCCCTGGTGGCCAGAACGTTATTTCCTTTTGCAGCCAGGCTCTCGAAGATTTTAATTATCTGCTCGTTAGTTTTGCCGGGGCAGTATATGACCTCAGGAAAACCCCTGCGGATTGTCCGATGGTGGTCAACGCGGGCAAACCCCAGGTCCTCAAACGGCAAATGGCGGAGTTTTTCAATCGCCTGGTCGATACCGATTTTGCCGCTCTTGACCTGTCTTAATAATTTTTTTAATTGCTCTTGTTGAATATCTCACCTCTTTTTTGTCCTGCCACCAAGGCACAAAGTCACGAGTCACCTGCCATCTTGTCTAAAATTCTCTGTGTTCTCTGTGCCCTCTGTGGCCAATTTTCATCCGATTGCTGCCGGTTCGAGGGTCAAATCGGCGAAAAGCCCTGCCTTAAACTTATGGTATCCCAATGAAGCTACCATAACTGCATTGTCAGTGCAATATGGTTTCGGTGCAACCAATAGTTTTCTTGGCGGCGTAGCCGAGTCACACATCTGCTTCAAATGCTTTCGCAGTTGGTTATTGGCTGCCACTCCGCCGCCCAAGAGAATAGTCTTTGCGCCGATTCTTTCAATGGCCCGCTGCGTCTTTTCCAGAAGCACGTCAATCACTGCTGCCTGGAATGACGCTGCGATGTCAGCGATTTGCTGTCGGCTCATCGAATCGACCTTGTCTTCGCCTTTCATATCCTGGCCGCGGCAATAATACAGCACAGCCGTTTTGATACCACTGAACGAAAAATCCAGCGACTGCGGGCCGAGCATTGTGCGCGGAAATTTAACCGCATCCGGGTTTCCTTTTTCGGCTGCCTTTTCAATGCTGGGTCCGCCAGGATAGGGCAGCTTCAAAATGGTTGCAACCTTGTCGAATGCCTCGCCGACAGCATCGTCGATGGTGGAACCTAAAAGTTTCAATTCCAGAGGCGACCGGCAATCGTAAAGGCAGGTATGTCCGCCCGATACGATGAGAGCAACCGCAGGTAGTTGCAGATTGTCATCAGACAACATCGCCGATTGAAGATGGGCATACAGGTGATTGATGGCTATAAGGGGCTTGCCCCAGGTAAAGCTAAGGGTTTTGGCAGCGGTAACGCCCACGACCAGAGCGATAGTCAGACCCGGCTGATTGGCAACAGCGATTGCGTCAATATCATTTTTTGTAATGCCTGCCTGTGCCATTGCCTCGGCTATCACAGGATATATCTTTTCGATGTGTGCACGGGAGGCAATTTCGGGGACGACGCCGCCGTATTTTTCGTGCAGTTTGGTTTGCGAAGCTACTATGGAAGATTTGACAATCCGGCCATCCGCCACTACAGCCGAAGCGGTTTCATCACAACTCGTCTCAATACCTAAAATATTTACTGATTTACCTTTTTTCTGCATTATGAAAGGATATTAGCGGAAGGGGGGATGTATGTCAATCGGCGTGGTGTGTTAATTCACTGATTGGCGGCAAGCCGGCGTTTAATTTGTTCGATGTCGAGATTTTGGATATAGTCAACGAGATTTTGCCAGCCCTCATAAAATCCAAAACCGCCTTTGGTCATCTCCTCGACTGCTTCGGATTTGCTCCAGCCCTGAACAGCGATTCGATAAATCGCGCACATTATCCCTGTGCGGTCTGCCCCGCGCTGGCAGTGGACAAAAACTGGCGTGCGGCTCTTGTCGATAACAATCTGCAAAAAGCGGATTACCTCATCGTTTTCCGGATGCCAGGTCGTCATATTGATATGCTCATAAGATAAGTTGGTGCCGGTAGTCTCATCGCGGTCGGAATGAAACGCCCGCAGATTGATGACCGTTTTTATGCCGAGTTTCTCCAGCTGCTGCATTCCCTCCGCGGTTGGCTGAGCACCGCGATACAGGTCTTCCGAGACCCTATGTAGGTTCGGCACACCGGGTAGTTCCAGCCGCTCAGCCCATTTCCTTTCAGCGGAAAGATTCGTTTGTGTAGCCCGCTGCTGGTTCGTGGAACGTCTGCTAATCACCTGCCCGTAGGGTTGCACCAGATTTATTGCTATGGCAGCTACAATTACAATACCCAGCATGCCTGCAACGTAACGCAGCTTCCTCGATTTGGGCTCTTCTTGTTTCTGCTCATTCATCTGTTCACCCTGTCATTTTCTTCGTTGTGGATTTTGCCAGCAGTAATATTTGTTTGCATATACTTTTGCAAACGTGCGGCAATGAGAACCGTAGCGGAACCGGCCTGGCAAGCTCAAAATCCATACAGGGACTTTGTGGAAAATCATCGCCGACAATTTCTATCTTGCTTATGTCCCAACAGCCGAATCCCATTCGGCTTGATGTTTTGATAATCGGCAGGTCATCGGGACTTATATTTACAAGCTTGCAGCAGATTGTTTCGCAGGCAATGGGGTCTGTCCCGCCGACCAGCCAGCCGAGAGACCTGGCTCTGCCGCGAATAGGCCCAGGTCCATCCATAACAGTAACGGCATCGATGATAGTCAAGGCAGGATGTAGGAATTCGTATATCCGAATAAGCAGCTTGCAAAAATCATCGGCGTTTTTGCCTTTCCTGAAGTGCCACAGGGCCTTTCGCTTACCGCTGACGCAGCCGAACATATTCTTGACCGCAAATGTCGCCACCAACTGCTGATGCGTCTTGAATTTCGGCAGATTGATGATAACGTCGGCATCGAGCGCAACCGAGCTTATGCCGACTTTCGGATTTCCCGCTCCTATTCGACACCATCTTGGCTTATCAAGTTGTTTGACCGGCACGCCTAATCTCTTGAGGGGTTCCTCTAATTTTAGCGCCTTTACGCACGCAAAAACATTGCCCCAGGCGGGCGAATCGCCGACGAAAGGCCTCGCGCCGAAATCCTTTAGCAGCGAGGCGACCGCAAGAATTATCGCAGGGTCGGTCTGCGTGGCGTGGTGGCGAGACTTCGGAGCAATGAAATTGGGCTTCAGCAGGACAGTGTCGCCGGGTCTGACAAACTTTTCCAATCCGCCGAGAAGCGCCAACTGCGTTACGATGGCTTTGGCAATTCTTGGCGGGCTGTAATCACTGCATTGAGTTAATGCAACTGTGGCGTCGGCCATAAGGTGCTCAATAATTTATGCCGGTGCAAACTAATAAAAATATCCTGACAGCCGGTTTACGCTCAGGTAGTTTACGTTCGGTCTCGCTAAAGAACATACTGCCTTCGGGCTTGCTGAAAAATAGTCCTCCTAAAGCCCTCTGGTCGTTGACGTATTTTTCCGGCCCCAGGACGACAAAATCGCCGGGGCTCATCTTCAGTCCGAAACCGGCACAGCCAAAGGAGAACTCGCGTAGCCGTGCTCGAGCGGTTAATTGGGGGACCGCGCTTGTTATCGGTAGTGAGAATACCGGATAGGCAACGAGGTCGCATACGCCTCTTGATGCCGGGATTTTTTCAGCTTTTATCCGTAGGACGAGGACACCCGGCCCGATAGGGGTAGATTCCCTTGAGCCATTGCTGGAAACGTAAGAGACGGCTCGCTGGCTGTCTAAGCCGGTAACGGCAATGTCGTTGGGCTGGCCGTCAGGTAATAATAGCGAAACCTTTACTATTCTCTGTCCACCGGCAGCACGCAGCAAATCGAGGGTTTTATTCCACATCTCGACTTGCCCGAAACGAACCGAAAATAAGTTGTCCTTGAAGGCATCGTAATTATTAAACCGCAGCAGTGTTATGTATAGTGTCTGCTGGATATCCTCCAGTTTGCTAATATTTTCGGCTGGTATTTCAAAAATATGAACGTCAAAATTCATCGTCTTTAGTGGCAGGGGACCCGGCATTTTGCCGCCTTGCGAAGGGGCTATGTCGCCGATCTTGACCTTCTCCCATATCGGCTTTCCTTTTTCGAGTGGTGTGCAGCCTATCAGGCAGACACCTAACCAGCCGATAACCGCAATTTGAAAGGCCCGAATCATAAACATAGATTAGCAATTGCCTGCGTATCTGTCAATTAACCCGCCTTCGGTGGGCTCACCACTCATCTGCCAGGGGCGGACCCGGCTTAATTCGCTAATTCTCTTGACCGGATTTCCTGTTTCGTTTTTAATTATACGGGTAGTGTTCTGTTATTGCTTGATCGATAGTTGTCATTGCGAGCGAAGCGAAGCAATCTCTATTGCCCAGGAGTCGGAGATTGCCACGGTCCTTCGGGCCTCGCAATGACACTTCATCGAAACGTAATAGGGCAACAATTGCGTAAAAGAAACTCGAATTTGAAAGGAGCAAGGAAAAATGAAAGTCAGCAGACGTGCTCAGGATGTGCCACCTTCGGCGACTTTAGCCGTTACTTCACGGGCAAAGGAATTGAAGGCTAAAGGTGTGGACGTAGTTGATTTCGGTGCAGGCGAGCCGGATTTCGATACGCCCGATTTTATCAAAGAAGCTGCGATAAAGGCGTTGAAGGCAGGCAAAACCAAATACACAGCCGAGTCCGGCATAGTGGAGCTGCGGACCGCCATCGCCGCCAAGCTCGAAAAGGAAAACGGCCTCAAATACACCCCCGAGCAGGTTATTGTCAATATCGGCGGCAAGCACTCGGTTTATGAGGCGATGCAGGCGGCACTTGACCCCGGCGATGAGGTTATTCTGCCTGTGCCATATTGGGTAACATATCCGGAGACGATAAAACTCGCCGGTGCTGTCCCGAAAATCGTTCAGACCGACAAAAAGAATAGCTACAAAATTACACCCTCGCAGCTAAAACAAGCACTCACACCAAAAACCGCTATGCTGGTGCTCAATTCGCCCAGCAATCCGGGCGGTTTTACTTACGAACCTCAGGAACTGAAAGCCCTCGCAAAGGTTCTTGAAGGGACAAAAGTGGTGGTGCTTTCAGATGAAATTTACGAAAAGTTAATCTACGGCGATACCAAATTTGTGAGCTTTGCGTCACTATCCAAAGATGCCTATGACAGGACCCTGACCCTCAACGGCCTGAGCAAAACTTTCTCTATGACCGGCTGGCGTCTGGGGTATGCCGCAGGGCCGCTGGAAGTTATAAAGGCGATGGGGCGTCTTCAATCTCACATGACCTCCAATCCTGTAACCTTCGCTCAGTATGCTGCGATTGCCGCGTTGAGTGACCCCACTGCTGGCCAGACCGTAGAAAAAATGAGGGCGGAATTCGAGTGTCGAGGCAAATATATGGCCGAACGGCTCAACAGCATTAAAGGAATTGAGTGTCCCGAACCTACCGGCGCTTTTTACTGTTTCCCTGATGTTTCGAGCCACTATGGCCGAAATATAAATGGAATGAAAATTAACGGCAGTATGGACTTTGCAAAAGCAATCCTGGAACAGGCGAATGTCGCCCTCGTGCCGGGCCTGCCGTTTGGCTGTGACAACAATGTTCGTTTAAGTTTTGCCTGCTCACTTGAGCAGATTGCCAAAGGATTGGACCGGCTGGAAAAGTGGCTCGCTCAATAAAAACCAAAAAACGCCATTCTTTGTCTGCTTGAAAGGAAAAGAGTGATGTACTGTCCGAAATGTGGAACAGTAAATCCGGATGGTGCCCGATTGTGTTTCTCCTGCAAGTCGCTTTTGACAAGCACTTCAGCGCCCGTGCAGGAGGTTAAAACAAGAAAGGACAAAAAACGCAATTCTTTGCCTGCCTTAAAGGTAGATGCGTCTGCAGCCCCTCAACAGCCGGTAGAAATCATCGAGCGCATTGCTTTATCCGGCTGGCCAATGATTATCGCCTGGCTTGGAATGCTCATTTTTGCCCTCCACGCCTGCACGCACATGGTTGCTGCCGGCGATACCTGGGTCGCAATGGCGTGCGGCCGGCACTTCGTCAGCCGGGGAACAGTAGATACCATTGAGCCGTTCAGCGCAAACTCGCACAAGCCGGGACCGACTCCGGAAGAAGTCAAAACCTGGCCGGGCTGGGCACAATGGATTACAGACAAGGTCGGGCTTGAGACGGTCAAATACTGGCATCCGACCGGCTGGGTCAACCAAAACTGGCTGACGCACGTCATTTTTTATTCGCTGGTGCCCAAATCATCTTATGCCGATGGCCTGCATTTTACATCCAATGCGCTGGTCTATTGGAAATTCGCCATTTACATAATAACCGCTGTTTGCGTTTATTACACAGGCAGGTTATTAGGAGTCAACCCTGCTCTCTCAGCAGTTTTCTCCTGCTTTGCGATGTTTGTGGGGCGCTCGTTTCTGGATGTTAGGCCTGCCGGTTTCTCAAATATGTTGGTAGCTGTCTTTTTGTTAATCCTTGTCCTTGCTACCTATCGAAACGTCCTGTATATATGGTTCTTGGTGCCGGTGGCGGTTTTCTGGTGTAATGTCCACGGCGGATATATCTACGCATTTATAATGCTTCTGCCGTTTGTGGGTCTGCATTTACTGACCGCCTGCAACAAAAAATGGACCACAATTTTATACAATGTCACTGCCTGGCCGTTCTTTTATCTTGTCGCCTCCAGAACGGGGGAAAAAACAGTGGAAGCCGGGCCTGCATTATCCGGGCCTACATTGTCCATAGCGATTCTGCTGGTCGTTCTGATAGTTCTGGATTTTCTACTGATATTTTTCAAGAAAAACCTTGTTTCAATTGGATGGAAGGGCGTATTGCATACAATAAGTGCCGGTTTTGTCGCCTTTTTGGCTGTGGTTATATTTAATCCCTTTCATTTAACCAATCTGACCCATACTTTCGTCATCAGCGCCAGCAAAGATGCTGAAAGGTGGCGTGACGTCCACGAATGGCATCCCGCTTTCGCATGGGACAATCCCGTTGGCACCGCAATTCCTTTTCTGGTGATGTATATTATTGCGTGGGTGGTCCTCGCCGTATGGGTTGTCGTTCTGATATTAACTTCTCGCTCGGTCAGCCAATACCAGAAGCGAAAGGCAACCACCACGGAAGAGTATCAATGGCCTAAAATCGATTTACCGTTGCTCGTAATTGCTTCTCTTACCATTTATATGGCCATTCGTTCTCGCAGATTTATACCCATCGCGGCCATCGCAGCCTGCCCGGTTATGGCGATGTTTATTGACCAGATGATTCGTGTAATTTCAGCAGCGATGAACTTCCACAGACACAATCGCCCCAGCGTCTCACCAATGCCATCGAGTCTCAAGTGGCTCCTGGTCTGCGGTGGTGTCGTGGCAGTTCTATTTTTTGGTATATGGTGGAGTCTTAAATTTAAGCGCGTTTATCTGGACCCCTGGCCGGCTGATCAGGACTTAACTTCTGTCTTTATGCGGATGACCGCCTCGGATGCCAAACCGTTTTGCGCCTGTAAGTTTATTAAGGATAATAAATTAAAAGGGAAAATGTTTAATTACTGGACGGAGGGCGGCTTCATTGCCTGGGGTCAGGAGCCGGACCCAAATACGGGTCAGACGCCTTTGAAGTTGTTTATGGACGGCAGAGCCCAGGCGGCTTACAATGTCCCGGTTTTTAACCTCTGGACAACTATTATGGCCGGAGGACCAACCGTCCAGAGTGCTTATGCCAGGGGACATAGATTGACCGCTGATGATTATAAAGACATCGGCGAGTGGACAGACCAGCAGCTAAAAAAATACAACGTCTGGGTCGTCTTAATGCCGGCAGCTCAGTTTGACAGTCCTTTCGTAAAAGGTCTTGAGTATAATCCCATCTGGCGTGTCGTCTTGCTTAATAACAAGGATAAACTGTTCGTTGATGTGACAACACTTTCGGGCAAGGAGCTCTACGAGGGTATATTTACCGGAAAGACCTTGTTTCCTGACGATTTCTGTAAGGGTGTTACTCTTGCCCATGATTTCCTCTTATATCTTCCAGGAGTGGCAGCAAAACAACAGGGGCTTGATTTTGCTATCAAGGCCTTCGAGTTAAATCCATCACCGGCCCCAATGCTGGAAGTAGTTCTTATTGCCGCAAGGTTCACTGAAGTAAAACCTCGAGTCGATGATTTCTGCAGAAAGGTTTTGGACGACTTCGTAAAAAACAGAGACCTTTACACCAAACAGGATGGCTATCGCCTCAGAATCGAGGCTGTGCGATTGGCCTGCCTCCATCTGGAGAACGTGGCCCAGGCAGAGAAAAACACAAAACTTCTGAAACTATGTTCTGATGAAAGAAGAAAGTGTGAAGAGGAACGAAATCGGCTCTCTGAAGAGCAAAGGTGGTAACCTGTGACAAAGAATAGCTCGCCGGCAGACCAGGTTGATCCAAACTGCAAAGAAGCAATTTCTATCAGCGTTTTTTTCCCCTGCTACAATGAGCAAGAAAATGTTGCTCGCACTGTTGAGCAGGCACTTAACGTTCTCGAAAAGCTCAACGCCGACTTTGAAGTGATTATCGTTGACGATGGAAGTGCCGACAGGACCGGCCGGATTGCCGACGAAATCGCAAGCCGAAATAGCAGGGTAAAAGTAGTGCATCATCGGACAAATCTCGGCTACGGAGCGGCTCTGCAATCCGGCTTTAAGACGGCGACAAAAAAACTTGTATTCTATACCGATGGTGATGGCCAATTTGATTTGAATGAGCTGCCGGCGATGCTGCCGTTGATAAAGCAATACGATATTGTTTGCGGTTACCGGATGAGCCGTCGGGACAACCTGATACGCAAAATCAACGGCTGGTGCTGGACAAAGCTGGTTTGTTTGCTGTTCGGTATGAAAGTCCGCGACATAGATTGTGCTTTCAAACTATACAAAAGGGAAATTTTTGATAACATTAAATTGTCAAGCACAGGTGCCCTGATTAGCGCCGAAATCCTGGCTCGGGCTGTTCGCAAAGGCTATTCGCTGACCCAAAAGGGGGTGCACCATTATCCGCGAATAGCCGGCGCACAAACAGGTGCAAATTTGCGGGTGATTTTTCGTGCCTTCAAAGAGCTGTTTAAGTTAAGGCACCGAATACTGAACGGTGACTGATTGTCGAAACTATTGGTCTGTTATTGCTGAAGTAATAACCTGTCATTGCGAGCGAAGCGAAGCAATCTCAACTTATCGACTGTCCAGGATTGCTTCGTCGTCCCACCGTTGGCGGGACTCCTCATAATGACAATCCCTCAAATCACAAGCAACAGACCACCAGGCGTAAACTACCAGATATACAATGTCGGATAAAAACGAAAAAAAAGTGAATCTCTTCATTTACGGCTCGCTTCGCGACCCCGATATTTTCAAATCCGTAAGTGGCTTTGGCTTTAGCAGAAAGACCGCAAAGGTTGACGACAAGACTCTTTTTGCCGAACCGGCTTTCCTGCCTCATCATCGCAGAGTCAGCCCGGACAATGTGTATTTCTACGCTGTCCCGGCCCCCTCTTCAAGGATTGAAGGCCTTGTGATTCACGATGTCCCTCCATCGGCAATGTCTGAAATCGACCGGTATGAGGGTAAGCGCTACGAGAGGGAAATGGTGCGAGTCAACACTGCAAACGGCCTGGTAGAAGCGCAGGCCTACCTCGTAAGTCATGAATCGATGAGAAAACGCTTCGGTGATAGGTTCCACGTAAACCTGATACACGAGCTATGGCTGCGAAAACGTATCGCGAAATTTATCAAAAAGCGCACTCGCCCCGGCGAACGAACGGCGGACGCCGACCTGGAGCGCCAGGCCGCCAGAGAGCTGCTGGCAACTACCGAACGCGACTTGATTATAAGCCATTATCGTAGTGACGCCGTCAGCGATTATTATCTTGAGCACGAACTTGACCGGCTGCTGCCGAGTATAAACCACCTGTATGATGACCCGCAGGCCGGACCCTTTATTAATAATTATCTGGTCTTGGTTGTAAGGCAGGTCCTGCTCAATCAGCTCGATGAGCAATTCCAGTCTAAATACCGCTTCGAGCTGGAGCATATACGCACTTCCGAAAGGTATTTTGCCCGGACGATTAGTCTGCTTGCATCTTTGCAAATTATAAATGCAAATATCGCAGCGGTTGATTTGATTATCAAAAAATGCCTTCAAACGATGCCTTATCACAAATACGACCTTATCGACTACGTCAAATACGCCGTCAGCGCAGCAGCGAGTATGTTTGACAGCCGTGTTGCCGAGGCGAACCTCAACCGGATTCGTTCGAATCTTCAGAGCGGCCTTGTGCCGCTCGGGATTGAGCTTGAGCTGAGCAACCTCGGCCCTGCCGCTGTTGAGCCGACCAGAAGCGAGCGAAAAGCGTTTGATGCGGTGTATGATGGCTTCAGATACTTCTACGATTTTCACCTTGATGTTTTGTCGTGGAAACTCGGCGGATATGTTGACGACCACAGCGGCTCAACTGACCAGTCACGCCGCTGCGGCTTTCTCGAACTTGCGCCGGCACGGCTCAACATCGCCGGCGAACTATCCCGGCCGGCAACTGCGGACCCCTGGGTGCTTAATCAGTTAATAAATGAGCTTGCCAACTTTTACGATGTCCGTCCACATAGTCTGCATTTGTCTTTTCAGCTTCGAAGAAACCAAATCGGCAGTCAAAAAGTCCTGCCTTTGGATTTTGTCAAGTGTCTGCTCGCGATGGGCGGCGGCCCTAAACTCAAAAAGACCGGCAGATTATGGATATCAAGAATCGGCTATAATGAGATAACACAATCCGGATACGGCGAGGAGCTTGTCTTTGCCAGAACCAGCAAACGCCAATGGTATCTCGGCAGAGACGAAATCGCAGACAAGCCCCCTGCGCAGGCAACCACTTATGTCCAGCAGTATAAGTTTATCCGCCTTGAAAAAAGAGCGAACTATGAGCCGTTAATTATGTGCCTTAAGGGTTTGCAGTTGGCCTGCAATCCGGGTGATTATTTGACTGCCGAGCAGTTAAAACGCAGCAAAAAATTACGCGAGGAGTACCAGGTTTTGAAAAACTGGGCACTGGAGCCAACCGAAATCAGCCCCAGAAGTATAAATACCTTTCTTAAGACCGTCCGGGACGGCTTAATGAATGAAGGCCACCACCAGCCCATCCATACGCTGCATTATATTGATTGGGTGCTTGGTGCTATCGACATCCAACTGCGTATGTTCAATAAACAGGTCAAAGAATCGCTCGGCACTTCTTAACCTCCTGTCATTCCCGCGAAGCCTGTCCTGCTTGCTCTGCGACTTGTCCGGCGTAGCTTTAGCGAAGTCGGAAGCCCTGCCGTTTAGGGCGAAGTGGGGAGCGCAGCCGAAGGAGCGGGAATCCAGAGTTTGTCATTGCGAGCCCCCGCTGCCTCGCTTTTGCGAAGCAAAACGGCGGGGGCGTGGCAATCTCTGACCTTTGATGACGTAAAAACTCGTTTTGTTAGAAATCTGCTCTGTTGAAAAGTCCCACCGTCATTTCGACCGAAGCCCCCGTTTCTGCTTTCGCAGAAAGCGCGGGGGCGAAGTGGAGAAATCTATTAAAAAAACAGACCTGTCCCGAGCGCGGATTGCCCTGAGCGGTATCGAAGGGTCGAGGGAATCGGATGCAGATTTCTTTGCCATATTCCATTAATGTAAAACTCCGCCCACCCTTACCTATTGGTTGGCTTTTTTATCCTGAATTTTCTATTTCCAAATCGAACAAGCTTGAAAGCGTATCTAATCACTAAATCCGAGGAAATAGTTTCGGGTTCTCCAAAGAGGTCTAACACGCTGCCGTATCTCAAAATATGCTTACTATAAAAGTTGTTAAGAATATCCAGTTCGTTCATAATATCCTTATCTTTCTTCTTCAGGGGCTTATTGCCAAGTTCTTTTCTTAGTTCCTTGTAGCATTTAACTAGATTATGTCCCAAGCCGCCCTTACTTTTTAATTTGGGCTTATACTTATCGTAATTCTGCATAAGTAATAAGCTCTTAATGATTATCTCAAGACTCTGGCACAGTAGGTGAAGAAACACGAAGCGAGAACCTCCTTTCTTTTCAAAAAGTTTCGCTGCCAACAGAAAATTCGCGCCTCTGTAAAACCAGGCGTGCGCCACCTTCTTTTTGCCATACGGAGTAAGCCGCCCCACTTTGCTTTTTAATTGGATAATCGCCATTCTACGTAATCCCGCCCCTAAGTCACCAAGTCACAAAGATTTCCCTTCGTGTCTTCGTGTCTTTGTGGCTAAAGAATCTGTGTAAATCAGTATCTGCTTTGTTTTGAATTTTGTATTTTGGTCATTCGAATTTGTTTCGGATTTCGAATTTCGTGCTTCGGATTTCCTTCTTTGATTTTGTGCCTTCGTGCCTTTGTGGCTAACTTTTTGAATCTTGCGATTGCGAATTTAGCAACTTCATCGTGGTCGAACGCCATATTTTTCGGCAACTTTTCTATATCAAACCAGCGTGCCTTTGCGGCATCATCGCCGGCCTTTGCCCTGGTTTGTTTCTTTGTTGCAATGCCGAGAAATACTATCGTAATTTGTCTGCCTCGCGGGTCACGGCCTACATTGCCGAATGTGTGCATTTGCTCTAACGGCACGTTCGATAGTCCCGTCTCCTCTTTTAGTTCTCTGGCTGCCGCATCCTCCAGCTCCTCGTCGATATCTATAAATCCGCCCGGCAGCGCCCACTGTCCCTTGAACGGCTCGTTCCCCCGGCTGATAAGCAGCATCTTGGCCCTGCCCCTAAAAAATGCAAAGACAGCCGCATCAACAGTAACCATCGGCCTTGGCCAGTCGTAAACGCATTTTCCTTTTTTGCCCATAATTCGTTCATCCTATGTCTATGTGCAACGAAGTATAGTATATCCATTTTACTAAAGCAAAGTATAAGCGGGCTTTATTTTATCGCAACCAGTCTGCTGCAAAAGGTTTACACAGAGCATAGATTCGGAACTACCTCCCAGTGACTTACCCAAGCCAGGATTTGTTTGACGGTGTAATGCGCCGGAGTACAATTTAAATACAGAAAATACAAAATTGCAGCCGAAACCCGCATATTGTGCGGGTACGGGGGACCCGGTAGTTGGGGCGTATTCCTCAATGTCGAGGATAGGGTACTTTCAAACCCGAGCCCGCCAGCTAACCTCGTAGGCGTTTGAAAGGGTAATGGCTGAGCAATGCCCCCGCGTGCGAGGTTTTGCGTCATCCTTTGCCCTGCAAGGGAAAAGGATGACTATGAAAACCTTACGCAATGGTTTTAATTTAATCACGCCTTATCAGGTCCTTGTTCTTGGCTATGCGATTGTTACATTGACTGGTGCAACATTGCTTTCCTTGCCGGTTTCATCGGCGCAGGACCGGCACCAGCCCTTTGTGGATTCTCAGGTTTTCTATTTTTGAAAAGGGACAGCCGTGAAAATTTCCGATTTTGTTCAGAAAGATTTAGTGACCGTAAATTTGAAATCTCATACGAGCGAGAGCGCAATTTCTGAGATTGTGGACCAGCTTTACAGAAAACGAAAAATCAAAGATAAGAAACAAATCTTAGAAAGTCTGCTAAAGAGGGAAAAGATAGGAAGCACCGGTATAGGAGACGGGGTGGCTATTCCTCATGCAAGAGTCGCTGAGTTTAAGGATGCTGTTCTTTTTGTCGGTCTTTCCCGGCGCGGAATAGATTTCTCTTCTATTGACGGCAAGCCCGTTCATTTTGTTGTCCTTTTTTTGACGCCGCTTCTTGAAAGCGGGTTACATCTGAAAATACTCTCTAAGGTCGCCACGCTCGTGAATAATAAAGTGCTTGTTGGACAGCTTATGCAGTGTTCAAGCAATGATGAACTTTATCACGTCTTAAAAAAAGGCGGAATCGAAAAAGAGGGATTTCTTGCTTTAAGCGAAGAAGATATCCACCTTGAGCTTGCAAGCGGCGATAGCGGGATAAGTAAAATATCAGCCCAAGAACGATTAGAAGTGTACGGCCCTAATAAATTGAAAACTATAAGAAGAACACCGCTTGTAGTACGGTTTATTCATAATTTTACTAATCTTTTAGCTATTCTAATGTGGATTGGCAGCGGCCTTTCTTTCTGGGCACAGATGCCGGAAGCGGGATGGGCGTGCATAGTGGTGATCTTTGTTAACACAATCTTTAGTTTCTGGCAGGAATTCAAGGCAGAAAAAGCAATAGATGCCTTAAAGAAACTGATTCCTTCTTACGCACGGGTAATAAGAGAGGGCGATGAAGTAAAGGTCCATACAAGCGATATTGTGCCGGGCGATATCATTATGATAGAGGAAGGAGATAATATCCCCGCTGATGCAAGATTGATTGAGACCCAAGAGTTACGTGTAAATAACAGTGCATTCTCGGGCGAATCCAAGCTCTCGCATAAGATGTCTGAAGGTTTTCAGGATGGCAAAGATTTCCTCTGGCTGGAAATGCCAAATTTGGTTTTTGCGGGGACAAGCGTAGCCGCAGGGATGGGAAAAGCAGTGGTGATTGCCACCGGTATGAGTACGGAAATAGGTAAAATCGCTTACTTAACGCAAACGGTCAAGGAAGAGCTAAGCCCATTACAAAAAGAGGTAAATCGGATCAGCAAATTGATTGCAGTTATATCGGTTGTGATGGGTTTTGTTTTCTTTTTTGTGGGTTTGGCGTTTACTAAAATGACCCTTCTCGCTTCGGGAATGTTTGCCATAGGCATTATTTTAGCTAATGTCCCTCAGGGACTTATGCCTACGCTTACGCTTGCACTTGCTATGGCTGTTCAAAGGATGGTAAAGAGGCACGCTTTAATCAAGAAACTTTCCTCAGTGGAAACCCTTGGTTGCACAAATGTCATCTGTACGGATAAAACCGGCACGCTTACGACTAACCAGATGAGCGTTAAGAAAATATGGATTAACGATAAAATAATTGAAGTAACGGGCAGCGGATATGAGCCAAAGGGTTCTTTCAGTTTTGAGGGGAAAATACTGTCAGCCGACGCATTTGAGTATGATAACCTCGACCTTCTGATACGTACCGGAATCTTATGCAATACAGCCAAACTTATTTCCCCGTCAGAAGCGCAAAAGTATTGGAGTATCATTGGCGACCCTACAGAAGGGGCTTTATTGACGTTAGCTCAAAAAGCAGATTTCGATTATGAAGAGGAACGCCGGAACTGTCCTACTCAGAAACGTTTTCCGTTTGAATCGGTCCGTAAAAGAATGAGCTGTATAAATAAAATTCCTGATGGCAGTCTTCGCATTTTTGTCAAAGGCGCACCGAGAGAAATTTTGGAGCTTTCAACCAAAATCGTCCTCGGCAAGAGCGTTGTGGATATGACGCCGTCAAAGAAATCAGAAATTATTGCACAGACAGATGATTTTGCCAAAGATGGCCTTAGAATCCTTGGTTTTGCCTGCCGCGATCTCAAAGACAGAGACCTTCCAGATACTTCATCGCAAAAGGTGGAAAAGGATTTAATTTTTATCGGCGTTACCGGTATGTATGACCCACCTCGGCCGGAAGTGAAGGATGCGGTTTCCGTTTGCAGGAAAGCCGGCATCCGGGTGGTTATGATTACAGGCGATTACCAGATAACAGCACTGTCAATCGCAAAACAGACAGGGCTCGTTTCTTCAGGCAATCCTGAAGTTATAACAGGAAACGAACTTACTAGCTTAACTGATGAACAACTAAAGAATAAACTTACAGAGAAAGAAGTACTTTTCGCAAGAGTTAATCCGGAACATAAGTTAAGAGTCGTAAATGCTTTTAAGAAATTGGGGAATATTGTCGCTGTTACGGGTGATGGCGTTAATGACGCCCCTGCACTTAAACGGGCAGATATTGGTATAGCTATGGGATTGCGCGGAACAGATGTAGCCAAAGAAGCAGCAGAGATGATATTGATAGACGACAATTTTGCCAGTATCGTCGCCGCTATCGAAGAAGGACGAGCCATATTTGAAAACATCAAGAAATTCATTACTTATATTTTCGCGCATCTCGTTCCCGAAGCAATACCATATATCTTTTACGTCATTTTAAAAATTCCTGTCCCGATTACGGTTATGCAGATTCTGGCAATTGACCTCGGCACAGAAATCCTGCCGGCACTTGCTCTGGGCATTGAAAAACCAGAACCGGGCGTTATGGATGTTCCCCCAAGACCAAAGAAAAAAGGAGTTATCGACAAGATTGTCCTCTTCCGCGGTTATGTTTTTCTCGGACTGCTCGAAGCCGCAGCAGTTCTAACAGTGTATTATTTTGTTCTTTATCAGGGTGGCTGGAGACCCGGAATGCAATTGGAACCCAATGATACGACTTTTTCAAATCCGCTGCATTTGAAAGCTATTACTATGGTTTTTCTCGGCATCGTTGTGATGCAGATTGCCAATATCTTTGCCTGCCGAAGCGATAAATATTCGGCTTTCAAAATAGGATTTTTCAATAACAAACTCATCCTCTGGGGCATCGTTTTCGAGCTGATTTTTGCCTCGCTTCTTGTTTACGTCCCGTTCTTCCAGAGGATATTTAACACTATCGCTCTCGACTGTAAGGACTGGGCAATACTTGTCGTTTTCATGATAATCATCTTCTTCCTCGAAGAATTACGAAAGAAAATCTGGAAAACCGTTCCAAGAATCAGCCAGCGAAAAAAATTGCATACATAACCCACAGCGTTTTGCATTTTAATAATGTGATTCTGATTTTTGCACTTTGATTTTTCGCCACTAATTGCTAAAAGGCCGTTTTTCGCTTACAATTAGCAGGGTATGCCGGAAGTTCTGAAAAACATCCTGATAATAAAACCCAGCTCGCTGGGCGATATAGTGCTTGCCCTGCCGACGCTGGCGGCTTTACGCAGGAGTTTTCCGGACGCCGAGATTAGCTGGCTGGTTCGTCCCGAGTTCGCACCGCTTCTTGAGAATCATCCGCACTTAACGAGAATAATTCCTTTCGACCGCAAGTTCCTCGCCACGGCGTGGTATAGTCGAAAGGCATTTGCTGCTTTTATAGCTCTTATCCGGCAGCTTCGCAGCAGTGGCTTTGACGTGGTGTTCGATTTTCAGGGTTTGTTCAGGACAGCGTTTCTTGCGTGGCTTTCGGGCTGCAAGAACCGTTTTGGAATAGCCGACGCCAGGGAATTTGGTCGCATCTTCTACACTCACAAGGTCCCGCAGGACCAGGATTGTATCCACCTGGTCGATTATTATCTGAAGATTATCCGTGCTGCAGGGACATCAAACACCGATGTGCAATTCGTATTGCCTGTCGCTCCTGTTGCCGTTGACTCGGTTAAGAATCTTTTGACCGACAACGGCGTTAAAGCTAACCATTATGCCATCCTTGTGCCGGGCGCCGCACGAGCAAACAAGCGCTGGCCGATAGAACGATTTGCGCAGCTCGCCGACAAAATCTCATCAGCATTCGGGTTATCTATAATCGTGACCGGCTCCCCTTCGGAAAGGGACCATATTGAGAAGTTAAAAGAGACAGCTAACGCTCACGTCGCAAATTTGGCGGGCAAAACGTCACTGGCCGAGCTTGTTGCTTTGCTGAAAGATGCAAGATTGGTTGTGAGCGGCGACACCGGACCAGGCCATATCGCCGCTGCCCTGGGTGTGCCTGTCGTTTTGATATTCGGGCCGACCAATCCCGCAAGAGTCGAGCCATATAAGAGAAGCGAATGCGTGGTAGCTATTGACCCCAATGGCAGGGGGCTCAAGGCCGACAGTTACGACCCCGGACACAGCATCGAGAGGATAACAGTCGAGCAGGTCTATCAAAAGGTCCGTGAGCAACTGAATAGCACTCTTTAAAATTGGCTTTGTTTGGCTTTGTTTTTCCATTTTCAAAAGTCGTAAATTACTTCTATAATCCTTTATCTTATAATGGTTTAAGTTCATTTCTGGCTTTCCAAAAATTGGCTTTGTTTTGCATAATCGTTCAATTTTGATTGAACCGTATTGCGTGATGCGTATATCGTATTGCGCAAAATAATGTTCATTGTTCATAGTTGATAGAGATTGCCCGGCCCGTCATACAAACGGCGAGGTAAACTCCACTCCAAGATTATTCACTAACGATTATTTTTGACTTGGACCTGCTGGACCTGAAATCTTGCCCTACTGGGCGATTTGTCGTTTATCTGCTGATAAACTGGAGGAATTATACCAAATTTCAGGGAAAAGTCAACGAAAAAGTTGCTGGTGTTTCCGGAAGCCAACCGCCGGAGGCGATGATAATCGAAAATCGAGAATCGAGAATAAAAAAGGGGGCCGAACGGTTCGATAGGCTCACCGTAAAAACTGGAGGACGCAACAGCAAAAATTCAGTATTGACGGGGACTGAAAATGGGGTAAAATTAGGTGAGCACCTTTGGAGAGGAAACACCACGAAAATTTTGGTTTTATACTGACTGTATAATTGTTGTTTTGAGTTAATGAGGAGATGCCATGCCAAGCAAGGCAAGATTAGCACTTAAAGAAAACTTAAAAGATGTTAAGCAACTATTGAAACTTCATGAACAAGAAGGCGGTAATGCTCCGGGAAGGCGATTTGGCTTAGAGGTTTTGAATAAGACAGCAATAGTCCTTATTACGGCGTGTTGGGAAGCGTACTGTGAAGATATCGCAGAAGAAGGACTTGAGCACATTGTCACATACGCAAAAAGTGCGGACACTCTTCCTGATGAAATCAAGAAACTCATAGCTAAAGAGCTAAAGAACGATAAGAACGAACTCGCGGTTTGGAAAATTTCAGATGATAAGTGGAAAGATCTTCTTGAAAAGCGCCTTCAAAAATTAAAAGAAGACAGAAACAGGAATCTCAATACCCCAAAACACAAGAAAATTGATGAGTTATTTGAATCAGCAATTGGCTTATCTAATGTTTCTTCAGAATGGACATGGGCTTACGGACCTAATGTAGAAAAAAACCAAGCAAAGCTTGATAAATATGTTGAACTTAGAGGCGAGATTGCTCATCGTGGGAAAGCAAATACATCTGTACAAAAGTGGCAAGTTGAGGACTATTTGGATTTAATAAAGAAGATTGCCGCAAATACAGGAGGAGCAGTCAACACACATGTAAAGTCCATTACAGGCAAGAGCTTGTGGAAGTGACATTGCTAAAACAATTTGCTTCATTTAACGCCAAAAAGGTTTAACCCTTCTAACATGTGTTGCCGCAATGAGGAACATTAGTATTACGCAGTCCCGCAAGGGACGAAGTAAAATAGGAAAAGGGGCCGAACTGGAGGACGCAACAGCAAAATAAAAACCGGCAACGTAAAGTTGGGGGCTAAATAGATTTTGGTGGGGTTATTACCCAACCCTCATTCTAAGCCATTCTGCTTTTTCCATTCTTCGAATTTCTCAAGTACGTAATACCCAAAAGCCCAGAGTATGTGCATGCAGACTCTTGCCGTGCTTTGTTCGGAGATGCCCGGGTGTGAACCCTCCTCACTGAAATATCCGTATATACCGTCCACCAGTTTCTTCTTTTCTGAATCATCGAAGAAACAGCAATCCTGAAGATACTCCCGCACCTTCAGAGGTTTGCTTAAATCAGAAGATTCTTTTCTTGTTTTGGCGATCACCTTAGCAATGTCTGACAAAAGCTGCTCAACGAAATTCCTCGCCTGACCGATTGAAGCATCCCACTTACCATCTTTGAAAAGCTCAAGTGTATTCTCAAGATGATGAGATAATATCTTAGCGTTAAGGTCCTCAGTATGCTTATCGATGAGCATTTCTATCGCGGTTCTGTTCTCTTCGGCTACGGGAACATCTTCTGCTATTCCTTCGTCTCCGACTACAAAACCATCTTTGACTAAAGCATCTTTTAACTGCTCAGACGGCTCCTCAGAAAGTTGGTCGATAGCGGCGGACACCATTTCGCGAAGCAAGGTTTCTTCCTGTCTATCTTCAAGGCCTCTAACGACATTCTGCAAAAGCTTCAGTTTGGATGCTCCCCCGAGAAACCGCTCAGGAACTTCTAACTCATAGAAAAGTTGCTCAATCTGCGAACGGTACATAGATTTATCAAGCAGCCTAATCATAAGCCCTAGCGTTTTTCTGCTTAACGTCGCCATTTGCGTTTAAATTCCTGAAAAAGAAATCTTGGCCACCATACCTATTTCCATTCCAATAGTTTTGTATTTCGCCATCCGTCCTCTGTCGTCTATTCCCTATTCCCTATCCCCTTCACCACTTCAGCACATCTGCTGCACAAATCTGGATACCTTTCATTTTTGCCTACGCTCGGCCAGTAATTCCAGCAACGCTGGCATTTATTGTAGCTGCTTTTTTGCGCTATAACTTTTGTTTCGCCCGCTGCTTTTTCCAATCTTACTTCGCTGACAATGCAAAGTGCCGCAAACTGCTTAAGGCCGAAGTCACCAATTGCCTTCGCATCTTCATCATTGCAGTAGATAGTAACACTTGACTCCTGGTTACTTGCAATCTTTTTTTCCCGCCTCAGGCCTTCCAGGACCCGCAGGATCTCGTCACGCAGCCCCATCAATTTCTGCCATCTTGGCTCCGAGCTTTGCCAGTCGATTGAATTGTCAACCTTTGGCATTTCCGCTAAGTGCACGCTTTCTGCGTCCTGCGATTTGAATTTCATCGCCGACCACGCCTCTTCCGCGGTGTGAACCAATACGGGCGCTAGCAGTCGGACCAAAGAGTCCAGTATCCTGTGCATTGCCGTCTGGCCGCTGCGCCGCGACAAACTGTCTGCCGGGTCGCAATACATCCTGTCTTTAAGCACATCAATATAAATGCTGCTCATCTCAACGGTGCAAAAATTATAAATGAGCGAGAATACCCTGTGAAAGGCAAAGCTTTCGTATGCCTCCGCAACCTCGGCAATCAGTTTTTGCAACTGTTGCAGCGCCCATTTATCGATTTCAAACATCCGGTCGTAGGGGACGGCTTTTTCATTCGGGTCAAAATCATCGACATTGCCGAGCAGGTATCTTATTGTATTTCTGATTTTTCTGTAGGCATCCTGTGTTCGTCCTATTAACTCATCGTTGCAGCGCATATCTTCCTGATAATTTACGCTTGCCACCCACAGCCGCAGGATATCCGCGCCGTATTTTTTCACCTCCTCCTGTGCGTTGACGTAGTTGCCCAGCGACTTTGATTGCTTAATTCCCTTCTCGTCAACTGTAAAGCCGTGCGTTAAAACGCCCTTGAACGGTGCTTTGCCCGTTGCTCCCAGGGCCGGCAGAAGTGACAGTTGAAACCACCCCCGATGCTGGTCCGAGCCTTCCAGATATAAATCTACCGGTATAGGCCATCCAGCTTCTTTTAGACAGACGCTATACCAGCTACAGCCCGCTTCAAACCAGACATCGAGGATATTTTCTTCCTTCTGCAGTTTATCCAGGACAAATCCCTCCGGCAGAGGAAAACTATCGCCGAGTATCTGCCGTGGCGAATCGGTAAACCAGCTATTTGAGCCATTCTTGGCAATATGCTTGGCCACGGCTAATACAGATTCTTTAGTCAGCAAAGCCCGGCCTTGCGAATTAACAAAAACCGGCAGAGGCAGCCCCCAGCTCCTCTGCCTGCTGATACACCAGTCAGGCCGGGATTCTAACATCCCCTCGATACGCTTTTGGCCCCAAGCAGGGATCCATTTCACATCCTTGACACTCTCGAGCGCCAAGTTCCGCAGACTCTTTCCCGCGCCGGGCAGCTCTTTATCGACGCTGATAAACCACTGCTCTGTGGCCCTGAAGATAACCGGCCCTTTGCTCCGCCAGCAGTGCGGATAGCTGTGCGTAACCTTGCCTTGTGCAAAAAGCAAACCATTTTCTTCCAAGCGATTGTTTACAATGGCGTCAACCTCTAATACGCATTGTCCCTGCAGCCATTTCGGCACCGTATCATCATACCGACCATCGTCCAGCACCGGCGAATAAACCGCCAGGTTATACCTTTGCCCCGACACATAGTCCTCAATGCCGTGTCCCGGCGCAGTGTGAACAAGTCCGGTCCCATCTTCGGTGGTAACATACTCCCCAAGAATGACCATATAAGCGTCTTTATCTGTCGGATTTCTTTCTATAAACGGATGCTCATACCGCAATCCCTCCAGTTCACTGCCTCGAACCATTCTTTTGCTGATGCGGTATTGGCCTTCCTTCAGGCCGCCCGCAGCGACAACTACCCCAACCCGTTCAGTTGTTACTATCGAGATAAATTTTTCCCCGTCTTTTTCGTAATTTATCGCCGTATAATCCAGAAGCGGATGCACCGCTATCGCCAGATTGGCCGCCAATGTCCAGGGCGTGGTTGTCCATATCATAAAGCAGACCTTCGCACTCTCGGCCTCACTTTGTTCAATCAAACCGAGTTTGACTAATTGAGCAATACTTTCTTTGGCGACCGGGAAGTTCACAAAAATGCTCGGCGATGAAATATCCTTATATTCCAGTTCCGCCTCCGCCAGGGCGGTCTCGCAGCCAATCGACCAGTGAATCGGCTTTAACTGTTTATAGACCAGCCCCTTATCAACCAGTTCGGCGAATACCTCTAAAATCCCCGCCTCGTATGCCGGCTTAAATGTCAAATATGGTTCCTCAAAATCGCCAAATACCCCCAGCTCCTGAAACTGCTCGCTCTGTATCTTGACGTATTTGCTTGCATACTTCATACACGCCCGCCGAATATCGAGCTTGTTCATTTGGCGCACCTTGTCGCCGAGGTCTGTCACCACCTTCGACTCGATAGGCAGCCCGTGGCAGTCCCAGCCGGGTATATAAGGTGCGTCGAAGCCGGTCATAGTCTTGTATTTGACAACAAAATCCTTGAGGACCTTGTTTATAACGTGGCCCATGTGGATATCGCCGTTAGCGTAGGGCGGCCCATCGTGCAGGATATATAATGGAGCGCCTCGCCGGGCCTCTCGTATCCTGCCGTAGATATTTTTCTTAGCCCATTCCTTGCGCAGTTGCGGCTCGCGCTGCACTAAATTGGCCTTCATCGAAAAGCCGGTCTTCGGCAGATTTAGCGTATCGCTATAACTTTTTTCCTTCTCGTCTGACATCGTCAATTCTAAACTCTCAATTCTAAATTTTATGCGTGATATGATATAACCAGCACAGGCAACTGTCAACCCTCGAAGAGGAAGGTTTTGCTTGCGGGGTCGAGGACATCGTGCTGCAAGGCAAAAAACGGCGGATTGTGTCTTAGCCCACGAGTTTTTCGAGATTTTCCTTGCCGGAATCCGGCCACAATCTGGTATAATACTTTTGCACCTGTTTCTTTGGCTTTTAAGAGGAAGAACAAATGAATAGTAGTTTTGTTTTTAGGAAATTTCCCAACTGTAGTTGAAGGTTGGCGTCGGTGTGATGTATTTGAAAGCAGACTGCCGATGAGCAAAGAAGAGGCAAAAAGCAAAAAGTCGCGAGATAAAGATGAATTGACTTCGACCGTAAGTTTTTCCGGCTCAGTCATAGGGCCTGGCAGCCAGATAGGTCGTTTTCGGATTGAGCAGGAATTGGGTCGTGGCGGAATGGGCATCGTTTACTTGGCCCACGATAAGAAGCTCGACCGTCCAGTTGCCATCAAAACTCTGCCAGCCCAGATGCTGGATAATCCCGTGGTGCGTAAGCGATGGAAGCGTGAGGCCCAACTGTTGGCCTCTTTGAACCATCCGAACATCGCAACAATTTACGAGGAACTCGAAACGCCGGAGAGGACAACCTATCTGGTCCTGGAATATGTTGCCGGCAAAACGCTGGCGGAGCGGGTCGCAGAGGAGCGGCTTAAATTGGAAGAGGCGTTATCAATCGCGCTTCAGATTGCCGAGGCCGTCGCCACAGCCCACGATAACGGTGTCATACACCGCGACCTGAAGCCAAGTAATATCAAGATTACACCTGAGGGGAAGGTTAAGGTCCTGGATTTCGGCCTGGCCAAAGCAATAAAAAGTCAATACCCTGGCCAGCAAAGCACCACAACTGAGCCCGGCAAGATTTTTGGGACGCCGGCCTATATGAGTCCGGAGCAGGCTCGGGGCAACCCAGTTGATCACCGCAGCGACATCTGGTCGTTTGGCTGTGTGCTCTATGAAATGCTTACAGGAAAGGTTCCCTTCAAGGGCGAGACGTCTTCCGACACGCTGGCCAACATTCTTGGTAAAGAGCCCGACTGGCAGGTGTTACCCCAAACCACACCGCCGAACATCCAGGTTTTACTGCGCCGCTGTCTCGAGAAGAACTTGCGTTCGCGGCTTCAGCACATAGGGGACGCAGTTATCGAAATCCGCGAAACACTGAGCCTGCCGGCGACTGCGCCACCAGTGACTACCCCTTTCATTTCACCTATGCCAGAAACCGCTGCCAAAGCGAAGTCACGAAGAATAGCGATGGTTATTGGTGCGACAATCATCGTGGTCGCGGCTGGCATTGCCGTATGGCTTGTTAACAAGAAACTGTCTCTGCCTCTTTCGAAGGAAATCCGGCTGGTGGTTCTGCCGTTTGAGAATCTGGGACCTGCTGATGACGAGTATTTTGCCGCCGGCATTACGGATGCTATCACCGCTCGTTTGGCCACCATTCATGGGCTGGGTGTTATCTCACGCCAAAGCGCAATGCAGTATAAGAAAAGAGAGAAAAGTGCACAGCAGATAGCTAATGAGCTGCGGGTTGATTATATTCTGGAAGGCACGGTCCAGCGTGAGCGTCCCTCCGACCCAAATAGCAGGGTCAGAATTATACCTCAGCTTATCAAGGCTTCCAACGACACACACGTGTGGGCACAAGCCTACGATAATGATATGAGCGAAGTTTTCCGGGTTCAGTCCGACCTGGCTGAGCGCGTGGCACAGGCACTGGATATTACTCTGGTTGAACGTGAACGGCGGGAACTACGGTCGAGGCCAACAGAAAATATGGAGGCCTATGATTATTTTCTGCGCGGCAACGAATACCGGCACCGAGGTACGGGCGAAAATGACCTCAAGATAGCCATACAAATGTATGAGAGGGCGGTCGAGCTGGACCCCAAGTTTGCGTTGGCCTACGCTCAGCTCTCAAGGACTCACGCAATTATGTATTGGTTTTACTATGATCGAACCGGAGAACGCCTTGGGATGGCAAAAAAGGCCGTGGATAGAGCCTTACAGCTTGACCCTGATTCGTCAGAAACACATCTGGCTTTGGGACATTATTACTACCATGGCCAGTCGGATTGGGACCGTGCCCTGGAGGAGTTCGCCATCGCCCGGGAAAGCCAGCCAAATAACAGCGATCTGCTGTTATATATCGGTGCTGTTCAAAGGCGACAGGGAAAATTCGAGGAGGCGCTGACCAATATCAAAAGAGCTTCCGAGCTTGACCCTCTATCTAACTATCTAACCGGTGAGCTCACGGATACGTTTCAGTTGATGCGTAACTATCCGGAAGCATTGCGCTATTTTAACAGGGCTATCTCGCTGGCTCCCGATCTGCCGGGTCTGTATGCTGGTAAGGCCTCGCTATACCTGCGCTGGGAAGGCAGCACTCAGAAGGCACGGGCAGTCGTGGAGGAGGCGTTGAAGAACATTAGGTCACCAGAAGAATCTTCGATTATCAATTTGCTGATTACTCTCGATGAGTACGAGGGGAACTATCAGAAGGTTTTGGACCGGCTCTCTTCGAAATCAAAAGATATTGACGACCAGTTTCACTTTATCCCCGGGGCTATACAGTATGCAAGAATATACGGATATATGAACGAAAATGAATTGGCGAAGAAATATTACGACGAGGGTCGAAACATCCTCGAAGCCAAAATCCAGCAACAGCCCGACGATGCGTGTTTTCACAGTGCCCTCGGCATCGCTTATGCTGGTCTGGGCCGAAAGGAAGATGCCATCCGAGAAGGAAAGATAGGGGTTAACTTACTTCCTATAACCAAGGAGGCCATGCAAGGCTATTATCGAGCCAGTGATTTAGCCCGGATATATGTAATGGTTGGCGAATTTGACCTCGCCATCGACCAGATTGAATATCTTCTGTCTATACCTGGTGGATTATCGATTCCCTTACTGCGACTTGGGCCGGTTTGGGCCCCGCTGCGCGAGCATCCACGCTTCAAAAAACTCCTGGGGACAACAAAGTAGTCCAACTTGGTCGCAGAACCCGAAGAAATTCACAAACTTACCTGCAGAGCAGGCGTCTGACGGACGACTCTTCGTAATGGTGAAGGAGATGAATCCGCCTCCCCGGCGGATTGCTGTTGTGCTCAACTGGTTCGAGGAGCTTAAGCGCCTGAGCGTCGCCAGGAAGTAGTCGCGAAAAAGTTGTCACGCCCTGGTTGCCATCGTTTTTCCTTCACAACCGCTGCGTTGATTATTATAATACTCTCGGCGTCTGACCTTTCGGATTTATAGTTTCGCAGCAGAGCGTTTCTTGTTTGTAAAGGAGTAGTGCTATATGAGTGAGCAGTTGGCATCTTCAATGAAAAAGGTATTCGAGGTAGTGTTACCGCTGGCAGTCGTTGCCGTAACTTTAGCATCTGGATACATTATAAGGCAAATCTTTTTTGTTCGACTCACGCGACGGGCCAAAGAATCCAAAAACCAAATCACCGACATTGCAGTCTCTCTGATTAGAGCGCCCTTCATAATCTGGGTTTTAATGCTGGGCATATATTTTGCCCTTGAGGTTTCGACACTGCCGTATAGGGTGGTTCGTGTTGCCAACCAGGCCTTGCTTGTGCTTGGCGTCTTTTCCGTAACGCTGGTGTTGGCGAACCTGGCGACTCGGCTGATAAAGATACATTCCAGCCGCCTCGAAACGGCCATGCCCGTTACATCTCTTACTCAGAACATCGCCAGGATTACCGTCTTTGGCATCGGCATTTTGATTATCCTCAGTAGTCTTGGCATCTCCATAACGCCCATACTGGCTACATTAGGCGTAGGGGGGTTGGCGGTTGCTCTGGCCTTGCAGGACACGTTCTCTAATTTTTTTGCCGGCTTCCATATTATCGCCGCAAGGCAAATCAGGATTGGCGACTACGTAAAATTAGATACCGGCGAGGAAGGATACGTTACCGATATTACCTGGCGAACAACCAAGATAAAGATGCTGCCCAATAATGTGGTTTTAATCCCCAATGAAAAATTAACCAAGGCCATTGTTACAAACTACTATTTGCCTGACAGGGAGATGGCGGTATTAGTGAATTTGGGCGTGCATTATAATAGCGATTTGAATAAGGTTGAAAAAGCTACCTGCGAGGTGGCGAAAGAGGTGATGAAGGAGGTTCCCGGCGGCGTCCCTGACTTTCAGCCGTTTATCAGATACAATACCTTTGGCGATTCCAGTATTGGCTTTACGGTGGTTTTGCGGGCGAAGGAATTCGCTGACCAGTATTTGATTAAGCACGAATTTATAAAACGCCTTCACGAGCGTTACGCCAAAGAAGGCATAATAATTCCTTACCCGATTAGAGCGATAAACTACGACCAGGAAAAAGCAAAATGACACTTTGTCATAATGATTCGTGGAGCGTTAATTGGTGAGTGTCATTCCCGCGAAGCCTGTCCTGCCTGCCCTGCGAAGCCCTGCCGTTTTGGGCGAAGTAGGGAGTGGCAGCGAAGGATCTGGCTCTTGAATATGCTGCCCCCCCATCATTGCGAGGCCCGATAGTTTGCCCTGAGCGAAGTCGAAGGGTCTCCACCTTCCGTTGTCTTTCGTCCCGATGCACGTCTATCGGGATCGTATTTTGTTTTGAACATTGATGTAATTTGAATTTCGTATTTGTTTAGGATTTAGGGTTTAGTATTTAGTATTTCGCCCGTCGCCTCTGTGGTTTGACGATTGCTGTTGACAGCACAGCCGGTAATACATAAAGTGGCGATGATGGCAAAGAAACTTTTTATAATTGACGGCCACGCATACATCTACGCTGCCTACTATGCCCCAATGCGTTCCGCTGGCGACGGACTTACCAGCCCATCCGGCGGCGAGCCGACCCAAGCCACATACATCTTCACAATGGCAATAGTGGGCCTCATCCGGCGGCAAAAACCCGATATGTTGGCTGTCGCGATGGATAGCAAGACCCCGACCTTCAGGGTCAAAATCTACCCCGAATACAAGGCCCATCGCCCGCCTATGCCGCCCGATATGCCGGTCCAGATAAACCGAATCGAGCAGATTCTCGAGGCGATGAATGTCCCTGTGCTTAGGCTGAACGGCTTCGAGGCGGACGATGTAATAGGGACGCTGGCCAAAAAGGCCGGCGCCGATGGTTACGACTGTTTAATCTGCTCAGGCGACAAGGATGTGTTGCAGCTTCTTGACGACCGCATAAGCACCTTTGACATCAAAACCGATACCCGCACGAATGTTGTTACAATGGTTGAGCAGATGGGTATTACGCCCGAGCAATTCCTCGACTGCCTCGCTTTGCAGGGCGACGCCTCGGACAATGTCCCCGGCGTCCCGGATGTGGGGCCGAAAACCGCTCTCGAGTGGATACGCAAATACGGCTCAATCGATAACCTCTACGAGCACATCGATGAAATAAAAGGCAAACGCGGCGATAACCTGCGGAAGTTCAAAGACAGCGCCATTCTGAGCAAAGAATTAGTAACGATTGACTGCAATGTCCCGCTGCAAATAGATTATGATGCCCTGGCCTTGAAGAAATTCAATGAAGCAAGGCTTGCTGAGATTTTCACCGAACTTGGCTTTAACCGCCTCCTGACCCAACTGGGCCTGACAAAAGATTCCTCTATCGAGTCACGAGCCACGAGTCACGAGTCACATATCACCAGATATGAGGAACTCGCTTCCATCAAAACCGTTGCTCACAATTACGAGCTCATAGACACGCAGGAGAAGTTTGAGCGGTTTTTATCCGAGCTGAAAAAGCAAAATTTGTTCTCTATCGATACCGAAACGACTTCAATTTTCGCGATGCGAGCCGACCTGGTCGGCATCAGTTTTTCCTGGCAGCCGCATAAGGGTTTTTATCTTGCCGTAAAGGCCCCGCTCGGCTCAAATCATCTCGATATAGAGCAGGTCCGCTCGAAACTGACGCCGCTCCTTGCGGACGAAAACGTAAAGAAAATCGGCCAGAACATAAAATATGATTTGCTCGTCCTCAAGAATGCCGGGATACCCGTAAAGGGAGTTCGCTTTGACACGATGGTCGCTTCATATTGTCTGGATCCCGAGCGTGAAAGTCACTCGCTGGGCCAGATGGCGCTGGATTTTCTCAATTACCAGTGCGTTCCCATCTCGGCTCTTATCGGCAAAGGCAAAAACCAGCTCACCTTTGATATGGTCGATACAACCGCCGCCTGTGAATACAGCGCCGAAGATGCGGACATAACCTTCCAGCTTTATATTTACCTTAAAGAGCGTCTTGAAAAAGAGCCGGACCTCAAAAAATTATTTGAGGAAGTCGAGATGCCTTTGGTTTCGGTTCTGGCGACTATAGAATACAACGGTGTTTCATTAGATACCGGACTGCTGCGAAAGATGTCCGGCGAAATTAACGAGGCGCTCAAAACCGTTACCGAGCAGATTTACGAGCTTGCCAGCTCGGTCTTTAATATCGATTCTCCCAAGCAGCTTTCCGGGATTTTATTCAATCAGCTCAACCTGCCGCCGGTTCGCGTCGGTAAGGCAGGACTCAGCACGGATGCGGCGGTGCTGGAACAATTAGCCGACCAGCACCCCATTATTGAGCAGATTCTTTACTACCGCACGCTCAGCAAACTGCAAAATACATACACGGCCAAACTGGGCACACTTATAAACCCGCGCACCGGGCGAGTTCACGCCTCCTTCAACCAGACTATCACCACGACCGGCCGGTTAAGCTCCAGCGACCCGAATTTGCAAAATATACCGATACGCACCGAGCTTGGCCGCAAAATCCGAGCTGCTTTCGTTCCCGCGAAGAAAACCGACTGCATCCTCAGCGCCGATTATTCGCAAATTGAGCTTCGTCTGCTGGCGCATTTTTCAAAAGACCAGGCCCTGATGGCCGCCTTCGCCGCGGACCAGGACATTCACCGCTTCGTTGCCTCGCAGATTTTCAATGTCCCCATCGAAAATGTCACCGACCAGATGCGCTCACGCTGTAAGGCGGTGAATTTTGGTATCATTTACGGCCAGGGTGCATTTGGACTCGCACGCTCAATAGGAATAAGCCAGACCGAGGCAAAAAAATTCATCGATGATTATTTCGCCCGCTATAGTTCCATCCGCAAATTTATGGATGATTGCATCGCCCTCGCCAGACACGCCGGCTACGCCGAAACCATTTTGCACCGCCGGCGGAAAATCGCAGATATAAACGGTAAAAACGCCGGCAAGCGTTCGCAGGCAGAACGGCTTGCAATTAACACCGTCATCCAGGGTTCGGCAGCAGATTTAATAAAGGTCGCTATGGTGAATATACAGAAAAAAATTGAGGCAGAAAACCTGCCTGTAAAGATGATTCTTCAAATCCACGATGAGCTTGTTTTCGAACTGCCCTCCGCCGAAGCTGAAAAACACGCTAAGTGGATAGCGGAGGAAATGACCGGCGCTATCAAGCTCGATGTCCCACTAAAAGTCGATATAACCCACGGCCCAAACTGGCTAAAATAGTCATTCTGAGCGCAGCGAAGAATCTAATGTTTAGCCCTCATTGCCTCACAATGGTGGCGGTGGGGGCGGCATCTCCAACGGCGGGAATTTTATGTTCCTGGCATTATCAATCCACGCAGCGTCTCCATATACACCTGCCTGGCTATAATCAAAGGGCTTAAAACCGATTTTTAGGGCAGGGGAGTTCGGCTTAAGCCGAAAATCGAGATTATTCGCATCAACAAAAAGCGGGTCTGCAATAATCGAATTTGCATCGTATCCCTTTTCCCGCCACTGTTGCAAACTCATACCAATGAAGTCAACTTCCTTGCCGGAGGCATTCCAGTAACAATTTTTATCCATATTAATCTTAACCTTGTCCCAGGGTCCCGCCAGCAGCGGGCCGGTCTTCCAATAGACGATGTTATTCTCGAAAGTAAAAGACAGATGCTGCTCTATGCGTGATGCCTGGAGCTGGTGTTCTTCGCTGAAGGCAAATATGTTGTTGCGGATGGTGTTTTCTTTGCCGTAGTGCTGATGAAAGCTGCCGGTCCTGGTGTTATAAACCAGATTGTTCTCCATCACGATGCCGGTGCTGCCCTCATCGGTATAAAGTCCCCAGCCGCCATAAGAATAGGAATAAACATCGTGAAAGACGTTATTGCTGACAATGGTGCCTTCGGAAGGGCCGAGGGTGTAGATTCCGCCCATATCACTGAGCACGCCCCAGCCGATATGGTGCACGTGATTAAAGCGAATGATATTGCGTTTGCTTAAACTCTCCGCATAGCCCCATCGCCAGCCGACGGAAATTCCCGTATAGAAAAAGTCGCCGATGTCATTGTGCGTGACGGTATTGTCGCCGCTTTGCCCGACCCATACCCCCACGGCATCGGCATAAATGCGGCCGCCGCTGCGGATGATGTTATTGTCAACTGTAATATGGCTCGTCCGCGAAGGTTCATCCGACCGAATCGACCCCTCGCCGATTCGCACCCCACCCGCGCCGAGGTCCTGGAGGTAGCAACGTTCTATCCGACAATCCCGGCATCCTTGTCGAAACCATACGCCGTACGTTCCTGTATGGCCGACCTCGCAATCCTCTATCACAATGTTACGCGCTCCATCGGCCATAATCGCCGCCTCAATCGGATAGGCCGCCTGAAATGGCGGATAGCCGGTGGGCGGAAGAAGGGATTGGCTATGCTGAAAGGCCAACCCTTTTAGCTTGATGTGCTCGACAAATTCTCCTGCCTCAGGATTGCCCTTGATGATAACGAATTTCTCAACCACCGGCGCAGCGACATTAGCTTTAGACATATCTTCCTCAGGCAATGGCTTGTAGTAGAGCGTCCCATCACGTGCGAGGAACCACTCGCCCGGCGCATCCAGTGCGGTCTTGAAATTCTCCAGGTGAAAGCACGTATTTGGCTGCCAATCGGAATAGTCTTTCAATTTCTCTCCAACCGTGATTATTGTGTTGGCCGCCGGGTCAATCTCTTTTAGAAACCGGCGGGTTATGCACCACTTATGATAGGCCACCAGCGTAACATCGCGGAGTTCCCGGCTGTCAAGGTTTCGCAATGGTTCCAGAGTATCCGGGCGGACAGTTGTAGTCCTTCGATAAACGTCTTTGGTCTCATCGACAGGGGACTCGGAGGTCGCCACCATATAGTGGTAGAATTTGTTGGGTGTGCGGGCACGAACGGCACGGCGGCCGTTGACGAACAACTGCTCGAAATACCATTTGCCGGCAGCAACCTCTGGGATATGGGTCTGCCAGATATCACTTTCCCCTCGCTTGAAACCGCTAATTTGACGTCCGCCGCTGAAAACCGGCCTGGCGCCCGCAGCCGCCTCATAGACAACAGGACATTCTTTCGTCCCGCTGTCTTTGGCAGTTAATACAAATGGTTCCATCAGCGTATATGTCCCCTCTGATATAATCACTCGCACTGGCTCTGTGAGCGGCTTTTGGGATTTTAATCGCCGAATCGTGTCCCGAGCGCTGGCCAGCGAAGCCAGCGGCCCATCTGTATTCTCTTTATTGGGCTGGGACAATCGTCCCGACCATTTATCGTTGCCTTTGACGGAAACATACAGCGTGCCCACCTCGGCGCACCCGGCCACAGATGCAAGAAACGTCAGACACAAAAAGAGCCTCATTTTTAATCTCATATCACGTTACCTTTCCTGTACGTAAGAGCATATTATCTCCGCCGCGCAATTTGAGTTTTCACTTGTATTTTATGACGGCCACCAACTTGCAACTGAAACGTCCGTCAAGCAGTTGCGCTGATATTCTCCCATTCTATTCCGACTTTCTTGAGTGCGTAGCCGACCTCACGCAGGTAATCGCCGTAGCAGGTCATCCAGTGGAATCCCTGCATATCTTTCAGCAGCTTGCGCCAATCCCCCTCAATTTCCAGGTCAATCTGCGACCGGCATATATCATAGAAAGGATGGCCGATAATTTTCCCTCTGCACCCGAGCCACTTCTTGGAGCTAAAATTCGGCACAAGATTTGTAATAATCTGTCCCTTGCTCATCTGGACTTTGGGAGCGGCCCCGTAATCCGACTCAAAGTGCGTGTGGATTTCGACCGGCTCGTAATCCTTGCCGTTCATTCTGCTGGGAGCAGTGCAGTGTGCGCACGTAATCACGCCGTCGTGAGGATGAGTCGGGTCATTGAGAAATACCGGCTTGCCGGAGATGTAACGCAGCAAAATGCCCGAAGGAATGACCACAAAATCCGACTCGCAAAATGCCAGCAAACCCTCATCGTTGATTAAGTTCAAGGGCATACAGGCGGTGGTCTGCGACATCGGCATAATTGTCCCCATGCACTGATTGACGGTAATGGCAGGGGCGTCCGTCTTCTCCATAATATCCTTGAAGACCTTCCTCAGCAGGAAAGCATTGACCAGGAATTTCTTATCGGTATGCAGGGACACACCCTTTTGAGCGAGGTATTCATCCGTCTGACGCTGGGCTTGCTGGACCGCTTTTTCATCCGCCCTGATTTTTTTCAGCATCGGCTCAAGCTCCTGGTAGGATAGCGGCTTTATATCCAGCTTCCAGATTTCTCTGGCGGTCTTTGGACCAAGCTCATAGCCGATTCCCCATCCGGCCGCGTCGCCGATTGCTACGATTCTTGTCCCCAGAGTATTTTTCAGTCCGTAGAGTGCCCGCAGCCGCCACAGGACCTCCCCGTAGTCGTCCACAACAATGTCCCATACATCCATATCCGGCTGTTTATAATCGTCCGTTGCCCTTCGCAAAAAGTGCGGATGTGCGATTTCATACCATAGATACACAGGCCCGGAGTCGTGTCGCAAAAACATCACAGTCGGCTTCTTCGAAGCTGCAATAACATCGAGCCAACCCCCGGCGCCGCCGGCCGCGTAAACTAAGAACACATCGCAATCAATGTCCTTCACGGCAGCAGCTTGCTGGTCGTTATTGACAAGCGATACTGGCTGGACCTCCATTAAAAAATCCGCCTTCGAAGATAAAGTTTTCAGCTCAGCCTCGATTTTTTTGGCCTCCTTCTCCACATCGTTCTGGTTGTGCAGCCCACCCCACGACCGCCAGCTTGTGGCTTCTCTTCTCTGGCTCAGAGAATAAACCAGAGCCGGCTTGACTCTAATGGGCTTGCCGATACGAAGACTAATTCCACCAGCGGGCTTTCCAAAACTACTCACAGTGCTGCAGGATGAAACTGCTGCCGTCCCAAGCCCCGCTGCTCCTAAACCCATAACTTTCATAAAATCGCGTCGATTCAAATTGCTACCCATTTCAGAACTCCTTTCTATAAGTTCCCCCAGGTTTTCTGCAAAAGTTTGTAGCAAGCACAGGTTTATTCCAGTCGTCTTAACGTTACTACTCTGCTTTGCCCAAACAGTATATCCAAAACGCAAGTGGGAAAAAAGAAAAAAAGCCAATCTGCATGGGATTTTCTCCCTTCAATTGCTTGCCGGCCTTGACCCTGTTAGAGACTTTTTCCTGCACTCCTGACAGATGATTTTTCACCCGCACGGTCTCTAACGGTCTTGACGCAAAGCCCCGCCTACAATACAATGGCCCACTCCACTCAACGTGCTCGGTGAGTGGTGATTGGTGAGTAGTTAATTAACCATTTAACCAATTGACCAATTACCAAAAAGGAAGCAAACGATGATAAAGGTCAATGAGAATTTTCTAAAACTGCGGGCTGGGTACCTATTCCCGGAAATCAGCAGGCGTGTCCGCTCTTTTAAAGCCAAGAATCCCGATGCAAAAATAATCAGCTTAGGAATAGGCGATGTCACACAGTCTCTACCTCCGGCGGCCATCAAGGCAATGAAAAGGGCAGTCAATGATATGGCAAGCACCCGCACATTTCGCGGCTACGGTCCCGAACAGGGTTACGACTTTCTGCTCAACGCGATAATCGAAAATGATTATAACCCTCGCGGCGTCGATTTAGATAAAACCGAGGTCTTCGTCAGCGACGGGGCCAAGTGCGATACGGCCAATATCCAGGAAATATTCGCTCTGGATAGTATTGTCGCTGTAACCGACCCTGTATATCCAGTATATGTTGATGCCAACGTAATGGCCGGCAGAACCGGCCAGGTTGACAAAAACGGCCAGTATGAAAAAATCGTCTATATACCGTGCACCGCTGAAAACAATTTTATCCCGGACCTGCCGAAAACCGGCGTTGATATTATTTATCTGTGCTTTCCGAACAATCCTACCGGAGCGGCAGCCGGCAAAGATATTCTGGCAAAATGGGTCGATTTTGCCCGCAAAAATAGGGCAGTAATCCTTTTTGATGCCGCTTATGAGGGTTTTATTACCGACCCTGATATTCCTCATTCAATTTATGAAGTTGACGGCGCAAAAGAAGTAGCAATTGAGTTTCGAAGTTTTTCTAAAACCGCCGGCTTCACCGGTGTCAGATGCGCCTTTACCGTTGTCCCGAAACAATTAAAGGCCTACACCAAAGACGACAGGGCGGTCGAGGTCAATCCATTGTGGAATAGACGCCATACAACCAAGTTTAACGGTGCTTCCTATATTTCTCAGGCGGCCGCCGCAGCCATTTATACTCCCGAGGGCAAAAAGCAGACCCGGCAAATTATCGACATCTATATGAGCAACGCCGCTCTAATCCGCGAATCGCTGACCACGCTCGGCTACAAAGTCTATGGCGGCGTAAATGCGCCGTATCTATGGGTGAAGACGCCGGAGGGCTTTGGCTCGTGGGACTTCTTCGACAGGCTGCTGCAAAAGGCCAATGTCGTTGTCACGCCCGGCGCCGGCTTCGGGCCAGCCGGTGAAGGATACATCCGGATTAGCGCCTTTGCCACGCCAGAAAACGTCAGAGAAGCTATGAAGCGATTTGAAAAAATGTAAAACGCAAATCGCTATGTAGAAACGATTTTAGGATGTCATTTCGAGCGAGCCGCAGGCGAGTCGAGAAATCTGCATGCAACAATGCTGCTAACCCAGATTTCTCCACTTCGCGTCCCTTGGGGACGCTTCGGTCGAAATGACAGTAGGTCTTTTCAACAGAACATTTTGTAATTTGAATTTGTCCCTCGACTTTGCTCGGGATGGTGAGCTTGTCGAACCATTTAGAATTTAGAGTTTAGAATTTAGGATTTTGGTTTGTCTCAGATGATGAAATCAACTACCGCATATATCGGTCTTGGCAGCAACTTAGGCGATAGACGTGCTTACATAAAACGCGCCATTAAAATGCTCGCTGAAACAAAATATATCCAGGTTTGCAGCGTAAGTGACGTAATCGAGACCAATCCTCTGGGTCAAGTGAATCAGCCCAAATATCTAAACGCCGTTGCTGAAATAAAGACTTCTCTAAGTGCGCAGGGTTTGCACAAAACGCTGGTCGGTATCGAAACGGCTCTCGGCAGGGCAAGAGGAGAAAAGTGGTTGCCGAGGACCATAGATTTAGACCTTTTACTATTCGGCCAGGAGGTCGTAAATTTACCTCATTTGACTATCCCCCATCCGCAGATGCACCTTCGCTCGTTTGTGCTTAAGGGATTGCAACAGCTTAATCCCAATTTGCTTCACCCTGTTATACAAGAGTCGGTCAGCGAATTGGCCAACCGGCTCGGCGGCTGTGATTTTGTCCTCAATCCTGATGTGCCGCAGCTTATAAGTATGGCCGGCGTCATCGGCGTTGGGAAAACCACTCTGGCACGGAAACTATCGAATCTGCTTGCCCGCCGCTTGCCCGCCACTTGCCCGCCACTTGCCCGCCATCCGTGTGGCGGGTCCGTGTGGCGGGTCCGTGTGGCGGGTCCGTCTGGCGGGCTCGGCTGTAAAATCTTCCTCGAACCATACAATACAAATCCATTTCTGCCGGCTGTCTATGCAGGTAAAAAAGAGCTGGCGCTGGATTCGCAATTATATTTCCTGACCAATAGAACCAAACAATTGAATCGCGACACCCTGCCGGCTGGCCGGGTTACCATCAGTGACTACATTTTCGACAAAGAGCTTATCTATGCTAACTTGCTGCTCAATCGGCAGCAGCTTGATTTGTACAAAAGGATTTTTCCGCCATTAGCTGCAAAAGTTGCTCCGCCAGCGCTGGTGATATATATGACAGACTCGCCGCGAAGATGCCTCGAGCGTATTCATAAGCGTAATCGTCCTTACGAGCAAAAAATAAAACTGCAATTCTTGGATGCGCTCGATTCCGCTCACCGGCGTCTCTTTGCCGATTGGAAGACCTGCCCTGTTATTCGTTTAGCTGGCTCAAACTTCGACTGCACCAAACCCGCCGACGTCGAGCATTTGGCAAATCAGATAAAATATTATGTCGCTCCTCTGTCATGCTGAACGAAGTGAAGCATCTTGCCTGCAATTGTAAATCGTCAATAGCAAATAGTAAATTGTAGGCCTCTTCCCCATCGCCGCACCAAAGCCGAGGCGCTAATAGCCAGTACCAGCAGACTTGCATCTGGCGATTCGACCACCCTAAAGTGCAGGACTTTCAAGCCAATTCTCGACCAGAACGGCGAGGTCAAGGTAGTTCACAATACCATCAACAGGTGATGGGGCAATGTCGGCAGAGGGAATACCTGGTGGCTGCAGCCATTGGTCGGCAAGTATCGCAAAGTCCTCAAAATTGACGCTGGCATCGCAGTTAAGGTCGCCTGCCAAGGTGTCTTCATTGCATAGTTTTATTAGATATATATCCCAATGGCCTGCGCCAACGAATAAGCCCTCGCCTGCGATTATGTATCCGCCGTCAGAGGTCTGCTGAACCGAATAACCTACACCAACGGCGTATCGGCCATAGTAAGCTATGCCGAAGATTTTTTCCCACTGGCTATTCCCGTTTGGGTCGGTCTTTATGGCATATACCGTAGGGGGGAAATATTCGTCACCAAAACGCCACCACATCGTCCCTGCAATTATATATCCACCGTCTAATGTTTGCTGAACCGAATAGCCCTCGCCCCCCAAGGTCTTTTCCCATTGGCTATTTCCGTTCGGGTCGGTCTTAATAAGGTATCCATCGTTCTCCGATGGGAAATAATGCCGGTAGCCTGCGATTATATATCCACCATCCGAGGTCTGCTGAACAGAAAAGCCATATTCCCGATCTGTTGCAAAGCCAAATGTCTTTTCCCAACGGCTATTTCCGTTTGAATCGGTCTTTACAAGATATACATTTGTCTTTACAACCATATCCGCTGGGCCAAAGGAAGAGGTATTGCCTGCGATTATGTATCCGCCGTCAGAGGTCTGCTGAACTGAACTCCCCTCGTCATAATCGCTTCCCCCAAAAGTCTTTTGCCAGAGCAAGTTTCCTGCTGAATCGGTCTTTATAAGATATACATCGCCCGACCCTGCGCCGTAGGAGTCGGTTACACCTGCGATTATGTACCCACCGTCAGTAGTCTGTTGAGCCGAATAGCCATAGTCATTGCTGTCTCCTCCGAACGTCTTTTGCCAGGCGCTATTTCCGTTTGGACCGGTCTTTATGAGGTATACATCAGGGTTACCTGCGCCAAAAGATGTGGTCCAGCCTGCAACTATGTATCCGCCATCAGAGGTCTGCTGTACCGAACGTCCTTCGTCATAATCGCTTCCCCCGAAGGCCTTTTGCCAGAGCAGATTGCCTGCGGAATCAGTCTTTATAAGATATACATCGCTGGACCCTGCGCCAAAGGACCACGTCTTACCTGCGATTATGTATCCCCCGTCAGAGGTCTGCTGAATGGAATAGCCGCGGTCATCATCACCTGTCCCGAGTGTCTTTTCCCATTGGCTATCTCCATTTGGGTCGGCCTTTACAAGATATACATCGTAAGTGCCAAAGGGTGAGGTCGTGCCTGCGATTATATATCCGCCGTCAGAGGTCTGCTGAACCGAATTGACAAAGTCTTGCCAGCTTACCCCAAAGTTCTTTTCCCACTGACTATTTCCATTTGGATCGGTCTTTACAAGAAATATCTCATACTCTACTCTGCTAGGAGAGCCAACGCCAAAGAAAATCATATAGGCCGTGACTGCGATTATATATCCGCCGTCAGAGGTCTGCTGAACCGAACGTCCTTCGACATACCAGTCCCAGTCTCCCGCCCCGAAGGTTTTTTGCCACTGGCTATTTCCGTTGGCGTCGGTCTTAATAAGATATGCGTCATAAGTGACCACAAATGGGTCAAAGGAAACGGAATAGGTCATGCCTGCGATTATGTATCCACCATCAGAGGTCTGGCGAACCGAATAGCCGCGGTCCTCGTCGCCTAGCCCGAAGGTCTTTTCCCACTTTTGATTTCCATTTGGGTCGGTCTTTACAAGATATACATCGCAGCCCTCGGTGCCAAAGGACTCCGTATATCCCGTGATGATGAACCCCCCATCTGTGGTCTGCTGAACCGACCGTCCTTCATCATAGAGGTCTCCCCCGAAGGTCTTTTGCCAGAGCAAGTTTCCTGCTGAATCGGTCTTTATAAGATACACATCGCTCGACCCTGCGCCAAAGGAATCGGTCACGCCTGCGATTACGTATCCACCATCTGTTGTCTGCTGGACCGAGTAACCATAATCATTAGCATCTCCCCCGAAAGTCTTTCGCCAGATGCTATCTCCGTTTGGGTCGCTCTTTATAAGATATACATCCTCCGACCCTGCACCAAATGAGTGGGTCGTGCCTGCGATTATGTATCCGCCGTCATAGGTCTGCTGAACTGAATAGCCCACGTCCTCATCGCTTCCTCCGAAGGTCTTTTGCCAGACGCTATCTCCATTTGGGTCGGTCTTTACAAGATATACATCGTAGCCCCCTGCACTGGAGAAGTTGGTCCGGCCTGCGATTATGTATCCACCGTCAGAGGTCTGCTGAACGGAATTGCCATAGTCATAAGCTATTGTCCCACCGAAGGTCTTTTCCCACTGCACAGGAGGACCATCAGCCGATGCAAATTCCGAATCGGCAAATAAAACCATTAAAACTATCAGCAATAAATGCGTAAATCTTCTCATCTTTTCTCTCCTGAACTTGATAGATTATTTTGTAACTATCCCACAAATGCTTTGTGCGGTGCAACAAAATAAAAGAATAATAAAGGTCCATTTTATCCTGTGCACATATTCCTCAAATTATTCAATATTATACCATTTTCTCAGCCAGAATAAAAGCAAAAAACCAATGAATTCGATAAAAATACTCTCTGACTCCCCCTTGCCCTAAATAGGAAATTGTGTATATTACTGTTGGGATGAGATTCTATACGCTAAAGGTTATATGCAAAATGAAAGTTGCAAAAACAATCGAATCAGTCAGACGTTTAGTGAAAGCCGCCCGTATCGCCGGCAAGAAAATCGGTTTTGTCCCGACGATGGGTGCGCTTCATATCGGCCATATTTCATTGATTGAAGCCGCAAGGAAAGATTGCGACTTTGTTGTCGTCAGCATTTTTGTCAATCCCACACAATTCGGCCCCGGTGAGGATTTCAAAAAATACCCCCGGCCAATCAAGGCCGACCTGAAGGTATGCAGAAAGGCAGGCGTTGATGCCGTTTTTGCCCCGACTTCGCGAGAAATGTATCCTGCTGAAATCCTCACATTAGTCAATGTCAAAAAATTAAGCGAGCCGCTTTGTGGAAAGTTTCGGCCAGGACATTTTCGCGGCGTGGCCACCGTCTGTGCCAAGTTATTTAATATCGTTCTGCCGGACATTGCGTATTTCGGCCAGAAGGATGCACAGCAGGCGATAATTATTAAGCGAATGGTTGCCGATTTGAATATGCCTCTGAAAATCATCGTCTGCCCGACGGTGCGGGAGAAAAACGGGCTGGCAATGAGCAGTAGAAATCAATACTTGACGGCGCAGCAGAGAAAAAACGCCGCGCATATTTACAAATCGCTTCAGAAGTGCCGGCGAATGATTAAGCAGGGGGGCCGGGACACTAAAAAAATCATCGCCGAAATGCGTAAGATATTGAAGCAGATTCCATCCGTGGAAATACAATACATTAGTATTGTTGATGCCGAAACACTCCAAAATATAGATAAAGTTACCGGCAAAGTTATCGCTGCCGTTGCCGTCAAAGTCGGTTCCACACGACTAATTGACAATATTTCTCTTTAGGAATTTTTTCAAAGTCGCTGGCGGCGAGAGCAGTAGTGGATACAAAAAATGAAAGAAAATTCCGAAGTTTGATTGTCTTCGGCGTTGACATTACTGTGCCAAAAGCTTTAATCTACGACTAAGAGCGTCTAACATAACGAAAAAGACACGGATTAACGCTGTTGATATTAGACACAGATTGACACAGATTTACACTGTTTATAATTCATTTCTCTGTGTTCTCTGTGGCTAAACTTCTTTTTGTTAGAGTCTTTAAAACAATGTAGCTGCGTCCGCGTCAAAGGAGAAAAATTATGAGGCACGGAATACGAAAGCTTTGTCCCCTTATCAGTTTTATGGTCCTGCTGATTTTTGTTACAGTTGCTCTGAAGTCGGCAAAAGCCCAGGACGTATCAGAATTCGAAAAGCGGATGACCAAATTCACGCTGGCCAACGGTCTAAAGTTTCTTGTGCTGGAGCGGCACGAAGTTCCGGTAGTCTCATTCCATACATACGCCGACGTCGGCTCAGTCGATGAGGTCAAGGGAATCACCGGCCTGGCACATTTGTTCGAGCACATGGCGTTCAAAGGGACCAAAACTATCGGCACCAAAGATTATCAGGCCGAGGCAAAAGCTATGGCCAAAATGGATGAGCTGTTCGAGGCGATGAAAGCGGAGCGCCGCAAGGGCGACCAGGCAGACAAAGCCCGGCTGGAACAGCTTGAGAAACAGTTCAAAGAGGCGGAGCAGGAGGCCCAGAAATATATAGTGCATGACGAATATGAGGAGACATTAACGCGGGCAGGAGGCGAAGGTTTCAACGCATACACCAGCGAAGATGCAACACAATATATTGTCAGTCTGCCCTCAAACAAGGTAGAGTTGTGGACGTTGCTGGAGTCGGACCGCTTCCGTAACCCCGTCCTGCGTGAGTTCTACAAAGAGAAGGACGTAGTTATGGAGGAGCGACGTATGTCGGAAAATAATCCGCAGTTTCGTCTGTTCGAGGAGTTTCAGGCAATCGCATACAAGGCCCATCCTTACGGTGAACCCGTGATAGGGCACATGAGCGACCTGCAGGCCCTGGCACGAAAAAAAGCCGAGGTGTTTTTCAACAAGCACTATTCGCCGAGCAATCTGACCATCGCGATAGTGGGCGACGTGAACCCTGAGCAGATAAGGAAGCTGGCAAGTGAATACTTTGCCGGCATACCGAGCGGCCCGAAGCCGGAGCCCGTTGAGACCGTGGAGCCGCCGCAGCGTGGGGAACGCCGCGTCACGGTGGAGGACCAGTCGCAGCCGCTTATTGCCATTGGTTATCACAAGCCAAGTATCAACCACCCTGACAATGCCGTTTTCGATGCCCTTACGGATATTATGAGTGAGGGACGAACATCCCGCCTGTATAAGAGTTTGGTCAAGGACAAGAAAATAGCCATTATGGCCGCAGGGTTTCAGGGGCTTCCTGGGAATAAGTATGCGGGGCTGTTCTTATTCTACGCGGTGCCGGCCAAAGGCCATACAAACAAGGAGTGTGAGGATGCCATCTACGATGAGATTGAAAAGTTGAAAACTGAGCCGATTTCTCCCGAAGAGCTGAAAAAGGCCAAGACCCGCAGTCGGGCCGGTCTGATACGCCAGCTGGATTCTAATCGCGAGCTGGCAGCAGAGCTGACTTTCTATGAAGTGGTTACAGGCGACTGGCGAAACCTGTTTGTGCAGCTTGACAGGATTGACAAGGTTACCGCGGAGGACATTCAGCGAGTTGCGAAGGAATATTTTACGAGCAAAAATCGGACAGTGGGCGTCATCGAGACAATTCCCGCCAAGAATTGAATTGATTTTGAGATGGGAGTCGCAAAATGAAAGCTAACGGATTGTTGACTACAAAAATTTTCCGCTTGTTCGTTATAAGTTTGTGCGTGATAGCAGTCGGCTGCCCTTCCGGGCAGAGCACGCGTTACAGCCGGTTAAAATACCCCAAGCTTGGTGACGTCAAGATTCCCAAGGTCGAACGCGTCACTCTGGCCAACGGGATGAAGCTATTTTTGCTGGAAGACCATGAGTTACCCATCGTCAATGCATCAGCGATGATAAGGGTCGGCTCTGTCTATGAACCGGCCGACAAAATTGGTCTGGCTTCCATTGCCGGCACTGTAATGCGCACCGGCGGCACCACCAGCAAAACGGGCGACCAGCTTGATGAGGAATTGGAGCAAATTGCCGCTTCCGTAGAGACCTGGATAGGGCAGAATTCGGGTGGAGCATCAGTGTCGGTCTTGAAGGATGATGTTGACAAGGGATTGGCGATTCTGGCAGACGTGCTTATGAACCCGGCATTCCGTGAGGACAAGATTGAGCTGGCGAAGATTCAGCATCGTAGCTCCATCGCCCGCCGCAACGACAATATGAGGTCCATCGCAAACCGTGAGTATGTGAAGGTCGTTTACGGTCCGGAAAGCGTATATGCCAGGCACACCGAGTACGCGACGATTGACAATATCACACGAGACGACCTTGTTGTCTTCCACAAAAGGTTCTATCATCCCAACAATGTGATGCTGGCTGTCTGGGGTGACTTCGATACAAAGCAGATGGTTGCCAAGATAGGCGAGGTTTTCAAAGGGTGGGAAAAAACTGACGTGGAGGTGCCGAAGGTGCCGCAGGTGCAATACGACTTCAAGTCAACGGTGAACCTCGTTCGCAAAGATGACATTAATCAATCGGCTATATTTCTCGGCCACATAGGGGGAATGATGAACGACCCCGACTATTATGCATTGACGATGATGAACGCGGTCCTTGGCGAGGGATTCACCAGCCGATTGTTCAAGAATGTGCGGTCTCGGAAAGGGCTGGCCTATTCGGTGTTCGGGGTTTACTCCGCCGGCTACGACCACCCGGGGGTGTTCTACGTGGGCTGCCAGACCAAATCGGAAAGCACAGTCTATGCAATACGCGCTATGATTGAAGAAGTGAAAAAAATGACTGAGAGCGAGGTTACCGATGAAGAGCTGACACTGGCGAAAGACAGTTACCTCAATTCGTTCGTGTTTAATTTTGACAGCAAAGGTCAAATCATAAACCGCCTTATGACATACGAGTACTTTGGCTACCCCCCTGACTTTCTGGAGAAGACTAAAGAGAACATCGAAAAAGTAACCAAAAAAGATGTTTTGCGGGTTGCGCAGAAACATCTCAAGCCCGATAAGGTGCAGATATTAACGGTGAGCCGGCCACAGGATTTCAATGAGCCCCTGTCAGTATTAGGACCGGTGCGTGAGATTGACATAACCATTCCGGCGCCGAAAGAGAAATAGCTTACATACTACCAGGATACATACGCCCAGGGAGAAGTCGCCTGGACAGTGGCGGGTCGCCGTCAAAATCGGCTCAACGCGGTTGATTGAAAATATCCTGATAGAAGCTGGCTAACGATGATGTGCAATAACTGATTAACCCAAGCCCAAATCGCTTGCATTATCCGGTATTACTATGTAGAATTATGAATTAAAAGCGCGGCGGCGTAGCCGTGCCGACTTGATACGAGAAATTCTGGTTATGCAGGGAGACAACCAATGAAACGGTTACTTGTTATCTGTGGATTGCTCTGGGTCATTGCGTTAGTAGCAGGGTCCTCGCAGGCGATTGCTGCCGAACGGGAAGGAATAGAAACCGGCTTTGTCCAGATTTTCAACGGCAAAGACCTGACCGGATGGGATGGCGACCAGCGCCTCTGGTCGGTCAAGGATGGTGCAATACGCGGCCAGACCACCGAGCAAAACCCAGCGAAGGGTAACACATTCTGTATATGGCGCGGCGGCAAGCTTAAAAACTTTATCCTCAAGATAAAATTCCGCATCGAAAGCGGCAACTCCGGCATCCAATATCGCAGCAAAGACCTCGGCAACTGGGTCGTCTCAGGTTATCAGGCCGAAGTCGTAAACAATCCCGGCAGTGTAGGCTTCCTCTACGATGAACGCGCACGCGGCTCGCTGGTCAACGTCGGTGACATTACGGTCGTTGACGAGAAGGGCAATAAAAATGTCGTTGGCAAAATTGCCGACACGAATGAGCTCATCAAAGCCGGCTATTACAAAGATAAAGACTGGAACGACTACACCATCATCGCCCGAGGCAACCACCTCATCCACATCCTCAACGGCTTCCAGACAATTGAATTGATTGACAATGACCCCAAAGGCCGGGCTATGGAAGGCATTCTTGCCCTACAAATTCACGCAGGCCCACCGATGGTTGTTGAGTTCAAGGACATCCGTCTCAAGCATCTGCCCGAAAACTTTGGCGAAGCAAAACTCTTATTTAACGGCAAAGACCTGGAGGGCTGGACATTCTCCAGCGACCAGTTGAAAGATGTTTGGTCAGTAAAAGATGGCGTAATGTCCAATCAGGGCAGTCCTGCCGGCTACATCCGCACCACCGCCGATTTTACAAATTACATTCTTCGGCTTCAGTTCCGACACCTCACCGAAGGTAATGGCGGCGTTTTGCTCCGCATCGTCGGTCCGGATAAGGTGTGGCCTCGCTCTATCGAGGCCCAGGGTCAATCCGGCTCAGTCGGTGATATATGGAACATCGACAAATTCCCGATGAAGACTGACCCGGCGCGAACCAAAGGCCGACATACGCCCAAGATGCACGAGTCCAACGAAAAGCCGCTCGGACAATGGAACAGGTATGAGATTACTCTCGATGGTCCCCAGATGGAGCTGAAGGTTAATGAGCTGGTGCAGAACACTGCTACTGAGTGCTGGGAAACGCCAGGCAAGATAGGCATCCAGTCCGAAGGCGCTAAGATGGAGTATCGCAACATTGTTCTGATTCCGATTATCCGCGAAAAACGGTGAGCTATGTTCGTAAAACTATTAAAAAGTAAACTACATTGTGCGACAGTTACCGATGCAAAACTGCACTACCCGGGCAGTATCGCGATAGACTCTGCGCTGACGGAGGCAGTGGGCATTTTACCATACGAGTCTGTTTTAGTTGCCGACTTAAATAATGGCAACAGGTTCGAAACTTACACTGTTGTCGCAGAAGCGAATTCCGGCCAGGTCGTCATACTTGGTCCGGCAGCTCGCTTGGTAAAGCCGAAGGATGTTATCGTCATTTTTGCATTCGGCTATTACAGTCCCGAAGAGGCCAGGAAAGTTAAGCCGAAAATCATTGTCCTTGACGAAAATAACAAAATCGAACAGAGCGGATAGGAACTTGCGCTCATTGTCTCTTACGGGTCACGAGTCACGAGTATCGAGCATCGAGAATCGAGTATCGAGCAATGCATCCTGAACTTTTCGAGATACCCTTCATCCATCTGACGGTGAAAAGCTATGGTCTGGCGATGGTCATCGGCTTTCTCGCCACTGTCTGGCTGATAAGGCGCCTCAGCCGTGACATCACGCCCGACCCGCAGTTTATTACGAATGCCGCACTTTACTCATTGATAGGCGGAGTAGCAGGTGCGCGTCTTTTTTACGTGGTTCATTATTTCAACCACTTCCGTGATAATCTGCTTTCCGCCTTTGCTATATGGCAGGGCGGGTTAGAGCTTTTAGGAGGCGTCATTTTGGCCATCGCTGTCATCTTTTTTTATCTCTGGTATCATAAGCTCCACATCCGCCGCTATCTTGACATCCTCGCTATCGGCCTGATGCTGGCGCTGGCGTTCGGGAGAATCGGCTGCTTCCTCAACGGCTGCTGCTTCGGCAAGCCGACAGAACTGCCCTGGGCCGTCCGTTTCCCATACAACTCGTTCGCCTACTGCAGTCAAGTAAATCCAAATTCGGCAAGAAATAGACCGGCCCCGCGATTGCAATTGCCGCCTGAGTATTTCAGCTACACCGATAAAGACGGCCTGCGATACCTGAAACCGTATCAGGATTTGACCGCCGGGCAAAAAACCGAAGTCACCACGGGCAAATATCGCTGCCTGCCTATTCATCCAACCCAGTTATATGAATCTGCCGGCGCTGCTGTTATGTGCGTGGTACTTTACTTGTTTTGGCGAAGAACACGGAACGCCGAGTTTTCCGGCAGCCCAAACAGATTCCTTGCCAAATCAGGCCAGACCTTTAGCTTGATGTTCATACTTTACGCCGCAGTCAGGTTCTTTATCGAGTTTTTGCGTGATGACAATCCCTTTGAATTTGGTTTGTGGCTGACAATCTCACAGATTATTACTGTCCTTATGTTAGTATTTGGGGTGGTTCTTATGGCCATATTTCAGAGAATGAAACCTGATAAACTTTCGGCCAGTCGTCCGAAATAACCGGTCCATCTTCGGTGAATTCCTGTGTACCCGCCCTTTTTCCGTTGAACAATTTAGTCAAATGGACGATACTATTTATTGCTGCGTTGGCGGACTTCAGACGGCTCGAATTCTTGCCCACCTTTTACCCGCCTTTGGCGGGTTGGCGGGTTGGAATTCGTGCTTTGAACTTGTCCGCCTCCGGCGGATTTGTTTCGCCCATCCTCCGTAGAAGTTTTACTTCGGAGGATGGAGATTTAGGATTTAAAATTTAAGGAAATAGATGGGCCTTTACGACAGAGATTATACGCAGGAAAGTTATCAGTCGCAGTTCCACTACTCGCCGCAGACGCGGATGAGCTTCCCCCAGCTTACGCCGGCGGTCAAGTGGCTTTTGATTATTAACGTAGTTGTATATTTTGCCCAGATTTTGGGCGGCGATTCGCTGCTGAAACTATGGTTTTCGGTTTATCCGGCCTCCCCGTGGCTGACATTACAACTCTGGCGGCTGATAACCTACCAGTTTCTGCACGGCAATACCTTCCACATCCTTGTTAATATGCTTGGCCTGTTCTTCTTAGGGCCTACGCTCGAGCGCCACTGGGGCAGCAGAAAATTTCTGATATTTTATCTCGGCTGTGGTATGGTGGGAGGTGTGGTTTATCCCATTCTGCTCGCGCTAAAAATAATCTCCCCACACCCGGTTTTGCCTCTCATAGGCGCCTCCGGAGCGATATTGGGAATGCTGGCTGCTTGTGCAATAATGTTCCCACATTTTGTGGTCTTCATAATATTTTTCCCCGTCCCTATCAGAGTGGCAGCAATAATATGTATCCTCATAGCGATAGCCACAGTACTGGGTCGCGGCTCAAACGCTGGCGGCGAAGCCGCTCACTTAGGCGGTATGGCAGCAGGCGCCGCCTACGTGCTTTCGCAGTCCTGGCGAAATAAGTTTGGCTTGAAAATGCGAACCGGCCGGTGGGAAAGGAAAATGGCTGCACAGCACAATCTTCAGGAGGAGCTTGACCGCATCCTGCAAAAGGTCTCCGACTCCGGCATTCACAGCTTAACGCGCAGCGAAAAAAGCACCCTCAAAAAAGCGACCAAAACCCAGCAAATGCGTGACAAGCTATAAAAGCAAGACGAGTTTTAAGATGGAGAACAAAAAACGGTGACTATCCCCAGTTCAGTTAGTTTAGTCAGTTTAGTTGTAGTTTAGTCCGTCACCTGTAAAAGGAGGCCCAGAGGAGTGCCGGGCAGGGATATCAATAGATACGGAGATAATGTGGACACGGCGCATAACGTGTTTGCTGAACACGGTGATTTTATTCAAGCTGTTATTCGTTCCCGTATTAAAAATAAAGACGAAGCAGACGATATCTTCCAGAATTTCTTTCTTGCTCTTGTTCACAAACCTGTGCCGGAAGGCGTCAGGGACATAAGAGGGTATCTTTACAAAGCTATAATCAATGATATTGTTGACGCGGCTCGCAGAGTGGAACGGTATCAAGCTTTGGTTCACAGATATAGTGAGCAGCTTAACTTTTCTATCAACAGAATCGGTCCCGAAGACGCCTTAACCATAAATGAAGAGACTGATAAGGTTTTGGGGCTAATTAGCAGGCAATTGCGAAGAAGCGAGTTTCAGGCGATTACTTTACGATACGGTAGCTGCACGGACATCAGTGAAGTCGCAGAGAAAATGGGTGTAAACAGTGGAACCGTTAGAAGGTATATATCCGTAGGGTTAGCGAAGGTCCACAAGCTCCTAAAGGCTAAATAGGGGAACTAAAAATGGTTGCTACCAATCCTAATCAATCATGCAAACAAGCCGAACCACACTACTATGATTTTATCCTCGGAGTGAGGGAGGAACCTATCCCTCAGCATATTGTTCACCATATTGAGCAATGCCCGAAATGCCAAGAGCAGCTTAATCAACTAAAAGTCGCCCTTTCGCAAGCTGATAGCATAAAGCCGGAGCAAAGCCAGGCTAACTCCACTGTGGCCACAATTCTGAAACTTCACTTTGCCTACATTGGCAGACCTGTGACTTGCCAAGTTGTAAGGCCTTTTCTGCCTACTTTGTTGGAGCCGGTCCTGGCGGTCAGAATACCGACGCCGATAACAGCACATATAGACAATTGCCACCAGTGCTCCGAAGATTTAGAGACGATTCGCACGTTAAACCTTAACCGTAACCAATTAAGCCGACTAAGCCAGCTATTTGCAGAGCGGCCTTCCAAAGGCAAAGTTACCTGCTCGCAAGCTCATGCTGCTATATTATTCGTTGTGTTAATGACACTTTGTGAAACAGATGCAGACGTTCTCAAACACCTGTGCACCTGTCCTGATTGCAGCAAAGCGTTATACGAGTATAGACGGGCCGTCTGCAAAGAAATTGAGGGTGGACCTGAGCAACAGAAGTTTTCATGTGAAAAAATTTCAGCAGCCGACATTTTTGATTACGTTGTACCGTACGGACTTGACCCTGCCAAAAACCAGTATGCCAGATTTCGTGAATCGCTTTGTTCACATGTTCGCAGGTGCCCAGCGTGCCTGGGTAAAATGCAACAACTGCACGATACTGTGTATGCCATTCTCGACCGGGCTGATTCCGAGGTTGCCACAGTTTATAATATTGATGACTCTGCTAAAGGTCGAGCAACCAGCGAATCTAATGACCTTTATAGCGGCTTTCCTATAAAGGTAGAGGTCTTAAACTGGAAAGACTCAGCAAAGGCTAAGGAATCAGCTTCGACCATCGATAGCACCATTAACTTGAAGTATAGAGTCTCATCAGTGAATCTAAAATCGCTGGCAAAGGTTGGTTTTGCAGCGGCGGCAGCCATATTGATAGCGGTTGCCCTATTGCTAAACACACCGACTGCTAAGGGGGTTACCATTGAGCAGATTTACAGGGTGATTGAGAAGGTCAGAAATGTCTATGTTGCAAGCTTTGTCCCTGAGAAGAAAGAACCTATACAAGAGAAGTGGGTATCTCGTGCGTTAAATGTTTATATGACCAAAACTGGAGAACAGTTTGTTCTGTGGGACCTACAAAATAAAATCAGAAAAACGAGAGACCTTAATTCCGGTTCAGTCGAGACAATAGTGCTTTTCGACGATATGGTTAACGAGACCAAGGAAAGAATGACCGGCTCTTTGGGCTTAATGCCATTTTATGATATATCTGAAATCCCTGCCGATGCTGAATGGACCCATGTAGCCGACGCTGGTGTAGAAACATACACCAAAGAGACCAAAGTATATGATCTGACATGGAGTGCAAAAGCTTACGACGGCTCTGTTGTATTTAAGTGGCGGTTTTTTGTTGACCACAAAACAAATCTCCCTCGCAGGATTGAAATTTATCAAAAGCTGCTTGCCGAGGATGATTATATTTTTATGTCCTCCAAGGAGATTGAATATTTGAGCGACAGCAAGATGCAGGAAGTTATTAAAGAAGCCTCTTTTTAAGACTGCAACATTTCATTTTGGCACCCAAAGAGGGTTTTTATTCCTGTATCCATTGTTTATTTTCTCAACAAACATATCGTTTGCTTTCGAGCGACTTGTATGCCCATCTGCGAATCCGACATTAACAGTTTTGTTTGGATGACGGCCATTTATAGCGTCCTCCTCCTGGCCGGGCCATAAATCCCTTTTTTTGTTAATGTCAAGCCCGGGGATATAAGCTGTATCTTCTATGGTATTAACAAGAGCAACAGGTGGTGCATCAGTTGCGTGCCACCAGCTTATTAAGGTATAGCCACTGTCAACTATCAGCAGAGTCCGGCTGGGGTGAGGTATATCCTCCGTGCGCAAAGGCGTTCCAACAAATTCTTCTCTACGGCTTGGAATATCATCCGGACTTTTGCAAATAGAACGGTTTACGCCGTAATTGCCGTGCAAAACAAACTCAAATTTAAGGTCTTTTATTTGTCTTGATGGACACCAGAGCACTGCTTTTTTGTCTTTGTATATTTCGGAATAATCAAATACATAGTGAAACCACCACCATCCGGGTTTATCGTAAGTAGTATTTCCGGGATATCCACCAAGGGGTTTAACAGGATTGCCCTTACTGTCACGTTTAACATTAAAACCGTAAGGTAAGGTTTGATTTTCGGTTTCGTACAACAACAATCCAAATGTCAACTGCTTGACATTCGAGCGGCAAAGGACAGCTTTTGCCCGTTGCCTCGAACTTCGCAATGATGGCAATGATATAGCTATAAGAAGAGCGAGCGTGGCAATGACCACAAGCAGTTCAACCAGCGTAAAACAGTACCGCCTCATACCCGTTTATTCTACGGTCGTTCTCTTGATGAATCAACAACAGCATCCATAATAAAGAAACTGGTGGGGATTTTATCCTGCCTGTATTATTAGCCTCGACGAGGCAGTTATTGGGTTAAGCACATGCCTTCATATAATAGCAAGTCCATTCACCTGTTATGGTACAAGCATAAGGATTATCAGGGTCTTCTATACAGGGGCTCTCTTCGTATCTAATCATCCTGGAGCCCGTGCAACTTCCGCTCGGTGCGACTTCGCAGCCGTATCTTGTGAGGTACTCCTGGTACATACCTCCGCACTCTCCACCGACCTGACTACAGAATATTACGTTGTATGTCTGGATAAGCCGCGTGCAGCTATAACCGGCGCTGCCAATTATACTCTGAAGCTGGTCTTCACCAATTTCGGTAAAATTGTTTTGTATGGGGCGGTTTGAGACCAGAAGAGCTGTGCCTTCTGTCCAATCCATACCGAAGAAATCAATTTCGGTCCGATAGAAGAATTTATCGTTTGCCAGGTCTATGCACCAAACATAGTCACTATCAATACCAGCCAGCACCACAAAATGGTTTTTGCCGGGGATGTGTAATATCACCTGACAGCCATTCAAACCCTTAAGAGTTTTGATGTCGGTCTTGACCGCGCGGCAATAAAGCCCTCGGCTTTCTGCGAATTGTTTCATTGCATAAAGACTTGTGGTTTTGTCTGGCTCACTTACAAGTTGAACAAGCTCCTGGTCCGTAACGGCCTTGTCTAACTGTGAGGCGACATATTTTAAAGATATTGTCGCGCAGTTCTGGGGCTGTGTGCCTTCAGATGCTGCAAATGTCAATCTCTCAGCCAAAAGCATATCCGTGTTCACTAAAGGTGAGTGGCGATACATTAAAGGATTATCAGTCACAGCGGAACGGTACTCTATTAGTGCATCACTTTCATACTCAACGTTGAAACTATTCCGACTCGGAATATCACCACTAATCCTGGTGAAATGCCAGAGGTCACTGGCTAACAATCTTTTTGACCCTCCCTCGTACTGCTCTACCAAAATGGTAGTTGGCACCCAGTTACCGGATACCAACTGGTAGTCAGAGTACTGTTTGGATGTGATTGAGTTATCGGGTCGGGCTATCAAGCAAGATAAGACGGCGTAATCTTTTTGTGGGTCAAGTACAAAAAGCATTTCGGAGCCATCTGTGTTGTTGAGCGTCAGATGTATCTGGGTCTGGTCGTCGACATCTTTCTCTGTGACGCAGGAGTTAGCATCGGCAAGACTCTCGTAGCTATAATGTCCATACCCCCAGGGAATAAATCCCGCCGTTAAAGACCCATTCACTACATGGGGTGTCTGTCCTGTTGAGTCAACAATAGCGTGGTTGCCAGATAGAAAATAGGTGGTGTACTTTTCACCGTCCCATGCAAAGATACGCTTAGCGTTCCAATCGAGGTCGAACTGGCTGGTCATAAAATTGTCTTCCAAGTTCTTATCCGGCCTTATCGAGTCCGTTCGAGAGCCCACCTTGATTTCCCAGTAAAACCTTTCTCCATCGAACCTCACCACTACGGTAGAATTCATTGTGTACTCGTTGGAGAGCTGATAGCGGACGTTGAATGGTATGGCATCAAGTTTCATTTTCTGCAGATTCTCGGTCAACTCGGGCTTGTTCGGGTTGTTTTGATATTCCTGGACCCGACCTTTTATTTGACGTTCAATCTCATTGGGGTCCGTTGTTTTTGACGCTCTGTACTCTTCGTGCGTTGCTTCAATCGTCCCGGCAGACATCCAAGTTTTGCTTGGTTGGCTTGTCAGTCTCTGAAAGATTTGCAGAATCTCCGCTCTGTCCAACTGTCTATCGGCAGAAACTACAGAACTAACAGACGACAAAAAGACTATTGCTGATACAAAACATTTCAGGTTCATGGCTACCTCCTTCTTACAGTTTTCAGTTGATAAAAAATACTCAAACACCCTAAATTTTCTTATGGCGAAATCTCTAACGCCCTACTCATTAATGAAGGCGATTCTGGGGGACAAAATGTTGACTCTTTTGTTATGCTTTCTTCCAAAGGAATTCAGAAAGAGGTTTTGGGAGTGACCTTTGGACACGAATCTTCCGTGCCACGGTAAGCAGAAGCGATAGGTCCACCCTGTCAGCGGCAGATTAAAAACGAGTGCCGCTATTGGGTTTCTTCAAGCCAGTAATCGGCAAACAGCATCAAATCATCAAAGTCAACATTGCTGTCGGTGTCAAGGTCGGTCCCTTCGCACCAGTTAGGGTCGTTGCAACCCGTTTCTTGCCAGTGTGAGGCAAAAACCGCAAAGTCAGAAAAGTCAACTTTGGTATCTTTATTGAAGTCTCGTGTGCGGACATGAGAAAACTTAATATAATAGACGGGATTGTCCCAGCTTATGCTGTAATCATAGAATCCCACGTTGCAGATGCCTATGTTTATGGCATTATAATCAATAATGAACCAGTCTCCTGCTTGTATGACAGTAGAGACTGTTGTATACAAGTCAAACTCATTAACGGGCCACCAGGTAACAAGAGCCTCATTACCTGCAGCAGGAAGATGAGACCCTGACCAATCCTCACCTACCTTTGGTCCTCTGGCTGACAGAATTCCATAATCCAAATATGCTTCTTCAATGGACAAACTGCCCCCCTCACTCCAATATTCATTAACATCCGAGCTAACAATAATCGTAAGCTTAGTTCCAACCATGATGTCTGGATATTCAATTAAGGTAGGAGTGCTATTTATCGGTTCAAGTGGCGTGTTGCCATCAGCCAGGCATACCCTTGTGGATACCTCTCCTCTAGAGACGGTAGCAGTGGCAAGGATTAACATAAATGGCAGAACCCTTTTCATTATTCTACCTCTTACCAAAAAACTCTATTGCATCCAAAAAGATGGCCTACCGACTCAAAAAGATAAGCCCTCCAGAAGGGCAACCCTCTTGGCCAGAGTTATTATACCTAATAGGATATTAACTATAAAGGATTTCTACAGATTCTTGGCGTAAGTCAAGCGAACTCAAATAAATCTGCGATGGGCGTTCTAATGGCGTTCTTTAACCATGGTGCCCCGATATTCGGAAACAACCAATTTTGACCATGGGTGGGTCTAGTTTTTCAAACAGTTCCTGTTGGCTAACGTTAGCTTTCTGTGAGAATTTTGCAAGTATTTCCAATTTTTTTGGAAAACGGAGTCAACAGTTACCTCTTTACCTACGCCTAACCTATTTAAGAATAACAAGGTTAAGTTGGTTTTTAAGATATGATGCTTTTTGGAAAATAACTGCGAACAGGAAACATAGGGCTATGAATCGTGAGACGAATGTCCCCGTCAAAAACCCAGGAAATAATTAGCGACATAAAAAACTATATTGATGAAAGAGGTGCGGATTATGCTGAATGGTATGTTGGCATTTGTGCGGACCCGTATGGTAATGACTTTATCACTCGCAAAATGTGCAGTTTCTACTGGATGTATGTAGAGACTGGGTCTCCCCAAATTGCCAGAGACGTAGCAATCCATTTTGTAAGTTCCCTTGGAACAGATGGATGTGTGGGTAGCCCAGCTATGGCTAATGTCTCCACCATAGTTTATGTGTGCAAAAAGGCAGCACAGATTGTTGGTAAGGGATAAATAGGGACAGCGGGACTGTTGAAAAAGTTGGCTCTTTGAAAACCAAAAATTGTTTCTTGATTCTCGATGCTTGATGCTCGTAAATGTGTGGAAAACTATAAAGACAAGGCCCTACGAAAATCCGTAAGGCCTTGCTATTTTATCGCCATTCTTGCGAAAGCAATAATCTGTTTTTCAAATAATAAATAATCAATTATAAATAATCAATTCTCATCAGTCCCACTTGAATCCGCCGATTAATTCCTGCACTCGCTTCTTGACGTTTTCCTCTTTGAATTTGGCGTCCTTCCACTTAGTAACCTCCGCCTTGTCCTCCACGAGTTTCTTTTTCAACTCCTCAAGCCGCTTGAGCAACTGCGCGTATGCAATCTCCTTTCGTTTCACAATCAGGTCGAACCGCCGGCCCTCTATTTGCTCCAGTGATGCGGTCAGTTCTTTCTTTTCGTTTTCACTGCCGGCAGATTTGATTTTTTTAAGCAATTGGTCCGCCTTTTCCTTAAGTTCCAGGTCCTCTTTAAGAATCTCACCCAATTCCGGGTTTTCCTTGGCTGCTCCAAAAATCCTCCCATATTTCTCCATGCTGAGGCGGAATTTCTGTATATAAAGGTTCGGGTCTCTCTCTTTTAGCGCAGCTAAATTTTTCGCATCCTCGGGATAATTCTTTTCCAGCCATTCTGTATATTCCGCCTGCATCTGACGCCTTCGGGCTTCCATACGCTCCCTGATAACCTTGTCAAAGTGTACTTTCCCGAGTTCCTCCTTAAACTTCTCCGGGTCTTTTTCACGCAGCTTTGATAGTTCCGCTGCCTTTGCCGGCTCGCTCTTCTCCAGGTCTTTCATTATCTGCTTGATGGTTTCATCTGTTAGTTCAAACCATCTGGGAGGCCCCCATCTTGGCTCTCTTGGCCCTCCAGGCTCTCCTGGCTCTCGTGGCTCTCCCGGTCCTCCTATCTCTCTTGGCCCTCGTGGTCCTCGTGGCTCTTCCTCCGTCCAGATGCTTTTTTCCTCTTTACCTTTCTCCTTGTCCTTACCCTTTTCCTGAGCATAGCAGGGCAGGGTAACAATTGCTGTCAGCAGTGCAATCGCCAGAATTAATCCGCCAGACATTCGGCGGATAAATATGATTCCGTGTCCTTTTTGCATTTTTCTGGTCCCTTCTATAAACCGCTATTGATTGCCACTAATTCCACCTCAAGTTCCGTCACGGCTCTGTCGCCGTTGCCGCCGGTTTCACCTTCCTGCAAAGTTCGAACCTCGTTCTCAATTTGTTCAACATCGGCAGTTAAACTTGCCAGGTGTGGGTCGTCGAAAGTTATGTCCTGACTTTCCCAGATTGCTCTGGGAACCATTGAGGCATACATCCCTTTGCGTTCGCCCCCGCCTCTCTCAAATAGTCCTGTCCATACAGCCGCCAGCACAATAACTGCTGCTGCCGCAACTGCCGCTGCTTCATAATATCTTACTTTTCTAAAAATACTCCTCTGCCTGAGCATCAAGCTGTTAGCAATTTCAGACTTTATGCCGGCTATAAGCTCCTCATCAGGCTCAGGTGCAGGATGCTCCCGAAGGATTTGCCCGGCTCGCCATACATCCTCAGCGGCCTTTTCGGCCTGTTCGGCATCGAGGAATTTGGCGAATAGCTCTTTTAAATTTTCTTCGTTTCGGCCATCCATAATCTCACCGTCCCATTAACTCTCGCAGTCTCTTTAGCCCTCTATGCAGCTTCGATAATGTGGTTCCTATCGGCTCAGACCGCAATTTTGCCATTTCCTTCAGGCTCAATTGTGAATAAAACCGTAGCATTATCAGTTCCCGTGTCCCCGCGTCAAGTTTCGCAAGCTGCACCTGTAAGTTATCGGTTATTTCGCCCTCAGACTTCCTTACCTCCATTGTTACCGGTTCGGTCTGGCTTCTTCGGACATCAAACGATTCAAACAATTTCTTCCGCCGCTGTTTGGCACGCAAGTAGTCATGGAAAATATTAGTCGCTATTTTGAATAGCCACCCGTCAAAGGAGCCTCCTTTGTAGGAACCGGTTTTTTCCACCAACTTGACAAATAGCTCGCTAAGCAGTTCGTCGCTAACGTCTTTGTTGCCGGTCAGGCGGTAAAAATAGCCGTAACACCGGCCGGCATACATATCAACTATCTGTGAGAAGCACTCAGCATCGCCGTTCTTGCAGCCGATTACTATCCGGGCTAAGTCATCGCTTTTTGCCATATTTTAGTGTTTCTCACGTAAATACAGACGGCTTATGGAGTTGTTTTATTGCATAAAATCCGAAAAATCCATATATCGGCGGCCCATAATGTTCCTATAACGTATGCCGTTTGAAAGATACCAAAATGGGAAAATAACACTACCAGGTACACCACCCCTTTCGTAGGTAACCTGGCGAAAGTGCAAAACTTATCCGCCGGAGACGGAAAAACCCAAAATAACGACTCAAAATATTCTGCAGAAGAGACCCACCGTCATTCCCGTCCGGCGCCGGATCGACGGATCGACACGCAGTGTCTCGAAGCGGAGAAATCCATTCAAAAACAGATTTCTCGACTCGCTCGTCTCGGCGGAGGCCTTCGCCGCAGCCGGGCCTGCGGCTCGCTCTCCACAGGACACCTATCGGCGGAAATGACATTCTGAACTCAATAATCCGCCAAAGACAGGTCCGCTTTTAGCGGATTGCCAACTCCAATTTCCAATCGACAATCGAAACTTGTCCGCCGCCTGCCCGCCTTCCGTGTGGCGGGTCCCTATGGCGGAATCGCAAATCAGCCGGCTCCTATGGGGGATTAACGTCTTCTTCTTTTTCCTCCTCATCTTCGTTTTCGAGCTTCCAACGCTCGGTTTCATCAAGCTCATCGATCTCTCGCTGCATATATTTGAAAAGTTTATCCTGCAACGGGGCCAATTTCCCATACCATTTGAGCATCCCCTGATAGCTGGCCAACAACATATCTAAGCGGATTAGCTGCCATTTGGCTATGCACTCCGGCTCCTTAATATTGGCAAACGGGTCGCATCTGAAAATCCTTTTCCCGTCCGGACCGGCCTCGCAAAGCTCGCAGTCTTTGCATTGAATCATTTTGCACCCCAGTTCAAAATCGGCGGAACTTAAAGACCTCTACAACGAACCATACCCCGTTAGAAAAACGACTTTCCTTCTCCGTAGTAGGAACTACGAAGGATGAACTTTCTAACGGGGTAAACTTTTTACTTTTTACTTTTCAACTTCTTTATGATACTATATACGCCTCAAGTTTGAAAGCAGCTTAAAAGATTTCTGGTTTTTGGAGAAATCAATGGGAAAACCAAGACGCAGACGCAAGGTAGGCAGTAAAAAACGCCATGTCCGATGGAAAATTCGGCACAAAATCAGGTAATTGTTCGTTGTTAGTCGTGCGTATTGGGCGCTGCACGAAGTGCACGCGCTACGATATACGTGATGCGCAGTGCGATGAATGAAGCACTTTAGCATAATTTTCAGGCCAGACGGCAAGCAAATCTCGATTCACACCGGTGCTACGCTTGCTGATGCCGCAGGCCAGGCCGGCATTATCCTGAACTCAGTTTGCGGCGGAAAGGGCACCTGTGGAAAGTGCCTGGTGAACCTCGGTCCGAATGGCCGACAGGTCCTCGCCTGCCAGCACCATATCGACAGCGACCTTACGGTAACAATTCCGCCTGAATCCCGGCTCTTTGAGCACAAAATCCTCACCGAGGGTATTGCTCCTCAAACCAAAGTTTTACCCGCCGCGTGTTTGGTGGGCCAGCCCGACATATATAAAAAATACCAGCAGGGGGATTCTACAAAGCAAATATCAGGCGTGGCTGTGGATATCGGGACAACGACGGTTGTCGCCAAACTTATTGATATGGCGACCGGCCGGTGCATAGCCACACAGGCCGCCCTTAATCCACAGGCTCAGTATGGCGACGACGTCATCAGCCGAATAACCTATGCCCAGGCCGATGCCGGTCTTGCCGAACTCCACAAACTCATAATCGACTGTATCAATCAGCTTATCTCACAGCTCTGCAAACAAGCGTCAATAGACCCAGGCCATATCTACGAAGTATGTGTCGTTGGCAATACAACTATGAGCCACATTTTTCTGAAATACCCCATCGCACAGCTTGGCCGGCTTCCGTTCAAGCCATTTTCAGTTGATGCTCACGATGTCCCCGCCGCTCAATTGGCTCTGCAGATAAACCCCGCCGGCAATGTCCATACCGTTGAGAATATCGCCGGCTTCGTTGGCTCAGATACCACCGCCGTTGCACTGGCAGTTGATATGGGTTCAGCCAAGGATTTCACTCTGGCAGTCGATATCGGCACAAATGGCGAAATCGTCCTCGGCACTAAAGACAAGCTGTATGCAGCAAGCTGCGCGGCCGGCCCGGCCTTCGAAGGCGCCCGGATAAAGTGCGGCAGCAGGGCGATGGAAGGGGCGATACAAGCCGTGGTCGTAAACGAGGGCGACATAGATTTGGACGTAATCGGGGACTGCCCGCCTCGCTCCATCTGCGGCAGCGGACTGATTGATGCCGTAGCTGTCCTGCTGGATTTGGGTATCATCGACTCAACAGGCCGGTTCGCCTGCCCCCGACAGCAACATTCGGGGGTTGAATCCAAAAAACTCCAGGGCAAATTAGCTCCGCCTATCATCGCAAGAATTATCGAGCATAATCGCGAGCCGGCCTTTTGCCTATCCAGAGCCGCGAATGTTAATGAGCGGGAAGTGTTCCTGACCCAGCAGGATATCCGCCAGGTCCAGCTTGCCAAAGCCGCTATTCGGGCCGGCATAAAACTTTTGCAGAAAAAGATGGTACTTTCGGATTCCGACATAAAGCAGGTCCTTTTAGCCGGTGCATTTGGCAATTACATTCGAAGAGAGAGCGCCTTGCGAATAGGATTGTTGCCCGATGTGCCGGTCGAGCGAATTCGTTTTGTCGGCAACGCTGCCGTCTCTGGCGCCGAGATGATACTCCTGAACTCTGCCCTTCGGGCAGAGGCTAAACGATTAGCTCGCAAAATCAGATACGTTGAAATCGCCAATGAGCCGGAATTTCAGACGGTGTTCGCGGAATCAATGACCTTCTGAAACCACAGATTAACACAGATTGACACAGATTTTGTTCACCGCGGAGGACGCAGAGAGAATACCAAAAATTAAAAGGCAAAATAGGTTTTAACCACAGATTCACACGGACCTGTGAATAGAAAATTGGTTAATTGGTGAGTGGTTAAATGTCGAAGGGTCTCTGCAACTCAAAACTAAACCCTACAAACGTTCGACTGAGCAACGCCTGCGGTGAGCGTAGTCGAACCGTCGAAGTCTCAAAACTATTAGATACCCCCGTCCCTATTATTCTCGCGGTGTTAGGCAATTCGGGTCTCGTCATTTGATATTGTATTTCTGCTTTAATGACTGCTGTAGGAATGTAGCATCGAAAGCATAGATGCCTTCTGGCTTGTCGGTGAAACACCTAACGAGAAGTCCGGCGTGAGGTTTGTACATGAAATACGTCTGCGGAGGTATTAAAGTGGTGTGGCCTTGGTAGGTGCCGTAGTAGCTGCCTGAACCGCCGTAAACGTACGCAGAACCAGTCGTTTGGGCGGACCCAGGAGTTGTGAATGTGCTCACCGCGGTAGAGGAAGACTCATCAACAATGGCGAAAAACTTGAACTCTCTCTGCAAGGCCAAGTCCGCTGCTCGAAGCATGGCAAAGTCTTGGGCACGCTCCGCTGACGTGTATGCGTTGCCTCGAAATGTGATGCGAAAAACGTCTGGTGCCAACTGCGTGTCAGAAAACCCTCCCATGAAACCATCGGACTTGTAAGGGGTGGCGCATCCGGTCAGGAAGCAGAGCAGAGTGGAACCTACGAGGAGAAAGATTGTCTGTTTCATTTTTGTCTCCATACGTGTCATGCGAGGTCGTTTGCTCGAAGTTACGAACTATGTCTTATCGTTCCACATAACGCTCCTGTTGACTAAATCAATGGTTGGAGATTCCATGCGCCATTAGCAGTATTATCATCTGGTTTGTCGCAAAAGGTAAGCAAAAAATCACCCACATTTCGAGTGCCCCGCCGTCCGCCACCCCGCCTTCGGCGGGTAAAAGGCGGATAAATCCGTCGTCCCTCGTCTCAATTAGTCGTTAGTCTTTGGTATTTAGTTGATAGTATCTGGTTTTGTCTCTGCGGCCTTTGCGCTCTCTGCGGTTTAACAACACAGTGTCAAGTCGGGGGGCAGGATGACAAAAAGCACAGGCCAGATTCTTCACCCCCGTGCTTTCTTGCGAAAGCAAGAACGGGGGCTCAGAATGACAGCCAACATTAGCTGTCAATTTCGACACAAATGCGCAGGCAACCCTATTATGGGTAACGGTGATTGGTAAATGGTAAGTGGTTAAGTAGGATTAGATTGCCACGGCCACCTTCGGCGGCCTCGCAATGACATCGAGCATACGATATTGGACCTCTGTGTCCTCTGTGGCTCTGAAAATCCGTGCTAAACTTTTCCGACAACCAGGCACGAATTGTGGCCGCCAAAGCCGAAAGAATTGCTCAATGCGATATTGACCTTTGCCTGCCGGGCGTGCAGCGGCACATAGTCCATCTTGAGGTCGCAACGCTCATCCTGATGTTCCAGGTTGATGGTAGGGGGGATGGCCGACTCGGTAATTGCCTTCACGCATATTATAAGCTCAACCGCACCGCTTGCCCCGAGCAGATGGCCGAGACTGCTTTTCGTTGAACTGACGGGTATTTTATATGCCCACTCGCCGAACACGGACTTTATCGCAGAGCTCTCGGCTATGTCGTTTAGCTCGGTCCCCGTTCCGTGTGCGTTGATATAGCTGACGTTCTCCGGCTTCACGCCCGCATCCATTATCGCCAGCTTCATTGCCATCGCCGCACCGTTGCCATCCGGCAGGGGAGCAGTAATGTGATAACCGTCATCGGTCGCACTGTAACCGAGAAGTTCGGCGTATATGCGTGCGTCGCGTTTTTTGGCGTGCTTTTCTTCCTCTAAAATCACGATACCCGCTCCCTCAGAAAGGACGAATCCGTCTCTATCCCTATCGAATGGCCTTGAGGCCGCCGTGGGATTATCATTTCGAGTGCTCAGGGACCTGGCTGCGCAGAATGAGGCCAATCCTATCGGCGTAAGGGCCGCCTCGGCGCCGCCAGTTATTATGATGTCGCTTCGTCCGCTGACAATATTGCAAAATGCCTCGCCGACAGCGTGGTTGCCGGAAGCGCACGCACTTGTAACACAAAAGTTAGGCCCCTTCAGCCCATAGTGAATAGCGATATTACCGCTGGCGGCATTGGCCATAAGCCTCGGAACACAGAAAGGCGACACCTTGCAAGGCCCCTTATCCAGAAGCCGTATGTGCTGTTCCTCGATTTCCTTGATACCGCCTATACCTGTCCCGACAATGGCGCCGGCACGATAAGGGTCTTGTTTGGAGAAATCGAGTGCGCTATCTTCGATAGCCTGTGCCGCCGCAGCCATAGCAAACTGGCTGAAGCGGTCCATCCGCTTGCTTTCCCGCTGGTCAATATATTTTGCTACATCGAAGTTTTTTATCTCCCCGCCGAACTTGACAGGGTGTGCACTGGTGTCGAAGGATTCTATGATGGAAACTCCGCTTTTACCCTCGCATAAGGCAGCGAAAAGCTCGTCAGCGGACTCTGCTAAGGCGGTTACGCAGCCCAAGCCCGTAATAACAACTCGTCGTCTACTCATTGAACTTGTTCGCTACTGTTTGCTTTTGGATTGGACAGCGCTGACGATGTAATCGACCGCGGCGCCGACCGTCTGGATTTTCTCGGCCTCCTCGTCCGGAATGCTCATATCAAATTCATCCTCAAACTCCATAACCAGCTCAACCGTATCCAGCGAATCGGCATTCAAATCGTTAATAAATGAGGTCTCGCGTGTTATTTCAGACTTGTCCACACCCATTTGCTCGCTTATTATGTCAATTACCTTGTTTTCAATTGCCTGAACATCTACTTCATCAACACTCACTTGTTTATCCTCCCTAATCAAATTAGGAATTTATTTCCCAGTTCTACAATCCATTTCCGATAACAACCAATGCCACCAACAAACTCTACAGCGTGACCTAAATTTATAATTTATATAACTGATTTTATGACAATATCTTACGTGAATCGATAATTTCTAATCTGCAATGCAGTAGCAACCGGGTTATCTATCATTTGGCGGCTATATTACCTGATGAGGAGCTAATCTACAAACATTTTTTTTATTTTTTTACATTGCCATTCCGCCATCGACGCAAAGCACCTGCCCGGTAATGTAGCCCGCCTCATCGCTTGCCAGGAATGCAACGGCCCTGGCTACGTCCTCCACCGTGCCAAACCGTTTGACAGGAATCACTTGCATCGCCCCATCCTTGACTGCCTGTGGAAGCACCTCCGTCATTTCCGTCATAATAAAGCCGGGCGCTATGCAATTTGCGGTGATGTTCTTTTTGCCGAGCTCCCTCGCCACCGATTTTGTCATACCAATAAGACCCGCCTTGCTCGCCGCATAATTGCTTGAGCCCGCCTGCCCCATCACTGCCGCAATAGAACTTATGTTTATTATCCGTCCGAACTTGTTGCGAACCATAGACCGAGATGCCGTTATCGTCGCCATAAAAGCAGCCCGCAAATTTACGTTGATGACCTTATCGAAATCCTCTTCATTCATTTGCATCATCAGCTTGTCGCGGGTGATACCGGCATTATTTACAAGAATACCTATACCGCCATATTCGGAAGCTAAAGATTCAAGCACTTCTGTAAATTTGGCCGTGTCGGTTATATCCACGCACCTTGTTACAACCGTAAAGCCGGCCTGCTGGACAATGTTTTCAAGCTCGGTAAGCTGCTGGGCGTTAATATCCAGCCCGGCAACAATGCGGCCCTGCTTTAATAGTTCCAGAACAATCGCCCGGCCAATCCCCCTCGCCGCGCCGGTTACAACAGCTAATCTCTTTTCCGACATTCTTAGGGTCTCCGTAAAAACCAAACCTAATCGGAAGCACTTAAACCGCCTACCGTTTGGCGGTTAAATTCTAAACTTGCTCTGTTGAAAAGCTCTACTGCCATTTCGACCGAAGCCCCCGTTTCTGCTTTCGCAGAAAGCACGGGGGCGAAGTGGAGAAATCTATTCAAAAACAGAACCTGTCCCGAGCGGGGTCGAGGGATTTCTCGACTCGCCTACGGCTCGCTCGAAACGACATTTTGAAATCTTTTCAACATAGCAACCAAGTTCAAATCTTCAAAATGAGCATCACTGGTTAAAAGGAGTATATCGGGTTCACGGCTTGCTGCAAGGAAAAAGACGAAAGTGCGTCCAGAAGCAGGGTTTTTTGCTTTTGTTTGTCGGATTTTGGGGGTAAAGTGAATTTGGAAATATTGACGCAGGCCGGAAGATGTGGCCTGCCACAAAGAAGGCGGGTAAACTTTTGTATTGTACTTGTCCGCCTGTGGCGGAATGAAAATAAGTATGGTGTCCCCAGATATTTGGGATTGGCCTTCCAAGGGTAATATTTTTCCTCATGCCTGCGGATTTTTGCGGGGAGAAAGGTTATTATCACACATTATTGAAAATGGCCATTGATAAGAGGATGATTTATGAAAAGAGCCAGCCGACTCACGAATTTGACTTTATTGGTTGCGGTCTGTTTGTTTTTCGCGTGGTGTGGCGGATGCGAACCTCCCCTGCAAAATCTGGAGAATCGGCTCGCGAAAGTCAGGGATATGCGATTGCCGATAGACGCCCGCGCCGGGATAATCCTGCCTTTAGACAAGCAGGATAATCGTATTTGGTCTGGAAATTGGTTCGGCGTTTTACTGTTGGATAATTCCGCTTCACTTGTCGATGCGGCCAAAGAGGTATTTGGCAAGATATTCAAAGAGGTGAACGTAAGCGGCAAAATAGTTGACCCTCACTTTCTGATTAAGGTCAATCCCAACACGAAGGTCCATGGGCCAGTGTATGAAGCAGTTGTGGATTGTGAGATAACATACGGTAACAACGATGCGCTCGGGACATACAAAGCCGAAGAAACCGAAGTCACGATGGTGGTAGAACAGGCCGGACTGGACAGGGCATATCGGAAGGCGTTTGGAGCAATTGTTGTCCAGATGCTGGATGACCCGAATATGGCCAAAGCGATTGCCCGCGGCGCCAACGAGACAAAGGCGAAGAAAACAGCCGTTGATACTCAGCAGGAGTCGGAGTACAAGTATTTTGTTGATGGGGTTGTCACTATCGAAATGAAGAAGAAAGTGCAGTGGGCCACAAGCCCGTTAAGCGGCAACGGCTCGGGGTTCTTTATCGACACCAAGGGCACGATACTTACAAACAGTCATGTCGTGAAGGACTCGAACAAAATGTATTCGGCGAAGGTGCTGTACAAGAACAAGGAATATGACTTTGATGTTCTGGCGTCAGATGAGTGGAACGACCTGGCGTTAATCAGGCCGAAGGGACTAACCAAATCGCCGAAACTTAGCGTGATGCTCAATGGATATTCTGTCGCGGTCGGTGATGACGTGATCGTGGTGGGTTCGCCTATAACCAAGGAACTGGAGAGGACGGTTTCAAAGGGGATTATCAGCGCATTCCGTGACATCCAGGGTTATAAAATGATACAGACGGATGCGGCAATAAACCCAGGCAACAGCGGCGGCCCGCTGGTGCATCTCAAGACGCAGAGGGTCATAGGCGTGGTCATAGGAGTAATAAAAGGGATGAGATGGGACCAAGGGCAAGGGCTTGGCTTCGCGGTGCCGGCCGAGACCATACACGAATTTCTCGCGAAGCATCGTGACAAATACCAGCCATCGGCCGACTGATTAGGGCTGTCACATTTCGTCATCGCGGGGGGTTCCGGAAGGTTCAGACGCACGAGCTGGCTTATACTATGCTGTTGGGGCGTTTAACGTCAACAATATGGAAATCACGCAGGGTATCAGGGAATAAGGGGATTTGAGATTTTCAATTTACGATTGACGATTTATTCGTGGTGCGTGGTGCGTATTTCGCGGGAATGGCAGAGGATTTGGTGTGCGGACTTCGACGAGCTCAGTCGAGTCGAGCACACCCTACATTTCTTTTGACCAGATGCGGGACAGGATTTATAATGTCGGGCGAAGAAAGCATTAAATTAAAACGGGTATCCCGGAAGGTAAGGCCGTGATAACAAAAGAAGAAATCCTAAAGACGTTATCTAAAGACAAGCCAGAACTGCAGAAGCGGTTTAAGGTCAGCAAAATGGCATTATTCGGGTCTTATGCAAGAGGAGACCAGCAGGAGGACAGCGACGTGGATATACTCGTCGAGGTTGACCCGTCAATAGGTCTGGAGTTTGTAACTTTAGCGGAAAGAATCGAGAAACTGCTCGGGGTGTCCGTTGACCTTGTGTCAAGCCGGGCGGTCAATTCCAGGGCGATGAAATTCATTGCGCCGGAGCTGGTTTATGTCTAAACGGCCCATCGTACCAATCATAAAAATATACGTTCGTTAAGGTGACCCGCCAATGAATTGGCGGGCTAAACATCTGGATTCCCGTTTTCACGGGAATGACAAAGGCCGTTGTCCCTTCGGCAAGCTCAGGACAAGCGTGCCGACAGCGGCTAAACAATCTGCCGACCAGCCTCATGCACCGTCTGCAAATTACTTATGTTGATAACCTCTGCTTTTCGGTTGATTCTTTTCATAAGGCCGGTCAGAACCCTTCCCGGCCCAATCTCATAAAACTGCTCGACTCCGTCTGCTAAAAGGCGCTCCATACATTTTTGCCAGAGAATCGCAGAGGTCAATTGTTTGGTCAGGCCAGTGCGAATCTGGTCTGCGCTTGTGTAATAATCGGCGGTGATATTGGCGATAGTCCTGACGTCACGTGGCTCCGAAATCTTGCAGTTCGATAACGCCTTTTTGAGGGCGTTGGCGGCACTGGTCATCATTTCCGTATGGAAGGCCCCGGCTACCTCCAGCCGTATGGCCTTCATCGCGCCATATTTGGGAGCTAATTTTTCCGCCCGCTCACAGGCCATCCTGCTGCCGCTTATGACAATCTGTCCAGGGCAGTTGAAATTAACCGGTTCGACAAACTCACGGCAGGGAGGCGTCAGAAGCTCCCCCTCGCCGGCCTCGGCACAAAGCTGGCGCACCTTTTCTTCATCAAGCCCGATGATACTGACCATTGTCCCTTCAGTAGCGTCGGCTGCCTTCTGCATCGCCTGCCCGCGCTTCTGCACAAGGATTAGCGCATCCTTAAAACTGAGCACCCCTGCAGCATAGAGAGCAGTATATTCGCCTAAGCTCAGTCCCGCTGTTACATCGGCCTTTAATCCACTTGTAGAGGGATTTGACTTAAGAACCTCTAATATGGCCGCAGAAGTTACAAAAATCGCGGGCTGTGAAATGGTCGTGGTGTTCAACTGCTCGGCAGGGCCTTCAAAACAGATTTTCCGCAAATCAAAGCCGACAATACCATTTGCCTTTTCAAAGACCTCTGCCACCACAGGATACCCCTGGGCAATGTCGGCGCCCATTCCTACAACTTGAGCGCCTTGTCCGGGAAATAAAAAAGCAGTCCTCATAATTAGTTAAATGGTTAAATGGTGAGTGGTTAATTGGCCCCGAATGTTTCTGTCGGGGCTACTCACCACTTACCACTCACTACTCACCAATATGCCTGGTCCGGTCAAAACTCGAGTATATTTGCTCCCCAGGTCAATCCTGCGCCAAAAGACACAAAAATAACAATATCGCCCCGCTTGATTTTCCCCTTCCTGACGCACTCATCAAAGGCAATCGGCACTGAAGCAGATGAGGTATTGCCGTACTCGTGGATATTTACAAAGACCTTTTCATCGGGCAGGTTCAGCCGTTTCGCTGCAGACTCGATAATCCTTGCATTCATCTGATGCGAAATAACCATCTTGATATCGTCAATGCCCAATCCGCAGTGTTCCATACAGTCTGTAACCGACTCAACTATCCGCCGAACAGCCTGCTGATAAACTGCTCTACCCTTAACCTGCATATAGATTTTCTTTGGGTCGTCCAGCTTTTTGTGCGATGGATTACGAGAACCATACGCCTCGCAGTGCAACGGCTCCCAGGAGTCACCGTCCGAACTCACAGTGCTGTATATAATACCCCGCCGCTTGGGGTCTTCACTTCGCTCAAGCACAACCGCCCCTGCACCATCTCCGAAAAGAACACAGTTTGCCCGCTCTGTCCAGTCGGTAATTTTGGTCAGTGTTTCAGCGCCTATCAAAAGTGCTTTTTTGATTCTGCCGGTTTCTATAAACTGCTGCACGACATATATCCCGTATATAAAACCGCTGCAGGCGGCGGCTAAATCGAACACCCACGCGTTCTTTGCCTGCAGAGCGCTCTGCACGAAGCACGCTGTTGAAGGAAAGACCATCTCCGGCGTAATGGTCGTCACAATAATAAGGTCCAGCTCTTTGGCATCGGTATTTGCCTCCTCTAAAGCTCTTTTAGCTGCTTCAGTCGCCAAAAACGCCGTGCTCTCCTTATCGGTGGTAATATGTCGGGTCTTGATGCCGGTCCGCGTGGTTATCCATTCGTCCGATGTATTCAGCATCTTTGTTAGGTCGGCATTGGTCAGTATTTTCGCCGGCGCAAATGAACCGTGACCACCAATAACTGCACGATAGGGGGGCAGCCGTTCGCTATTCAGATTGTGCATCAGCCGTCCTTACGGAAGTTTCTGACAGATATTCGGCGATTTTATCGTTTATTTTCTCAATGTGGTATTTTTTGGAGGCCAAAATGGCATTTCTTATCGTCCTGCTCTCGCTTGCGCCGTGACAGATTAGTGCATTGCCGTTGACCCCTAACAGCGGCGCACCGCCATATTCGTTATAGTCGTATTTCTTGTAAATCCTTGTCATCACGGGCTTAAACTCCATCGCAAGCCCTAATTTCTCCTCCATCAGCTCGTGCTTTATCGCCTTAAACAGGCCGTCAACGAGGCCTTCGGTCAGTTTCAAGACCACATTGCCCACAAACCCCTCGCAAACCGCAACATCACAAACACCCCTGAAAATATCTCTGCCCTCGATATTTCCCACAAAATTCATACGCGAGTCTGATTTCATCAATACACGGGTCCTTTTAACGTTCTCGTTGCCCTTCGCGTCTTCCTGGCCGATGCTCATAAGTCCTACCCGCGGGTTTTCAATCCCGAGTAGATACTTCGCATAGATGCTGCCCATCACCCCATACTGGTAAAGATGTATCGGCTTGCAGGCAATATTCGCTCCCACATCACATATTGTTACCGGCCCCTCAAAGGTGGGAAACACCACAGCTATCCCCGGCCGAATGACGCCGGGCAGATTTCTCATCCTCATCTGAAAAGCTGCAACGCAGGCGCCTGTATTGCCAGCCGAAATGACAGAATCCGCCTGGTCCCTTTTGGCTAATTTGGAAAGGACCGCTATTGAGCTTTTGGGTTTCCTCCGCAGACTTTCTATCGGCACCTCATCCATACCGATAACGTCGGGGGCGTGAACCACCTTCACGGCCCCCCCTCTTGCTTTCTCGCTGCCGCGACTTGCGTCGCAAGACGCAGCGGCAGGCGCAAGAAAGCAGGGGGTGGACTGCAAAGACGATAATCTGAGCTCAATCACATCCTTCGGGCCGACGAGTATCACCTCATCGGTTGCATCGAGAAACTCAATCGATTCTATCGCACCGGCGATAATCGCATCCGGTGCATTGTCGCCTCCCATGGCGTCGATTGCGATTCGCATTGTTATTCACTTTCCTCCTTGGCGAGTTTCAGTGTGATTTTCGGGTTGACGTAACCGCAATTTTCACACGCCGCGTGCGGCAGCTTGGCGTGCCCGCATTTCTTGCAGACCGAATAGTTTGCCGCAACAAGACGGTTGTGACTGCGGCGTGTGCGGGTCCTGCACTTACTTGTTTTCTTTACCGGTAGCATTCTCAATTACTCCAGTTCGTTGTTCGTAGTTTGTAGTTCATCGATAAACAATGAACTCATAACGATAATCTAACAAGAATATAAAGAACAGCTTATATAATTCACTTCCTGTTCTTTGTCAAGTGAAATTTAAGCCAAAAACGCATCGAACACCCCATGCGGAAACCAAATTGGGGGATTTTTCTCTTGACGACCTTCTATCTTGTTTGACCCAACTGGCGGTGGCAATAACATTGACCTGAATACGTTAATCGACCCCAGCCTGGGCTGGACACTTTCGAAGGCATACTCAATCAATGACAACGGCTGGATTGTGGGTTACGGGAGAAATCCTGCCGGCTTTAGCAGAGCATATCTTCTCATCCCCGAACCATTCACATTATCCATTCTCGCAGCGGGTGCGTTGGTGTTACTTAGAAAACTCAGAAATTCAAAATCCGAATACCAAAACCCATCTTTAGCGGGCAAAGGCAGAATAAGCCCGCCCACGGCAGGTTTTCAAAATTAAAGAAGGTGAGATTTCTGTTTTTTTGAGCACTATCTCCGGCTTAAGCCCCATAAAAAGCAAAAAACTTAAAAAATTTGTTACACAAAACACCCTCTGCTGCGTTATAATTATAGAAAGGAAGGAATTATGAAGGCCGACTCGGAAAGTGCCATAATTCGTAATACATCCACCTCACATTTGTGAAAGGTAGAACAATGAAACCCCGCACACTTTTACTAACAATCGCTTTTGCAATCATACTTTTTTCCGCCCAGCACAGCTTCGCAGCCCCGCCGCAGCCCACCATACTCTACGTGGATGCGGACGCCACCGGTAACAACGATGGCTCATCCTGGGCCAACGCCTACAATTTCTTGCAGGATGCCCTGGCGGATGCTAATTCTTCCGCCAACCCTGTAGAAATCCGCGTAGCCCAGGGCACATACAAACCCGACCAAGGAGCTGGAATTACACCCGGCGACAGAAACGCAACATTCCTTCTCAAAAATGGCGTAACCGTCAGAGGCGGCTACGCCGGCTTTGGCGAACCAGACCCCGATGCGCGCGACATCGACACATACAAAACAATCATCAGCGGTGACCTCCAGAGCAACGACCAGCAGGTAACCGACCCCGCAATTCTCCGCGACGAACCCACCAGAGGCGAAAACAGTTTTCACGTCGTAACAGCTGCGGGGTGTGATAGAACGGCTGTCCTGGAGGGTCTTACAATCACCGCAGGAAATGCCAATGGAGAGTATCCAGACATATACGGCGGTGGAATTCACGAAGGTGGCCCCACCGTAACGCGGTGCAAGATTACAGGCAATTCCGCTTCCTGGGGCGGCGGAATCAGCTCCTATGCTTACCACTGCGCTGGTGGCCTGCTCGAGGACTGCATCATCAGCGGTAATTCAGCAGGGTCCGGCGGCGGCATTTCCGGATGTGTGGAAATTATCCGCTGCACCATCACCGGTAACGCTGCAACTGAGTATAATGGAGGCGGAATTGACCTGGGCATGTCCTGTGAAACCACAATAACGGACTGCCTCATCAGTAATAATACGTCCGTTTATAAGGGTGGCGGCGTATTTGTTGGGGCAAGCGAGAGCAACGGTGTATTCACCCGCTGCAATTTTATCGGCAACTCCGTCAACGGCGATGGCGGCGCAATATATGTGGACGGCTGCACCTGCGGAAGCTACCCCAAGTTCAGGGCATGCAGGATTATCGCCAACTCGGCGAGCAACGATGGCGGCGGTGTGTTCAATTATGGCTTTTCCCAGACCCAGCTCGAAAACTGTATCGTGGTCGGCAACACCGCCGGAAACAACGGCGGCGGGATGTGCGACGGCTGGTATGGGGGCAGTTCCGCAGTCAACTGCACCTTTGCTCACAACTCAGCTACCGGCACTGGCGGAGGTATCAGCTATAATGAACAAACCTTCAAAGGGCGTTCTCTGGCCAACTCCATTATCTGGGGGAACAACGACACCAGCGGCAGCGGCTTTTCCGCACAGATAAGCGGAGATATGCCAGAGTTGCACTACTGTTGTATCCAAGGCTGGACAGGTGCGCCGGAGGGCTGCACTGGCAATAACCCGCTTTTCGTAGATGCCGACGGCGAGGATAACATTGCTGGCACAGAAGATGACAATCTGCGGCTGCTGCCGGAGTCTCCTTGTGTGAATGCAGGTGACAACGAGGCGGTTTCGCCCGAAGCGATGACCGACCTTGACGGCAAACCACGTATCGTAGGTGGTGCTGTTGATATGGGGGCATACGAACTCGTAGCACCGCGAATCATATATGTTGATGATACCGCCAGAGGCGCCAATAACGGCACATCCTGGGCCAACGCCTACAATTTCCTGCAGGATGCCCTCGCTGCAGCGGCAAGCGGATGCGAAATCCGAATCGCCCAGGGCACATACAAGCCGGACCAGGGGGTCGGAAAAATCCGCGGCGATAGAACGGCCACGTTTCAGCTCAAAAATGGCATAACTATTAAGGGCGGCTACGCTGGTCTTGGCCACCCTGACCCTGACGCCAGGGATATTGAAAAATTCAGAACTATACTCAGCGGCGACCTTGCAGGCAACGATACCAACATTAATGACCCTGAGAATCTGGGTCGGGAGCCAACCCGAGGTGAGAACAGTTACCGTGTCGTAACCGGCAGCGGCACCGATGCCACTGCCATACTTGATGGCTTCACCGTCACCGGAGGAAACGCCAACTACTACGACTTCTCACAATGCAACGGTGCGGGAATGTATAACGAACACGGCAGCCCAACAGTCCTCAACTGCACTTTCATCGCCAACTTCGCCGGCAACGATGATGGCGGCGGACTGGGCGGCGGGATGTATAATTACAACGGCAGTCCCACACTGACCAATTGCAGATTCATACAAAACTGCGCTATCGCACTCGACGGCGGCGAAGGCTCAGGCGGGGGCATGGGTAACTGGCTCAGCAACCCGACTTTGACTAACTGTATCTTTACCGGCAACATTGCCGGTCGCGACGGCGGGGGAATGTGGAGCTACGAGAGCAATCCGGTGCTTGTCAACTGCCTTTTCAGCGGCAACCTGGCGAGAGAGGGCGGCAGCGGCTCTTATGGCGGGGGAATGTGGAACTACGACGGAAGCGCATCGCTTATCAACTGCACGTTTGCCGGCAACACAGCCAGGTCATCACAGATTGGTCAGGCAGGCGGAGGAATCTATGCCGAATACCTCACAGGACTGACATTGACCAACTGCATTTTCTGGGGCAACATCAGCGATGGCGTGGCAGAGGAGACAGCCCAAATCTGCGTTAGGAATGGAACAGTGGGTATTAACTACTGTTGTGTCCAGGGCTGGACAGGCCAGCTTGGCGGCGTCGGCAATATCGGCGATAACCCGCTATTTGTTGACTCAGGTCACGGCGACTGTCATTTACAGCCGGACTCACCCTGCATCGACACGGGTGACAATTCTGCTGTTCCTCCATCGGTGAAGACGGACCTCGATGGCAATCCTCGCATTATGGGCGGTGCCGTCGATATGGGTGCATACGAACTAAAACCGTCGCGTATCATATACGTTGATGATACCGCCAGAGGCGCCAATGACGGCACATCTTGGACCAACGCATATAACTTTTTGCAAGATGCCCTCGCTGCCGCCACCGGTGGCGCCGAAATCCGCGTCGCCCAGGGCGCATACAAGCCTGACCAGGGGGTCGGAAAAATCCGCGGCGATAGAATGGCCACGTTTCAACTCAAAAATAGCATAACTATTAAGGGCGGCTATGCTGGGTTTGGTGAGCTATACCCAAACGCCCGAGATTTTGTCGCGTATGAGACAATCCTCAGTGGCGATATCGGCACCGCGGCAGACTTTTCAGACAATAGTTATCATATCGTTCAGGGTGGTGATAACGCGATTTTGGAAGGTTTCACCTTTGTCGGCGGAAACGCCAACGGGCCATTCAAAAGCGGTTACGGGGTGGGGGGTGGGTTGTATAATGACAATTGCAGGCTTGTAGTCGCAAACTGCACTTTTGAGGAAAACGCAGCTTTCA
>Ga0315279_10000487_pt1 | contig 78713 bp, 77 predicted proteins | sample YL17G06_20_MG_FD_203694 | JGI IMG/M metagenome (GOLD analysis project Ga0315279, IMG submission 203694) | Sediment microbial communities from Yellowstone Lake, YNP, Wyoming, USA - YL17G06_20 | ecosystem: Environmental > Aquatic > Freshwater > Lake > Sediment | place: USA: Wyoming | collected...
TAAGCCAACTTTTTCAATAACTTCCATAGCAGCTCGGTAACATTCGGCCTTTTCCATTTTTATCGGAAGCAATGGTAACATTATATTCTCAATAACAGAAAGTGTCGGAATAAGATTAAATTGCTGAAATATAAATCCTATCTTATCTCGCCTAAAATCTGCAAGTTTTTGCGCGTTTAGTGCCGAGATATTTTCTTCATCAATGGATATAGAGCCGGAATCGCATTTATCAAGCCCACCGATTAAACTTAAGAGAGTGGATTTTCCGCTGCCGGATGCGCCCATTAAAGCAACCATCTCTCCATTTTCAATGGAAAAACTTACCCCTTTTAATGCTTCAACTTTTGTAGTGCCTTTGTTGTATGTTTTTGTAAGGTTATGTATTTTTATCATATTTTTTTACCTTTAGTTTAAAGTTGTCTTAATGCTTCGGAAGGAAGCAATGAGGATATTCTTTTTGCTCCTACATATCCAGCGAGAAGCCCTAAAATTATGGCTACCGACATCCCTATTAAGATGAGATATGGAGAAAATACGACAGTTACCGTTAAATCAGTTGCCAGAGTAGATGCTGAGCAAGCCGGATAGGAGGTAATTGCCGCAGGGATGGCAAAGTTAGAGTTCATTACAAATAGATAGGTGATTATGTAACCCATAAAACATCCTATAATGCCTCCGATTAGTGACTGAATGACATTTTCAATGGTTATCAGTTTTACCACGTCCCTATCTCGCCAGCCAACAGCTTTCATTACGCCTATTTCATTTTTTCTTTCGTAAACAGCCGCCAGAGACGATTTAATAACAAATAATGTTACCAGAATAATAACTATCAGCGATATGCCGGTAGCCATGGTTTTTGTCATAGCTGACATCCCAGCGACTGTGGCCAGAAAATCAGCGCTGGTGGTAATTGTGACATTTTCGCCTACCGCGACTTTTATCTTTTCTTCAATGGCTTTGGGGTCCGCTTGGCTTGATAGTTTAAGGAATACTGTGGTAAATATATCGCCTTTGTTTACAATCTGTTGGGCGGTGTTGATAGGGATAAAAACTTGAGCTCCTGCTATTCTGGCTGTTCGCCCCGTGTTAATAATGCCTACTACTTCAAAATCTTTTCCTCCGATGTCAATTTTTGAACCCACCTTAAGGCCTTCAAGGGTCGCGAATTCTTTGTCCACCACAGCGGTATATGTATCTGTATTTTGCAGATACCGCCCTTCAACAATTTCGCAGCATTCGCCCTTCTTATCGGTTGGTTTTATCGGACCAATGCCAGTAATATCTGGATCTAACCCGGTAATGATAGTCGGATGCCCGTCTTTAAATGACAAAAACTCCAGCACGCCCGCTATTGCGGAAACCTCGCCATTGTCGCCTAAATTATTAAAAGCCTCTGCCTGCATGGCGTTTAAATTAGATGGAAGTTTTACGGTATCAAAAGCGCATGGTTCACCATGAAGCTGCACCAACATATCTGCCCCGGCTGATTTCATCGGTTGGAGCGCGCTCTGTTCTACACTCTGTGATACTCCTAATACTCCCACAAGGAGCGCTACGGAAAACATAATACCCAATATTGATAATAGCGCCCGACTTTTCCTTCTCATTAACTCCTTAAGTGCATATTCAAAAAATAATGGAATTGATATCTTTAATTTTTTCTTCATAATATTGTTCTCCTTTGTAAATATTTACAATGATAAATCTATATTAATAAAAAAAAGAAAAAAAGTTTATTCTGTTGCTGCTATTCTGTGGCATCCACCTGTGAATCCTGCTGAATGTCTAGCACATCCGCCAGATCCTTGACACCCACCATTTGCAGTGTGCATTGGACAGTTAGCTGCATTATCACAAACTCCATCGCCATCTGCATCTACAAATCCGCCAACCTGATCTCTGTACGGGCAATTGCCTGATTGCATATTATCGCAAATATCATCATTATTTGCATCAACAAATCCTGTTGCAGGTACTGTTTTTGTGTCTTGGGCAAATGCAAATCCCATTATGGCAACTAAACTTATTACAAGCATAGCCCCAACACCAATTCCGATTATTTTTCTATCCATTGTATTTTCACCTCATAAAGTTATATCTATGTTTCATAAGTATGAAACCATATATATATATTTGTTGAAACCAATATTTTGGGTTTCAATAATAGGAAACTAAAAGAAAGCTTTATAAATCGAAGGATTTTATTCAGATATTATGTTGCTAAAAAAGAATTGGTTATTGATTTTTGTTATTCCATTAGTAGTTATTCTAATAATTATTTTTACAAGCAGTATTTCAGATAATTTTGGTCAAGCATTGCCCTGTAAAAATGGCGGAATGCATATGATTCCAAATTATTTATTGTGGGTTTCGCTTTTACTTACAATTCTAATCATTGTCCCGATATCTTATTATATTATTTCTAAAAAATTAGATGAAAAAATGGAAAAGAATCTCAAAGCAATAACTAAATTAGTGGATCATAGAATTAAATCAGATTCAAAAAAAGAAAATTTAAAACAGAATAATAATGGCAGTATCCTGAAACTGCTTAATCTGAATGAAAAAAAGGTTGTAGAGAAAATAATTGAAAATAAAGGAAGTGCACTGCAATCTGAAGTCAGCCGAATGGAAGGTATGACAAAGCTAAAGACACATAGAGCAGTGAAAGAATTAGAACGAAAAGGCATAGTAAAATTAGAACAATATGGCAAAACCAACCGAATTATTCTAAGCGAAGATATTAAAGATATTATTTCCAAATAATGGAGATGTACTCACTAGTGGCGGGGCTTCCTTACGACTGACGACAAAAAACGATAAAATGCTCGGGGACAAACTTTTCGGACGAAATCCATCGGGACTTCGTAACCGACGGAGAGCATAACACCACGCGGATATGTTAATCTCAGTTGAGAAAATCTCCTATCTTTAATTGTCCTTTCAATTCTTTTGGGCAACCGTAGATGTCATATTCGAAGATATCTTTGCCTTGCTGTTCTTGAATATATCTCTTGACTTGTTCTTGCGAAACATGACCTGCAGAACCGCAGTAATAACCTCTTGCCCAGAGATTATCAAAACCTTTGCCAAAGTGCTGTTTGTATCCAAGATACTTTAAATCTGGAAAACATCTTCTCAACTGAATTGAAGTGTTGCCTTTCAGCTTGTGAATTATCTTGAAAGGCGTTACTGTCGGCTTTGCACCCACGAATAAATGCAAGTGGTCAGGCATAATCTCTAACGCTAGATTATAAATGCCTAATTCTTGGCATTGTCCATCGATTATTGCTTTCAGAACTTCTTTGACTTTATCTACAAGAACAGGCTTTCTATATTTCGGAATCCAAATAATATGGTAATTGATGTTGTATTTGCAATGGTGAAATGTCCTCACAGTTGCGATTTTACTCTCAATCTTGTGCACTTCTGGATTAAAGTGCTGATATAGTTTTTTAGTCATAGCGACCACCTCATGCTGAAGGTGGTTGCTTGTATAGTTAGGGGGTTCTCGTTTAGCGAACCATACATTAAACTTTTAGCTGATAAGCGACCTCTGCAAGAGGGAAAAGTTTAAGTTAAATGGTTTGCGTGAGAAACCCCCAGCTTTAGCTGGATTTATTTTGGGAGTATGTCATTTTCCACTTTTTCCGGAAATTCACACAAGACATGCGGACAGGTGCGGGAAAAGGATTTAAAGCGGGTAAAAATTTCTAATCCAGAAATCTTTATATATACATTACATATATACGATATATAGGTGATGTATATGGTGATGGGAATGATTGACATCTCTCCAGAAGCAAACCAAGTATTAAACATTGTCAAGGCGAAATTCGGGCTCAAGGACAAGTCAGAGGCAATTGAACAAGTTGTCCTGCAGTACCAGGAAGAGATACTTGAGCCTGAGCTAAGGCCGGAATTCATCAATAAGATGATGAAAAGGCAAAAGGAAGGCACTGTCAGGATAAAGGATTTCAAAAAGCATTTTGGAATGAGATAAATGTATTCATGCGAAATGAGGAAAAGGGTTGAACAGGAACTGTTCAAGCTTGTCAAAAAGGACAGAAAGCAGATGGAAGCCATAAATAAGAAAATAAATGAAATTATCCGCAATCCGTATCATTATAAGAATTTAAGGGCACCGCTTGCACACCTGAGAAGGGTTCACATCGGAAGCTTTGTGATTGTATTCTCAATTGATGAGAAGAGAAAATCAGTGATAATAGAAGAATATGCCCATCACGACGATGTTTACAAAAGATAAGAGTAAGGTAATAAAAAATGAAAGAACAGGAAATGCGTCCAGAATTCAAGAAAAAACTTCTTAGAATGAGCAAGGGAAAATCTACAAAGTTCTCAAGCATAGACCATCTTAGGAAAAAGATTGAAGAGAAATGAATTAAGATACTCTCTTATCTTTTTCTTCTGATTTTTCCGGAAATTATCACAGGACATGCGGACTCTGCACTGGAAAGAAGTGCGCGCAGGGGATTTAAAGCAGATAGGCAATAAGGTTTCTGAGGCGATTTTATGAAAGAAAGTTTGAAGAAGCTGCTCCTGCAGCTCAAGGAATTCCAGACAGCCAGGGTGAAGCTTGGGGAGAGAAGCTTTGAGATACGGAGGATTCTGTGATGTTCATAAGGATAGGGGAAAGGATTCTGGACTTTGACAACTACAGGAAGCAGGTCTCGCTGATAAAGCGCTATGCAGAGTCAGATATAGAGGCATTATTCGGAATGCAGGGGTTTGAACTGAGAAGAAAGGATTCAAGGGAAGATTATGACAAGCTCTTTCTGGAACTCTACAATCCAGAGCTGAAGATAAGGATTGTCTTTGAGATGGAAAGGGAGGAAGAAGAGATTCTGGAAGAATAGATTGATGAAAGATAAGAAAAACCCTTTAACAAGAAAAATGTTTTAATGAAAAAATCTTTTATTTCCTGATTGCCTATTTTAAGATAACAAAAAGGAGAGAACATCTTTCAGATTGCTGAAATTATCAAAAGTTTTATAAGAATAAAAATCATTAATAACTATATGAAAGAAAAATCTGATAGTAGAAAGAATTTTGAAAATTTAAGAGAAATTCTAGAACAAATGAAAAATAAGAAGACAGGCTACAAATATGAAGGAAATATTCCGGCCAGCATTAGAGAGATAATGAGAATCTCGACAAGAATTTTTAATTACACTGAAGTGGTCTTTGAAAATTTGGAAGAAATAATAATTAAGGACATAGTAAAAGATTTTGGTCTTGACTATGAGAAAAAAATAAGAACAATTGATATTGCTTGCGGGCATTGTCCGATAAAAGAAATATATAAGTGTGATGGAGAACCATCTAATGCTTCTACGATAACAAAACCGAAAAAATTCTGGGTTCCTTCTGTAATAGCAGATGTTGTCAATAATTCAATCAGAATCTATGATACTAAAGAGGGTGTTGAAATAGGGGCAGAAATAATCAATCAATATTTGGAAAAAAGAAGCCATCCAAATGAGGTGTTAGAAGAGTACATTTAACTATTTCAATATTATTACCGATATGTCTAAAAATTGAAAGTCGGAAAATTTTAGAATCAAAAACTCCGCCATAAATGACGGAGTATGTTTTAAGAAAATTTACACGGAAATGCAATGAAGCGGAGTTTTTGATACAAAAAGTTTACAACTTTTGTACACAAGCGAAGCTTGTTGTACAGAAAAAGCATACCAAATAGAAAACACAATCCTTGACATAAATGTCAAGGTATGCTTTTTCTTTTAATCAATCATGATTTTTACTGTCTTTCTTATCTGAAAAAAAATTGAGATTGCTCTGCTTCTTGTGAAATCGTTCCATATATTTCGGCGGGCTTATCTTCCTGTACTCAAACCCAAAGTCATGCAGCATTTTCTCTGCATTTGCCGAAATTTGAGGGGCTGCGAGTATTCCCCTCACCTTTTCCAGCCCCTTGCTCTTCCTGACCTTTTCAACATATCTTCTCAGCTGTGAGACCGCCTTGAAGTCAGCTGAGTAGCGCTTTGCCTCAATCACAACAAGGACATTATTAGCATCATAGCCGAAGACATCAATAAAGCCGTATTTTGTGTGCTCCTCGCGAGAAAGCGGCTTGAAACCTTTTTCAATTAGTTCAGGATTTTCAAGAATCATGTCAGACATGTCCTTTTCAGAGCCAGTCAGTATTATTTTCTGCCCATCTTCCAGCTTCTGGCGGGAAAAGGAATATATCTCCTCTATTTTTATGTCAAGGTACTCCTTTAATGGAAGATTTCTAACTCGCAGCATTAGGGAATCCCCTTCAATGTCAAGGGCGTAGTCAGAATCTTCCTTCATCCAATTAACAGGAGCAGAGCCAGTGGGCTGGTGTATCAGCATGCTCTTGTCAGATTTTATTAGAAGCATTCTATCACCTGACAAGAGCTGGCTTTCAGCCCTTCCGCTATAAACAATCTCGCACCTGGCGAAGATTGCCATGCTCTCGCACCTTGAGAGCGCATCATTAAACTCGCTTATGAATTCGTGGAAGCCAATCATTGAGAATGAGATTAAAGGAGGGAGAATTTAAAGTTTTACCCTGCAATGTGGAGGGCCTTTGCGCCTGTCCTGTTTTTCCTGAGTTTTATGCCATCATGATTGTCAAGAACGATGTCATAGCCCACAGGCACGTTCAGGAGCGGGAATTCGTCGTCAAGATTGTTTATGAAGTCAATCTCCTCATCTGAAAGCTTTTTGGCCATTTTCACCTGAACTTCGGGCACTTCCTGCACTGCTCTGGGGCGTTTGCTCTGGGGCTTTTCTCGTCAATAGTTTCCGGGCAGTCGGGGAATGTGCCCCTGCAGTCGGGGAATTTTCCTGTCCTGGCGTCGAATTCCTTCTGCTCTGTAACCCATCTTGGAGTGCCGTGAGTCCTCTGCTTGTGAGTTTTTCTGCCCATAAATCTCCACCTCTGACTTCAAAAAACAGGTTGGTTATTAAATCTTTCTTTTTGCAGCTGTTGCCTTGAATTTTGTTTGCCGCAGGATTTTTGAACGATTTTTTCTGAAGCATAGATTTAAATATTACTGAGATTTTTATCGGTTCCGTCGGAGAAGCATAAAAAAAGGGGGTGCAGAGTTGATATATCTCAGCCATCTTTTGAACAAGACAATAATTGATTCTAGGGAAAACAAAATAGGCACTCTCGAAGACCTGATAATCCTTGACGGCGAGAAATCTGCAGAGGTTGTGGCAATTGTCTGCAAGAACAGGGATGGGCTCTTCAGGATACCTATAAACCTCGTTGAGGTGATAGAGCACATAATAAAGCTCTCTGTATCCAGAGAGAGGGCTTTGAATTTCGGCACTGTCCAGCCAGACGACCTACACCTTAAGTCGGCAATACTTGACAAGCAGCTGATAGACACAGATGGGCTTAAAGTAATAAGGGTGAATGATGTTGCGCTTTCAACAGTTGGCGGCAAATTCTGCGTAATTGGAGTGGATTCCGGAGTCAGGGGGCTGATGAGAAGGCTGGGGATAAATGACAGCATTTCAAAGGCACTGCTGAAGAGCAAGAACAGCGTGCCCAACATAATATCATGGGAATTTGTCGCTCCCCTTGAGCCAGACCCCCAGCACCTGCACCTGAAAATTGAGAGGAAAAGCATAAATTCCATGCACCCGGCAGACCTGGCAGATATCATGGAAGACCTGAGCAAGGAGGAAAGGGTGCTTGTCATGAGGTCTCTTGACGCTGACATTGCTGCAGACGCCCTCGCAGAGGCAGAGCCGCACATCCAGAAAGGCCTTGTTGAGGACATGAAGATAAAAAGGGTAACATCAATCCTGGACAAGATGACAGCAGACGAGATTGCAGACCTGCTGGCATTAACAAATAAGAGCAAGAGAGAAGAAATTCTCTCAATTATGAAGCCTGAGATTGCGAAGCAGATAAGGGAGATAATGAAGTACCCTGAGGACACTGCCGGAGCGCTAATGTCCACAGAGTTCATATCCATACCCTGGCAGATGACTGCAGAGCAGGCGATAAACAAGATGAGAGAGCTGTCGCCGAGCCACTCAAAAATATATTATCTGTATGTTATCAATGAAAAAGGCGAACTTGAGGGGGTGCTTTCCCTCAGGCAGCTGATAGTAGTGCAGCCCAAAGAGAAGGTATGCGACTTCATGAACACTCAAATAGCAAAAGTGGATGTCTCAACTCCAAAACAGCATATAGCAATGCTCCTCTCAAAATACAGCCTTCTTGCGCTGCCTGTGGTGGATGAGCACGGAATTCTGAAAGGAATCGTGACTGCTCATGACATAATTGAGAATGTAATGCCAGAGTCGTGGGCAAGGGGGCGTGTGAAAAGGCACAGGACAAAGAAGCCCGCCAGGGAGGCATCAGATAATTCTGGACAAGCAAATAAGAAAGAGAAGTGAAAATGGGCAGCATAAGATTCCAACTGCAGAGCAGGATGAAGCACCTTCTGCTTTTCTTCTCGCTGATTGGCCCGGGGCTTATAACTGCCTTCGCAGACAATGATGCCGGCGGCGTTTCCACTTATTCTGTCGCAGGCGCAACCCTCGGCTACAACATTCTCTGGTCGCTGATACCCATAACAATCCTGCTGATAATAGTGCAGGAGATGTCTGCCAGGATGGGGATTGTTACAGGCAAGGGGCTTGCAGACCTCATCAGGGAAACCTACGGCGTGCGGCTTACCCTCTTTCTTATGATAGGACTTTTCCTGGCAAACTTCGCAACAACAATTGCTGACTTCGCGGGAATCGCCGCTGTGGGAGACCTTTTCAGCATACCCCGCCTTATTATTGTATCAGCGTCGGCAGTAGTGCTTCTCCTTGTGATGATAAAGGGCAACTACAAGACAGCAGAAAAGGTGCTGTTCTTCATGATATTCTTCTTTATCACCTATGTGATTGCCGGCTTCATGGCAAAGCCGGACTGGGCTCTTGCGATAAAGTCAACATTCATGCCTCATATCAGCTTCACGACAGAGTATATTTACATACTTGTGGGAGTGATTGGCACGACAATAACCCCCTGGATGCAGTTCTACCTCCAGTCAGAGTATGTGGAAAAGGGAATAAAAATAGAGAATTACAAGTATGCCAGGTCAGAGATAATAATAAGCTCAATAGTGAGCGACACAGTGAGCTTCTTCATGATTCTAGTGTGCGCAGCAACCCTTTTCTATGCAGGAATAAGAATAACCTCTGCCCAGGAGGCAGCGCTCTCATTGCGCCCCCTGGCAGGCGAGTATGCCTACATCCTTTTTGGGATAGGGCTGTTTTTTGCATCTGCCTTGGGAGCAGTGCTGGTGCCTGTCTCAACTGCATTCTCAATCTGCGAGGGCGTCGGCTTTGAGACAGGGATAAACAAGAGATTCAAGGAGGCGCCTGTGTTCTACTGGCTGATAATAATCATTGTGGCAATAAGCGCAGGGCTGGTGCTGCTGCCCGGGCTTCCCCTGATAAAAGTCATGGTTTTCTCGCAGGTGTTTTCAGGAATGGTGCTGCCCTTCATAATGATTGCTACGCTGAAAATGATGAATGACAAGAAAATCATGGGCGAATACACAAACTCAAAGGCGTTCAACATATTTGCCTACGCAGGGGCATACCTTGTGATTGCGATGACAGCATTCCTTGTCTTCACATCAGTAAAAGGGTTTTTCTGATTAAGTTTTTCATTAAGTTTTTATTTCCGAATTTATTTCAGCACTGCATGAAGGACTTCGCTTCAAGGGTTTACGGGCTGACAAAGAGAGTTCCGAGGGGAAAAGTAACAACATATGGGGAAATAGCACGGGCAATGCGCACAAAGGGCTGCAGGGCAGTTGGAAACGCCCTTCACAGAAACCCCACTCCAATTATTGTGCCGTGCCACCGCGTCGTGAAATCAGACGGCTCAATAGGCGGATTTGCCTTGGGAAAAAGAAAGAAAATAAAACTGCTGGAAAAAGAGAGAGTAAAAATAAGGAATGGCAGAATAATAAATTTTGAAAATAAGCTGTTCAAATTTAAAAGATAAAAAAAGTTTATTCCTTGCTCTTGCTCTTGACCTTCTTGATTTCCTTCTCGAGCTTGAGCTTGTCCAGCAGTTCCTTGTACCTGTTCCTTATTGTAACTTCGGTAACGCCTGCGACATCTGCAACCTCCCTCTGGGTGCGCTTCTCGCCATGTATCAGGGCAGAGACATACAGCGCTGCAGCCGCAATCCCTGTGGGCCCCCTTCCAGAAGTCAGTTCCTCTGACTGGGCCTTGTCGAGAATCTCCACTGCCCTGCTCTGCGTCTCAGGGCTGAGCTTCAGCGCAGATGAGAACCTTGCGATGTAGTCAGCAGGATTCGAGGGTATTATCTTTATCTCCAGCTCTCTTGTGATGAATCTGTAGGTCCTTCCAATTTCTTTCTTCTCAATCCCCGAGGCCTCGCTCAGCTCGTCGAGCGTCCTTGGAACCTCGTGGCGCCTGCATGCAGCATATAATGCGCCTGCGACAACTGACTCCATTGAACGACCTCTCACGAGCCCTTTCCTTACAGCAAGCGTGTAGATTCGCGCTGCCTCTTCCTCCACTGACTTTGGAAGCTTGAGGTAGCTTACAACCCTCTTGAGCTCTGCAAGTGCAAGCTTAAGGTTTCGCTCGATTGCAGTGCTTATCCTGTACTGCCATTTCCTGAGCCTGAAGAACTTGTTCCTTGCTTTTGATGAGAATTGTGACAGGTCTGCGCTCCTTCCAACCTCAGTCCCAAGCCCCTGGTCATATTGAGTGTATGTCATTGGGGCTCCAGAGCGCCTCCTTGAATCTGACTTGTCAGAATCAAAGTCGCGCCACTCCTGGCCGAAATCCACCATCTTGTCGTCAACCACAAGCCCGCAGTCCTTGCAGATGACCTCGCCCTTTTCCTTGTTGAAGAACAGGTTTACGCTCCCGCATTCAGGGCATTTCCTTACAAAGCCGTGCTTTAACAAAGCAACCACCCTCACACCTTTAGTGAATATCTTGATGCATTATATGTGTTACAGCATCTATTTTTTCCGCAAAACCCTCTCTAAAAATGCGAAATCCCTCCAAACACCCCCTTATTTTTCCGACGACTAAATGCAATTCCGGGCAAAGCTGCAAACGCAATCTATAAAAACGCTGCGATAGTTTTAAATACTTCCAGACGCGCTAATATTTAAATCTTTCTATGCTTTTTCTCTCAGAAGCCATTTTGATTTTGCGAAATGCAAATGGAAAGGAATTTAAAGTTTGTTACTCCACCATAGAAACATGCTATGGGAGACAGACAAGATTAATTATATGATGCAAGATGTTGAATCAGGGCTTGAACTTGCTCTTGAAGAAAGAAAAGAGCTTGGACTCTCAATTCCTGAAAATTTTGGAGTGCAAATAGAATTTTATACGAAAAACAAAGCATACGCTTATGTGGAAGCAAACAAAAATCAGATAGTTCTAAACTCTTTTATAATTGCGCTGGATTCCCTTGAAGGAAAAAAACTGGAAAAAGCAAGATATGCCAAAAGTTACTTCGACAGTGTTAATAATCTTTTTGGGAATATAGGTAGCGATTCCATGCTGAAATTCATGAATGAGCCGGAAAAAATGTTTTCAATAACAGAATTTTTGGCAGGGGATTTTGAAGAATACAAGAAAAAATTGGAAAATTCCGGAATTGACTATGAACATTCAAAAAAAGAGATTATCAAAGCAGGCGCTAGTGTAAAAAATATTATAAATGAAATTCTGCCGGACATTGATTATGGATTTCTGAAATTATACAGCAATCATCTCAGGCATGAACTGGACCACCTTTCATTTATTGAATCTCCAATTTACAAGAAGGTTGAAAACCAGTTGATGACTCTTAAAGGTGCGCTTAAATTTTCAGAGGAAATTTCAGAAGTCATTGAAGAGAGCAGATTCAAATGGACTCTGGAACATGAAGCAACGCAGTATCTCAAGCAAATGGCGAAAGAGTCCTCTGCATTTGAGACAAGGGCTCTCTTTTTCACTCTAATACCCTTAGGAGGGCTCAAGAAGGCTGATTTTGACTCTGCAACAGAGGAAGTTATTAATTATTTCCACCAAAATTACCTAATCTCAGGGAGCCTGAAGCATGAGATAATAAAAGTTCTCTCAAAAGTTGAATCCCATGAGAAAAAAATCAGCCAGAAAACCGAAAATTACCTCATAATGAACGGGGAGCCCAGCAATCTTTTGGAAAATCCCAGATTAGAAGAAAGTGACAGGAAGAGGGCAGTTCATATTATCAAGAACCGGCTGCCTGAATGGACAAGATATTTTGAAAAAACAGCGAAAATCGCAGCAGCAGCCCATGGAAGGACATTCAAAAACAATCCCGGGCTGATGAAAGAAGCAGAAGAATCTGCATCCTGTTTTGAGGAGTACATCAGGTGCCTTCAAAAATAGAAGGCATGCCAAAACATCTACAGAAACACAATTTTTTTAAATAAAGCCGGGTTTGCCATGCCTGAATGCCGGGGTCGCATAATCTGGTAGTGCGCCAGCCTGGAAAGCTGGTACTCGAAAGGGTATCTGGGTTCAAAACAACTGGTTACGCTCGGTTGACACGCAAGGAGCGGCATAAAGCCGCTCGACCGCGAAATCAATGCTTAACTTTTATATCGCGGCTATGAGGATTTACGCCTAATCTGTTTCAAAATGTGGCCAGTTGGTGAAAGTCCCAGCTCCGGCGTTCATTTTTCTAAAATAAATTTATATATTCCAGGCAGTTATATCGCAAAACGGGGGTGGGATTTATGTCAGTGCTGCTGGAATTTTCAATGTATCCCCTTGACAAGGGGGAGAGCCTGAGCAAGTATGTGGCCAGGTCATTAGATATAATTGACAAGTCGGGGGTGAAATACAAGATGAACCCCATGAGCACTGTTCTTGAGGGCGAATTTGATGATGTGATGAATGTGGTAAGAAAGTGCTATGAGCAGATGAGGCAGGATTGCAGCAGGATTGCTTGCAGGATAGACATTGACTACAGGAGCTGCAGGGAGAACGGGCTTGAGGGAAAAATCAAGAGCGTTGAGGAAAAGGTTGGAAGGGAGCTTAATAAATGAGCATAAGGGATAATGTTGGAAAAATCCTTTCAGAGCTTCCGCCAGGCGTGATGCTGGTGGCTGCTGCAAAGACGCAGACGCAGAAAAGGGTTCTTGAAGCAATTGATGCAGGAGTAAAAATTATTGGGGAGAACTATGTGCAGGAGGCAGAGGAAAAATTCGGAAAAAATGCGGAGATAATAAGGGGAAAAGCAGAGCTTCACTTGATAGGAACTCTTCAGAAAGGGAAAATCAGCAGGGCTCTCAAAATTTTTGATGCAATAGAAAGCGTTGACTCAATCCCTCTCGCTGAAGAAATTTCAAAAAAGGCGAAAGCGGGTGTAAAAATATTTTTGGAGATTAACATCTCAGATGAAAAGAGCAAGTCCGGATTCAAAAAAGAGGCTATTCCTGAATCTGCAAAACGAATTTCAGCTCTTCCGAGGATAAAGCTTATTGGGCTTATGGCAATGCCCTTTTCCCAGGACGAGAGAATTCTCAGGCGCTATTTTGGCGAGATGAAAAAGATTTTTGACGAACTTAAGATAAAATATCCTGAAATGAAATTTCTTTCAATGGGAATGAGCTCTGACTACAAGATAGCGATTGAAGAGGGCTCAAACGTGGTGAGGATTGGAACAGCAATATTTGGCGAAAGAGAGAATTAAAACAATAGAATTCCACCAATCTCTGATTGGGAGGTAAGTGGAATTCTGTGTGCAAAGAAATCGAAGACGAAGATTTCTTGCACAAAAATTGCTAAAGCAATTTTTTGTGCTCAAAAACCACTCACTGTTGATTTTGGCTTGTCCAAATATTGTTGCCCATCTGCGATTGGTGGTTTTTGACAAAATAAGGCAAAAAAAATAAAACTGATTTATGTGCCCTCTCTCCACTCTGAAAGATATTTCCTTTGCTCTTCTGTAAGCGAATCAATCTCTATCCCAGAGACTTTCAGCTGGAGGCGGGATATTTTGTCATCAATATCTGCAGGCAGCTGGATTACGTCAACTGGCAGCCGCCCCCTGTTTTTCAGAAGGTGCTCAACTGCCAGCGCCTCCCCGCAGAATGACATGCTCATAACCTCTGAGGGATGTCCCTCTGCTGCTGCAAGATTCACAAGGCGCCCCTCTGCGCAGATGTAAATCCTCCTTCCATTTGCAAGAGAGTATTCATCAAGGAATGGCCTTATCCTTGTGATTTTCCCTGCGGCCTTTTTCAATGAGTCAATGTCAATCTCCACATTGAAGTGCCCTGCATTTGCCAGTATCGCTCCATCCTTCATCAGACTCATGTGCTCGCCGGAAATGACATGCTTGCCTCCAGTTACTGTGATGAAGATATCGCCGATTTTTGATGCCTCAAGCATGGGCATTACCCTGAAGCCGTCAAGGTGTGCCTGAAGAGCCCTGAAGGCGTCTGCCTCTGTGACTATCACATTTGCGCCCAGCCCCTTTGCCCTCAGGCTTACTCCCTTTCCGCAGTCGCCATAGCCTGCAACAACAACTGTCTTTCCCGCAAAAAGCACATTTGTGGCTCTTAGGATGCCGTCAAGGGCTGACTGTCCTGTGCCGTAGTAGTTGTCGACAAGGTGCTTTGTCTTATTGTCATTGACTGCAATCACAGGATATTTCAAGGCGTTTTCCTTTTTCATTGCCTTCAGCCTTATCACTCCTGTGGTGGTTTCCTCGCAGCCGCCTACAATGTCTTTTATGAGCTCAGGATTTTTTGTATGAATCTCATTGACCAGGTCGCAGCCGTCGTCTATTGTAATCTGGGGCTTGAATGCAACAACGCTTCTCAGGTTTTGGTAATATTCCTCTGTGGTTTCACCCTTCCAGGCATAAACTCTTATGCCATCTAAAGCCAGGGCAGCTGCCACATCATCCTGTGTTGATAAGGGATTGCAGGAGCAGATTGCAACATCAGCGCCCCCGGCAATCAGGGTCTTAACAAGGGCAGCGGTCTCCTTTGTGACATGGAGAGCCATTCCGATTCTTATGCCCTTGAGGGGCTTTTCCTTCTCAAAACGCTTTCTGACCTCAAGCAGCGCCTTCATATGGGCTTCTGCCCAGGCCATATTTTTCCTGCCCTGCTCTGCAAGGGAGATGTCCTTTACTTTATATTCTGCTTTTTTATCAGCCATTCTTAGCACCCCTCATTTATTGGTTAAAGCATGGAAAGAAGATAAATATTTATTGATTGCTAAAATTTTTTGGATAATTGTCCATTAAATATGATTAAATATGGACAAAATTCAGTATAAATCAAATAAAATTAGAAATATTTAAATAATAATCATAATTAAATGAATGCATGCTGGATGAAAAAGAATTGAGGATAGTGAAGGCCCTGAGGGAAAACTCCAGAATTAGCATAAGAGCGCTTGCAAAAAAAACCGGCTTACGCCCCAGCACAGTCCACCTAAAAATAAAGAAGCTGAAAAAAGAGGGTGTGATAGAAAGGTTCACAGTAAAGCTGGACAACAAGGCAGTTGAGGAAAATTTCATTGTCTTTCTGCTTATAAAAACAAAAAAAGACATCAAGAGCAGCGTGTTCAATTATTCGCATATAAAGGAAGTTTTTGGGGTTACCGGCGAGTATGACATACTCATAAAGCTGAAATTTAGGGACATAGATGAATTCAATGATTTTATAATAAAGTTCAGGAAAGAGCAGGAGCCGGAAGCAACCTTATCGCTTGTGGCAACAATAAACCTGAAAGAAGAAATTTAATTGCCAATGGAGGCAATTATTGTTCTTAATTTCTCCTTTGAATAATCCTTTTTGTATTCCCGGCAGAGTCCAAGAATAGAATTCCTGTCTATCTTCAGCCCTTTTTCAGAGAGAAGCCCTGAAATCCTGCTGGAACAGATGAACTGGCAGAATTGGGTAAGATTGGAAGGGAATTTTGCAAAATGAGCCCTTTCAAAATCAATCATCACTGCCTTGTTTTTTGAAACAAGCACATGCTTAATCGGATGATGCATTTCTTCTTTGCCTATCCCCGTTTTATCGAGGATAAAGCATTGCTTTAAAATTTTTGAAATTACCAAAAGCGCCTCTTTTTTATTGCAACCTAATAAATACTCCAGAATTTTTTCTCCTTCAACAAACTTCTCAACGAAAAAATCATTTTCAGAGATTAAAAGTTTTGGGCCTATCCCTTTTGCATTTACAATAGAAAGCATTCTCTCCTCATTTTGTATGCGCCCAATCGCCTTTGAATCAGGATTTTCAGCCTTTATCGCAACTTTCCTGCCTCTTAAAATTCCTGAATAAACTATTCCTCGATGCCCCTTTGCAAACTTTCTCACAGAAGAGATGCCGCAGAATTCTATCTTCTTCAAAAGCGCCGACTTGGAAATGAGATAGGAATAAAGCTCTTCAAAGCCAAGTTTTTCAGATGCAACTTCCTCTTTTTCAAGAACGCATTCTGAAATCAGGGAATCAATTTTTGCTTTTCCTGTGAGAGAAGAAAATATTATAAGGGCTTTTCCATCAGGAAATAGATGGTCTGAGAGCGAAATGAGAAAACGCTCAAGGGTTTCGTGTCCCTTTTTTCCTCCTGAGAGCGCCTTTTCCATCATATCATCAGGGCAGCGTCTGTCTGCAGGAAGATAGGGCGGGTTGAAGATTATGAAGTCAAAGCGCTTTTTCCCGAGGTTTGAGAAAATGTCCGACTTGGCGAAGCGAATTTTTTTCTCAACGCTGTTGAGGGCTGCGTTCTTTTTTGCGAGCGCTAACGCCTTTTCATTTATGTCGCAGGCAAGGACAGAAGAGACAGATTTTTTCTCAGCTGCAGTAATAGAAAGTATCCCTGAACCAGCCCCAATTTCAAGAACAGAGCCGAATGCAAACTGGCTGACAAGCCTTTGCATCAGGAAAGAGTCCTCCTGCGGCTCATAAACATTAGGGTCTGAAAGCAGATTCATAAGGGAAAAGAATTTGGCTTAAATTAAAAATCTTTACTTCTTTCCCTGCTGACGAAGCCGGCTATTTTGTCCACAATCTTTTCAATGGGCATGTGCGTGGTGTCAATCACGAGGTCAAAATTCTTCGGGTCTGCGATGTTTATCCCGTAATACTTCAGGTAGCGCTTTGCATCGCTCTCATCGCGCAATTTTATGCTTTCTATTGCATCCTGCAAACTCTTGAAATTCTCGTTTTCGCGCTTCTGGGAGAATATCCTTCTTGCGCCATCCTCAAGATTTACATCAAGGAATATCTTCACCGAATGCGGGATGAAGTGGTAGCTGGTCCTGCCGACAATCACAAAGTTGTCCTCTTTCCTGCCGAGCTTTTCCTGAAACTCGTCAACCTGCCTGTCTGTAAAGTCCTCCTTCTCTCCTAATTTATTGAATTCTGCCAAGTTCATGCCAAGGTCATCTGCCATCTTCCTCCTCATGTCGCCTATGCAGTAATACTTCATCTTCAGATGCCTTGCGAGCATCCTGCCCACTGTGCTCTTGCCAGAGCCGGGCATTCCTGAAATTGTTATTATCATAATTTATCCCTCCTTGAAAACCATCTGTAAATGAAAAGCTTGAAAAGCATGGGTATGTAGGTCCTGACAGCACTTCCATAATTGAATTTGGAGTTGCCCTTTTCCCGCAATCCAAGCATGATTGGAATTTCCTTGATTTTCAGCCCCAACTTAAGCGACTTCACGCTGCTCTCAAGCGGCGCCTCAAACTTTTTGCTCTGAAGATTGATTTTTTTTGCGACTGAAGTTTTGTATGCGCGGTATCCGGATGTCATGTCATGAATGTTTGACCAGAACAGCAATCTAAAGATAGAGTTCGCTGCAATGCTTATCACCTGCCTCCCGGCGGGAACGTCCTTCATTCCACCTTCGGGAACGTACCTGGAGCATATCACAACGTCATAGCCCTCCTTTATAGCGGAAAGCATCACAGGAATCTTGGAAAGTGGGTGAGTCAAATCAGCATCCATATTAATTACAACATCGCCTTTTGCATGAGTGAATCCTGTTGAAATGGCTGCGCCCATTCCCATGTTTTCGCTATGGGTGATAAGCCTCAGGTTTTTGTATTTCTTCCTTAGTGAATTGACTATTTTTTCAGTGTTGTCTGATGAGCCGTCATTTACTATCAAAAGCTCAAAATTTTTTCCCTTGAAAAATTTCTCAACTGCAAAAATTGCGTCTCCTATTACTTCGTGCTCGTTCCATGCTGGAATAAGGAGCGTGAATTCTTTCTTTCTCATTGTCTCACTCAGTATTTTTTTTCTTTGCATATATCAACATATTATCAAATAAATTTATGTTTATTTTAAAATCATTAAATACTTTCCAATTTAAAATCCAATCACATACCTTAAATAAGACTTTATAGTTTTTAATCCAATTTATAGCATATTTTGGCAATATTATTCTTGAATAAGACTTAATTTTTATTATATCAAATCCCGTTTTATTTAAGATAAGTTTTATCGTTTTCCTATCAAAATAAAAAATGTGCATGGCCATTAAGTTTAGCCAGTTTTTTCCCATTATCTTTGCAGATAAGCTTCCTATGTCAGGAGTATTTAATACCAGAATACCATCTTTCTTTAATAACGCATTCACGTTTTCTAATAAAACTGTTGGATTTTCTATATGTTCAATAACGTCCCATAATGTTATTACATCAAAAAAATTTTTGGGAAATTTAGCGTCTTCTATGCTGGTGTTATAAACATTCAGGCCTTCTTTTTTACAATAATTATAAGCCCACTTAGACAGTTCAACACCGAATTCATACCATCCTTTATCTTTGGCGGCTTTTAGGAAAAAACCTGCGCCACATCCAATGTCAAGAATCTTGCCTTTATTTCTTTTAATCTTTTCAATTTCGGCAAGGTCTCGTTCTGCAGTTTTTATTCTTGCTTCTTTTGATTTCAAATAGTCCTCATCCACAACATTTGAGTAATTTGTTCTTACATTCTTTTTATGCTCTGAGAAGATAAGCCTGCAATTATCACACTGCCTGATTATACCATAATTTTGAGTATCATAATATTTATAGCTGTTATTTTCCTTACCTCTAAACAATATTCTATTTTTCTCGCTGCCGCACAGATTACACTTCATTTAGTTTACCCCTATATAGTATAGTGCAAAGAGCGTTTGATTCTGGTACTGCCCAATGTTCAGCAGGGTGAGATTGAGGTCAGCAGGCGTCGGCTTTATTATCGTGAGCTCTGCCTTAGGCGCCTCGTTAAAGGCGATGTCCAGCCGCGCATAGACGCGCTGCGTTGTGACCCCATTCTCATTGAGGTATTTCTCATACTGGGGAAGCACTCTCATGCAGGAATATGAATACTCCTGGTAGATTGGGTCAGAGAAATTCTGCCACATCGCATCGCACTGGGCAGTTGCCTGGGCACCATAGGAATCCATGTAGAGATATTTTATGTTATACTTCTTCAGCAGCTCGCTCCTAAGCGCCGAATTGTTGCCATAAAGTATTATTGCGCCGTCAGCAGCCCTCTGGTCAAAGTTCACAAATGGGCTGGCGTGAGTTCTCCTCATGAAAAGTATTTTCTTTCCTGTAAGGGCGTTTAGCGCAAAGGCGGTTTCCTCATGCGGCGTCAGGATTACTTCATTGTTTGGGACTACTTTCGCAACATAGTCGGCAAATTCCATCTGCACGTTCTGGAAGTCAGAGAGGGAAAAACCCATGGATGTCCACTGTCCGTTCCTAAAAGCAACTGCCCCGCGTATGAAGAGAGCTGCAAATATTATCGCAAGCATTGCCAGCAAAACCTTTGACTCTTTTAGATAGGAGTAGGCAAAAAGTATGCCGTAAAAGGCAAGGATTATCCTGAAAAGGGAGAGAACTGCCCCAAAGCCGTAGTAGCCGAAGGAAGTGTGGATTAGGGGCTCTGTTATGTAAGGATGAACTAACCCGAGAAATCCTGTAAGAAAAACCAGCATAATTAGCCAGTTAATCCTGCTCTTTGAGAAGAAAAGCGAGAATATCCCTGTTACAATGAAGCCGGTTATAAGCACCGCGGAGAAGCTGGAAAAATTAAAGAAGGCACTCTTGAGAGCGCTTGATATGAAAATTCCCTTGCCTGCCAAACCATAAAATGCGTATTCCTGCCAGGGGTTCAAAGTCCTGCCGTGATAGACAAAAATAAGCGGAGCCCAGTAAAGCATTGCAATTGGGATGCCTATGGCAAATACAATTGCATACTTTTTGAGGATTTCTGGTATTGGCATTTCCTTCCTGTTTGCAATCAGTTCTGCAACCACCATAAACACAAGGAAAAGGTTTATGGCGAGAAATGCTGTGACATGCCCAATTCCCATAATGCCGTAAATCAGCCCTGCAAGCAGCGAATTTCTGAAGCTGAATTCCTTCTTAAAAAGGAGGAAGAACACAAAAAGCGAGAGAGGCAGGAGCACTGCAGTTTCAAGTGAGGTCGGAGTGCTCATTGGAATTGCTGCCGAAGCAATTGTGAAGAGAAGGGCGATTTCCTTCTTCTTGAAGACAATCTGCCCGAGAAAGTAGTTGACTATCAGCGAAAGCGCAAATATCGCTATTGGAAAGAGTATTGCAGCTCGAAGGGGAGAAAGGAAAAATATCCTGCTCATCAGAAATATCATGGCGTATAAAAGCCAGGGATATGACTGCCACTCATTTAGATAATGGGAACTTTGGAAGATTGAGCCGCCCTCATAAAGATGCATCACATTCCCAAAGTGATAGTAGATGTCTCCACCGTAAAGCGGGCCTGGCAGCTGCTTCATCTGGGAAAGCATTGCTGTGACATAGACAAGGGAAACAAAAAGAAATGCTAGGAATGCCCAGTCCTGCCAGGAAATCTTCCTCAGAAAGCCCTGCTCCTTTGGAACTTCATTTTCCTGCTCTGCCTGCTTTTTTTTCGGGTGCTTTGAATGGTGATGCAACTTCCCGCCCCTCACAATGAATTCTTAAAAAGTATTGAAAACTTTATTTAAATCTTACTAAACAATGAATGAATAGAAAATATTAAAAAAGGAGGATCATAAAAAAATCAGTCCTCTTTCAGGATTATCTCAACAACCTGGGCGTAGGCGGGCCTTGTTATCACTATTCCAAGGGTGAGCCCCACAATGGTTGTTATTGCGAAGCCCTTGAGCAGCCCTGCCCCCGCAAACATAAGTGGAAGCACTGATGCGACAGAGGTGAGGTAGTTGCCTGTTATTATGTAGAAGGCGTTCTTTATCCTTGCCTTCCAGCTGAGAAATTTCTTGTTGACTTCTCCTGCTGTTTCCTCGTCAGTCATGACTATCTGGTCGTCGACATTTGAGCCGATTGCGGCAAGTATTCCTGCGATTGCTGCAAGGTCTATGTTCCAGCCGATGAGGGTCAGGAACCCCACTGTGAGGAATATTTCTATAAGCCCTGTAAGCATTATCATTCCGGCGAGCTTTATTTTCTTGTAATAGAGGAAAAGCACAAAGCTTACTGCAAATATTGCAATGAAGAAAACAAGCGCAGTATTCTTTAGGAACTGCGAGCCCAAGGTTGGTGAAATTGAATCGGTCTTGACTATGTCAAGCTTTATGGGCAGGGAGCCGGTGACAAGTATTGTCTGCAGCCTCTTCATGCTGGTCAGGGCGTTTGTGACTGCCTCATCCTTTGTGCTGCCTGTGCCTGTTCCTGAGATTGAGACATCAGTGACTGCCTGTCCTTTAAGCTCTGCGCCAATATTCAGCAAGTCAACCTGCTGGTTGTCAAGGTAGAGGTCCAGGGTCTCATTAAGGTACTGGTCACCTGCAGTTGGCGAGCCGGTAACAGAAAGATTTGCAGTTGCCGCAGCCTGCCTCTTTGCAGCAGCCGGGCTTAGCGTGATTGAGAATCTGAACCTGCAGTGCCACTGGTTGTCAGAGCCAAGTGTGCAGCCTGCGTTCGTGTCAATCCCTGAGCAGTCCGCTGTCTTGCAGACATGTGTTATGTCGTTTCCGCCAGTGAACAGGGTTTCGTTTCTTATTTTCGCCTCAAATTTTCCCTGCTTCGCAATAAGCTGCTTGATTTCGTCCTCGTAGGCGCCTGCAATCTCAACCACTATGTATTTACTGCCTGCAAGGTCCGAAACCTGATTGATAGAGACATCGCTGAGCCCGTATACATTCAGGCGCTGGTTCATGCTGTCTATTGTCATGGCTATGTTGTCAGAGGTCGCATTTGCCTCTGGCTTCAGAATTACCCGTGTCCCTCCCTGCAGGTCAAGCCCCTTCCTTATGTTTGAGGTTGGGGCGTCATACACCTTCAGCCCCAGCCCTGTGGGAGTTGAGGAGTTTGAGCTGTTGTCTTCAGGAACAAGTATGCTGTAAACATTCTTATTTGTCTTTATCTGGACAGTTGTTCCGGAAATGACATAGCTTACTGCCTTGTAATAGTCATTGGCATTTTCTATGCGGTGATTATTGACGCTGCTTATTACCTCCCTGGACATGGGAGCGATGGACGCAGTGGGGCTTTTTATCCCTGCAAAGTATGCCGGGCTGTCAACCTCAACGCTCCTTATTGCAGCGCCCTTTCTGAAAGGGTTGGGACTGAGCGCTATCAAGGCCAAAAGCACGAAGAGCAGGACTATTATTACCCTTGTGTTTGTGAATATTTTCTTTATCTTTGACATCATTAACTACCTTTTAATTCTGATTATGCTTTGCTTTCTGAGCACTTTCCCTGCGGTCAAGATAAATCCTGAGTATGCCCACATTCATAAACCAGGTGAATACCATGTCAAAGCAGAGCCCGATTATCATAATGAGCATTATCTGCTTTATGAGCTCTGATTCGGCAAAGACGTAGGCCGCTAGAAGGGCTGCTATTGTTGTGAGGGTCATGTTCATCCCTGTCCTGAGGGCGAGCATGATGTTCTCGTTCAGCGTGGCATACCTGCCATGAAGCGCCCTTGCAGTAAGAAGGATGTCTGTTGTAACAGAGTAGCCAATCAGCACAAGCAGTGCCGAGATGCCTGCTGATGAGATTCTCATGTTTGAAAGTGAAATGACAAATACTGTTCCTATAACATCCAGGAATGCGCAGAGCACCACAAAAAATGATGGGATTGGTATCCTGAAATATATGAACACTGTGAGTGCCATGAGCCCGAATGCAATGAGCACAGAGAAAATTGTCTGCCTGAAGAATGCCTGCCCGAGGGTTGCGCTCATCATCTGAACTGTGTAGTCGCTGGCTGTAAGGTGGAGATTTTCAAAGTTTGAATTTATGCTTGGGATTATCTGCTGCTCGGAGAGGTCAGAGCTCTCAATCACTATTCCTGTATTCACGCCTACGCTCTGAAGCTCTCTTACATTTATGTCTGATTTGGGGTAATCCTTTGAAAGTGCATTAAGCATGGCTGTGCGGTCCAGGTCTCCCCGCGAGATTGTTATTGAAACCCCGCCCTGCAGGGAGATGTCCTTCCTGAAAAGCTCTCCATGCCTGAAATAGTTGAATGCAATTCCCCCAAGAAGCAGCAGGGCGAATACAAAGACAATGAAGCAGTTTCTCCTGTAATTTGTGAGATAGTCATTGCGGATTGCCGCTGTTGCATTGGAAAAGAATCCTGGCTTGGAAACTGCTGCCTTGGAGCCGGCTTTTTCCACTGCGGGGTTTTCTATCTTTTTTGGAGAGGGCTTTTCTGGAACTTTCTTCTCTTGAACTGCTTCTTCTGAAACAGAGCTCTCTCCCTCACTTTCATTTTCTGCCATAGCATGCTGGAAACTTTGAGCCATTTATAAATATTTTGATTGATAGTGCTCTGTCCCAAATCTTCGCTTCGCTCAGATTTGATGCCTGCCTCCAAAACTCCCGCTGAGCTTCTTTAAGGTGCTATCGCCCCGTAAGGGACAACCCCCATAACGCACTCAATAGTTTCCTTGCTTGAGTTTTGGCTTAAAGGCAGGCATTCGGGACAGAGCCGATTGATAGCAAAAAATCATAAATCTTCAGAAGAATCAGGGCTCGATTACAGAGCCGTCCCTCGAAAGCGCCACAATCCTCATTGAAAGCCCCAGCTTCAGGATTGCTGAAATAACCGCAGTGTGCTCTTTTCCTTCCCCTGAGATTATATTAAGAGCAACTTCAAAATCAGGAATTTTTCCCTCAAGGGATTTCACTATTGATGCGACAAGCTTGGGAAGTTCCTCCTCAAAATCCAGGACAATAAACTCGACCTTTTTTTCAGTCCTGATTCTTTTTCCAAAGTTCTCCTTTCCAAACCGGTTTGTCACAAGAAAAATGCTGTCCCACGGCTCCCTGTTTATTATCTCTCCAAGGTTTCCCCAGCTGCCCTTTCCTGTGCTAAGCACTGCAATAAGCGAAGTCATGAAAAAAAGAAGGCAAATGGATTATTTAAAATTATTGAAAAAAAGATTAACTTATTTCAAGAACCTTTACATGAAAGTTCAGGGGCTTGCCTGCGAGCGGATGGTTGAAGTCAAGCTTAACTGATGCGCCTGAAATCTCAAGTATCTCTGCATAGGCATGTCCCTTTGGGGTTGAAAACATTATCTTCTTGCCTTTTTCCAGGGCAACCTTTCCCTCCAGCAGGTTCCTCGGAACCTCCTGAACCAGAGTATTGTTCCTCTCGCCGTACGCATCCTTGGGCTCAAGGCGTATGTCCTTTTCCTCATCCAGTTTCATTCCGATAAGCGCCTCCTCAAATGCTGGAAGAAGCTCGCCCTGCCCGAGCGTGAACATAAGGGGATTCTTCTCCTCTGTCCTGTCAAACACCTCGCCGTCTTCAAGAGTTCCAATGTAACTTATTGCAACATGGCTGCCCTTTGCAATCTTTGCAGGGTTTGGGCAAGATTTGTTATCGCATCCGCGTTCTTCATCATGTTTGTCATGTTTGTGTGATTTCATGAATGTGAGTGGCTTTTGGGAAGATTATAAATCTTTCTGATTTTTAATTTGTGTTAATCCGAGAAATATTTTTAAATAGGGGCTGGATTCACTGCTTTTATGATACTTTCATTGGGCGAGCTGTTCGACCTTGCAGTGATGATAATATTCCTGGGAATAATATTCTGGGACGCATTCCGCCTGCCTGGGCCGAGGGCAGAGCATTATGAGCCATTGATGGAATATTCGCTGGGAAAGAAAAAAATAACAAGGATATTCGGAATTCCGCTGAGAGATTTCTGGAATGCAGTGATTATTATTGCGCCTGCAGTTGCATTCCATGAGATGGGGCACAAGTTTGTTGCGCTTGCATTCGGGATGCATGCTGTCTTCCATGCCAACTATTTCTGGCTGATGCTGGGGGTAGTTCTCAAGCTGGCGCACTTCCCATTCATAATATTGGCTCCAGGGTATGTCCAGATAATGGGCACTGGAACTCCGATGCAGAGCGCGCTGATTGCATTTGCAGGACCTGCAGTGAACCTGCTCCTGTGGCTGGGCTCGCTCCTCCTGCTGAGGAAAAAAAGAGGGCTCTCAATAAGGCGGAGGATGATGCTGGTCATAAGCTCGAAGGTCAACATGTTCCTGTTCATCTTCAACATGCTGCCTATACCGCCCTTCGACGGATTCACTGTGTTTTCAAACCTTTTCAGGGCAATATTCTAAGAATAATCACTTTTTGAAAAATGCGCTGAGGTTCTTCTGTTTTTTGCTCTCCACTGACTCTCCAAGAAGGTCTTCTTCTTTGTAGCCAAGCACCTCAAATATCTTGCCGACAGATGGAATTATCTGGTTGTTGATGTAGTATTCAGCGTCGTAGCTCTTCTGGGAGGCCTCCTCAGGAAGCTTTGCCCTGTCCCTGATTTTCCCCTTGCCCTCAACAACAATGTAGGGTATCACTGTGCCAGGGCCCACAACCCTGCCGAGCTCCTTCATCCTCTGGGCGACTGCGACATGCGGGCCGACTGCGCTGTAGCTGTCAAGCTCCTTCTGCAGCTGGGTGAATATTGTGAGTTTCTCAAGGGGAATCTGCTTTTTCCTCAGCTTTTCTATTATTTCCTTTACATATGATAATGCCTTCCTGCCGTCGCCATCCTTGAGGATTATGCTGAGAACATGCTCCTGAACGTCCTTTCCGATGCGGGACCAGTTGCGCCTGACTGTTTCAAAGCCCCTTATCTTCATCTTTCCCTTCTCAGAGAGGAGGGCATACTTCTTCTTGGCGCCATAGGCGCCTGCCTTTGCAGAGACAAATATGCCTGTTGGATAGAAATCCTCCAGCTCCATCTCCATCATTACCGGAAGCTCCCTGTTTATCTCCTGGAGGAACTTTTCAGCGTTGGCCCTGCTCTTCTTTCCAAGGGCAAGGAAAACTGAATCAGTGTCAGAGTAGAGCACGTTGAATCCGGCTTCCATCGCCTTGTCAATAACCTGCTTTATGTAATAGCGCCCGTAGGCAGTTATGCTCTTCGCGGACTCTATTGAATACCACCTTGCTGCAAAGAATCCCATGTAGCCGTACATTGAATTTGCTATTGTCTTGAGCGCCTGCTCCCTTGCAGTGAGGAGCTTCAGGTCCTTTGCATCAGCGCTCTTCATTATCTCCTTGACGCGCATCCTCCTTGTGATTATGTCTGATATCACTGTCGAGATGAAGCCTTTCCTCTTCCTGCAGAACCAGTTGTTAAGGTCCTCAATGTCCTCCTTTCCATCCTTGCAGCAATCGCAGTTTACAGTGTCAGGCGAGATGTTGTGTGTGGTTATTATGCTCGGGTACAGGCTCCTGAAATCAAAGACAACAATGTCTCTGTAGAAGCCGGGCTGGGGCTCGAAAACAAATGCGCCCTGGTATGTCTGGCTCTTTCTCCAGGTAATGTCATTATGCGAGGGCTTGTTGGGCACGAGCTCGTTGAAGTTCTTGGCCTCCCTTATGAGATACCACTCCACAATCTGGCTCATGCTCATCCTCGAGATGTCAAAAGGCGAGAGCCGCACAATCTTTATCAGCTCAATGAGGTTTGGAAGTATCTTGTCAAGAAGATTGTAGGTGAGCATTGAATCCTTGAGGTTGTACTTGCAGAACTCCTCGAGTTTTTCAGGGCTGTTGTCCCAGGCAGATGCGAGCCCTGCGATGTCAATATCCTCCTTTCTCTCATCCAGAAGCTCATGCGCAACTGAATCAAGGTCAAGGTAGGATGTCTCAAGGGACCTTGCCACTATGTTCCTGATGAACCTTAATGTGTCAATGTGGGGGATTCCGATTATCCTGCATGTTGTCAGCTGCCCCCGCCTTATTGCCAGCGGGCTGTAGTCAAGCCCGAGGTCAAGCTCGACCTTGTTGAAGTCAGCCCTGCTCTTTATGTATGGAAGGTCAAACCCGTCTGAGAAGTATCCAGTCAGAAAGTCCGGCTTATGCTCGAGCACAATCTGCTTGAAGCGCTCTATGAGCTCCTTCTCATCTTTCACAAATTCTATGTAATTGTGCTTTGTTGGGAAGCGCTTCCAGGTCAGCACCTTCTCAAATCCTGGGGCATAGAAGGAGCACATGACTATCGGGTCCTTTTCTGGAATGGCAATCTTGCCCTGGGGGTTGTAGGTCTCGATATCAAATGCAAGAATCTTGAAGCGCGGCATAATCTCGTCTGAAACCTTGTAAAGGCGCTCTGCCAAGAAGACAGGAACGCGGGACTTCTGGTTTATGAACTCGCCCTCTGCCTCGCAAAGGGCCAGGGGAGTTATCTCATTATCAACCAGAAACCTTCGGGAGAATGGAATGTCTGCCTCAAAAACCGAGAAGCCAATGGACTTGGCATGCTCCCTCAGCTCCTCAACATCAGATGGAAGGGAGCAGAAGACCTTTGCCGCCTCAATATCCTTTCCGAGGAACCTTTTCTTGGAAATCTCAATCTCAGAGACAGATATTGAGCTGCCGTCGTTCTTTTTTACGCTTATGGTCTTCAGCTGCTCGTAAAGCCCCGCCTTTTTTGAGAGGTATTTCATCTCATGGGCCTCATCGCTTCCTGCCCGGGATTTAATTCCCTCCTCCAGCTCCTGCGAGAGCACGGCCCAGAAATACGGCCTGAATCCTCCGTATTCCACAAGAATCGGCTCGCCGGAGTTGGTCCTGCCATAGAGCCCCAGCTCCGCCTTTTCAGACCTGGACCTGGCAACAATGTCTGCTGGATAAAACTGTATCTTCATCGTCTGCCCCAAAAGCTAACTTCTGAAATGCGCAGGGCAGTATATAAATATTTTGATGAAAAAAAGAAATCATGGCTTGCCAATGAAGGCGTCATCAACATGTGAAGTAACATACTCAGAACTTGCGCAATCTTCATTTGGATAAAGCGCTTTCCTGTGCTCTTTTGAGGCATTGAGAAAGGTCTCCTCGACTGAGACTGCTCCGTCCTTGTTCAGGTCGGCATAGCTCTCAGAAAATGAATTCCAGAAGGGAATTGAAAATGTTGAGCAGCTTGTCTCGTGCCTGGCATCCACAGAAGAAACTGCAATCGCATCTCCTGGAAAATTAGCAAATTCCTCTGCAAAGCCGCCTGAATAGCACTGGTCTGAAACAATCACGGAAAGCCCTGCGCCGATATTTTTTACAAGCCCGCAAAAGTCAGCAGAGTAGATGTCTGAATCTCCGTAAAGCTGGAGAATGCTGCAGTCAGCAGAGGTATAGCCGTGCCCGGTTAGATAAAATACAACTGTGTCATTGCCATCAACTGCCTTTGAGAGCTCCTTTGCAGCTGAAACCAGATTCCCAAGCGTTGCCTGACCAGAAACAGAATCCTTTGGTATGTAGCGTTGAGGGCTCTTCTCAGAAAGCACGATTATCCTGTCCTTTTCAAAGCCGAGCTTCAGAAGGGCGGAATAGGCGGTAGAAACATTTGCGATGTGAATCTTAGAAGGGTCGCCGTTGATTATAAGTGCATATGATTCCTTTTTGGAATGCTCTATGCTTTGGATTTGAAGTGCAGAATCTATTCTGGATTCCAATGAAGGCGATGGCGAGCAGCCCGCAGATGCGAGCAGCGAAGCGAGCGTAATGGCCACTGCAGCCTTGCTGAATCTGTTCATTTTAGAGGTGAAATACGTGCTGCTTTTATAAATCTTTGTATCCTGTTGTTACTATGTAATGATTAAAATATTGAGGGAGTGTGCAAATGTGCTGCAGTGCAGAGCACATCATAAAAACGTTTAAATAATACTCAAGAATACATTCAGTAGTGATGGACATGAAAATATTCAATCTAGGAAAGAACACAGCTGAGAAGGAGCAGGAGGCTGAACCTGAGAAGCAGGCAGAGCCCGAGCCCGAGCCCTATGACCTTATAATAATAGGCGGGGGGCCTGGCGGCTACTCTGCTGCAATATATGCTGCAAGGTACAATCTTAGGGCAATTGTGCTTGCGAGGGAGCTAGGCGCTATTTCAGAGTCGCCGCATGTTGAGAATTATCCTGGAATAGAGAGCATTTCAGGGATGGAGCTTATGCAGCGCTTCCAGAAGCATGCAGAAAAATTGGGAATAGAAACAAAATATGTAGATGTTACTGACATCAAGAAGGGGTTCACGCTTTTCAACGTCACTGACTCAGAGGAGAATGTCTACAAGGGCAAGGCAATACTCCTTGCAATAGGCATGGAGAAGAGGCGCCTGGATATTGAGAACGAGAAAAATTATGAGGGCAGGGGAATAAGCTACTGCGCAACCTGCGACGCAGCATTTTACAAGGACAAGGTTGCGGCTGTTTTGGGGGGAAACGACACTGCAGCAAGATACGCCTTGGTTCTTGCAGAGTTCGCCTCAAAAGTTTACATTGTCTACCGGGGCGAGCGCCTGAGGGCAGAGCCGATGCTCCTTGAAAATGTGAAAAACAATCCCAAGATAGAAGTCATAACAAATGACATGGTAATCAAGATAAAGGGCGAGGGAAAGGTTGAGGGCGCAATCCTTAAGAGCGGAAAGGAGCTCGCAGTTGACGGGATATTTGTGGCAATAGGCGCAGTGCCGAACTCGCGCCTTGCGGGAAAGCTTGGGATTGCGCTTGACGAGCAGGGCTACATAAAGGTTGATGCCTCGCAGCAAACCAGCCTGCCAGGAGTTTTCGCAGCTGGAGATGTCACAAACTTTGGAGTCAAGCAGGTGATAACAGCTGCTGCCCAGGGGGCGGTCGCAGCACACTTCATCAATGACATTCTGAAGGAAAGGAAGGAGGAATGAGCTTGGAAAGGACATGCCCGCTTTGCGGAAATGAGGTGAAAGGAAACAGGAAAACCAGATACTACTGCAAGAGATGCAACCTCCTTTTTGACGAGAAAGAGACCATATTAAGGGAGAAGGAAAGGGAAAAATCTGCTCCTGCAGAAAAAAAGGAAGAAATTGCAGAGATAATGAAAAGAGAGAAATGCAAAGAAGAGCCAACGGAGATTTTCATAACCTCAGCAAAGGCCAAGCGCTACCATGTAGAAAACTGTCCCTTTGCGCAGAAGATAAGGGCTGAGAAGAGGATAATATTCAGGACAAGGGAGGATGCAGAGAAGCAGGGATACAGGCCCTGCACCTGCGTGAAGAATCATTCTGCTGAATCAGCTTCCAGCGAGTAAAGCTCGTAGACAACCTTGCCCATTGCAACCACAGAGAGGAGCATAACAGCCAGGTTCTCCCCTGGGATTCCGATGGAAAATATCGAGGAGTTGCTTCCAGCCATAAAATACCTCAGGCTGACAAAGAATATCAATGCGAATATCAGAAGTATGACAACCAGCAGCTTCACTGTCCTCTTTCTGTAATGATGCGTCATTTCATTTCCACCCCCCCAAAAAAAATTTAAAATTCAATTGACATCCTGTCAATGTTGCTCAGCGTGTTAAGGTATGATTTAGGGTCATGCCTGTCAAGGTTTGCCACAAAAGCCAATGCCCTGCTTATAAATTTTCCCAGCTTTTCTGAAACATTCTCATAATCCTCAACTATCACCTTTACGCCTTTGGAGTCAGGCACATAGCTCCTTCTCTCTTCTGCCTTCACCAGCTCCTGCAGAATCTGGCTGCTGGTCTTTGGGCCAACCAGAAGCCGCTTTGAAAAAGATGAAGAGCCAATGACATCCTCAAGGGATACCTCAAACAGAGCTGTTTTGTCAGCTGGCGTATACTTGTCAATTGAAACCCTGGCCAGCCTCACGAAAACCAAATCCATTTTCACTCCTCATAGAACAATAATTAACTGCAATATTTAAGGTTTATCAGGAAATGGCTCTGTCCTGAATGCCGCAAAGACAGGGTCTTGTGCACAAAAACAAACTGAAGCATAATCATTTGCTACCGCTGGGCTTCCGAAGGAATGCCCAGCCACGCTGTTGCGTGTTAACCGAGCGTAACCAGTTATCCCAAAAGTATATAAAAAGCAGCAGTAAACATCAGGATAATGAGAAAGCAGGAAAAATTCGGGATAATGAGGAGAAATGTCACAATAGAGGACGCTGATTTCTACATACGCCTCGCCTTCTCAAGGGCCAGGGGGGCAAAAGGCCGCACAAAGAAAAAAAAGGGCGGGAATCGCGGGAATCCCAGGAAGAAAAAGGAGCAGGGCTACTTTTCACTAAAAAGGGAGTATGCAGACCACATTGCCTTCATGTCGGAATTCATAGAAGAGCAGTTCTCAAAGATAATCGGCGCATTCCCTGAGGTGCACAGGCAATCAGAATTCTACAGGGAACTCATAGAAATAACAATCGGCACAGCAGAGCTGAAAAAATCCCTTGCAGCTCTCTCCTGGTGCATGAAGAGGATTTCAAGGCTCGCAGGGCAGTGCAAGATGGATGTCATGAAGGCAGACAGGAGCGAGGATGCAAAAAAGGCAGTGAGGGGCTTTGAGGGAAGGCTCTCCTCAATGCTCAGGCAGGTCGACAGCAACCTCAAATTCCTGAAAGAAGCCAAAATGAAGATAAAGAATTATCCGCTCATAAAAAGAATGTATGGAGTTGCGATTGTAGGATTCCCGAATGTCGGAAAGTCAACGCTTCTCGCAAAAATGACAGGCGCAAGCCCTGAGATTGCAGCATACGCATTCACGACAAAATCATTGATGCTCGGCTATTTCAGTGCATTCGAATTTCCCGGAGCAGAAAAGGATGTCCAGGTGATGGACACGCCCGGAACCTTAAGCAGGCCCGAGAGGATGAATGACATCGAGAAGCAGGCATACTCTGCCATGAAAAACGCCGCAAGCATAATTGTCTTTATCCTTGATCCGACTGGCTCATACCCGCTTGAAGAGCAGGAAAAGCTCTTCTTAATTATAGAAAAATTCGGAAAACCGCTTTATGCATATATTAGCAAGACAGACATAGAAAATGAGAGTGTGGTTTGCAATTCTGAAAAAATAAGGAGGATTCATCCGGACGCATTCGAGAGCGCGGAAAAGCTTAAGGACTTCCTGAGCAAGAAGGCGCAGGAATATTACAGGGCCAAAGCAAAAGAGCTTGGAAAGGGAGATAAGAAAAAGGCGTTTTCTCAATAAGAGCTCAGCTTTTTGTTTCTTGAGCTTCTGAGCTTTTCCCTGATCAAATCAATTTTTCCGCTGCACTTCGGGCAGAGCATTATGATGTTTGAAAAGTTGTCCTGCCCGCCGCTGGCAATCGGCACAACATGGAAGAAATGGCAGTCCTTGAGCTTCACAGGAGCCCTGCAGCTCCTGCACTTGAGGATAATCTTGCTCTCCCTTCCGCAGTACTCGCACCTTACAGTACTGTTCTCAAGGAACTCAAGAATTATCGAACGCTTGACCTGCTTGCTCATAAAAGAATTATAAGAAGCGATTGTTTAAATGTTTTTTGCATTATAAGATAAAAAAATCAAAAACCTCAGCATAAATGCTGCTGAAGTGTGCTCAGAATTAATTATTCTTGCTGATTGTTATCTGGTATGATAAGGGAAGCTTGTAGGATGCCTCCTTGAGGGCCTTCTTGGCAGTGTCAATGTTTGCGCCGTCGACTTTTACCTCAAAGAGCTCCTTTCCTTTCTTGACCCTTGCTGCAACGTCGACGGGCTTTCCAAATGCGGCTGCCATTCCAGTGCTCGTCCTGTCAGCTCCTGCCCCTGTAGCCATTGGCTTCTCCCTCAGAATCTGGTGGGGATAGGCCTTTATTTTGAAGGCGAATCCTGTCTTTCCGAGCCTGCCTTCGAGAATCCTATTGCATATCTGCCTTGCGGACTCGAGCGCCTCCTGCCTTATCTGCAGCGATGACTTGGCTATGAGCTCAAGAGTGTATTCAAACTTCTTGTTGGGGTCGCCCATGTCGAACCTTATAACCTTGATGTGGGGGTCCATCCTCACATATGATTTTTTCCTGAACTTTGAAATCCTGGTGTAGGGCCTTTTCAGCTTTCTGAAAGCCCTTCCTTTCCTTAATTTTGCCATGATAATGGGGAAATAGCGCCCCTTTTTAAAGCTTTCTTTAGCAAAATATATATATGAAAGGGCTGTTTCAAGAAAAAAACAAAAAACAAAAAATCTGAATAAAAAATGGTTTTCTGGACATAAAATGGCAGTAAAAAAGGCAGCATCAAAAAAGGCTTCTAAAAAAGATTCTTCTGAAAAGCCCAAAAAGCCGGCAAAGAAAAAAACTTCTCCGGAGAGCGGCTACGAGCTCATAATCACAGAAAAGCCGAAGGTTGCGCTGAAGATAGCCGATGCCCTGGCAGAGGGCCCTCTCACAAAAAGCGCTGAGAAAGGCGTCCCGCACTATGAGATAGAGCGCGCAGGAAGAAGGATAGTTGTCGGGTGCGCAGTCGGGCACCTTTTCGGGCTCATGGAAAGGGGCGGCAACAAGTGGAAGTATCCTATTTTTGACGTCGAGTGGGCGCCAAGCTATAAAATAAGCAAGAATGCGGACTTCACAAAGAAGTATATAGAGGTTCTGAAGAAAATCTCAAAGGGTGCGCAGTCGTTCACAGTAGCCACAGATTATGATGTTGAGGGCGAGGTCATAGGGCTCAATGTACTGAGGCACATCTGCGGCCAGGAGGACGGCGCAAGGATGAAATTCTCTGCGCTTACAACACCGGACCTTGTGAAGGCATATGAGAGAAAATCGCCGACAATCGACTGGGGACAGGCAGAGGCAGGGCTTCTCAGGCATGAGCTTGACTATTACTATGGCATAAACATCTCGCGGGCGCTCACATCAGCAATGAAGACAGCAGGCACTTTCCAGGTGATGAGCACAGGAAGGGTGCAGGGCCCTGCCCTGAAGATAATAGTGGACAAGGAGGAAAAGATAAAGGCGTTTGTGCCGAAAAAATACTGGCAGGTAATGCTTATCGGGGAAACCCCTGAGGGAAGGATTGAGGCGTTCCACAAGGCAGACCGCTTCTGGGAAAAGCAGGAGGCAGACCTGATAATCTCAAATGTTTCCGGGAAAAGGTGCTTTGTCTCAAATCTCCAGAAAGAGGAGGTCAGCAGGGAGCCGCCGCACCCGTTTGACCTGACCAGCCTGCAGATGGAGGCATACCGCTGCTTCAGGATAAACCCGAAGAGATGCCTGGAGATTGCGCAGTCATTATACACCGACGGGCTGATATCATACCCGAGGACATCTTCGCAGCAGCTGCCGCCAGAGATAGGATATGCAGGAATTCTTTCAGCCCTTGCAGAGCAGCAGGAGTATGCTGTAAAAGTCAGGGAGCTGATTGCGCTGCTGAGCCCGGGAAAGGAGAAAGCAGGAGTCTCTGCAGCGCTTTCCTCAATAAAGCTCGTGCCTAACCAGGGCAGCAAAACAGACCCAGCCCATCCAGCAATCTATCCTACTGGAATCGCGCCCAAAAAACTGGAGGGAGAGGAGAAAAAGCTCTATGACCTTGTTGTAAAGAGGTTTATTTCAACATTTGCGCTTCCTGCGATAAAGGAAAAAGTTTCACTGGAGCTGAACTGCAATGAGGAGCTGTTTGTCGCAAGCGGAATAACCACAAAGTTCAGGGGATGGTTCTCAACATACGCGCCCTATGCAGCGGGCAAGGAGGTTGAGCTTCCAATGGTTTCAGTGGGCGAGGAGGTTTCAGTCAGCTCAGTTGAGGAGCTTGAGAAGGAGACCCAGCCGCCCAAGAGATACACCCCTGCGTCAATAGTCAATGAGCTGGCCAACAGGAACCTGGGCACAAAAGCGACGCGCGCCACAATAATTGACACGCTCTTTAAGAGAGGATACGTGTCCGGCCAGGCGATAGAGGCGACAGCACTTGGAATAAAGACCGAGAAGACCCTTGAAAAGTACTGCCCTGAAATCGTCGACGAGGAGCTCACCAGGCACTTTGAGGACGAGGCAGACATGGTGATGGAGAAAAAGAAAAGGAGGGAGGAAGTGCTCTCAGAGGCGAAGGAGGTCCTCTCAAAGGTGCTCACCAACTTCAAGAAAAAGGAGCAGGAGGTCGGGCTTGAGCTCAGGGGCGCATACCACAAGACCCAGAACAAGCAGAGCATTGTGGGCGAGTGCCCGGCCTGCAAGCAGGGCTCGCTCAGGATAATATTCTCAAAGAAGTCAAAGAAGAGGTTCCTCGCCTGCAACAGGTATCCAGAGTGCAAGACGACATTCAGCATACCGCAGAGCGGGATGGCCAAGCCGAGCGGCGAGAAGTGCGAGAGGTGCGGCTACCCTATAGTCCTGATAATCTCAAAGGGCAGGAGGCCCTGGAAGTTCTGCATAAACCCGCTCTGCCCCACAAAAAAGGAGTACTATGACAAGATGAACGCTAACAACACAAGCGTTGTCCAGGGTACAAAGAATAGTGCAGAGATTCCGAAAGATTAAATATTACATATAAAATATTCTGTTGCATGAAACTTGAAAATGCGCTTCTTTCAATAATTCTTATTATATTAATCTCAGGAACAGCATCTGCAAACCACATGCAGCTCCTCGGTGTCTCTGAAACAGCAGGCGGCTATGAGGGAAGCGTTGCAGACATCTACCTGACAATAAAGCCGGGAAGCAGCAGGGTTTTCATAGACACATTCCCGCTTATGAAGGTGGACACCCAAATATCCACGAGGTTCGCCAAGGAAATCGCATGCGATGAGGCAGGCATATATTGCGGCGACCTGGACTTCTTTTACACAATAAGGTCGGGCTCATCGCTTGTGGGAGGACCCAGCGCAGGCGCTGCAATAGCGGCAATGACCTATGCAGAGCTCAGGCACTACCCAATAAATGAGAGCGTGACTGCAACAGGAACTATAAATGCGGGCGGGATAATAGGGCCCGTGGACGGGATAAAACAGAAAATTGAGGCAGCAGCCAAGAGCAGCATCAAGACAGTGCTGATACCTGAGGGCGAGAACACGCAGTTCGGGGAGAATGAGAGCTGCTTCGGGAACCGCACCTGCGCAGCCAACACGACACTAATTGAATATGCAAAAAAGTTGGGAGTGGACGCTGTAGAGGTCTCAAGCTTCCAGGAAGTGATATACTACATTACAGGCAGGAAGGAAAAGGTCTTCTCAGGCAACATATCCAAGAATGCATATTACTCGGCGATAATGGCAGGCGTCGCCGACTCGCTTTGCAACGAGTCATACCAGATGCTTTCAAAACTTGAAAAGATGAACATTTCATACCTGAATGAAAGCATTCTCATGCAGTATGAATACGCAAAAAACATTTCAAACAAGTCACACAGCGAGATGGCTGAGGGAAACTATTACTCTGCAGCGAGCTACTGCTTCGGCTCCAACCTGAAGTTCCGCTTTGTGGAAGAAGAGATTGAAAACATGAGCATCGGGCAGATAATAGATTATTACAATAATGTCTCAGAATTCCTGAAACAGTCATCTGAGGGGCTCAACAGAAGCTACAGCACGCTCACGGGACTGCAGGCATACATGATAGTTTCATCCCGGCTTTCTGAAGCCAGCGGATATCTTACTGATGCCATGGCTGAAATTTCAGAGAATAAAAGTGAGAATGCAGTTTATTCCATAGCGTATGCAGAGGAGCGCACAAAAAGCGCCAACCTCTGGAAGGAGTTCCTCGGCATGCCTGGAAAAAAGGTTGACGTAAGCAGCGAAAACCTGAGGGCAATGTGCCTCTCAAAGGTTTCTGAAGCGCAGGAGAGATACCAATACGCCTACCTGTTTTTTCAGGACAACCTGAAAGACGTGAATGACAAGATAAAGAAAGCCACTGACGAGGCCCAGCAGGGAGATTATGAGGACTGCTTCTCTAACGCTGCTGTTGCAAAGGCAGAGGCAGACACAATCCTGGTGCTTTCAGATACTGCGGAGAAAGAGCTCCCATCTCTGATTGAGAAAAGATTGGATGCGGCGAAGCAGCTGATACTCAAGGAGGAGGAAATGGGAAGGTTCCCCATTGCGGGCTTCAGCTATTACGAGTATGCTAACTCCCTGAAAAATGATGTGCCTGCTTCGGCGCTGCTCTATTCAGGGTATGCGCTGGAGCTCTCAAACATGAATGCCTATTTCCCGCCAAAGAGAATAATATCCTGGAATGTTATTGAAACAATTCTGGGAATAATGCTTGTGTTTGTATCGGGCGCAGCTGCAGGGGTGATAGTGACAATAGTCGGCCTGAGAAGGAGAAAGCGTATAAGCAGAGAATATAAACCGTTGATTCTCAGAAAAAAAAGAAAGCCAGTAAGAAGAAGGTAAGTTCTTGATTAAAAGAAAAAGCATACCTTGACATTTATGTCGAGAATTGTGTTTTTTCTTTTTTTATTCTATTTGGTATGCTTTTTCTGTACAACAAGCTTCGCTTGTGTACAAAAGTTGTAAACTTTTTGTATCAAAAACTCCGCTTCATTGCATTTCCAGTGTAAGTATTGCTTAAAACATACTCTGCCATTTATGGCAGAGTTTTTGATTATAAAACCCATGCAAGCAACCCGAAGGCTGCTTGCTTGGGAAAAAGAGGTGATAGATTGTGAAAGTCGTTATTTCCCAAATTATTTTATCTACTGCATAGTGAAACAAACTACTATTTAAACTTTTCTATTTTTTAGCATACGATAGTAGTAACAACTAAGGGACAAAAACGAAACAGCAGAAGGTTTAAAAAAAGCTGCCTGATTTCAGGGAGCGTGAAAATGCTTTGCGAAGGGTGCAGGAAAAGGGAAGCAGAGGTTTCTTTCAGGTATTCAAGGAAACTCTGCCGGCTCTGCTTTTCCAAGGCGCTGGAAAGGCGCTGCAGGAATGACCTTGCCTATTCAGGGGCAATCGACAGGATAATCGGCGCAAGAGCAGTAGTCCTGCTTGACGACGGAACCCTTGAATCAGAGGCAGCAAGGATATTTCTCTCAAAAATAATAACCGACAGGAGAGTAAAATTCCTAATAAGAAAATGCAGAAAGCCTGACGCATCAATATTTGAAGACAAGAATGAAATTGCTTTTGCAAAGAAAAACAGCTCAAAGTGCATTGCAGTGCCCTGGAGCATAGAGAGGGAGGACGCGCTTTTCCTGGAATCGCAGATTAGCAGAAAGAAAAAAAGAATTGGCACTGTTCAGAAAGAAAACGGAATCATTTTCATCAAGATATTCAGGAATGCAACAAGGAATGAAATGAAGGAGTATGCAAAGCGGCTTTCAAAGAGGAAGCTTTCGGGAGAAGAACGCAGCCCTGTTTACAGGATGACAGAGTCCCTGGAAAAAAAATATTCTGGAATAAAATTCTCAATCCTCGCGAGCGCCGACTTCTTCCAGAAGATTTCCGGAAAAAACAGGCAAGAGTAAATAAAGGGATTTTTTCAGAAATAGATGCATGGGAAGGATTCCCCTTATTGCAGTCATAATAGGAGTTATTGCAATATACTGGGCAGCAGATTTCTGCTCGAACAACTGGATAACAGGCACAGCTGTATTTGACGAGGAAAACAGCAGCATAAATGTGTTTTTCTGCCCAAGGCAGGACTGCTGGGGTGAAATCCAGCAATTAATAAACAGCTCAGGCAAGGTGGAATGCGCCTTCTATGCGGCAGACCCGTATATAATCAAATTGATATCAGGCAGGCCTTACCACAGGGCTGTGATAGATGATAACAATTACGGCAGTGCCACGAAAGGGCTTGCTGCCGACAGCAGCATAATCCCCGTCTATTCAGAGGGGATAATGCACAACAAATTCTGCATCTTCGACAGCAGGATTGTAGTTACCGGCTCATACAACCCCACAACGGCGGACTCTTTCAGGAACAATAACAATCTTGTCGTGATAAATTCAGCGGCGCTTGCAAGGAATTATGAGGAAAAGTTTCAGCAGCTTTTTGTGAGGGGCCATGAGAGATACTCTCCAAAAGCCGCACACATGCTGAAAATAAACGGAAGCTTGGTGGAGAACTACTTCTGCCCCGAAGATGAATGCAGCAAAAACGTGGTAAATAAAATAAATTCAGCAAAATCCGAAATTTATTTTATGACCTTTAGCTTCACTGATGATTCTATTGGAGACGCGCTTATAAAGAAAAATGCAGAAGGAGTCAGGATATCAGGAATATTTGATAAGCAGCAGATTTCAAATTTTTCAGAATACAAAAAGCTTCTCGATGCGGGAATTGACGTTTCTCTTGACTCAAACAAGTATCTGATGCACCACAAGGTATTCATAATAGACAATGAAACAGTTATTACAGGCAGCTTCAACCCGAGTGCAAATGCGAACTACAGAAATGATGAAAACATTCTGATAATCAATAATCGGGACATTGCAAAGAAGTATCTCACTGAGTTTAACTATCTAAAAAACGGAAACAATACCCAGGATTAATACAACACTCTTGAATTTATTCTACAGCAAAAAATAAGAGAGATACAACTCTGTTAGTAGAGAACTTTAGTTTAAATCGCTTAAAGCAGGTGGTTTCATGGGATTGGAAGAAACAATTTTTGTTATAGTGTATGATGTACGCATTGGAGGATACAAGGTATCAGCGGATGACCCAGTGCTTGGAGCAGAAAGACAATATGACGCGTGGGAAGACAATTACTATTGCGATTCCATAGAAACCGGGACGGAACTGGAAAAAATATTAAGAAAAGAGATAATGGAAGCCAATTTCAAACCCTATCCATCAGACCCCAGCAAATACTGGTTTGATTATAAAAAAGAGAAAGAAAAAGCGGACAAAGGAAATGAAGAAGTATCTTTTGAACTTATATTAAAGAGAGAAAATATTTACTATGAATGTGATGAAATATCCCTGAGCACAAGCAAAAGAGAGATACGAAAAACACAGATTGTGGAAAAGAATGGCTCGTATTTCTACAAAGGAAAGAAAATAATACAAAAGGAAGATTTAGAAAAAAATGAGGAGTTATACCAGAACGCCAAGAAAGAATATGATGAATTTAACAATAAATTTAACAATAACTTGGCTGAGTTAAAAAAAGATAGTTTTTATCTGTATACAAGATTGTTGAGCGAAGTTTTAGGAAAAGATGTTTTTATGAACGACACTTTACAACAAAAGGAATAGAGAAAATATGATTAAATTATTATTAAAAATAAATCTATAAAAAAAATCACTTGATTACAACTGTGCTGAAGCCAACATTCTTCAGAAGTTCTATTGCCTCTGAAAGCTTTTCCCTGCTGCTGGAATATAATGTCATAAGCGGCTCTCCGACATTGACTGACTCGTCAACATGCTTGTGAAGGTAGATTCCTGCTGCCTTGTCCCTGGGGGTTCCTGCAAGCCGGCAGATTTGCGAGATGAGGGCGCTGTCAATATGGACAATCCGCCCTGTGTTGTAGGCGCAGAATATGTAGGAGAATTTGCCGAGCTTGAACTCCTCCTCTTTTGGAACCTTTCCGCCCTGAGCCTCAATTATCTGCCTGAACTTCTGCATTGCCCGCCCTGAATGGAGTATCTCCTTTGCCAGCGCGTAGCCCTGGCCCCGCTTGACCTTTTTCGACATCTCAAGCATCAGCCCCGCCATCTTAAGGGACTTCTCTCTTAAGTCAGTGGGCTGGCTTATGTTGTTGCTCAGAATCCTGAGAACGTCCCTCATCTCAAGCACTGCCCCGAAGCCGTTTCCTATTGGCTGGGAGCCGTCGCTGAGCATGATTTCAAAATTTATGTTCAGGGCTTTCCCTATTTTTATGAACTGCTCCCGGAGGGCCTTTGCCTTTCCCATGCTCTCCATCTTCGAGCCCTTGCCTACAGGTATGTCTATGAGAATGTGCGTTGCAGAAACTGACTTCTTCTTTGCAATTATGCTCGCAAGAAGCTGGGACTGCGAGTCAATTCCAAGGGGGTATTCAAGGCGTATTATTTTGTCGTCGGCAGGTGCAAGCGAGACATCTCCGCCCCAGACAAGGCAGGCGCCCGTCTTCTTCACTATTTCCTTTATCTCGCTTATTCCGAAAGAAACAGGGGCTATTACCTCAATTGTGTCAGCTGTTCCTGCAGGGCTGGTTATGGCCCTTGAGCTGGTTTTGGGTATCACAAGCCCGGCCTCTGCGACAATAGGCACAACTATGGGAGTAGTCCTGTTGCCTGCAACCCCTCCTATGCAGTGAATGTCAAAAACAGGCGGCTCAAACGCAATTGTATCTCCTGTTTCCACCATCGCCTTTGTCAGGCTGACAATTTCCTGAAATGTGAGCGGCTTTATGTAGCATGCTCCGATGAAATATGATATCTCGCTGTCTGAGAGCTTGTTTTCAACTATGTCGCTGACAATCTGCCTTATTTCAGAATCAGAAAGAACTGCGCCGTCGAGCTTTTTCTTTATCATCATTACAGAATCCGGCTTTTTTTCAAGTGAAATTTCAATATAATCAGAGGGCTTGCACTTCAGCTTGGAGATTACTTCCTCGAAAAGCGCAATTTTTCCAGAGGGGACAATCCTCTTGTTTGGACAGACATCAATTATGGCGACAGCCCGCTTCTGGCCTTTCCTAATGCTGATTCTGTCCCCGAAGTGGGCATCAAGCTTCCTTGCGTCTGACTCGTTCATTATGGCAACAGGCGTGCTGCCTGAACTGATGTCCAGGTCTATTACCTTAAGCTTCATCGTCTCACCGTCTTTCTCAGTTTGTTTCTTTATTAACCCCGGAATATTCTATGCGGTAAATTTCCAGGCAAGTGAAAAACAGGGCGAGTATGACCGGCCCCAAGATTATTCCCGCAAGCCCGAAAAAGGCTATTCCTCCGATAGTACCGAAAAGGATTATCAATGGATGAATTTTTGCCCTATCGCTGATTATTTTTGGCTTTAAGATATTATCAATTGTGCTTATTATGAAAAAGCCGTAGAGCAATATGAACACACCATTCATGAATATGCTCTTATCCCCTGAGCCGTAGCCCTTGATTATTTGAACCAATGAAAGAGGAAGCCAGACAGCCGGCGGGCCTATGAACGGGATGAGCGCTGCAACCGTAGTGAGAAAACCCCATAAAAGAGCGGACTTGACGCCCAGCAGGTAAAAACCCGCTGTTGCAATTAAGCCCTGAATAATCGCAACAATCACATTGCCATAAATCACTGCGTAAAGAGTGTTATTGAATTTTGAGATTATAACTTTCTTATGGCTTTCTTTTATCATGAATAAACGCCATATGCTCTCTGATATGAGCGCATTGTCGCGGAGCAAAAAGAACAGCGTGAAGAAAACAATGAAAAGCTGGAATGCAATGCCTGGAAGTGACAACACAAAGGCAGCCGCGCTCTTTGCAAAGAAAGATGTCACCTCGGAAAACATCTGCATGAAGCTCTGCCTAAAGGGCTGGTTCTGCATGATTGAGCTAAGAGAGGAATAAATCCTGCACGCCATTCCCCTATCAGATGAGCAGCCCTCTCCCACAGAACTCTTGATGAGAAAATCCTGGACGGACAAATAAGAGCTGGAAATCTCACGTATGAAGTTATTCACGAAAAGTATGATTGGAACTGCGATAATTGCAAAGACAATTACTGTAACAATAAATGCAGCCACATTCTTGTTCTTAATCTTTGAGAGAAGCCATCTGTAAACAGGATAAAAAATATAGGAAAATATTAATGACAACAGGATTGATACAATAAACGGCTTTATAAGAATAAATGACAGGACGGCGAGAGAAATAACAAAGATAGTGAAGATAAGCCTAGCACTATCAACACGCTCCCCTTTTTTCATTAACTTCCCTCTTTTTTTACTAAAAAAACTGGGCCCGCCCAGATTCGGACTGGGGACCTTCTGCACGTCAAGCAGACGTCATAGCCACTAGACCACGGGCCCATCTATATTAAAAGACATAGAATCCTTATTTAAATATTTCGGATTGGAGTAACTGGTTAGAGCCTGCTCGCACTAGACACAACGGTGCAAAGACAGGATGGATTATGCGTCTTTTTCTTTCCTTACAAAAGCGGAAAACCATTTAAGAAATTTTTGGAAAAAGCTGTTCTTCCCGAATGCGCCGGAGTGCTCTGCAGCAAAAAGGGCGAAAAGCATGGTAAACATAAGCAAAAAAATTATGAGGATGAAATTTGCCTGGGCAGAAGGCGATGAAGAGTATATCACAAAGCCTGATATTGAGAATCTTGAGCCCATGAAGAAGAGAAATTCAACAGAAACAGTGACAAAAAGCACTGAAACAATTATGTCAAAAATCCTTTTTTCCATGAAAACCAGAAATAGCATTGCCCAACTGTTTTAAATAGTTTGTGATTAGAAAAAGGAAAGCCTCTGGCGAGGATTGAACTCGCGACCTCCACCTTACCAAGGTGGCGCTCTACCGCTGAGCTACAGAGGCGCTATCAAAGTGGAATAATTCACTGTTTTTAAAATAATCGGTTGAATTAAAGGAAATAACTTTGATATTTGTATATCAAAATATTAGCAAAGTTATTTCCTAATAAGCAAATCACTCCTTAGAAAGGAAACAAAGTTCCGATTAATTAACGTGATTTGCTATAAAATAAATTAAGAATTATTAAAAAAAATATGCGGGGGACAACTGGTTACGCTCGGTTGACACAAAAAAATTGCACAGCAATTTTTTGTGCAAGAAACAAAGAAATTCTTTTAGAATTTCTTGTTCAAGAAATGCATGGCATTTCTTTGAATGCAAAGCATTTCTTTGCACGCAGCATCAAGCGGATAAATTAATGCGGGGGACGTGATTTGAACACGCGAACCCACTAAGGGACAGGATCTTAAGTCCTGCTCATTTGACCAGGCTTTGATACCCCCGCACTTCTCATAGATTTGAAGCCGCTTTTTAAATATTTTGATAAAAAAAAGAATTATTTCCTGAACCTGTACATGTTGAGGAAGGACTTTATCATTGCCTCCATCTCCCTTGTGTCGCTGGCAACCATCTCCTCAAAGTGCTCAGTGTAGTTCTTGTAGAAGAACTTGTCATAAACAGTCCTCATGAAAAAATAGAAGGGGGTCTGCTCCCACCTGCCTTCGTAGTCAGTCTCGAGGTATGAGTCAAATATGATTTCAATGCTGCCCTGATTGAGCTTTACCTTGTGCTTGTCCCGCTCTATCTCAACCTCCTTTACATCGTGCATTGTTATCTGTATCCTTATAACGGACTTCGCATAGTCGCTCAGTTTCTTGTAGGGCATAATCTCTATGTCAATGAATTTTCCGGAGGGACTGACATGCTCCTCATTCTTTATCTCCCTCCTATCATATCCCTTGTCCTTAAACCACTCGTTTATTGCGCTGTAAAGCTCCTTGACATCAAAGAGCCCTGAGTAGCTCATGGTCACATTCTGTATAATGGGCAATTTTTCCGCCATTTTAAGCCCTCCCTATGAAAGCCCTCCCACTGTTTCCATTCCAAGGAAGGATTTCACATCCTCATAAAAGCGAAGTATGTAATAGTAAAACGGGTCAATGTGCTTCACGTCAAGGTCCTGCCTTATGATATAGTTCTCAAAAAATTTCTTTGCCTTAACGAAAAATTTGTTTTTCTCCCAGTTTTTGTCCCCGTAGATGTCAGGGTAATCGGTTTCAACCTTGCCGCTGAATGTTATGACTACGCGCGCATCCTGCATCTTTCTTTTTGCGCCGTCCTTGATTACCTCAACATCGTTCACGCCGTAAAAGTAGAAGTGAATTTCCATAATATACTTTACATAGGAGGTTATTCTCTTGTTTGCCTCCCAGTTGATTTCTATCTTAGGGGGCTTATGCTTGTATTTTGTCTCATAAAACTCAAACTGCTCATTTAACAGCCAGTGAGACATAAACTTGTAAAGCGCTCCTATATCAAATATACCCTTATACTTCAATATTGTGGGAGGTATATTCTTGTTAAGCATGTACAAATCCGAAAGAAATTGCGTTTATAAAAGTTTCTCTTTAAAATGCTCAAAGTAAAAAGCAGGAAAATGCTTACATGTTTTTCAGGCAGTTCTTGCATACAAGCATGCCCTTGACAGGGTAGAGGTGCTCCTTGAAGCTTCCACAAATCTGGCAGAGCATCTCAGTGCGCTCGTGCACCGGCTTGTGCTCTTCTTCCCTGAGCTCGAACCTGTCAACAATAAGGTCGAAAAGCTGCGGCTGTATCTTAAGAATATCCTTTATGGTGAGAAGCCCTATGAGCTTCTTGCCGTCGATTACCGGAAGGTGCCTTATGTTCGCATCACGCATCTTGACAAGGGCATCGTAGATGTCTGCTGCAGGATTTATTGATATCAGCTTCTTGACCATGATGCTCTTCACCTGCGTGGCAGAGCAGTCAATTCTCCTTGCGACAGCATTCCTGACAATGTCCTGCTCAGTGATTATCCCAATAAGGTCCTTGCCCTTTGTTATTAGGAGGGCGCCCACATGGTTCTTGGCCATCACCTTCGAGCACTCCATTATGCTTGTGTTAGGGGCAACTGTTATTGGTTCCCGAGTCATGGCATCGCAAACCTTGTAGCCGGTCTTCATGGAGAGGGGGGATTGGCTGAAAACTTATAAAGATTATTATTAAGCAATATGTATTAAAGAAAGGCAAATTAAAAATGCAATCAGATGTTGATTATGACCTCAACATCCTTCCCAAATATCCTCTTCAGACTCTCAAAACTCTTCTCCTTTATTAGTATCCTTGGGGCAGAATGCTGACCGGCAAGAGCTGTATCCATCTCCTCGAAGCTGCTGGGAGAGAGCTCGCCGATTTCCCCGTCCTCTGAAACCTGCGCCTTTGAGACCTTTTTTGAGTCCTCGCCCGAGTTCTGGATGATAAATGCCTGCTTTTCAAGGAAGATTACCTCACCATAGCTGTTTCCGCACTTGACCTTGATTTTCGCCTTCTCTATCTCCTGCATGTGGCGCCTCTGCATGTATTCAATCATGTATTTTATGAACTCTGAAAATGACGCCTTTGCCTTCTGGATGTCTGCCTTGCCAAGTTTCTTATCATCATATTCCTTCTTTGCAGCGATTATCTCCCTGAGAAGCCTTCCAAACCTCTCAGGCACCTTCCCTGTCTGGACCATCTTCTTTTCAAAGAGGGAAACTGAGTCAGTGTCATCCATCTGGGTTATGTTGTCTGTCTTCAGCACGTCTCTCACTGCTGTCATAGTGCTCTCATAGATGTGAAGCATGTCCTCGCCTTCCTTCATCTTCTCTATCTGGGTGAAGAGGCGCTGGATTCTCTTGAGGTAAATTTGGGCGTCCTTTAGGAGGGTGTCTATCTCCTTGCCTGAGAGCTCCTTCTTGTCGCTGTGCTCTATGTCCTTCCTTACCTTTATGTTCCTCTCAAGGATTTCAACATACTTGTCCTCAAGGAGATTCTCCTTTCTGACAAATATCTCGCGCATCATGTCTGCTGTCTCCTTTGGCGAAGGCGGCGGAACCCCGTAAACCATCAGCGCTGCCTGCGACGGGGTAAGGATTGCATAGTAGATATCATCCATGCCTATGTCCTTGAGCTTCAGCTCAACGTGCTTGAGCATCTGCTCGCCTGCGCTCATGAACATGTCTATTGCTTCCTGCGATGGCTTTATCCTTCCCATCTTCAGAAGCTGCTTCCAGGGCATGAATATTCCCCTGTCATAAAGGGGAACGCCGTCCCTGAGAAGGGTGAATATCACAGGATTTGCCTCCTTGAGGGATTCCCAGAAGTCAGTCAGGATGTAAACCTGGATGTTGAGCTTGTTCTTTATTCCGGTAATCTCCCCTGCCTCGATGCCCATGCTGATTATTATTGCGCGCAGCTTGTCCTTGAGCTCTGTCCTTGTCATCCTCTTGACATCAGTGTCGTCTATCACAATCCAGACATCAATGTCAGAGCTCTTTGTCGCCTTGCCCTTTACCAGGGAACCAGCGAGCACATAGCTGAGGATGTATTTCTCGAACTTCTTTATGACCATTGACTTGTGAACTTCGCCTATTTTTATGGCCGAGAGCATGCCTGTGTCATAAACCGGGACAGACATGGCAATCATCTGGAGAACCTCATATTTCGCGTCATAGCAGGACTGCCAGAGGTCAGAGAGTATGAGGGTCTTTGGGCTTATCCGTGGGTCAACCTCCTTTGCAATTGAGTCAATCACAGTGGAAAGCTTTTCGGACAGCTCTTCCTTGCTCATCTTCTTCGAATCAGAATCGTCAACAAGAACAAGGATTGGTATCTCATCCTTTTTCTTTTCAGCATCATCCTTCTTCTTTTCAGCATCATCCTTTTTCTTCTCATCGCCGTCCTTCTTCTGCTCGTGCTGCTTTTCAGGGGGAAGAAGGGCTATCCCAATAACATAATCCTTAAACTTGTCGAGAAGCTTCTTCTGGAAGGAGTCGAGCTTCTCCTTTATCTCCTTGATTTTCTCCTGGGCCTCCTTGGGAATGCCGGGAATCATGTCAGGCTCCTTTTTCTCTTCAGCAGAGGGCTTGGGCTCCTTTGGCTCCTTTGCTTCCTTTGGCTTATCAGCTTCCTTTGGTTTATCAGAATTGTCTTTTTTGGCCATTTGCAGCTCCTCCCATATGATTGGAATGGTTAAGTTATTTGGGGCGATATATTTAAAGGTTTCCCAAAAAGAATTTCAATGGATTCAGAAGGTTGAGCGGTGATTTTTCAGCAATAAATTTAAATACAGAAAAATATTTACTATCTTAAGGTGAATAAGCATGGCAGAGGATGTTAATTTTGAGGATGTTGGGAAAAATATAGAAGAAGTAAATGCGGGCGTAGAGCGCCTTGAATCAATTCTCATGTCAGAATATTATGACATAGTAAAACAGAACAAGCTGTATGACAAGGAGCACGCATTCACAGACGAACTCAAAGACAAGCTTATTGATAACGTTACAAAAGCGTTAAAAGAACAGGTTCTTCATATACCAGGCTATGAGACGATGACTGATTATATGTTTGAAGACTCTCTCATGAAACATTTCTTTGGAATTGACAAAGAGGCGCTCAAGCATTTCTTCAAAAACAAGAAAAGGATAACAAAAGATGATATAGGGCAGCTTGTTGGAAGCATAAGCCAGGATTACAGCCAGAGCATGCACCTGAGAGCCATAGAAAAAATAGGGCCCGAGCATGTTGAGAGCGGCAAGGAATATTTAAGGAAAATATCTGAGCAGTATAAAATACCTTTCAAGCCAGAGAATGTTCGCGAATCAAATGAGCTTAAGAATGAGCTGTTGAAAGTCCATTCAATGGCATATCAGTATAAGATGAGAGACAAATACGCCTAAATTCTCATTTTTATTTTCTATTTTTTATAGATTATCTTATTCTTTTTGAGATTGCGCTTGCTACAAAACCGAAGGGCGAGAAAAATGATGTGCCCTGGACAAATGCCTTTCTGATGCGTATCGCCTTTTCCAGAGAGAGCGAGGGCGAAAAAAGGGTGTAGGCCCTTCCTATCTCAATCAGCGAATGGGCGTCAGAGCCGGCTGTCTTTCCGAGGGAAAGCCGCTCTGCCATGCGTTCTGCCATCCTGTTCCTGCCCGGAATTAAGTTCCTTGAATTGAAGCATTCAAGCCCGTCCACCTTTGACTTAACCTCTGATATGTCGCCCCTGAAACCCTTTCGGAATACAGTATATGGATGAGCAATTGAGCATATTGCACCCTGCTCCCTTATTTTATCAATAACCTCATAGAAATTGCCGGGGCGTATCCTTTCATTGAGATAATATGCGAGCACCTCACACCTGTCAGTGAGTATCTCCTCCCCGACAACAAGCTCAAATCTCTTTCTGGAAAATGCCTCCTTAAATTCATGGCGCAGGAGCTTTTGCGCTTCAAGCGCTCCTGCAATCTGGTTATGGTCTGTTATAGCAAGCCCGGAAAGATTCCTCTTCAAGGCCACTTTGAGAACATCCCTTACGCTCTGCATGCTACAAGCAGAATACCTTGTGTGGCAGTGAAGGTCATAGCGCTTGTAGTTCTCTGGAGCCATCCGGCACCCCCGAAAATGTGATGAGGGCAGGAACAACAATTTTATTATAAATCTTTCCATGAGCAGCAGATGAATTATCAGGATGGGTGATTCCAAAATTTTTATAAAGGGCTCTGCTTAACCCAGCCCTGACGCGGTCGTAGTCTAGCGGCTATGATTCGAGCTTCCCAAGCTTGCGACCCGGGTCCGAATCCCGGCGACCGCACTTCTTATTTAGAGTTTTTTCACTCAAGTCTTTTTTTTAAAAAAGCCTTGCCCGGCGACCGCACTTCTCTTTATGGAAATTTATTTATACTCTGGCGCATTTTCTCCTCAACAGGGGTGGCAAACCATGAATGCAATTAAGAAAATACTTGCCGGAATCATAATCGGGGGCTCAATAGCAGCAGCAGTTCTCGCGCCGAGCTGCAACAAAAAAATAGGCACGGAATACAACCTTCACGAGTGGGGCGTAATGGAGGGGTGCTACACCAGCAAGGAGGTGCTGGCGAGCGGAAGGCCTGACCTTGAAATGATTGTCAAGCAGCCGGTAATCTACATAACTTCTGACGGCCAAATCCAGGTTGACATAAAAGAGAGAGTGGAGGGGCTGGTTGAAAATTCTGAAATCACCACCTATCCCAAGGCAGAGATTTCAGGAAATGATATATCCTGGAATGGCGTCCAGGTGCTAGATGAAAAGGGCAGCATCGGCAAATACAAGTTTGAGCCGGGGCTGAAAATGACTCTTGAAGAGCTCATCCCAGTGCTCAACAATGCCTATTCAAACACCCTGAAATACAGGGGAACATCCTCAAAATTCCTTTTTTACGAGGCAGATATGAAGTTTGACAACCCGATAGAGCTGTCATATGACATGAATGAAGTAAGGGTGAAAAACACAGGAGATTATGCAGTTGAAAACATGATTTTTGTTACAGAGCTGCCTTCAGCAAACCCTCTCCAGTCAAATCTCCGCTCTGCAATGATTGGAAAGCTGTCCCCGGGCGAGGAGAGGGCAATTGCGCTCTCAGAGTTTGTGCCGGACTATGAAATAATGAAGGAGGACTTGATGAGCGCCGGCTTCACCGCAGACGAGGCAGAGCCATTTGCGCAACTGTGGGCGGCGCAGATTTTCAACCCGACTTACAGAAAGTCAAGTGCGCAGCTGCTCTACCGCCTTCCAGAGGCAGAGTATGACAGGCTTATTCCATTGACAGCCAGCCCTAAGCCCTCAAACACTGAAAGGGCGATGTATGTGCTGCTGGACGCAAAGACGCAGCTGAAGCCAGAGCCAAGCGAATATGACAATTATGAAAAATACGCATATGCCCTGCCTGAGGAGGCGAAGACGCTTTTGGAAAGCAGCCCAAAAAATTGGGAAATGGCACTGGACCCTGATTACAAGGAAACGCAAGTCACGTGCTTGGCCTGCGGCTGGATATGCTACACAACCCCGAGCAGGTATGAGTGGATTGTGCCTGGAAGCAGCGGCAATGAACTTGAGATCAGAATAAGGGATGTGCAGTGCTTCGGTCAGGTTCCCATATTTTATTACAAGGGTGTGGAATACCGCCCGCAGCTTCCGATTCCTGAACTGGAGGGAAAGTAATGCTCATATTGAGAAAGAATATGTGTAGGAGGACTCACCCTGCTTTTTTGAATCCATGCTTTTCTTGTATTCACTGAATATCTCCTCCTTTGATTTCAGCACGAGATTCAGAATTTCCTGCTCATGCCCCGCTCCCATCACTGCAAGCACGCGCCTTCCCGGATTGTTTTTCATAAGCTTCGCAAGATTCTCAGCCATTATCCTGTTCCTGTCCTCAACAAGCACCTTGTAAACATTCGGGTACCTCTCCCTAACCTTGGACACCATTTCTGAAACCAGCTTCTCGTCGGGAATTGAAGAGATGTCAAACTCAACAATCTGCCTGCGGAAAACTGCGCCGGCAATCAGGTCGTAGACAAAGCGCATCCTTTCCCTAAATGAAAGATGCTTTGAGAACTCGCGAAGGGTTTCCTCTATGTCGCGGTCTATGAGAATTATTGGGATGCCCAGGCGGTTCGCCTCGTCAATTGCCGCCTTCATGTCAATTCCCGGCTCTGTGCCTATCTTCTCTCCGAGCTTTCTCTGCACAAAGCCACCTATCAAAGTAAACAGGAATCCCTTGAGCCCAACTTTTTTTATGTCTGAAATCCTGATGCGCTCATCCTTTTTCCGCTTCTCATCGCTTTTTGAGTAGTATTCCATCAGCGAGTTGAAGCGCTTCCTGTCAAGCTCTACGGCAATCATATCAGGAATGAATGCAGAAACGCGAAGCCTTATTGATGTGACGCTGTCCTTTGAAATGTGAGATGTTCCAACTATTGAAAGGTGTGAATGTATATAATCAGAAGCAGAATCTGTTTTGTTTGCCCTGCCAGAAATGCGCTTTATTCTGCTTTTTTTCTTCCTCATGACGAAAATGTTTTACCATACTAATATAAATTTTATCCACAAGATTTAAATACTAGGAATTAAACAATCACGTCATACATTCAAGCCAAAAATACAAGGAGGGATTTGTATGCTTAAGATGAAAAGGATAAGCGAAATGTATGGGATGAAAGTTTTCACTGATTCTGGCGAATATTTCGGCGACATTGAAGAGGCAGTGCTCACATCCTCAAAGATATATGGATGGAGAGTCAGGGCAGGAAGGGAGTCATTCCTGGGAAAGATACTCGGCGGAGGGGCAAAGGGAGTAATTGTTCCCCACAACTTCGTTGAGAGCATCGGAGATGTGATGATAATAAGGAAGCTTGCCATACCAAGTTCTGCTTCAGAGGACATGCCGGCGGAGAACGAGGAAGAGCAGTAAATTTTTTTCTTATTAATTAGTTCTAGGAATTTCTGAAATACAATTACCTACAAACTCTCAAATCTTCTGAAAATAGCGTAGATTTATATACTGCCACCTTAATATCTCCTCTGTTCCCCACATTTTGGGGAATTATATATATCAGGTGAAAAAAAATGGGATATGATGGAAGCGGCTTCGGCCCAAGGCAAATGTATAAAGCAGTATGCGCGGATTGCGGGAAAGAGTGCGAAGTGCCTTTCAAGCCAGCTGAAGGCAGGCCTGTCTATTGCAGGGACTGCTACTCGAAACACAAGAAATTCTAAGTCATATTTACGAGGCGTAGAATTTTCTAGATTTATTTTTTAATTTTATTTTATCTTTAAAAAAATAAAAAATTATTTCTTCTTTATCAAAATTATAACAAGAGTTCCCAGCAGGACCACAAACAGGGTTGCGGCAACAGTCAGCATTGTCAAGATTGCATCAGAGCCTTGAGAAATTGTGCTGGCAGGATAAATGGGCGCATAGGGCTGCTGAGCAGGAACTGCATCAGCCGATTCCTGAACCATCTGATTTGACCCTGCCTGAGGAACTTCTGCATTAACTTGCGACTCGGTAGAGCAGTTTTCCACGATAATTTCTGCGCTCTTAACCTCCTGCTTCTTCTCATTATAGTATAATACTGTTGCGGAAATCTTATATATGCCGGGAGTTGCGTTTTCAAAATTTAGAGGAATTTGCCCCGCATATATTGAGTTCTCGCTGCTTTCTGCAGGTATTGATATCTCAGTTTTTCCGCCAATAACTCCAAGCCCCGCGCTGGTTATCGAGATTGAAGCGCTCTCATCATTCCTTCCAACATTTACAACCCTGAAATTAGCATTAACCAACCTGCTGTTGCAGCTGGCATTCTTCTCAGGAGAGAAGTCCAGAAGTGCAAGCTTGTGAGATTCCTTCCTGACATTAAGAACTAAAGTTTTGCTGTCCTCATATTCAATCCTGTCGCTGCCCTCTCCCTTAACTTCTATGAGCATATTATAGGAGTCCTCTTTGGCAGTGATTGGAACATCAAAAGAGAGCTTCACCTTCTTGCTTGCTCCCTGCCGGATTGAGAACTCATCTGATTCAACCTCAATGTCCTCATCAGCATCTATGCCCTGGGCAGTGATTCTCAAATAGGCATTATCTATTTTTATGTTCTTGCCCTCTGGGAAAAGATTTGACGTTTCAACCTCAAACTGCATAGTGCTTCCAGGATAGGCATCACTTATTTTATCGCCCTCCTGAAGATTGCCCTGCTTCTTTCCATCCACAAATGCATTCACATTCGTTATTGAAAGCCCGCAGATATTGTGAAAATCGTCAAGGGGCGGCTGGCTGCTACCATCAGCATATACCCATCCAAGAATGTCTCCATCAACTGCACAATAATGGAATCCGCATCCTCCAGGAGCATCATATCCAACCGAAGAGGACTTCCATTGCTGAGAATTTTTGTCATAAACAAAGAAATTCCACCAGTTACTTCCCCAAACACAATTTGTTCCTGAAACTTCATCACCATATCCTTCAATTTTGCAAAGAGAATGCCCATACATTCCTTTGCTGCTCCACAGCAATTTTATCCCAGAACTTTGAAGAATATTGTAGCCATCATTATCCGCATTCACATTTACGCATCTCTCAATTGCAGTTCCATTCGGAAGCCCGACTATCAGAGCAATGTTTGCTGCACCTGCAAAATTAGCAGCGAGCAGAGCAAATATGAATATTGCCAAAAACAGATTTTTCTTGTTCATAAGCTCATCCTCTCATGTTGGATATTATATCCAACAGCAAAATATTAATACTATTTATTCTTTTCGGTGCGCCATGGTAGGCAATATTCCCAATTACACAAAAGCAGACATTTTCAGATGCTTAGTGCTCGTATCTAAAAGTGCCAGCAGGAAAAAAATTAAGGAAATTGCAGGATTGGGAGAAGGGAGCGTAAGGGCAATATTAGACATACTTAAGAACAAAAAACTGATATCCTCGTCAAAAAGGGGGCATTTTCTCACGGAAAAGGGCAAAGAATTGCTTAAAAGAATAAGCAAAACCGCAACTTTTTCAGAACAGATACAAACCAAAAAGCTATTTCCCAAATACAAGAAGGTAGCCATCCTGGTGAAAAAGCACAGGAAAATCAGAAGCATTGTGGCATTAAGGGACATTGCAGTGAAAAATGGGGCAGAGGGGGCAATGCTGCTGGAATACAAAAATGGTTCAATTAGCCTGGGATTCCAATCCACTGAAAATTTGGATTTTGCAAAGCATCTCTTTAAATATAAAAATGGGGACGTGCTGATAATTGTTTTTGGAAAGAGCCTAAGGATTTGCGAGATAGCGGCAATCTCAATGCTTTCTGAGATTAACAATTCCTTGAAATTCTTGCTGGAGTGAAAAACGCTTATTTTACATTAATAATCAAAACCTTTTTATTCCTGTTGATGGTCTTTTCTTTTTATGGAAGTCATAACCCTTGACGGCTCCCTGGGCGAGGGCGGCGGGCAGATTCTGAGGACTGCACTCTCATTTTCAATGCTCACAAAAAAGCCGTTCAGAATTACCAATATAAGGAAGAACAGGCCTGAGCCGGGGCTTAAGCCCCAGCATCTTTCTGCAGTTGAGTTCCTTGTGAAGAATAGCAGCTCAAAAGCAATTGGAGCAGAGATTGGCTCTTCTGAGCTCTCTTTTTTTCCAGGAGAGTGGAAAGGGATTTTAAGGAATTCTGATATCGGGACTGCCGGCTCAATAACTCTTTTCTTGCAGTCAGTCCTCCTGCCGTTGATGTTTTCAAAGAAATGCAGCTTCTCTGTGACAGGCGGCACAGATGTCGCCTGGTCAGTGCCAGCAAGCACATTCTCAGAAGCAGTGCTTCCGTTTTTCAGAAAATATGCAAAGATTGATTTCCGCCTTATAAAGCGCGGCTATTATCCAAAAGGGGGCGGGGTTGTGGAACTGTCAATCTTGCCCAAGATTCTGCTTTCTGACTTCTCAAGCTTTGAAGAATTCCTTGAAGAGGCAAGAAAACTTGGCAGGATAAAACTCTCAGAAAGGGGCTCGCTTGTTGCAGTCAGGGGTGAGAGCCACGCATCAGCTGACCTTCAGGGCAAGAAGGTTGCAGAGCGCCAGGCATCTGCCGCTGCCCTGGAGCTAAAGGATGCAGGATGCCACGTTGAAATTTCAAGCTCCTACTCGCCTTCAGAAAGCACTGGTTCTGGAATTTCAGTTTATGCGCTTTACTCCCAGCCCGGCTCTTCAGAGTTTGATGTCAACCAGCCAATAATCTTGGGCTCTGATGTGCTTGGCGAGCGGGGAAAGCCGGCTGAAAGGGTTGGGTTTGAGGCAAGCCAGAAGCTCATCTCAGAGCTCTCCTCGGGCTGCGCCTGCGATTCGCTCCTTGCAGACCAGCTCATCCCCCTGCTTGCGCTTTTCGGGGGAGAAATCAGAGCAGAAAGAATCAGCGAGCACCTGAAATCAAATGTGGCTGTTGCAGAGGCATTCCTGGGCAGGCGCTTTGAGATTGATGAAAAGGAAGGAATTGTAAGGGCATTATGATTTTGTCACCTGCAGAATACGAATCTGATTTTTAAGTGAAAAATTATTTAAACCGCATATATATGTATTCGGTTTTGGGGTGTTTTTATGAGCGATGAAGAAAAAATAGAAGGAGAAAAACTACAAGGAAGAAGCTTTCTTGAGCATCTTTGTTATAAATATTTCAAAGAGGATAATGAAAAACAAAAACTCTACTATGCATTGGGCAGGTTTGTTCCCCTGAAGATTCCAGTGGATCCTAAAAATCCAGGTAAACCTGCAGACTATGACTACATTCTGCATGATTATTTTAAAGGTGGTATGCCGCAGGCTGTAAATTATGAGCGTGCTGCGCTTGTAGCGCTTTTGAATGGAGATTATGAAAAAGTCGATGAGTTTTTTTCAGAACTAAAGAAACCGGATTTATCTGAACAAAAACTACTCATCTATTCTCCGATTCTCGAGAACAAAGAAAAGATTCACGACCTTTTAAAACAATACTACGCAGAACTAAGCACAATGGAACCAAAATTTGATGCAAAAAGCGGCAATCAGGAAAAATCCGCCGGTGTTACATCAGCGCAGGAGCGCCACTCTTTGGGAAAGGGCCCAAAGATAGCAATCTCTGCACTGGCAGCGCTAACAATCTTTGCTGCAGGTGCTACTCTTTACTATGCAGGCAATGCGAACATCTTCAGGGTGCAGAACACCTCATTGAAAGAGCAGGTTGCAAAGCACGAGGAAGAAATCTCAAATTATCAGACGCAGATAACTTCTCTTGAGGAACAGCTTGCCTCAAAGCCAAGCACAACATCACCTGTTGTTTATATGAGGGAAGTGCTTACTGGCAATGAGACTATTACTGATGAGGTTGCCAGTTATCTAAGCGGTATAAAGGGTTTGAATTATGGCAGTTTGGGTTTTGCTGGCAGGATAAATCTTATAGCTGATTACTGCAAGACAATCTATGATGTTATGGGCATACCTCGTGATCAGGCTTCGCAGATTACAAGGCAGCTTCCTACGAACTACCAGTTATATATGCCTAGTGCAAAAGTGGAGCTTGAGAATGGGAAGTGGCGCCTGAAAGGAACTTATGTCAGGAAGGCTGACGACAAGCTTGTCAATTTTGTGTTCAAGCAGGAAAACTACACTGACCCTTAAACAACAAATCTTATTTTTCCCTTTCTTTCCTGTATTCCTCAACTATCCTCTGGAAAACCTGCCCCTTCTCCTTTTCCCTCTTTATCTCATCAGGGCATGCCAGCATAAAACTGCCAAAGTCCTCAAGCCTTATTTTTGATGCGTCTATGAAAAAGAATTTTTTTGCTATCTCCCGCCCTGGCTTTTCAGGGCTTATCACGGCATAAATATTGCCCTTAAGAAATTCAACTGTTTTCTCGCTAAAGATGTTTGGGTTTCTGACAAATATTGTCTCCCCGGGAATTATCCTTAATGCCCTGATTTTTTTCTCCTCCCAGCCAAGGTTTTCCAGCTTTTTCACAAGCTGCTTTTCCGAAAGCGAAAACAGCGCCTTTGAAATCTTTTCTTTTTCCTCTTTTAATTTTCTTATCTCATCATCCTTCTCTGCGAGCATTTTTGAGAACACAATCATCCTCTGCTCTTTCTGGGAAAGCCTTTTCATTATTTTGGATTCCATAAGTTCATTCTCTCTTGCATTTCCGCGGCTCTGCTCCCCTATTCTCTGCGAAAGCCAGAGAATCCTCTTTTTCAGATTAATGTTCTGATTCAGGAGAAGCCTGTTTTCCTCTCTCAGCCGCCTTAAATCCTCAGCCATTCTTCCATTATCCTCATGTTTTTTTTCATCAGGAACAGTGCCAGCAGAGATTTTTTTCTCATGCGCACTTATGAATTTGCTCTCTTTGCACTTTATCTCTCTGGAGATTGCTGATTTTATGTTCTCCCCTGAAACTATGACATTCTGCTCCACACGCGCAACTGCCTCCTCATCAAGGAATGGGCCCTCCTCTGCGATGAAACGCCTGATTTTTGATACGAGCGGGCCAATCTCCCTGATTGCATAGAGCGCTGCAGCAGCCGAGTCCCTCTCATGAGAGTTCTCGCAGGAACAGCCCTGCAGAATCTCCCTTTTCTCATCTATTGTCAAGTCCTCTTTTGGGGAGAATATCCTTGCGCCCCTTGCAGCTGCAAATTTCTTTATGAGCTCAGGGATGCTTTTCTTGTCTGTGGCAGCACCTATTACATCGAACTCACTTGTCTCTTTTAAGAGTTCTGAGAAGGGCATCTCGCGCCTTGATTCCATCTTTACAATCTTTCCCAACAGGTCAAGCGCAGCATATGCTGTTGTAGTCCCTGGGTCTATCCCGATTATGACATTCATCGCTGCAAAAAAAGAGATGAAGATATAAATAATTTGCTTATCTCTTGCTCCAGATGTAGAATCCCATATTCTCAGGTATTATTATCAGGTTCTGGCTTGGAACAGATGAAATGTGCTCCCTCGTATCATAAAGCCCATAAATCTCATATCCGTCTTTCTGCCCTATTATTTCAATCCTTGACTTGTCATAGTCAGAAATTTCTGGAAATTGCTCACAAATCACAGGGTAGTATCTATCGCCATTCCAGACAATGTCCTTTTCAGGAGTTGTCTTATCAAAGTCGTGGAGATCAAAGTAGTGGTTCTCAATTATATGACTCATTGTTATGTAGTTCCAGTCCGCTTCAGCCATTATGCCTTTTTCAGGCTCGCTCCAAATGCCCCAGTAATTGCTGTCCCTTGCATAAACCACTTTGTAGCCAGAGCCGTCAAGGGGCTTTTCATCTATTATCATTTCCAGCCTGTGGAATTCCGGAGCCCTGGGTCTTGCCCTGCTGGTATCGTCTAATGGATGGTAGGGCTGCCCTGTTGCAAATTCAGCATAAACCTTGATATAATTCCTTGGAAGATTTTCTGTTTCTGTTATCTTTAGCTGGACATAGCTTTTTTTTACGTCAGTGTTTTGCAGGAATGCTCTAACCTGCGATTCAAGCGATACGCTTCGCTTTAAAGAGCATCCTGAGGCAGCAACTGTCAGCGCAGCAAGCGCAGATAAAAGAAGTTTTTTTCCTTTCATATTCAATCCCCTCACTAGTTTATGCAAATGAGCTATAAGGGGAACCAGATTATTAATTTTGTGTTTGTTTCTTAAAGAAGCCGATTTTTATAGAGTAAATGCAGAAGGAAATACTGGAATAAAAAATAAAAAAAATTCCAATTCTAATCTAAGTTATAGCCCATTATGCTATATAGAGGTACTTGAATATAATATTTTTCTATAAAATGATAGTTCTGTTTTAAAAAATAAGGATTATTATGCCTTAGAATAGTTCAAGAATGTTCAGAAATCATTTTTTTAGCGAAATAATGTTTTTTTTGCCTTTTTTCTGCTTATAAATGATTTTTCTTTCTTCTAATTCAGAAAGAAGGCCACTTAAGCTGGATTTGGGAATGTTCATTATTACCTTTAATGTGCCCTGCTCGCAGCTTCCACCGCGCTGTTTTATTATATTTATTATCTGCTCCTCATTTTCCTTAAGATGTTCTTCTATTCTTTCAACTTTTTCTATTATTACCTTGGGCTTTTTCTTCCTTTCATATATGTAAAAGCCCACTCCTCCTGCCGCAAGTATCAGAACTGATGCTAGAATTATTATTGCAACTGGAAATTTCTGTTTCAGGAGCATGAGCAGTGAGAATGTGTCATTGGCTTCAAGGTCTGAGAGGTGCCAGGTGAATACCATCGACTGCCCGTCGCTTTCCACGCTGGAGGGCATGGGATAAACAGAGCCGGTTTCAAATGTTTCACCTCTCACAGGATTCTGCAGGGTGTATCCCTCAGGAAGAGTTACCTTGACATCCATTGATGTTGTTGGATAAAACGTCTTTATTGTCACAAAGAATGCCGAACTCTTCATAAAGTCCCTTGTGGAATACTGCAATGTTATATCCTTCGCAATGTTCTTTATCCTGAGCTTCTTTTCCGCTTCATCTGCATAGATTATTCTTCTTGGTATCCCATCTATTGTCAGGCTTACGTCAAATGCATCGTTCGGAAGGTCGAGCCCTACATCTATCATTGTGCTTTCCTTCATTGAGAAGTATCCTGTGATAACTGTCTTGCTTTTCTGCACATCAAACTGGTAATTTGCAGATGCAATCTCCTGCGCTGAGGCAGATGCTGCCAGCAGTATAAATGCTAAGAATAGCATGGCTATTGCTGCACTGCTTGTAATTCTCATTCCACCCACATCATGGCTAAATTATTATTGGTTAATAAATCTTTCCAAGAAGAAATCAATTAATATGCCCTGCGCTTGACTGAAGCCAATCTTATGTCTGTCTTCAGCTCCATTATCCTGTATGCACGCTCACGCTTTTCCTGCTCAGAAATCCTGGGGTTTGAGTTTTCCATCTCAAGCTGGCAAGCAATCGAGCTTGCCTCTTCAATCCTTCCTGCCTCTGCAAGCGCTGACGCCTCTCTCAAAGCTGAATCAAACTCAGGATGAGTTATTGGAGATTCCTGCTTTATGAAGCCCGGAACATTCACTGAAGTGGAAGGGGGCTCTGTTGGCATTTCTTTCTTCAGCTCGTGCTTGACATAGAGCTCAAAGCGCTCCTCTTCAAGGCGGTTCTTCTCCTCAAGCAGGCGGTATTGTATGTCCATCAGCTGCGCCTTCCTTGATTCAAGTTCCGCTTCCTTCTGCGCGACAGCAATCTCCCTCTCTCGTATCTCCTGTTTTGCCTTCTCTAGCCCAGGTCCCTTTTTCTCGTATTGCTCGTTTATCTTTTGGAGTTTTGCATCTGTCTTTTCCAGCTTCCTCGCTGTCTCTGAATACTCCTTCCTCAGCTTTGGCAGCTCCTTCTTCAGCTCCTTGAGGTCATTTGAGTTTATCTTGAAGTTTTCTATCTCCTTTTTCCTGAGTGCAATTACCCTTTCCTGCTCTGCAAGCTCTTTCCTGCTGTCTGCAATCCTTCTTTCCCTGTCTTTTATGTCCGCCTGCATCCTTTGCAGTAATTTCAGCTTGTCTTCGAGCATCTTCCTGCTCTTCTCTATCTTTTTCTGCCCTGCCACAATCTCCCTGAGCTTTTCTGAGAGCTCCTTGCTCCTGGCCTTGACATAACTCCTGTTTTTCAGGAGCTCCTGCACGCTTTCAGAGATTTCCTGGCTTTTCTCCTCAAGCTCTTCATTTAGGATTTCAAGCTCCGCCTTCTCTTTCGGAAAGGGCTCCTCCTTTCCTGGCGGGAGCGGACCGACTATCCTCATTGACTCCTGCAACTGCTTTTCCATCTCTGTCTGCTCTGATACCTTTTCCTGGTTCGCCGGCTCAGGAACTTTTTTCTTTTCAGCGCTCTTTCTGAAAATTCCAAAAAGCCCCTTTGGCTTTTCCTCTGCTTTCTTGGGAAGCAGTTCCTCCTTGGGCATGTATTTCTCGTAATCCTCAACTGGCCGGAGGTCTATCTCCTCCTCGACTGCCTTCTGTGCCTTGGCTTCTTCCTCGCTCTTCCTTATCTCTTCTTCATTTCTTACATCCTTTCCATAGAGCACCCTTATTGCATCCACCTTTGTCTTTGCTGTCCTGAGCTTTGCTGCGAGCTCCCTGTTTTCCAGGGCATTCTCAACCCAGTTGGCAAACTCGTTTGTCTTTGAGGTGTGGTATGCGAATGTGTCATCATCCATATACTTTATGTAATGGACAAGGTCGTCAAAGTCCTTTATCTTGTCCCCTGTCTTGAGAATTAGGCAGTATTTTATCCCCCCGGGATGCGCCTGCTTTGTGTGCAGCTTCAATGCCTTGGCATTCTTGAACTCGGCATTGCAGATGCTGCAGGTGAATTCTGACTTCTTTTTCTCAGGGGGCTTTTCAGAAGGCATTTCCTCTAGAGGCGCGAAGGTTTCAGGCGGCAGCTCCTTCGGCTGTTCCTTCCCGCTTGCCTTCTTTCTAAAAAATGAGCCAAAGAATCCTTTTTTTTCTTCCTGTTTCGCGCTCAGCCCCTCTGGAAGCGGAGGCAGTTCTAAGTCAGAGCCCAAGTTGTCCTTGCCTATATCTGCCACTCTTTCACCTCTTTTTTCCTCGTCATTACCTTATCGCGCCCTTTTTATATACTTTTGTTATTATTTCAAAATGGAAACAAACATGTCCCATTCCTTATTAAAAACCAAAACCTTTTTTAATAAGTTACCAATCTGCTCATAAGCTTTTGCTAAAAATCAGGAGGAAGAAAATGGCTGAAGAACTCGTTTGCATCTCATGTAAAAAGAAGATAACCAACAAGCCGGGCGCCACAAGGTTCCTGTGCCCATCATGCGGAAAGTATGAGATAATCAGGTGCAGGGAGTGCAGAATAAGGGGAGTAAAGTATACCTGCCCATTATGCGGATTTGTGGGCCCGAATTAGGTAGTGAAAATGGCGGTCGTCTACATCACGATGAAGCTCATGCCCGAAGACCCGGACGTGAACCTGGAGCACATTGAGAAGCTTGCCAGGGAAAAAATAGAGTCCCATGGCATAAAGGTGCATTCTGCTGAAAAAGTGCCCATAGCATTCGGGCTTGTCTCAATTCAGATAATAATGATGGCCGACGAGCAGAAGGGAAGCACCGATTTGCTTGAGTTTGAGCTCTCAAAGATTCCCGGCGTAGAATCAGTCCAAGTTATTGACGTCCGAAGGGGGGTAGGATAAATTTTCCCAATTAAATTTCAAATTCTTCCACTTTATGGCTTTCGGTTATAATATTGACTTTCCAATCAACTATTATGTCAGAAAATTTTATTCTGATGTCTTTAGAGAACTTTGCAAGTTCGCTTGAACTTCTTGCAATAACAGCGATTTCAATATCAAAGTCGCCTGCAATTGAATTTAACACTATGACCTGTGGGCATTTTTTTAAATAACCAATAAAACCGCTGATTTTCTCTTCTGTTAAATTTTGAAGCTTAACCAAAATGTCTGCTTTCAATGAATAACCCAATTTTTTATAACTTCTCAAGATTGTAAAGCCGGTTATAACACCAGAATCCACCAATCTTTTTGTTCTCATTCTTGTGCCATCAACAGACATTCTAACTTCTTTTGCTATGTTCACAAGAGTTTCACGGCTATTTTTAGCCAAGATTGCCAGAATTTTCCTATCTTTCTCGTCAATCTGGATTAAATTTTCTTGTTCGTCCGGCTTTTTTGCTGCCATAATTCCTACTATTTCTTGTATACTTATAAATTTATCGTAATATTTACGATAAAATGACAGAAAAGTATAAATATTTCTTATGATATACACTATTCATCAGAGAATGATGAAAAATGAAGAAGTATCAAGCAGTTGAATATGAAAAATCAGATTTTGAAAAGATATTCGCTTATGTCAAAGAACAAAAAACAGTAACCGCAGACGAACTCTGGAAGAAATTTAAACATACATGGAAATCACTGCTTACGTCAGAGGCATACCCAAATCATATGAACATGTTCCTACGATTTACTGTATTAGAAGAATTCAGATTTGATGATTGTTATCTTTATGAGTTGAAAGCTGCCGGATATAACAATGTCAACTTAATATATCAAAAAGGATTAGATAAAGATTTAGAAGAATTAGCAAAAGCGAGTTCTTGCTTCGATGATTCTGGCTATCACCAAGATCGAATACCTCGCGAAACAGCAATAGAAGAAGTTAAAAAAGCTGGCTTAGAAAAGTGGTTGCCTTTCTGTACACAAGTATTAAGCGAGGAGGTTTATGATCACAACTACCTTGACTACAGATGGAGAGCAGCAAATTTGCACCAAAATCTTTGGGATATAATCAATAAAACTCGCTACATTGCAAATCCATTAGCAATTCAGCAAACTCTGCAAGATTACGATAATATCTTTTATGTGAGGTTACCATTTTTAATTGAAACAGACAAAATAATTCTCATAAAAAAAATAAAGGAATATGAAGGTGAATTCAAACAACTTCCTCAGGAATACATGCGCAGATTAACGCAGGAATACGGAACAAATTTTGTAAATCAACTTAAAACAGAATTGAAAAAATAGGGCATCAGTATCATCTCCTCATCAATTTTCTTATTGCCTCAGCAATCTTTTCGGGAGTTGCTTCTGTTCTTATCCCTTCAGGGTCGAAGTGGGTCTCAGAAGAGGGATAGCCCTCTTCTTCAAGGGCTTTGATTATTTCTGTTTTCTTTGGCGCACAAAGCGAATTCTTCTTGCATATCTCTCCAACAAGGTAAAAGAAAGGAATGGAAAGTCCTGATTCATTCTTAATTACAGAAATAAGTTTTTCAGGCGCATTCATCTTTGAGAGCAGAGTTTCATCCCAGAGCTTCCCTAAGTAAATCGGGCCTATCTCTGAAAATTCTCCTCCGCAACTGCACTTTTTCTCGTTGAATATTGAATCTGCCTTTTTTGTTGTCAGGCATTTTTTGCAGTATAAAAGGTAGCAGTGCTCTTTGATGATTTCATTGGTAAGTTCCTTGCTTTTTTCGCATCTGAAAAAAACCCTGAAGTAATGCAGGTTATAGTATGAGAATATCGGGATTAAAGCCCTTCCGTACTGGCTTCCTATCAATTGCGCTTTTCTGATAAGCATTCGGAGTCCTGTTTCGTGCATGAATGCGTTCCTGCAGGGCTTTCCGTAGTATTTTCTCTCGCAGGTTTTCTCAAATGTCCCTGATAAAGGAGCTGTGTCTGTTGCAGTTATTGCAATGATTCCCCCTCTTGAAATCCTTTTTACTGCGCTGTCAATAAAAGGGTTAGGGCTTCCAAAAGGGTCAATATCAATGTATGAGAAGCCGATTGATTCATCAAGGAAAAGGTTTGCGTCTTTTTCTGAGATTATGACTTTCAGCTCTTCGTCTTTTTCCCGCGTTTCCTCTTTTTTCCAGTCTTCAAATTTTATCTCATTTAATTTCAGGTTCTCCTTGAGAAGCATTACTGCATCATGCGACATGTCATTTGCGTAAATCCTTAGAATCTTTCCAGGGGGAAGCTCTTTAGCAAGCCTTATTGTCCTAACTCCTGATGCAGCCATTAAGTCGCAGGCATAGATTCCGGATAACTCACAGGCCGATAGAACTGAAACAGTTACATCCCGATTCAACTTCATGGCCGGATTGTAAAAGACGCCCATCTGCTTTGAAATGGTGTCTGACTTCGGCGCAACAAACTTTGCACTTCCCTCACTGAAAATAGATTTATTCATCTGCTTATGGACTATGGATTATCCTAATTCATTTAATAATGTTGCGGGAAATATAAATAAAGACGCCATTCACAAAACAGAAATGCAAATACCAAATAAATTCATCATCAGGGATGTTGTATTCAATTCAGGCGGCTTGCTATTGATTTCTAAAACAGCAATTTTAAATAGTTATATCTTATATTATAACATATGAAAAAAAAGATTAGCAAATTTATTTATTGGACCCCAAGAATTTTATCCATAATATTTATATTCTTCTTAGCATTGATGTCATTAGATGTTTTTTCTTCTGAATTAGGCTTTTGGCAGATAGTTGTTGGATTGTTTATGCATAATATTCCGGCACTTGTTTTGTTGGTTGTTCTATTAATATCTTGGAAATACGAAATAGTTGGTGGAATTGCTTTTATTCTAGCGGGGTTAACATATATTGTGGTATTAATGAGGAATCCATTTGAATGGTATATGCTATCTTGGGCTCTACAAATTGCTGGACTTGCATTTCTTATAGGAATCTTATTCACTATTGGTTGGTTCAAAAAGAAAAAATAGTGCGAGCCGCCTGAACTCTTTGCCAATTTTTGCTTCGCAAAAACCGTTGCACTTTGGCTCGCTCTCCGCTTCTCTCCTCCCTTACCCGTCTTCGCTAAATCGCATATGTTATCAGAAATCCGGGGGCTCGCCACTACGAAAAGAAAAATTATTAAAGAATCAAAATTTAGTATTAATTATGAAGAAGAAAAAACTTCTTTTAATCTCACTTGTTATTATAGCTATATTATTAGTGGCATTCTTTTTTTTAAAAAGTGGCCCCTTTCCAAAAAATGTTAAGGATAAAACAAGATCGGGATTTATTGGAAATGAAATTTGGAGCGGAACAATAAATGTTATGGGGGACTTAATTGTACATCCTTGGGCAACTCTAACAATAAAGCCAGGAACAACTATTTATGTTAACCCTATTGATAATGCTCCAAAATTCAGTACTGAAGTTCTTCCTGATGGTTTTAATGATAATGATCCTACCAGATTAAAAGAATATGAAGATACTCACATAACAATTAGTGGAAAAATAATTGCTCTTGGAACAAAAGATAAACCTATAATTTTTACATCAGCCTCGCAAAATCCAAAAATTGCAGACTGGTCCCAATTAAATCTGGATGATGGGAGCAGGCTAGATCATGTCATAGTCGAATATCTGAGAACCCCTTCAGCGAATGGTGATGATATAGAAATAACAAATAGCATTTTTAGACATGTAATGTGGGGTGGAATATCTTTAGCTGATAAAAGCTCAAGGATAATAAACAATACTATTTATGATTGCGGACATGAAGGCTTGGATGTGCATGGGGGCGAGCCCTATATTGCAAATAACTTTATCTATGAATGCAATACTGGGATTGTTGTTATAACTGATTATCTAGAAGTAGTTCCTGGGTATTTTTTTAAAGGAAGATCAAATCCAACAGTTGTAAACAATACTCTTCTTAATAACGGTCATGGGATATACATTATGAACTCTGATGGAACTTACATAAACAACACCATTACTTCTCCTGTTGGCTCTCCAAATGATTGGTGCTATGAGGATTTTTGCTATAAGAATATGAATTATGGAAATGCAATTTCAGTAGAGGGAAATTCAAGCCCAGTTTTTATTAATAATCTATTTGCAAACAGGACAGTAGAAAAACCAGGAGAGCCAAAATTAAATATTATTGAAAAGACGAATCTATCTGAAAAAGATTTGACATATCTATCTTTTGATGTTTCTTCCTACCAAGATTTTATTAAAAACAACATACAATATTCAAAGCCAATATCAGAAGAAGAATTGGAAAGACAAATTGACCAAGCTCGAGCATATTTAGCTGATCACCCTCAAGGTAAGATCGCCGAAAATTTAAGAGAACAAATCATGCAAGAATTAAACATAGGTTTTATTTTGGAAGGAATTAATCAAAGAGAACTCGTAGTAACAACAATTGCAGTTCGTCAATATGAGAAATATAAAGAAAAAGAATTATTATTTGAAGATCCACAAGTAGGAACTTTTTCTGTTTTACTTTTAATTCCTGAGGGAGGAGAATCTCATCCAGCAATCCTTGGTTTGCATGGGCATGGCGATTCCAAAGAAATATTCAAGCAAAAGTATTTTGGAAAAGATTTAGTGGAGGAAGGATTTGTAGTCATCATGCCTTCTTTCAGAGCTATGGGCTGTGATGAACTGGAGAGAAATATCAGTAAAGAGCTTCTTTTAAAAGGATTTACCTTGATGGGTTTGAGAGTCTATGAAACACATCTTTTAATAAAATACCTTAAGTCAAAAGATTTTGTTGACAAAAATAGGATCGGCATTATTGGCCATTCTGGAGGTAGTCATACTGCTAATGTAGTCTCAAGAGTAAGTCAGGACTTAAAAGCAGGAGTTTATGACTATGACTCATTCATGCTTGATTTATGTATTGAGAATAATCCAGACATCCATTGTCAAACAGTTCCTTCTTTGGCTTATTATGACCCTCAAATCAATGATCACTCTACTTTAAAATTCCCCTCCTACAAATTCGAGTATGGTTACAAGGGATTGAATGACAGACAAGAAATAATTAACTTCTTTAATGAGAATTTAAAATAATCTCTCGGCTCGCCCCCGAAAACTCTTTGCACCTTCAGTGCTTGCCCCGACGTCGTCTCGGTCTGCTAACAGCGATTAGCAGAAATTCGGGGGCTCGCCTTTGGAAAGAAGATTTTATAAACACGCCTAACTATTAAATAATTATGATGAACCGAAAATTTTTCAGGGGAAGACGTTGGTTTATACCTTTAGTTTTAATTGGAATTATTGTTGTTGCTAGTTTAGTGATTATATCTGTATATTCGCCTCCTGAAAATAAAATGTCAGATTTGGCAGAAAAAATATGGGGCGTGAAAAAATGGACAAAGACATTCGGAGATCCCGGTTATTATGATGCGGCATCTTCGGTCCAGCAGACTTCTGATGGAGGATTTATAATTATTGGAGCGACTGGCTACAATGCAAGTAACTTTACCTTCTACACAAATACCTACATCATAAAAACTGACAAGGATGGAAACACGGTCTGGGAAAAGATATTTGGAACGGAGGAGGGCATTAGTGGAAAATCAGCACAGCAAACCTCAGACAGAGGATACATAATCGCAGGAGGAATAGCCATACCCATCAAGAAAGTTGGTAACTATGTTGTTAAATCTCAGAATGATGTCTACCTTGCTAAAACAGATGCTGATGGAAACATAATCTGGGAAAAGAACTATGGAGAGAATGACACAGATGAAGGGGGAGGGCTTGTGCGACAAACTTCAGATGGAGGCTACATAGTTCTTGGTACGGCGCGTAGTCAAGATATATACATTTACCTGCTCAAAGTCGACACGAATGGAAACATGCAATGGAACAAGACATTCGGAGAATACTATGATGAAATAGGCTACTCTGTACAGCAGACTTCAGATGGCGGATACATTGTCACTGCACGGACACGCGTTGGGATGGATTTAACACATGGAGATATTCGTCTCATAAAAACAGATGCTGATGGAAACACGGTCTGGGAGAAACTGATTGATCCGCTTGGACAGCATTATATTGATAATCCAATAAATGCCAAGCAAACCTCTGACAGCGGGTATATAATTGTCGGGCAGGCATCAGACAGCGGGACTGGACTAGGATATAGCTACTTACTCAAGATCGATCCAGATGGAAATATGGACTGGAGGAAGATATTAGATGGGTTCAAAGGATATCTTATTGACATAGCCTCTGACGGAGGATACATGATTACTGGTGTGAATGAAAACGGTTACCTCATAAAAATGAAAACGGACGCGTACGGAAATGTACTCTGGACGAAAGCGATTGATGAAAATGTTTCGGGTACTTACAATTCAATTCAGCAGACCTCTGATGGTGGATATCTAGTTTACACAAATCAAGAGTTTGAGGTAGGAGAGATGGGAGGAATGAATACAGATATAGTCCTCGTAAAGATAGACGAGACACCTACATCAAGACCTCCTGTTGAAAAGAAACCAGTAATATTCGAAGAACCAAGACCAGCCACCGAAGTAGAGCAGTTGACTGCAACTGGAAGGGGTTGGTATAAGGCATTTGAAGAGGGTTTAGGTGTCGAAGGATATTCAGTACAACAGACAACTGATGGCGGATTCATAGTTGCAGGAAAGATATATTACAGCGGTGTGAGAAAACCATACGGATTGAACGAGACAATAATCTTCCCACAATCGGATGTCTATCTCCTTAAAACAGACAAGGACGGGAATAAAGTCTGGGATAAGTCATTTGGAGACATTAAAAGCGAGAGTGATGTTGGACATTCAGTCCAGCAAACCAATGACGGTGGATACATAACTGTTGGCAGCATACATACTTATAGCATTGGAGTGGGGGGCGAACTTAGCTATGATAAGGGAGATGATGTCTTCCTCATAAAAACAGATGCAAACGGGAATATGCAATGGAACAAAACATTCGGAGAATATTATAATGAAGCAGGACATTCAGTACAGCAAACCTCCGATGGAGGATATATCATTGTTGGAGAGATGGCTTCCTATCGCATGCTTCCAGCACTTCCAGGTATAGAAGAAGTGTTTAGTCCAACAGAGGATGTCTACCTCATAAAGACTGACGCAAATGGGAATAGAGTATGGGAAAAGACATTCGGAGGGAGGTATTTAGATATAGGATATTCTGTCAAACAGACTTCCGACGGCGGATATATAATTGTCGGAGTGATACTGCAGAAATCGAATACCTTTTATTTCTTGGATGTCTACCTCATAAAAACAGACAAGGACGGAAACAAAGTCTGGGAGAAAGCACTTGAAGGGAATAAAAGCGAGATAGGATATTCAGTCCAGCAAACATCAGATGGAGGATATATAGTTACTGGACAAACAGTTTGGTCTCCTCTTGGAGGAACAGGAGGTTACTTCAAGAAGTCGGACGTCCTTCTTATAAAAGCAGATGCAAATGGGAATAAAGTCTGGGAAAAGACATATGGAGGGAATACGATGGACAGGGGATATTCAGTCCAGCAAACCAATGACGGCGGATACGTAATTACCGGAGACACAGCAGGATACCTCTATCTAATCAAGACTGACGCCAATGGAAACAAAATATGGGAGAAGGCATTCAAAGGAGGAGAAACTAGCCCCTTTACAGGACAATCAGTCCAGCAGACATCAGACGGAGGATACATTATTGCAGGGAGTGCGCCCGATCTTTTCTACCTCATAAAAACCGACGCAAACGGGAACGTGTGAAAACATGAGAAAATTAATTTTTATAATTCCTTTGCTGATTTTGATTATTTTTATTAGCGGATGTGTCGAAAAACAAGGATATGATGGTCTTAGTCTGGAAGTGGCGACTGGTTACAAGGCAGAACTTCTTTTTAAACCACCTTTGGCCAACCCCAGCGATATAGTGCGCGATACTGATGGAAATCTCTACATTGCTCAAACGGATCGTAATTCAATAGTTAAAGTAGCTCCGGATGGCAGCTATGAAGAATATGTAACATTACCTGCAAACCCACAGGCCGTTTTGCTCACACCAGAAGGCGAGCTTTTGGCGGGGACTGTTGATGATAAAATTTACAAAGTAACAAAGGACAAAGAAGTAAAGGAATGGGTCAAGGTTCCTGCTTTTAGGATAGCGATGGATGCAGCGGGTAATGTTTATTCCACTAAGTATCTCTCAGGTAAAATCTATAAAACAACCCCGCTGGCTGTAACTTCAGTATTTATGGACGGATTTGTTTCCCTGAGCGATATTGAGTTTGATTCCAAGGAAAATCTTTATGTGACTGATTCCGGTGTTGGGAAGGTTTACAAAATAGTCGGCAATGAAAAAGCTGTAGTTGCCGAGGGCTTTATTATTAATGACCCCTTCAGCATAGCTTTTGATAAAAATGACCAAATGTATTCAACAGATAATGTTTATGGTATATCAAAGGTGAACAACGGAAACGTTACTAGTTTGTATTCCGCCGGGTCAGTCGTCGAAGCAGCCTCTGACTTGGTTATTGACGAAAATGGTACAATATATGTCGCGTCATCACCCAAAGGCGGTTTATTTAAAATACCTGCTGATGGAAAAATACGCATGCTGATTTCCGGTTTTAACTCACGCGGCATGGCCATACTAAATGACGAGATTTATATTTCAGATGACAATGTTTATCCTCCGGAAAATGGAAGAATCCTGCGGATGAACGACAGAAAAACAATAGCCGGAGGATTTTACAAGATACAAGATATCGTTACAGACGGCACATATTTTTATGTGCTAAGTCTTGATAAAACCGATGAGGAAAACAATAATATCTGGCAGGTTTCTATCGATGGTTCGAGGATTCTTTTAGCCGTGATTCATAAAAAAGAGAGCTACAGTGCCCTCAGCGGCCCGGCAAGCCTGGGTTACGACCAAACCACCAATGAAGTTCTTGTATTTTTAGGAGGCTCTAACGAACTTATGAGAGTCAAGCAGAACGGAACAGTATATACGCAAGACAATATTCGATTTAGAGACTTTGGTTTTACTGCCAATATGGCCGTAGACAAGGAAGGAACACTGTACATTTTAGTGGATTATGCCTCCAACTTTAATGTAGGCCCCATTTCAAGAGATTTGATAATTGTTAAAAATGGGAAACAGACAACTTTTAATCTTGATGTTGACAGAGGTGCTGTCGAAGATGACATTGCTGTAAATTCCAAGGGGGAAATATACTCTCTTCTTATGGGCGGCTTGGAAGATCTCTTCAGACTTGTAAAAATAGAGAATGGACAAATTATCCCTATTGTAAGAAGTCTTCCAGTAGACCCATTAGCTCTCGATATAGACAGTTCGGATAATCTGTATGTCAATTCCGGGGCCGGGATAATAAAAGTTTCAAAGTCATAAGGTAATCATACTGTAAAAATTGCTTGGCTCGCCCCCGAACTCTTTGTACCTTCGATGCTTGCCTCACTATCGTTCGGTCTGGTAACAGCTATTAAAATCAATTATTACTCGGGGCACACTCAAAACGGTGCTTCGCACTTAATGTTTTATTTTATAGAAATAAAAACATTATTAAACTTGATTATCCATAGTCAAAATAATGGAAAATAAATATTCAGAAAAAATATATTGGTCAATTCTCATATTTTTTTTATTGGTTTCAGTCGTTTTTATTAGTGGCTGTGTTCAACAAGGACCATTTAAACCTAATTTTAAATCTAATCTCCCTGAAGCATCATCAGCCTATACGCCGACTGGAAAAGGATGGGTAAAGGTGCATGACGGGCTCTGGGCAGGGAACGTCGAACTGACTTCTGACGGAGGATTCATAGTCTTCGGAACAACGATGAATGACGCCATAAAGAATCCGTATGGATGGGTAATGCCAGCTAGATATTTGTTCAGGATTGATGCTAATGGCAGCATAATGTGGGGAAATACTTCTATGTATGCTAGAGATGCACCTACTGGCGCGGTAAGCCAAACTTCAGATGGTGGATTTGTAGTCGCAGATGCTATTTATAAAAGAAAAAGTGGCGGGGTTGTTTTGCGTGGGGAAATACAGAAAGAATCTGGTGATGAGATAACTGATGCTGATGTTCTGCTCAGAAGAATAGCATCAGATGGCAGCATTGTATGGAACAAGACATTTGATGTTTCTGGAAAAGATACTGATGACGCAGCATGGCTAGTCTTACAGGATTTGGATGGAGGGTATGTAATTGGTGGTGTGATTGAGGGAACTGGTACATACAATCTGGCAAACGGCGACATCTTTTTGCTCAAGACTGATGCACAGGGGAATGAGATTTGGACAAAGACGTTTGAATTTGAAGACAATGTGTTGAACCGTCCGCTTTTATTACAGCAAGCCTTGGACGGGGGTTTTTTGATTTTCGGCGAAACACAGGGTGACTTTGCTGCGAATAACGAAAGGTACGCATATTTTATTAAAACCGATTCTGAGGGGAACAAACTATGGGAGAAGATTTTCAAAAGAGATGAAATTACTTTAACACCACTAATACCATTAATCGAGGATACTCCCGATGGAGGATACCTTGTTGTTGGCGTAGTAAGCACACAAATCAATGTAAATACGTCTGAAGAGAGACCGTCCATTCGTGCCTACTTTCTGAAAATGGATGCAAATGGAAATATTCTCGAAAACAAAAAATCTAATGCAGAACTTGATTCTGGAACCAGGTCTTGTGGCGGGTATCCAAACTCTATAAAGAAGTCTTCAGATGGCGGATACATAATTGCCAATGAAGGTGTTTACCTAATCAAGTTGGATGCTAAAGGCAATAAAATATGGGAGAGGCAGATGACTGATCAGGATTCTGAGATTCTAGAACCAAAAGCCTATCAGACTGCGGATAACGGATATATTATCATTGGGAACCTAAACTATGGATGGCACCAAATCGGAGGAGGTTACGGCAGCGGAGATCTTGGTGTAGGTTGGACTGCGGTTGTTGTGATAAAGGTGGATGAGAACGGACATCTAAACCAGACGATATATCCAAAACCAGCACAACGTCTTCCATCACCAGCTAAAAGAGTGACTGGAAAAGGATGGATGAAGACATTCGGAGGTGATTTCAACAGCAGAGCAAATTCCGTCCAACAGACCTCGGATGGCGGATACATAGCTACTGGATGGATAGGTTATGGTGCGCTATATCCGTCTGGGCGGAACGATACGATAATCATAGAACACTTGGTTGTCTACCTCGTGAAAACGGATTCTAACGGAAATGAAGTTTGGAATAAATCATTTGGAGGACCCGGTATGTCTATGTCTGCATGTTCCAATATTGACAATATCATATGTACTCTGAATCAGAATAGTTCATCTGTATGGTTGCATGGAGGATTTGTGGGGCACTCTGTCCAGCAGACCTCTGACAGAGGATACATTATTACAGGAGTGTATGCTTCCGGCAGACTGCATAACAGGACTTCACCTACCGACAATAGGCAGGTTGACTATGGTACAGGAGCTGAAGTATACCTTATAAAAACGGATGCGAACGGGAATATGCAGTGGAGCAAAACTTTTGATGGAGAATATTATCAAGAAATAGGTTATGATGTTCAGCAGACTTTGGACGGGGGATTTTTCATTGTCGGAACAACGACTTCCTACGGCGTATGCCCGTATTGTGCAAAGGAACTAGGCCAACCAGCGCCAGAAGATGTCTATTTAATCAAGACTGATGCAAATGGGAACATTGTTTGGAAGAAAGTCTTTGGAGGAATGCATAATGACATGGCATTTTCAGGACAAGAGACATCAGATGGCGGATTCATTGTTACCGGTGTTACAGCTTCATTGAGCGGAAATGGCGTGGAAGATGTTTATTTGCTGAAGATTGACAAAGATGGAAACAAGACGTGGGAAAAAACATTTGGGAAGAAAGGCAGGACTGAGAAGGGGAGCTCAGTCCAGCAGACTTCAGATGGTGGGTATATCATTGTTGGGCAGACTGTGTGGGGCGGAGCTCAATGGGAGACAGAGTCAGATGTTTATTTGATAAAAACTGACGCCAATGGAAATGAAATCTGGGAAAAGGAGTTCGGCGGAGACCTGACTGACATCGGATACTCTGTAGAACAGACATCTGATGGAGGATACATCATTTCCGGATTTACTGGTTCCTTCGAAGACTTGGGCGCGACCTATCTTATTAAGACAGATGCAAACGGAAACAAAGTCTGGGAGAGGATATTTGAGGGTATTAGCGGGTTATCCGAAAGAAACTCAGTTCAGCAGACCACTGATGGCGGGTATATCATAAATGCCGGAAACATACATACCCATGACATATCAGACGGCTTAACCATTGGAACAGGAGACGATGCCTATCTCATAAAGACAGATGAGAATGGAGATGTCTGAAATTTTTTTTCTCCGAACAAACTGATTGCTCGCCCCCGAACTCTTCGGCTTTCTTCAAAAGCCTCGACCTCGTCTTAGTCTGCTAACAGCGTAGCATATGTTAGCAGAAATCCAGGGGCTCGCCTCTTTAAAACGAAAAAATTATTAAACCAGTTTAACTATTAATTGATTATGGTAAATGTATTCTCCAAAAAGATGTATTGGTTTATACCTTTAGTTTTAATTGGAATTATTGCTGTTGGTTTGATAATTACTTTTGTATATTTGCCTGCAAAAGAAAATGCTGGAATTCTTGGTAATGTCACGCCACCTGCCAACCTTACTAACTCTCCTACTCCGCCTGCTCAAAAAGAGTCAGCGGCCGAGAAAGGATGGAACAAAACATTTGGAGGGGGTATCGATACCCGAGCAAATTCAGTTAGGCAGACTTCAGATGGGGGATATATAGTTACAGGATATGTGGATTACGGTTTGATAATACCAAAGGAACGGAATGGAACACAAATTATACCACAGAATAATATCTACCTGCTAAAAACTGACGCCCATGGAAACATTGTTTGGAATAAGTCGTTTGGAGGAAGACTCAGTATATCTGACTGTTCCGGCTATGACAATGCAGTATGTACCTTGAACTGGAATAAGTCATCTGGAGGACTTAGTCAAGCTATGGGAAATTCAGTCCGGCAGACTTCCGATGGAGGGTATATAATTGTAGGGAAATATCAGTCCGGCAAATTACATAACAGGACTTCACCCACCGACTATGCGTTGGTCGACTATGTTACAGGAGCTGAAGTTTACCTGATAAAAACAGATGCGAACGGAAACATGCAGTGGGATAAGACATTCGGCGGAGAATATTATGATGAAATTGGATACGATGTCCAACAAACTTCCGACGGAGGATATTTCATTGTCGGAACGACGAATTCTTACCGTGTATGCAAAAAATGCGCAAACCCGTTATTGCGAGCACCAATGGATATCTATCTAATAAAAACAGATGCGAACGGAAATAAGGTGTGGAACAAGACTATTGGAGAGATGTATATAGACACGGGATACCCAGTCCAACAAACTTTCGACGGAGGATATATCGCAGTTGGAGTGGCAGCTTCCTTCATTGATAATGGAGTAGCGGATGTCTATCTGCTGAAAATTGACGCAAACGGAAATAAATCGTGGGGGAAAACATTTGGTAGGAATAAGAGCAGCGAGGCAGGATTTTCGGTACAACAGGCTTCCGATGGCGGATACATTATTGGACTTGTAGAGGAGGTGAATCTGACTGGAAGAGAGAAGCATCTGATTAAGACCGATGCGAATGGAAACATGCAGTGGGATAAGACATTCAGATGGGAGGAGGATAAGAACCCTTTTGTGTATTCCGATCAGCAGACTTCAGACGGCGGGTATATAACTGTCGGACTTACACTTTCCTCCTCAACTTACCTAACTAAGACTGATGCTTATGGAAACAAAGTCTGGGAGAGGATATTCAGAGACAAAGATTATATCGGAACGCGTTCTGTTCAGCAGACTTCAGATGGAGGGTACATAATCAGCACAGGCACGCTTACTGATAAGGCCTTCTCGGAAACAGGATACCCGAAAGTTAATATCTACCTCATAAAAACCGACGCAAACGGGAACGTGTGAAACTTCTTCTCTTTAAACAAATTGACAGCGAGCCCCCGAACTCTTCGGACACTTCGTGTCCTTGCCACGCTGCGCTCTCACTTCGTGGAGGGCTCATTGAGGGAAAAATTCTTCACCTTGAGCCCTTTGGGTTGTTAAAGTGCGTATGTTATGCTCAATCGTCTGGAGAATTAATATTAGGGGGATTTCGGCTTTATTTTCTAACTCTTCCTTCATACTCTAAATGCCCAACCTTAGTTAAACAGTGAATAGTTGGACCGCCACCTAAATTTGGTCCTTCATCCATAAGATAAAGTTCTGCAATTCTTAATCCTGCTGGTGTTTTTCCTTGTTCATGAAACATTAATTGATATGCTGTATCTGGAATATTAAAAGCATGTCTAAAGTAGCCATCTCTTGGAAATTGTGGGAGTAACTCTGCTTTTGGAACTTCTCTTCCAACTAAACCATCCAATGAATCCAAATATGGATTTAATCCTGCAACTATAGTCTCTCTTTGGTCTGGATTTTCACGAAGATACTTTCCGTTTTCCCATTTTCCTTCTAATGTCCATTTCCAACCATTATATTCAAATTTTTTAGCTTTTCTTTTATTCTTAAAGAATTCCAATATTTCTGCTGGCGGTCTTTTATTACTTAATTCAGAATTTGGACCAACAAAAATAGTCCAATCATAAAATGGGAATTTTAAATCAGCAGGAATACTTTCTCTATTAAAACTTGCTACATATATGAGAGGGTAATCATCTAAACTCTGAAATTCTCTCTCACAAGTTGGGCATTTGTCTGTCATATAACAAATAATATTAATCTTATCTTTAAAAATCTTCCTCTTTTAGAGTGGTAACGCCGAAATCCTCCCTACGAAATTTTACTCCAGACGACTTTGATTTTTTCCCTTCGGGACGTTGCACTAAAAATCAATCCCTCAAGTATTCGGGAGAGCATAACAGCGATCAAGAGGAAATCCCATTGTGCTTCGCTTTCCCAATTTTTTCCCAGAACTTTTTGTACGCTCCCATTATATTTTAAGTAGAAAAATATTTAAACAAGCGTTCATAAAAATGAACATATTGAAACTTTTTTTGAAGAACCAACAAAGGAGTTTAATGTTAGAGAAATTGCTAGGCTATTAAAGATATCCCCTGCAACAGCAAGCAAGGAATCAAAAAGGTTAGTAAAAGAAAATTTGTTAAAAAAAAGAGAGGAAAGATTACTGAAGCTATACAAAGCTGATTTGGAAAGTTATCCTGAGTTTCAAATGTATGTAACGCGTACATGCCCTTGATTACCATTTTAATAAGATTAAAATATAAATAAAGGAGAATATTGAAAGCGGATATACTTCATACAATCGATAACAAAGTAGGTAAAGAGCTGTTTTCTGGGGGCAATATATGAGCGAAATGCCACGGCTAAAGATAGGTGATTTAGAGGCTCGTATACTGATTATTCAGGGAGGTATGGGCGTTGGTATTTCTTTATCGGGTTTAGCTTCAGCAGTTGCAAATGAGGGAGCAATTGGAGTTATTTCTTCTGCAGGAATTGGTATGTTAGAGTCGGACTTTGCCAAAAATTTCAGAGAAGCAAACGCAAGAGCCCTTAGAAAAGAAATAAGAAAAACAAAAGAGATGTCGAAAGGTATCATTGGCGTAAACATAATGGTAGCCCTTTCAGATTATGACGATCACGTAAATGTTGCGGTGGAGGAGGGTGTCGATCTCATTATTTCAGGAGCAGGCCTTCCTCTTAAAATGCCAGAGAAAATTTTACAGGATAAAATTGTAAAGAATAGCACAAAATTTGTCCCTATAGTTTCCTCAGGAAGAGCTGCGGAACTTATCTTCAGGTATTGGGCGAAGCATTATGATTTAATACCAGATGCGGTAGTAGTTGAAGGCCCGATGGCTGGTGGGCATCTTGGATTTAAAAAGGAACAGATTAATGACCCTGACTATGCCTTAGAAAAGATAGTTCCCGATGTTATTTCTGTAATGAAAATTTACGAGCAACGTTACGGAAAAAACATTCCTGTGATTGCTGCAGGTGGCATATTTACAGGAGCCGA
>Ga0315279_10000488_pt1 | contig 78651 bp, 85 predicted proteins | sample YL17G06_20_MG_FD_203694 | JGI IMG/M metagenome (GOLD analysis project Ga0315279, IMG submission 203694) | Sediment microbial communities from Yellowstone Lake, YNP, Wyoming, USA - YL17G06_20 | ecosystem: Environmental > Aquatic > Freshwater > Lake > Sediment | place: USA: Wyoming | collected...
GTTGTACTATCGATATCGAATCCTATATGCTTCATTCTGGGCCTCCGGTTTCATGGTTGTTAAGGAATGCGAATCCAATTCGCAACCATGTAAGTTTACCGTGAGGCCCGCTCTGTCATAGTTTCTCAAAGACCACCAAGAGTTTCTCCTTGAGGCTATGTCTATTAATTCGGGGCTTGGCGGGATACGCTTCTGGACCCACACATGGGCGGCCTCCGGCCAGCGGCTTTGTCCGGGCGCTGTGGGAAAACGCAGGATGTTCAAGAGCGCAATCAATGTTTGGGGATGGGAGCGTTTTTCCACAGCGCCCGGACAAAGCCGCTCGCGCGCGCAGCGCTGGCCCATGTGTGGGTCGTAGAAGCGAATCCCGCTGCCTTTGTTTCTTAGAGGTCTTGGGGGTCTTGGTGGTTCGTTTTTCGCTTAGAATCATTGGACAGAAGCTGACGACTCGCATGGAGTTGACTCCCACTTCCAATTGCACCCTGGCGCATCTCGGATCACGCCGGCATGCCTTTTGCCGGGTATAGATCGCGGATTTTGAATTGAATGTCTGTGGCGATCGTGTGCGCACCTCGAAATTCCGTGCGCTTGAACCGCGGACCACACAAGATTCATGAAAACCGCTGTCGTGCATTTTGTGTGGTTCGTGCTTCCATGACCGCTATTTGGCTAGGATCCAGCTTGCGATGTCGGAGATCACGGCTTCGAAAACGTGTCCAGGCTTTGTATAGTCATCCGGCGTGCCGGGACCCGTGCCGGGCGCGGCACTGGGCATAAATAAGTGTGTGAGTCCAGGATACGTCTTGAAGGTTACTCCGGAGTGCCCCGCGAGCGCCGTTTTCCAGCCTTCGAAGTCTTTCATCGTAACCTGGTAGTCGCGGTCGCCCTGAAGCACGAGCATCGCAATTTCTAAGCCCGCCGCTGTCTCGGCAGGATGATAGTCGCGCAGGTCGAGGAAATAGGAACCGGGGATGCGCGCGCCCAGGAGATTGATCGAGGCCGTTGGAGCCAGCGTGGTGCTTTGTATCTGCTTGGCTGCTTCCTCCGCGGCAGGGGGCAATTTGGCCGCTTCTTCGCCATTTTTCCCGGGCAGCGTTGCCAGGTATTTGAGCTGCTCCACAACCGACTGTTCGAGCGGGCGTGTGCTTCCTGCCATGAGAATAATGCCGGCCACTTCCTTGTCGCCGGTGGCGATGCGAGGAGCAAGCATTGCCCCCAGGCTGTGTCCCAAGACGTAGATGCGTTTGGGATCGATTGCGCTCGTTTTGGCCAGCAACGATACGGCCGCCTGGGCGTCCTCTACGGTTTCCTCCTTAACGGTAAAGACGGCAGGAGGTGGCTCTTTCATTTGGGCAATCACGAGCGTGCGCTTGGCATACCGCAGCACCGCCACACCTCGACTGGCAAGCCCCCAGGCAAGGTCCTTGAAAGGCTTGTTGGGGCCGATGGTCTCATCCTGGTCGTTGGGCCCGGAGCCATGTACGAGCACCGCCGCAGGAAATGGCCCAACGCCTTGGGGAAGTGTCAGCGTTCCAGGCAACTGATATTGGCCGGTTCCAACAGTGACTCCCTTTTCTGTAAATGTGCTTTGTTTGGCATAGTCGGGGGCTTTCCACTCGACAATCGGTGGACTCGGCGCGTAGAACAAACCCGCTACGTGCATGTTGGAGTCATAAGCCAGCCTGAAGTTGACTGAGGTCTTTTCGAATTGGCACGTCACAAGTACGAGGCGAAACCCTTGCAGCTCCCCTTCGCGAGTCCCGGTGATGGTGCGATAAGGACCGTACTGCGCCAGGATCGTGTCCAGCATCTCAGCCAGCTTGGAGGAAGGCAGGGCGCCTTTCATGCGCTCATCGAACTGGGCCGTCACCTTGTCGAACTGGCGCGCGAAGAGGTCGCTCACAAGCGCTTTGCCCTGAGTTTGCGGATCCTGGGCTACGGAAGTTGCCACCAGGAGCAGGGATACGATAGCAATTGCGGACATCGATTTGGCGTACATACAGTGTCTCCTCTAAGCAGGGACTGGCGGATTTCGTGCAATGCGTGGTTCCAAAAGCAACCACGAATTGCACAGTCATTCCGAAGCTCGGCGTCCGTATTTTAAGACGATTTGGCGAACTTTTCCGCCACTTTTCGATAGGCGTCGCGGAAGGGCGTGCCGGCTTTGACCAACTTGTAGGCTTCCTCTGTGGCGTAGATGCCCGGCTTCAGTGCGTAGTACGAAAGCTCGAAGCGCACTTGGTCGTTCCCCTTTCCCGTCGCGCCGTGCGCGATCCCGATCCCGATTCCGAATGGAAAGGGGTTGACATGGGTCAAAGAGCGCGTAAAATTCAGGTTTTTTGCCGTAGCGGCACTCATAGGAAAGGAGGCTGAGGAATGGCAGAAAAGTTATCGAAAACAGCCCGCGCGAGTCTCGGCGACAAGGGGTCGAGTTTTGCAAAACCCTGCCCCAGTTGTGGCACCGGCATGGTGGCTACTCGGGTAATCAAGTATCGCCAGGTGCCGGGCGGGATGTACTGGGTCTGCCCCAAAGACGGCGAGCGCGTCAAGATTTAGCCTGCGCGACATAGACTCGGGATGGGAAGAAAGGGCAGTGTTTGCTGCCCTTTTTCTTTTATGATGCCGCCGCTGGCGGCCCAATGGCGTCTCCGGCGCTGGCAGATCCGGCCGGAGAAACGGCGCGATCTTGCGAGCCGGCAAAGGCGAAGGTCTTACGGTGCGGCGCCGGCCGACGCGCGACGCTGTGCGGTATAATGCCGCATTATGTGCTCAGGTCCGCGGGAGTCGTTGCCCGGCCCATTTCCCGGCGGGTGCCGGTACAATTCGTACGGCGCTTTCCTCAAAGAGAAATTCGGCTGCCGGGTTTCCAAGATCGTTGTGGATGCGGGCTTCTCATGCCCGAACCGCGACGGAACCGTCGGAGTCGGCGGTTGCACTTACTGCAACAACGATGCCTTCCGACCCGCAACGGCGCGGCGTTTGGACCCTGTTCCGCGCCAGGTGGAAAACGGCATCGCCTGCCTGAAGCGGCGCTACCGCGCGCAGAAGTTTATCGTTTACTTTCAGCCTTTCAGCAACACCTTCGGGCCTCTGGAGCAGTTGATCCCTTTGTATGAGGGCGCGCTGGCGCACCCGGATGTCGTCGGCATCGCAGTGGGCACGAGGCCGGACTGCGTGGATGAAGCTAAGATCGCGTGGTTCGAAAACCTGGCCCGGACGCATTTGGTCACTCTGGAATACGGACTTGAATCGATCTACGACAAGACACTCGCCCTCATCAATCGTGGACATGATTATGCTTGCTGGCGGCGCGCGACCGAGATGACTCGGGGGCGCGGCATCTATCTTTGCGCGCACTTGATCCTCGGATTTCCCTGGGAGAGCCGTGATGAGATGCTGGCTACGGCAGGTGTGATCTCTCACGCCGGTTTGGATTTCCTGAAGCTGCATCATTTGCAGGTGGTGCATGAAACGGCGCTGGCGCGGCAGTACTCGAGTCACCCTTTCACGCTCCTCGGTTACGGCGAGTACGTCGATCTGGTGGTTGCATTCCTGGAACTTCTCGATCCTGCGATTCGGCTGGAGCGCCTTTTCGGCTTTGTCCCTGAGGAGCATCTAGTCGGCCCCCACTGGAATAAGACCAAGGCCGAGATTCGGCGCGGCATTGAGCGGGCGCTGGCGGTGCGCGCGACCTGGCAGGGACGCTGCTTCCGGGGCTGATCCGGAGACGCCGATGTGAGGCCAGGGGGGCGGCAGCAGTCGGAAAATAAAGGACTTTTCAGCGCAAAATTCCAGCGGCGAATTGTGATTTTTTTGTTGCCAAACGTCCCCCGCGCGCATTATATTGTATACCGCTTGATAGTTAAGTGGTTTAATTACTCACCAGGTTAAGCAATTATATCCGGCCACTTAAATGCTTGCCGGGTTAAGGAATTTGGCCCGGTGACTAGAAAACCCGGGTTGACCCAAATGGCCTCGGCGAATGCCCATCACAGGCCAAAAGCCGAACCTCAGAGGCCCGAGAGGTTTCTGGAGGAGCGGCGGCGCGTTCACTTCCTCCGTTACAGCCACATTTTCGCTTCCGTGGTGCGTGAAATCCTCGAGGTGAAGTTTCTTGAGGAGATCACCCCGCACTTTCTTACACCGGCGCAGTTCCACCTGCTCAAGGTGATGGCGCTCAACGGCGGGCATCAGGTCAGCGAAGTGGCGCTTTTCCTGGGCGTGAGTACGCCCGCAGCGACCAAGAGCCTCGACAAGCTCGAACGTTTAGGCCTGATCCTGCGCGGCCCGTCCAAAGATGATAGAAGAGCAACGCTGATTACTCCAACCGCGAAGGGCCGCCGCCTGGTTCAGGAGTATGAGGTTCTGCTGGCCGATCGTCTGGCTCCGGTGCTCCAGAAGTTCAGTCCCAAGGAGCTCGATCAGCTGGTCCGGATTATGAAGCGCTTTTCCCTGTCGATGATCCGGCGGGAGGATTCGGGCGACGGGCCGTGCCTTTGGTGCGCAGCTTACTGCGAGGAGAATTGCCCAGTTGGCCAGATCCGGGGGGATTGTCCCTGTACGAATCTGTGCGGGGTATCCGAGTGAAGGCGCCGTGACAAAATAGTCTTGAATCCCTGGAACCGGGCTTCAGGGGTGACGGATGACACGGTGAATCAAGCGGGGCGAGCGCAGGTTGGAGCGCCCGCATTGAGGAGTCTCTGATGAAATACTGGCGAAAACCTTTGGATTTCGACCAAGTGAAGATCCCGCACGGCGATGTGCGCATTATTGAGGAGAGGTGCAAGGGCTGCGGCTTTTGCGTCGAATACTGTCCGAAGGAAGCATTGGTGGTGTCGAGCAAGTTCAACGCCAAGGGTTACCATCCGCCCATGGCGGTTAAGCACGGCGAGTGCGTAAACTGCGGACTGTGCGAAATGATCTGTCCAGACTTTGCCATCTTCAGCGTGGCAATGGCCGAGACGGCGCAGGAGAAAGACGATGCGACGCTGGTGGGGAGTAGCGGCACTCGACCCTAATCGAATGTCACAGATTGAAGGAGGATCCAAGTGAAAGCAGATCCTGCAGGTGTTCTGACCGGTACGCACTATCTGGACGGCGACTTCGCCTGCGGCGAAGGGGCCATGGCTGCCGGCTGCCGGTTTGTGGCGGGCTATCCTATCACCCCATCGACCGAAGTGGTGGAGCGCATTGCGCGCAGGTTTCCCCGAATGGGGGGCATTTTCATCCAGATGGAGGACGAGCTTGCCAGCATGGCGGCCGTTGTCGGCGCCTCGTGGACCGGGACCAAGTCCATGACCGTGACCAGCGGCCCGGGCTTCAGCTTGATGATGGAGAACATCGGGCTTGCGGCGATGATGGAGACTCCCTGCGTGGTGGTGAATGTGCAACGCGGAGGTCCCTCGACCGGCCTGCCCACCATGGTAGGGCAGGCGGACATGATGCAGGCTCGGTGGGGCTCGCATGGGGATTACTCCATCATTGCGCTCTCCCCCCGCTCGCCTCAGGAAGCTTTCGATTTCACCATCGACGCGTTCAACCTGTCGGAGACCTATCGGGTCCCCGTGCTCATGATGATGGATGAATGTGTCGGCCACATGACGGAAAAGGTCGTGATTCCGCCCGCGGACCGGATTGAGGTGGTGCCGCGCAAGCTCACCGCCAAATCGCCCGAAGAGTTCCATCCCTACCAGAGGAACGGCAATTTTGTTTCCGAATTCGCTCGCGCCGGCGACGGGTACAAGTTTCACACCACCGGCCTGACCCACGATGAGCGCGGTTACCCGGTCATGAGCGCCGAATGCCAGGACAAATGCGTTCGTCACCTCATCGACAAGATCAAGGGCAACGCCGACAAAATCGTCCGTTTTGATGAAGAGGAAACGAATAAGGCGGATGTGGTGGTCGTGACCTATGGAATCACGGCGCGCGTGGCGCGCATGGGGGTTGATCTGGCGCGCAAGCAGGGGATCAAGGCGGGCATGCTGCGACTCATTGTGGTCTGGCCGTTTCCGGAAACGCGCATCCGGCAGCTGGCGCAAAAGGTGAAGGCCTTTGTGGTGCCCGAGATCAACTACGGTCAGATCGTGCTCGAGGTAGAACGCTGCGCCGGCGGCAAGGCGCGCGCCATAGGAGTTCCGCACATGGGCGGCGGCGTGCATGATCCGAACGATATTTGCAGAGCAATCGTGGAGGCTGTGAAATGAGCACTGAAATGGAAGCTCTTGAAGTGAGCGCCGAGGAGCATCCGATTGCTCCTTACATTCGCATGGATCGGATGCCCCATATCTGGTGCCCGACGTGCGGGATCGGCACGGTTGTGAAGTGTTACGCGACAGCCCTGGAACAGACGAAAGTCGATCTGAACAAGGTGGCGGTTGTCTCCGGCATCGGCTGCACCGGACGCGTGGCCGGCTACATGAAACTGGACGGCTTCCATGCGACGCATGGCCGCGCGATACCTTTCGCTACCGGCCTCAAGCTCAGCCGCCCCGAACTCCTCGTCACTGTGTTTTCCGGGGACGGCGACCTGGTGGGCATTGGCGGCAACCATTTCATCCATGCCGCGCGCCGCAACATGGACCTCTTAATCATCCTGGTGAACAATTTCATTTACGGAATGACCGGCGGACAGAATGCCGCGACCACGCCGCTGACGGCAAAAACCTCCACCATGCCCTTCGGCAATTTCGAACGTCCCTTTAACTTGCCGCACCTGGCCGCAAGCTGCGGCGCGACCTATGTGGCAAGGTGGACTTCCCTTCATATCCGGCGCATGACGAAGTCGTTCAGAGAAGCAATCCAGCGCAAGGGATTTCGGTTTGTCGAAGTTGTTACACCATGTTCAACGCTGTACGCCCGGCTTAATAAGTTGGGTAGCGGGCTGGACCTCATGCGTTTCTATCACGACAATGCCGACATCCAGCACGGGGCAGATACGCGCATCGCCGATATCGGGTACCAGGACAAAATCGTCTGCGGCAAGTTCATAGATGAGGAGCGTCCAACATATCTCGATATGATGCGCGAACATTACACCAAGACTCTCGGCGACAAATATGTTCCGATGCCACCGGAAGGGGGATGGATCCATGAGTAGAACGGAAATACGCATCACCGGCTTTGGCGGCCAGGGAGTGGTTTTATCCGGTTACATAATCGGGCGCGCCTGCGCAGTAAACGCAGGGCAGCATGCGACCATGATCCAAAGTTTTGGACCCGAAGCGCGCGGTTCAGCCTGCAGCGCGACCCTCGCGGTATCGGACACCGAGGTTCTGTATCCTTACGTCTACAAGCCGGACATCTTTGTGGTCATGTCGACCGAGGGCTATACGAAGCATGGCGCCGAACTCAAGGACGACGGCATTTTGATTTACGAAAAGGATCTGGTCCACCCCGAATTCAAAAAAGGCCAAGCCGCCTATGGCATATCCTCGACACGCATCGCAGAGTTACTGGGTAGAGCGATCGTCCAGAACATCGTGATGCTCGGATTCTTTGCCGCCGTCAGCAAGATCGTGCCTCGCGACGCGATGCGAAACGCCGTAAAGGATTCCGTTCCTCCCGGAACTGAGGATTTGAATCTTAAGGCATTCGATGCCGGTTACGACTATTACGAGGAGACGTACGGTGGAAAAGGCCCTGCCCAGGTGGAAGTGTCGGCGACCACGGGTGCGACGGCATAGGGGACTACCGTAGATCGCTCGATTCTCCTGGAGGTGTGACAGCGTGGACGCGCAGCCTGAAAATCTGGCAGAGATCGTGGAGCAAGCAAGGCAGAAGCGGGCTCTGGTTATCGGCGGCGGCATTGCAGGCATTCAGGCGGCCCTGGACCTGGCGAATGCACGCATTCGAGTGACCCTGGTGGAGGAAACACCGTCCTTGGGCGGGCGCATGGCTCAGCTTGACAAGACGTTCCCCACCATGGACTGTTCGATATGAATTCTTGGGCCGCGCGCCATGGATGCCGGTCGGCATCCACTCATCCAAGTGATCACGAACGCTGAGGTGGTCGCCTGCTCGGGCTCACCGGGAGACTTCCGCGTGCGGCTGCTTAAGCGCCCGAGGTTTGTTCGTGAGGATAGGTGCGTAGCCTGCGGCGTCTGCACAAACGCCTGCCCGCAGGTGCGCAGCAACGAGTTTGATGTTGGCCTGAAAGCGCGCAAGGCGATCTATCGTCCTTTCCCGCAATCGGTGCCTGCTGCCTATGCCATCGACCCCGAATCCTGCCTGAACCTGCGGCTCACCGATAAGCAAATGGAGAATTCGAGGAGGATTCAGCAGGCAAAGAAGCGCCGCCGCCCGGATTATCGGGCCTCCCTCATAGTCTGCCCTCATTGCAGCAACGCATGTGAAGTCGATGCCATCGATTTCGAGATGAAATCGGAAGAATGGGAACTGGACGTCGGGGCAATCCTGGTTGCGGTGGGCTTCCAGGAGTTTGACGCGCGCGCGCTGCGCAATTACGGCTACGGCCGGTTCGTCAACGTGGTGACGAGCCTGGAGCTGGAGCGAATGCTCAACGCATCTGGAGTCACGCGTGGGCACGTGGTACGGCCGTCGGACATGAAGACTCCGCGACGGATCGTTTTCATTCAGTGCGTGGGGGCGCGCGGCGAGGGTGGTCACCCCTATTGCAGTCGCTTCTGCTGCATGAACGCGGTCAAGGACTCGATGCTTATCCGGCAGCATGACCCTGAGGTGGAAGACATCACGATCCTCTACACGGATCTGCGCGCATTTGGCAAGGGCTTTGACGACTTCGTGCAGCGATCCCTGGATGAGAAGAGCGCTCAATACATCCGCGGCCGTCCCGCCAAGATCGACCGCATCGCTGCCGATGACACGCTGGAGGTTTTCGTCGAGGATACGCTGGGCCATCAGCAGAAGCGCATACCGGCCGACATGGTGGTGCTGTCGGTGGCAGCGGCTCCGAACGACGGGGCGATCGAATTGGCCGAGATCCTCGGAATCGAGACCGACAAGTATGGCTTTATCGCGCGCAAGGATCCGGCAATCTCAGCTGTCGAAACCGTGCGAGAAGGAATCTATGTTTGCGGGAGCGCAGTAGGTCCCCAAGTCATTCCCGACTGTGTGGCTCAGGCTTCGGCGGCCGCAGCGCGAGCCGGGCTTTTCATGGCCGGGCAGAGGGTCGAAGAGGTGTCCAAGTCCGTCCAGCCAATGGATCTCTCGGGGCCGCCACGAATAGGGGTCATGGTGTGCCATTGCGGCATCAACATCGCCGGGGTGCTGAATGTGGAAGAGCTGACGCAATATGCCTCGTGCATCCCGGACGTAGTTGTCGCCAAGAACCAGTTGTTCACCTGCTCGACGACAGGCCAGGATGAATTGGTCCAGCTCATCCGAGAGCACAATCTCAACCGCATCGTCATCGCCGCGTGCACGCCGCGCACCCACGAGCCTATCTTCCGAGACACGTGCGCGTGCGTCGGCTTCAATCCATATTTGCTGGAGATGGTGAACATCCGAGATCAGTGCTCCTGGGTGCATGCCAAGCAGCCGGTAGAGGCTCAGGAGAAGGCGCGGGATTTGATAAGAATGGGTGTTGCCCGGGCCCGGCGTCTGGAGCCGCTCCAGGAAGGCGAGGCCCCGATGACGCGCGCCGCCCTGGTTATTGGCGGCGGCATCGCCGGCATTGAGGCTGCGACGGATCTTGCCGTGCAAGGTTTTCCGGTTACCCTGGTTGAGAGGGAGGGCAGGCTGGGTGGCCGTCTGGCGGAGCCTAATGTGAAATACCTTTATCCCAACCTGCGCGCGGCTTCCGAGGTTCTGGAGCAGAAGTTGAAACGGCTGACCGACAGCGGCGCGCGCGTGCTCTTGAACACCGAAGTGGAGAACATAACGGGCTTCGTCGGGAGCTTTGAGGCGAAGCTCAAGGGCCAAAGCCAGGAAATCTTGCAGATCGGCGCCATCATCCTCGCTATCGGCGCCGACCTCTACGATCCGCGCGGCGAGTTCGGCTATGGCAAGCTGCGCAATGTCATCACCAGCCAGGAGCTGGAGCGCGCATTTTTCGAGGGAGAAGGGGCTCTCTCCTTCGGCGGCATCCGGCCCAAGAGCGCTTCATTCATCCTCTGCGTCGGTTCGCGAGATCCCAAAGGCTTTACTGGTTGCTCGCGGTACTGCTGCCCGACTGCGATCAAACAGGCGATGCATCTATGCCAGCAGGGCATTGACACTACCATTTTTTATCGTGACATCCGCACCGTATCTACCGGAGCGGAGGAGATGTATCGCGAAGCCAGACGGATGGGTGTCCTGTTCGTGCGCATTCCGCCCGGCCAAAAACCCGAGCTGGTGGGCAAGAAGCAGGCGCAGGCGGTGCGATGCTTCGACGACCTGCTCGGCCGGCCGTTGGAAGTGCCGACCGACCTGGTGGTTTTGAGTGTCGGCATGAGGCCCCGGCAAGCTGAGACCGCCAAGCTCCACGACATGCTAAAGGCCAGCCTTGGGCTCGACGGTTTCTTTCTCGAGCGGCATCCCGAGCTGGCCCCGGTTGAGACTGTAGTGGAAGGTGTGCTGCTCGCGGGCACGGCTCAGGGTCCCAAAGACATCGTCGATTCCGTGGCCCAGGCTTCGGCCGCGGCTGCCAAGGCGTCGGTCTTCCTGTCCTACAACAAGGTCCGGCTCGATCCAGCGGTTTCGGTGGTGGACGAAACCAGGTGCAGGGCTTGCGGCGAGTGCGTGAAAATATGCGAGTTTCACGCTCCCGAGCTGGTAGAGGTCGAGCCCGGGGTATACGCAGCCCGCATCAATGCGTCGCTCTGCAAGGGGTGCGGAACCTGCACGAGCTGGTGTCCTTCCGGTGCTATCGCCTCAAAGCACTTCACGGACAAGCAGGTGCACGCCATGATCGATGCGGTTTTTGCCGAAGAGGTGGCTCAATGACCGCGGCGACCAAAAACCCGAGCCAACCACCAGCGGAATCGGCAGCCCGGTGGAATCCCAACCTGGTGGTGTTTGCCTGCAACTGGTGTTCGTACGCGGGCGCGGACACAGCCGGCGTGTCCCGACTTCAATATCAGCCGCACTTCCGGATTATCCGCGTCATGTGCTCCGGGCGCATTCAACCCGGTTTCGTCCTGCGCGCTTTCGAGCGGGGCGCCGACGGGGTGCTGGTCTCTGGCTGCCACTTCGGCGACTGCCACTACGTTTTCGGCAACCACCGCGCCGTGGAGCAGTTTGAGAAAACCAAGAAAGTCGTGAAGCTTCTGGGCCTGGAGGAGGGACGGCTCCGGCTTGAGTGGATCAGCGCAGCCGAGGGTGTGCGGTTTGCACAGGTTATCAACGAGTTCACGGATCAGGTCCGCAAGCTGGGCCCCAGCCCCTTCTCTAGCAGGGCCGGGGCTGCTTGAGGGCAGACGGAGTGGGGCCGATGGTGGAGATTGCGCAAGCGGTACGGAGAACCAATGCGTGGGCCTGCTACGACTGCGGCAAGTGCACCGCCACTTGTCCGGTCTCGCGAAGCGGCGCTCCTTATAGCCCGCGTCGCCACGTACTGGCGGCAAACCTGGGGCAGCAGCAGGAGATCATCAAGAACGGCAGTCTGAGCAGCTGCCTGACGTGCAGGCTATGCGATGAACGGTGTCCCACCCGAGTTGACTATACTCAGCTGGTCCAAATGCTGAGGGAGTTGACCTATCAGGCGGGCGTGGAGCCCGAGTGCCCGCACGGAGGCGCACTTCAGTCCATCATGCGGATGATGGCGAAAGGGGGCACGCAGCAGGATCGGCTTAGCTGGATGAGTGACGACTTGAAGACAGAGACGGCAAAAGGGGAGGTCTTCTATTGGGTCGGCTGCAGTATGTATTATGACGCCTTTTTCCCTGAGTTGTCAGGCGGCGCGCTGGAGTCGAATCGTGCTGCCCTGAAGCTTTTGAACAAGCTCGGGATCAAGCCGGTGGTTTCCCCCGACGAGCGCTGTTGCGGCCATGACCTGCTCTGGAACGGCGACCGCAAGAGCTTTGAAGCCCTGGCCAAGCATAATGTGAAGCTGGTAGCGGAGAGTGGCGCAAAGACCGTCGTGGCTTCCTGCGCCGAGTGCTACCGGACCTGGAAGTTGGACTATGCGCCGTTTTTTACTGGTGCGCCGCCCCGCATCCTCCACATCAGCGAGTTCCTTTTCGGGCAGGTGGCGAAGCTCGCGCCCAAACCGCGCGACCAACGCAAGGTTACCTTTCAGGATCCGTGTCGGCTGGGTCGTCACCTGGGCGTGTACGATCCGCCCAGGCAGTTGCTGTCGGCCTTGCCTGGAATCGAAATCGTTGAAATGAGTCACAACAAAAAGGCGGCGACCTGCTGCGCAGGCGGGACATGGGGCAACTGTGACCGCTATGCCAAGCAGATTCAGGTGCAGCGTCTTCGGGAAGCGAGGGCGACCGGCGCGGAGGTTTTGGTGACGGCATGTCCGAAGTGCCGAATCCATTTCGCCTGCGCGATGAAGGATCCCAAGCTCTCGGGTGAGATTGGAATAGCAATGAAGGATCTGGCCGAGATTGTGGCCGAGACTGTGATCTAGCAAGTCATTGCTGAGGGAACCGGATGGTTCCCGGAAATGGAAGGCAGGAATGCTCTCTGGCTCAACAAACGAGGATGTTCGCGTAGGGGTCTTTGTTTGCGACTGCGGCCTCAACATCGCGGGCACTGTCGACTGCGCTTCTGTCGCGGAGTATGCCAAGACATTGCCCAATGTCGTGTGCGTGGTTCGTAACAAGTACACCTGCGCGGATCCTGGGCAGAACGAAATTAAAGCCGCGATCCAACAGCACCGCTTGAACCGGGTGGTCGTGGCGTCGTGTACGCCGCGGCAGCACGAACCCACTTTCCGGCAGTGCGTGTACGAGGCGGGCCTCAATCCCTACCTGATGGAGATGGCCAATCTGCGCGAGCACTGCTCCTGGGTGCACGTAGGGGACAAGCAAGGCGCTACGGAAAAGGCGAAGGACCTGATCGCCAGCGCCGTGGCGCGCGCCATTTTCCTCCAGCCGCAGGAAGAGATGAGTGTGCCGGTGACGAAGGCCGTCTTGGTCATCGGCGGCGGCGTGACGGGCATCGAAGCCGCGCTGCAGCTCGGCGACGCCGGCCACAAGGCAATCCTGGTGGAGAAGGAGGCGTCCATTGGCGGAATCATGGCGCAGCTCGATAAGACCTATCCCACCATGGACTGTAGCATATGAATCCTTGGGCCCAAGGCCATCGATGCCGGTCGGCATCGAAACGTCGAAGTGATGACCTACAGCGAGGTGGAGTCGGTCTCCGGCTACATCGGAAACTTCACGGTCCAGATCCGGAAGAAAGCCCGCTACGTCAATCCCAAGTTGTGCAACTCTTGCGGCGAGTGCGTCAAGGTCTGCCCGGTGGTCAAGCCGGACGAATATCAGATGGGGTTTTCCTCGCGCAAGGCCATCTACATTCCTTTCCCGCAGGCCGTACCCTGTTCCTACGTCCTGAATATGAACGATTGTCTCGGGAACAACCCGATCGCATGCGGAAAATGCGCCGACGTTTGCGAAAAGCAGGCGATCAATTATGATGACCGCGACGAAATCGTGACCCGCCAGGTGGGGGCCATCATCGTGGCGATCGGGCTCGACCCCTACGACCCCACCGAAATGGATGAATACGGCTACACCCGGTTTGAAAACGTGATCACCTCCATAGAGTTTGAGCGGCTGATCTGCGCTGGCGGGCCGACGGGCGGGCACTTCGTGCGCCCGAGCGACCACCAGCGTCCGCAGCGGATCGGGTTCATCCAGTGTGTCGGGTCGCGCAATGCCAAGATTGGACGGCCTTACTGCTCCAATATTTGCTGCATGAACACGATCAAAGACACGCTCCTTCTGGCGGATCACTATCCCGACACGGAAAACACGGTCTTCTATCAGGACATCCGAGCCTTCGGCAAGTCCTTCGAAGACATGTTCCAGCGGTCCAAGGAAGCCGGCACCCGGTATATTCGCGGGCTGCCGGGCGAGATCGAAGAGGACCCGAAGACTCGCAACCTCAGATTGACAGTCGAGAATACGACCGCCGGCAGGATAGAGCATCATGAGTTCGACATGGTAGTACTTTCGATCGGTGTCGTGCCGCCTAAAGATATGGCCAAGATCTCTGGAATGCTGACGCTGTCGAAGACCTCCGACGGCTTCTTTATGGAGTCGCATCCCAAGCTGAAGCCGGTTGACGCGCCGACGCGCGGCGTATATTTTGCAGGCTTTTGCGAAGCTCCCAAGGACATCAAGGACTCAGTGTGCCAGGCCGGGGCCACTGCCTCGCGCGCGGGCGCGCTTCTCAATGCCGGCAGGGTCAAGATCGAAGCGCTCACCAGCCGCATCGACGAAGTTGCCTGCATGAAGTGCGGCCAGTGCGCGGCGGTCTGTCCTTACGGCGCAATCACATGGAAGAAAGGCGAAGTGGCCGCGGTGGTCGAAGCTGCCTGCGCAGGTTGCGGGGCATGCGGCGCTACCTGCCAGTACGGCGCCATCACCATGCGCCATTTCACGGATGATCAAATCATGGCGCAGGTCCGGGCCATTCTTGCCAACAAACCGCAGGACAAGGTTTTTGCGTTTGCCTGCAACTGGTGTTCGTATGCAGGCGGCGATATGGCGGGGATCTCGCGCATCCAATATCCGGCTACCAACCGCGTTGTGAGAACCATGTGCTCGGCGCGCGTGGCTCCAGAGATGGTGCTCGAAGCCTTCCGCTGCGGAGCTCCGGTGGTGCTGGTTTCGGGATGTCATTATGCGGACTGCCATTACATCAACGCCAACCGCCAGACCGTCAAGCGCGTTCAGAAGCTCTGGGATCAGCTTGAAAAAGCCGGCGTGCGTCCGGAGAGACTGCAGCTGGAGTGGATCAGCGCCGCGGAAGGACAGAAGTTCGCCAAGGTGATGAAGCAGATGGAGGAGCTGCGCAAGACGGTCACCATGGAGGAAATCGAGTTCGGCCGCACAGCGCTGCAACCGAAGCCGAAGAAGAAACCTGCAAAGAAGGAGCTGGAAGAGGCGGTGGCAACGCAATAGCGCGGTTCCCTCGGAGGTGTGTATGCCGGCAACAGTAGAGAGTTTTCGCTGCATGATGTGTGGACACGAGTATCAAGAGAAAGTCGAGAAAGATCAGGATAAAGAGCGCTCCTGCCCCAAGTGCCGCTCCAACAGCATCCGACATTTGAAAAAGAAAGCAACCGCTACTCAGGAGTGAGCGCGATGGTTAAAGCAGCCGCTGCCAAAGATGAGGTCGTACGCATCAATTTTCGCTTCCGCCGGGAGTTGGCCGAGAAAGTCGAAGGCGATCTGGCGAGCTATTGCTACCAGTGTGGCGCCTGCGTCGGTGATTGCCCGGCGACCACGTACAGCCAGGAGTTCAATCCTCGCGAGATCATGCTGAAGGTTCTCTATGGTCTGGGCGAGGAACTTCTCGTGCCGGACTCCATCCTCTGGCAATGCACAAACTGCTACAACTGCCACGAACGCTGTCCGCAGGGAGTGAAACCTGTTGAGGTTATCATTGCTCTCAAGAACATGCTGGCGGATCGTGGGATTTATCCGGAAAACGTCGCGAAGGTGATCAAGACCTTTGAAACGACGGGCCGCACCACCCCGATTGGTCCCTTGGTTGACCGGCAGCGCGAAAAATTCGGACTGCCGCCGCTTGGCCCGGTGCCGATCGAGGAGATACAGGCTCTAATCCAGCCACCGGCGCCATCCGAGGATTCGGCTCCAGCGGAAATGAGGCCGCGCCCCGCACCCCGGCCTGACGCCAAGCGATTCGCCTTCTTTCCCGGCTGTCTGATTCCGACGCGCCACCCTGCAATGGAGTTTGCCATTCGCAGCACGATTCCCAAGCTCGGCCTCGAACTGGTCGATCTTGACGGCACCTCGTGCTGTCCGGACCCGATCTACTTCAAGTCAAAGGACAAGGTTGCCTGGTTGTCGGTCGCAGCGCGCAATCTCACACTTGCGGAGGACCAGGGGCTCGACGTTGTCACCAACTGCTCCGGGTGCACGGCGACTCTATCGGAGACTTGCCACCTGTTGGAGGATGAGTCGTTGCGGAGTAAGGTTAATGCCCGGCTGGCGAGGATCGGACGTCACTACTCGGGAACAAGTCGCGTGCGTCACATTGTGACCCTGCTGCGTGACGTCGCGGGTTACGAAGCTGTAGGGAAATCAGTGGTGCGGCCCCTGGAAGGGCTGAAAGTGGCCATTCATTACGGCTGCCACCTGCTAAAGCCCAGCCGGATCATGCAGGTGGACGACCCCAATGATCCACACGTGCTGGAAGAGCTGGTGAAGGCGTTGGGAGCTACGCCGGTGCGCCACCGCAACTGGTATCTGTGCTGCGGCAAGGCCTGCCAAACCGAAGAGATCCCGTCCAAAATGATGCATGACCTGCTGGGCACCGTGCACGCGGAGCAGGCCGATATCCTTTGCCTGATCTGCCCGACCTGCTTCAGCCAGTTCGACCACGGGCAGCTGAAGGTGGCCAAACAGTTCGGCGTCGATTTCCACACACCGGCCATCTACTACCTTCAGCTCCTGGCGTTCGCGCAGGGAGTGCCCTACGACGAACTCGGTCTTGAGAAGCAGCGCTTCAGCCCCGACTGCCTGCGCAAGTTCGAAAAGTAAGCGCGAGGCCAAGAAGCATAAACTACGAAATACCCGGCGCGGCCGGCAGCCGCAACGCAAAGGTGGTAATCTATTGGCCCGCGCCAGGTGACCGCGTCTTGGCTGTTCTCGCTGCGGAGACGATTCAACTTCGAGGCGGGCATCGTGACAAAAACCGGATCGTAGCAGTCGAGGATGAGGTTGTCGCGGAAGTCATCTGCCACTCGCACACCGCTCTTCGAGATCTGACCTCGGAATTCACTCATGACATTGTCGTCCAGGTCGTGCGCTGTTTAACGTGGAGCTAACCGGCCTGCGCGGCTTTTCGCGCAGGTCCGGTTGAGCGCAGGGTTAGGCGCCTCGCTCCACGGGACGCCGAGTGGTCTAACCGCGCAGCCACTGAATCACCCATAACGGCAACATGCCGCCGATGTTGAAGAGCGCGTGGATGATGATCGCCGGAAGGAGACTCCCCGTTCTCTCACGGTAACGCGCTGCGACCAGTCCGAGGAACACCGCCAGCAGGATTACCGGTACTGCTGCAAGTCCCATTGACTTGACTAGCACAATATGCATGGAACCGAAGAACAGCCCACTCACGAGAACCGGCATGCTCAGCCTACGGGGGGCCGCAGCCCCGACCTGGGCATTCCTACTCAACAGTGTTTGTAGAAGCCCCCGAGTCAGCGTTTCCTCGCTGATGCTCGCGTAGACCCAGACGAAGACGACGATTTGAGACTTGGTGAGTTCAAAGGGACCGCCCGTGCCTTGCCCCCCCGGCGACGCGACGGTTGACGCGAGGGAGAGCACGGCTGTCGGCAGGACCCACATCACAATACGCGGGTTGAACTTGTATGTCCCCCTGGTGATCCCATAGAGATCAAGCCGGCCCTTCGAGATCAGCGACATCGCCGCGACGGATAGAGCCAGCATCACAGAATGTGTCACGAACGACGGCGGGAAGAAGCTCGCCGGCGGAACACCTACGAGCCTCGCCGCGAACATCGCCGCCAGCGCCACGGCCGCCGCGAGAGCGAGTGCGAGTACCGGCCTGAATGAGTGACGAGATATCATCGGTCTTCCCTTCAAGAGGCGCCTAACGTTTTGGCTTCAGCCGCGGCGCCTCACGCTTACACCGAGCGCCGACGGCTGCAAGCGCTTGTTCGGCGGCCACTCACACACTCGTCCTTCTTGCCACAAACAAGAGCTCACCTGGATACCGCGATCCGTACGCGCTCTTGTCGTAACCGGCATAGAGATGCTCGACCTTAAATCCAGCGCGAGCCAATAGATGTTCCACTTCGAAGCGAAATAGGTATCTCAATCTAAAGGAATGCACCAGGCGCTCTTCGCGTCCGTCAGCGTGGGTCACGTAATAGACGAATTCGAAGTCGTTGATTTGGTTGAAGCGATCATGGGCGAGCGTCTTATGGCGTCGAGTAATGCGTCGGCCGTCGGACATGGAGAACTCTGGTTCTTCACCGAATTCGTCCCCAGCGGGCCGATTCACAAGAAAATCGAGCGACGGATTGAAGACGTCGAGAATCAAGACTCCGTCATCGACCAAGTGCCGGCGAATACTCGCAAGGCACGAGAGTTGATCCTCCACAGTCATCAAATGCTGAAATGGCCGAAACGGGATCGTCGCCAGCGTGAACGTGTCACCAAGGGCGAACTCTCGCATATCAGCCTGAACGAGCCGAACTCTGCCTTGCACCGCCTCTGATTCGTCGCGCAACCGCTGGCGACATACGGCGAGCATATACGGGGACAGGTCGAGCCCAACAATGTCGAGCCCAGCGCGCGCGGTCGGAATCAAAACACGACCAGTTCCGCAACCGACCTCCAAGACCGGACTTCCAGCTTCCTTGGCAGCTTCGACGAAGAATTGAACGTCCGGCCGATCACGATAGGGCACCACATGGTCATAGAGGTCGGCGATAAACGCGTACTCGTCATATTCGCCGGCAAGACTCATGGCTGACTCCCTGTTGAGGAACTCCCTGCAATGCTCCGAGATTTGTCCGCCGAACGCCCCGGCGTTCAGCCGCGGCGCGTTTTTTGCGCTGACAGCTGAGACGCCTTGTTAGGCGGCGTACGGTCGATAAGCCGTTTTGCGGAATCTTCTCGGCCGCTCTTAATCCAGGCCAGGATTTCTCCGCGATCGAGCTTTGCGGTTACGCCGGGAACATCGAGTGGCGCGCGTATCGGTTCTGCTGGTTGCAACACAAAGACTTGACCATCCCTGCGTCTTATTTGAACCTGGCCTTCACGGCGTGCCCGATTGAGGAGTTCAGCAAGCCGTTGTCTGGCCTCGGAATAGGTGTACGTTTTCACTTTTTAGATCTCCAAAAGGGCAACGCCCGCCCGCTCGGCAGCTTGCGCGAGAGTCTGATCTATGGTGAGTAGCGGAACTCGACGGGCTTCTGCCGCTTCCAGAACATAGGCATCATAGGCGTATAATCCATGCCTCGCTGCTGTCAACAGGGCGCGGGAGATATCCACCTCAACAAAGCGCAAAGAAACCTCTTCGAATGAATTCCACGCGGTAACGACGTCATCCTGACTGAGACGCCTCCGCCGCAAGCCGGCGATCAGAGCGTTCCCGATCTCCCATGGAGTTGATGCCGGCGTGATTAGAATCGACGAGATCGTGGCACGAATTAGAGCGTCGCGTTCTGGTTCGTTCAGTAGGACTGCCAGGATTGCCGAAGGATCGATGACGACTTGCATAAGAGCTCAGCTTGCGATACATGTACAATAGTACGAGACGGCTGGGCTTGTCAACCTCGTGGAGCCACCTGACGCCCGCGTTCAGCGGCGCGGCTGTCTCGCGTCCGCTGGAGCGCAGTGTTGTACGTTGCTGAACGCAGTATGGTATTTAATCTTGCCGGACGCGCCGCGCAGAAAATCGCGTTGAAGCTCCACAACCATGAACACTTCTTCTGGCACTTCGTATTCGCAGCCCACGCCATAGCGCACAGATGACGAAAATCCGAAGCGGGGGTAGTAGTCAGAATGGCCCAAGACAACAACAGCACCGAAACCGAGTTGCTTGCACTGTTCAAGTCCGGCGCGCACAAGCGCAGATCCGATGCCTTTGCGCTGATACTCTGGGGCAACGGCCATAGGTGCGAGGCCCATGATCTTTAGCGCGGGATGGCCAGGGAGAGAAACGGGCGAAAACATGATGTGACCCACGATTGCACCGTCGTCCTCTGCGATGAGTGACACGATCGGCTGCGCTTGTTCGCGCAGAACGTCAACAAGATTCGCTTCGGCTGGTGTGTCGAAGGCGGATGCGTTCACCGCATATACGGCAGCGCAATCTCTTTTTCCCTCGCGTCGAATCAGCATGTGCTCTCTCAAAACGTATAACGCTTTGGCGCTCACCTGCGGGCGCCGAAGGCGACCGTCAGGTGCAGCGCCTAGTTAGAGACCGCATCCAAGCCCCTTCGCCTCGCGTCAGTCTACTCCCATGAAGAAGAACGAACGGGCTGGCAGCTTCGACCACGACCGCCCGAAGAGTGGCTTCAGTGGCTTTAGCTCTTTGAGTCCCTTCAAGGGCTTGAGATTCTTGAGCCCACGGGGTGGGGCGGGACCTGCGGGGTTTCGGAACGCCGACGCTGGCGCCACGATGATGTCACCGTCATGATCGTAGACGATTCCCTGGTGGTACCACCCGAGGTGTTTTCCATTGAAGCCGTAGATGCTGTCCTCGACTAAATAGGCTGCCGGCTCCCCGGACTACAGATAGAAGGTCAATCCATCAGAGAGTTCAAGGTATGCAGACGCCCTGCCCTGAGAGTCAAAGAACGCGAACTCGTCCGTCGCTTGGCCGCCGGGTCGACGCAATACTGCCGGTGGCACCGGTTGCGTGGGGGCAGAACGCGGCGAATCGATCTGCTTTGAACTCCAGATTCGGCACTCCTGGCCAAGCTCAGGAATCAAGAGCTTCGATCCGACACCAAGGAAGAGCCCGGGCGAATCGATCACTACCCGCTTGCCCTCATATCGCCAAAGCGACAGACACCCCACCCCTTTCTCGATGAGGTACATCGCGCCATTTGATCGCACGATGATCGCCGTATCGTCCGTGACCTTCTGGACCAGCACGTACTCAGCGGTCGCCGTCTCAGGGAACGCTGCTGGGCTGCGGATCCCGCCAGCAACCAAGTACACGCTCAGTGCCCACCATACAGCCCTCATTGCACCTGTCTTTCCGTCTGCGGTCTAACGGCCCGCATCAGCCGCGGTCGGCTGCATGCCGTCAGACCGCCTTTTCCATGTTTACTTGCTCCTGGAGGCTATCTTCCTTTGGCGATCGGCGATCTTACTCAAAGCGCGGAGTACCTCGTTTACAGTCTTGGAATCAGGGAACAGTTCTGCCACATCGGGATCCAGAATGATGATATTTGTGCCCTCGGCAAACCGCTTCGCGTATTTTCCGCGCTCGCCCGCTGAGAAGTCGTATTCAGCGCGCATCTCAGCTACTTTAGGAGTATCTTTACCCTTTTTCATAGCTCCCAGTTTCATAAGTTTTCCTTTCCTTAGGAGTTGCCTCGCGTGCGCTGATGATCCGAATTGCATTTCCCCGCTCGACATGGACGACAACAACCAGCCGACCCCGGTTTGAGAAACCGACGAGCACCTACCTTTGCTCTCGGGTCGAGTGCATCTCGTCCGTGATCGTCAGCGATGAGGCATCGCCGAACACGGTCATCGCCTCCTCGAATGATACACCGTGCTTCTTGAGGTTTGATTCCGCCTTTTTGCGGTCCCATTCGAATCGAAGTGCCATCCACAGGCTCCTGCGCGCAACCCTGCGGTCTAGCGCGCAGCATAACCCGCGGCCGGCGCAAAGCTCGCGATACCTGCCTGAGAATCCGGCGCGCCGGCCGACGGGTTCATGCTGAAGTTAGGCTGCCCCTCACCGAGCCGCATGCTTGCGCATATGGACCATGTAGCTTCGCAAGACAGCGTTCATCCGTGATTGGTAGCGTGATCCGGAATCCTTGAACCAAGCAAGAACATCCTCGTCTACTCGGAGAGAGATCGCCCGCTTAGCGACTGGGAGGACGAGCGACGGCTCGTTCCAGAAGTCATCGGGAAGATCAGCGAGCTCCGGCGGTGCCGTGCGATCGATCTCTGCGTCGGTGAGGCGTCGGAGACGCGCGAGGTTCGCCCGGCCCCGGCTGGGCCGATTAGTTCTGCTTGAGGGACTGGTCATACAGCTTTCGCTCCTTCCGATTGCTTCGTCGGGCTGAGATGATCCGACGAGTGATGTCGTGTTTCGACCCTGGACGATCCGTGAACAACAAAGTGAAGTGGAGCTCATCTGCGAGGCCGATCGCTACGAACCGGTGCTCTCCGTAGTCTCGGCGGGTATCCTCCACCATCAAAATGGGACCGTCGAAGATCAATGATGCGAACGCGAAGTCAAAGCCGTGCTCCCGGTAGTTAGCATCGCTCTTGTCCTGGTCCCAAGTGAACCGCATAGGCTAACTATACGTTTGTATATACAGCATGTCAAGACCCTCCGGGTACGGGGAAGGACCGTCGCGTCAGCCTAACGAGGCTGTAGAAAAAGTCCGAATGGCCCTCACGGAAGCGTGTCTTTCTTAAAAAAAGGCAGCCGATTCTTTCGAAATTGGCTAATCCGTAAAGGTCGACTTGGGTTCTTCTACAGCCTCAACGCCCGGCATCAGCCGCGGCGCGCCTTCGGCGCCGGGGGCTGGATGCCGCTGTTAGGCGTTCTGACCTCGATTGTACTTCGCCATTTCCGCTTCGATTGCTTCCCTCGATACGCCCACACGATCAAGCCATTTCTCACTAATCGCAATGAGCTCCTCATCCACTGAGCCGAGGAAGTCGGCCGTCTCTTGGAGTTCCGAAATCATCTGCTCGCGCCCGTCCCATGTCAGGATGGAACCGGCGCGTTCCCAGAAGTAGTGGTGAGAAAGCCAATTCCGGAGTTCAACGGCCCGGCGGAGACGGGACTCAAACTGAGGGACCAGGGTGATCTGCTGACGCAACGCTCTTGCCAGGTTGCCAAGGGTCTTGGCGAACTCGGTGTCGAAGAAACGATCCCGGTCCTCGGGCGAGGTTCGCAAAAACTGAGGATTCAGTGCAGTTGCCAAGAGAATCCCGACCTGTCGCTCAACGCACTGTGCTTGGAACATCGCAAGGCCAAAACGGGCAAATGTCTCACGGCGCTGCCGCGCCTCAAGAGTTAGGTCCTGTTGCTGCCACTCTTCATGTCGGCCCGTCATTGATGTTTCCTGCGTGCGCAGGCGGTTGTTATCCGCTCTTTGGATAACTGATAGCGAGGATCTCAATATCGGATTGCCCAAGGCCATTCACGGAAAACATCGTTAGGCTTTTGCCCGAGAACGGGCGTCACTGTTAGTCGCTCACCCATTTCAATATTCGTCCTGCACCGAAACATCATTGTGCCCTTATAGACTATTTCGCCGGTTTTTTGATTGAAATGGGTTTCCTCAACTTCAATGTCCATGACAAACTGCTCACGTGGTCGCATAGCGGTCTTTTTGGCTTTAGCTATCAATGACTCGCCAATGTAGGCTGAAGCAGATTCAACCATCTGAAATGGATCGAAGTCGTAAACCAGTTTAACCCCTTTGTCATAAAACTCTATTCTTTGGACACGACCATCAATCTTCTTATAGACCTTTAGATTCTTCCGAACGCCTTCATCTGCCTGTGCAGACATAGTGTGACCTGTTGACAACAAGAACATACAGATTAGATTCACAATAATGAAGAACTGTTTCCTCATTGCCTTGCCCTCCTTTGCAGATAACACTGGGGATAAGCGGCGAGGGGCGCGAGCTTCGATGGTGCTGCGCTCTCACGATGCTCACTCGCCCCAGTACCAACCGCCCCTCGTCAGCTTCATCCCCTTGTTCGGCAGCGTGTTTCACCTCCGGCTCGGTCGTTTCCTTGCGGTACCGCCAATGGGCTCTCCGGAGATTACAACTACGCTGGTGCGGGCATCCACGCCGCAGTCTCGCAGCAGCTGGCGCCACTCCGATTCCGGTTTGAACCTGTGGGTCTCGTAGATGAGGTAGATGAAGGTACTCCAGTCACGGGCTGTGTACCCGCGGGTATCCGCCAGCAGCTCATCCGCGATCGTACCCACCTGCTCAACTGCCGACAGGTACTTGTACTCAAGAAGTGTCTGAATCGACGGAATGCCGGAGTCCGGCTCGAAGTTCTTGATCGGCTTGGAAAGCCGGGGCTTGTGCAGGAGGTCTGGGAACACGCACCGCAGCAGATTCTCCAAGCGATGGTGGAGCGTACTCTCGTCAGCGGGCGGCGCGGCATGGACCCGAGGGTCGGTTATCGAGTACGTCGCAGCACGCAGAATCGCCTCGAGGTCGCGGGTCACCGTGCGCGCCGGGTCGACTCCGAATGTCGCCCGCAGCGCAGCGAGCGATCGCCGCGCGGGGACTGCCCACTTCAGATTGGGGTTGCCGTCGGGATCCGCTTCGCCCGCAAGCAGTTTCTCGGTCCGAGCCTGCTGCAGGTCATGGTCGATCGCTGCACGCAACAGCGGAAGGTCGAGAGCTTCCGCGACTACAAGTAGCTGCTGAAACGCGAGCTCCAGGTACCACTCAGCGCTGCCCTTGCCGTACACGTCATTCTGCTCAACAAACTGAGAGAACGCAGCCTCCGCGTTTTCGAGCGCCTCCGCGATGGAATCGAGGGCTGCCGCAGTCTGCAACGGCGTTAGGTTCATCGCGTCTCTCCCACTCTACGAGAAGCTGCCGAACGTACAAGATTCTTTCCGGAGTCTCTCGCCACAGAGTCGGTTGGCAGCATTGACCAAGAGACTCCGGAAAGAGCCTGTTGAACAAAACCGCTTGCCGATTTATGGGGATTGTATCACCGAATGGGTCGGCCTGCTGCATCCGTATTACGAGCCTGCTCGGGCATGAGGCCGAGGTAAAGCGCTTTCAGTGCCACGGAAACCGAGGATGCCCTGCCGGTGAAGTGGTAATCGGCGCCTTCGGGAAGCATTGAGGATTCCAGGAGACACACCAAGGGCACACGATGGCAAAGCAACCTCTTGGCCGGGCACCGGATGGATGCAACCGAGGGCATAGCGTCCTCCTCACGAAGAATCAACAACGGGTTTGACGCGGCGACGTGTGGGCCAACGCACCGAAGCCGGGATCGTTTCGATGCAGACCATGCGTCCCACGCGGCACAGCGGGCAAGTCTCCAGCGACTCACCCGTTAGTGCATGGTAGCGCGACTTCCAGTCGGCAGGTAGCTGGGGCTCACTATCACCGGGCTTCATTTGCCCGATCAGTTCCCTGCATTGGGCGAGCTTTTGAGCGCGGTCGCGATTGCTCAACAGGCCGTAGTAGCGCAGCCGGTCGTTGGAGATCGCCACCTGGTGCGTGTAACGCCCCAGATAATCGAGTACCTGAGCGGGGCCACCGTGCACGCGGAGCAGGCCGATATCCTTTGCCTGATCTGCCCGACCTGCTTCAGCCAGTTCGACCACGGGCAGCTGAAGGTGGCCAAGCAGTTCGGCGTCGATTTCCACACACCGGCCATCTACTACCTGCAGCTCCTGGCGTTCGCGCAGGGAGTGCCCTACGACGAACTTGGTTTTGAGAAGCAACGCTTCAGCCCCGACTGCCTGCGCCGCTTCGAGAAGTAGTCAAAGCGCTGTAAAGATCGGTCGACGCGTAGCAATCTCACCCCGGCCCTCAATGCGATCTTCTCCAGTCCCACATCGCAGGCCGAGAAATCTGATGCCTGCAGCAGGCGTTTGACCGTCCTCTGGGATTTCATTCCCGTTCGATTCCGGGAAATCGATCCATTTCAAAGAGCGGGCGCGGCCCACGGCCGGACAACCTCCTTCGCGTAGTCCGGAAGCGGCTCTCCCTCCTCGGAATCGAACGTCATGTCCACAACGCCGTTCGGCCAAATGCGCTAGACGACCTCCCGCACATCCCTGCGCAGATGGGGCCACTGCTTTATAACAGGGATTACGTTGCGCTTTCTTGCCATGTTTTTCGTTGCTTAGGAGCGATAGGCTTCCCGGCGGTGTCTCACTTTCGGCAGGCTTTTCAAATCACGGAGGGCAGCGGGCCGCGACTCAATGTGTAGGGCACCTAGATTCCGAGCTCCTTTTTAGCATCCTCCCACGGAATGTTCGGGCCAGGTTCTTCCATGGCCTTTTTCATTTCAACCAAGTCCGCTCTGTCCTCCAGTTCCTGTAGGAGGGCCAAATCTTCCATGGACACGAGAGCAGCCACGTCCTTGTGGTTTCTCTGGAGGACAATTCTTTCCCGGCCGAAGGCCACCTTGTTGATGATGGTTGCTAGCTCTTCCCGGAGCTGAGAAGCAGAGAGACGAGTCATAGTACAATCCTTATGTTTCGTATTTTCCTTACGAATTGTACGTCAGCTCTTGCAGGTTTGAGAGTGCTTTTCTTGCTGCCTGGGAGAGGCATGCCGCGAGAAAGTGCTGGAGGAGGACTCGAAAGAGCTGTGGACGTTTTTGATGCGCGCAACTCTTTTGTACTCTGCTGTTGAGCCTGAGCGCGTCAAAGAATGGCGAACCTGCAAAATCTCGAATTTCACCGGACTTCGATTCCTGCAGAGGGCAGGGAAGATTGATGATGGTTTTGGGGATTCATCCGTCTTTTTGATCGACATCCTCCGGGCCCGGCGCGAAAAGCAGCGTTATCTGAAGACCGCGACAGGGTGGATCGATGTGAATGCGCCGGCTCTCGGGTTATTTGCCGAGGCAGCATTTTTTGTACTTGCGGCCACTGCCACAGGGGCAAGGATCATTGCGACCCGCATCAGGAAAAGGCTCCGGCTTGCTCGGTCGTTCGCGGCGTTGTCCGGCGCTCCGTATGGATGCCGGCTGCAGGTATGGCAGGCTGTGCATGAAGAAGCGTTTGAAGCCCGCGCACAGGTAGTTTAAACCGGGTTCACCCTCCGGAGTCCGGATGAAGCGATCCTTCGGGCAACCGCCATGACACTGCGGCAGAACTTCGCACGTTTGACAATAGCGGGGCAGCGCATCCCGCTTTGCCTGCCCGAAGGCCCTCTGCGCAGGGCTCTCCAGCAGTTCGACGAGTGGGGTCTGACGGATGTTGCCCAGCCGATGTTCCTCGTCGACGAAGTGGTCGCAGGAATAAAAGTCGCCGTTGTGTTCGATGACCGGGATCTCACCGCATGTCTCCCGGAAGATACACAGCGAATGCTCAAGCCCGCGCGCCGGTCTGGCCGCCTCCTCGAAGATCTGCACCGTGATGCGCCCGATGTCCCGCCGAACCCACTCGTCGAAGATGGTACAGAGGAATGCGCCAAAGGCCTCCGCCGGCACAGTGTGCGGGCTCACCCCTGTCTCGGCGCCCGGCTTCGGTGCAACGACAGGAAGAAACCCCACGTATTGGGCGCCCATCTCCTTGAAAAACCGGTATACCCGAGTGGGGTGATGGACGTTCTGATCGTGCACCACGCACAGGATGTCGCACGGAATTTTGTGCCGCTCGAGGAGTTTGAACGCGCGCATCGTGAGCCTGTGGGTTGAGATCTGCCCCCTGGTCACGCGATAGCGGTCGTGCATTTCTTGCGGACCGTCCAGGCTGAGCCCGACGCCGAAGCCTTCCGCGGCAAAAAAGCGGCACCATTCCTCATCGATGAGAATGCCGTTAGTTTGTATGCCATTGGCGATGCGTCGGCCCGCGGGCTTGTGCTTGCGCTCCAGCGCAACAATCTTGCGAAAGTAGTCGAGACCCAGGATGGTTGGCTCCCCGCCATGCCAGGAAAAGTTGATCACCTCCCCCGGGGACGCTTCAATGTGTTGGATGATGTATTTCTCCAGGAGATCGTCCGGCATGCGGAACGGCTCGCCCTTCGGATAGAGTTGCTCCTTCTCCAGGTAGTAACAGTAGTGGCAGTCCATGTTGCAGATGGCCCCCGCCGGTTTTGCAAAGACTTGAAACTCACGCGAAGCGCTAACCACGGCTCAATCCTCCATCCAGAAGGCGATCGAAGTGCGAAGACCTCCAAGACCACAAGCGCCTGTATCAGTTTGCCTTGTTGGCTCCGGCATTTCCGGGGTAGGATAATCGTACCAAGGAGCGCCGCAAGCAAAAAGGAGGACTACATTGGACCAGAAAATCATCGATTTGTATGATGAATACACTCATGGGGGTATGAGCCGCCGGAGCTTCATGGAGCGGCTTGTTCAGCTCGTGGGAGGCTCAGCGGCTGCACTTGCGCTGCTGCCCGTCCTCGAGAACAACTACGCCCTAGCCCAGAAGATCGCTGAGAACGACGACCGCCTGGCCATTGCGCGCGTCGAATACGAGGCCGGCGGCGCCAAGATCTCGGGCTATCTGGCGCGGCTCAAAGGCGGCCAGAAGCGCCCGGGGGTCATCGTAATCCACGAGAATCGCGGCCTCAACCCGCATATCCAGGATGTCGCGCGCCGTCTGGCGGTTGACGGTTTTCTCGCACTGGCACCCGACATGTTGTCGCCCTTGGGCGGCACGCCCTCCGATGAAACCAAGGCGACTCAGATGATCGGCAGCTTGAATGCCGATGAGACCGTCGCGCGTCTCGCCGCTGCGGTGCCGTTCCTTGCGCGCCGTGCTGAGTCGACAGGCAAGGTCGGTGTCGTGGGATTTTGTTGGGGCGGCGGGTATGTGAATCGGCTGGCCGCGGCTGGCACCTCACTCAATGCAGGTGTCGCCTATTACGGCGCCCAGCTCCCGGCTGCCGAGGTGCCGAAGATCTCTGCGCCACTCGTGCTCCACTATGCGGGGCTCGACCAGCGCATCAACGCCGGCATTCCGGATTACGAGGCTGCGCTCAAGTCAAACAACAAGGTTTATGAGTTGTACATGTACGAAGGCGCGAACCACGCTTTCAACAACGACACCAACGCGGCGCGCTACAACAAGGAAGCTGCGGATCTCGCATGGAGTCGCACAATCAAATTCCTGAAGAAATATCTTGCCTCGGAATAAGCCCGGATTGTACCGAACGCCGACGGAAAGAGCCGGGAGGTTGAAGAAAATCAGATCAACGAGGTGTTGTTGTGCGCATCTCGTGGTTTCGCTTTTCACCTTCCACGCATCAATCAGGGTCGGTCTTGGACGTCGGCGATCAACCGCTCGATGATTTCGGCGGCTTGAGCGGTGGAGGCCTGGTAGGCCGCCAGGAGTTCGTTGGGGTCACGGAATCCCAGGATGCGCGCCGGCCGGTCCAGGTATGCGGCGCGCAGCACGTTCTCAGCAGAGACCGTCAGGCGATAGGCGTCCCTGATGCTTCTGAGAAAATCGAAGCTCGTGCTCAGGGTCTCAAAATCCTTCCGGCGCCGCGGCTCAGCTTCGCACAAGGTTCTCACCAGCTTGCGATTGATCGGTTCGCGCAGGCCGTACTTGGCCTTGCAAATCAGGAGTATCATCTCGATATCGCGCAGGCCGCCGCGGCCTTCCTTCACGTTGAGGGCATCGCCGTTCGGATCGGGCTCGTCGCGGTGTCTGGATCTGATCTCTCCGATCATCTGAGCGATGTAGGTCCCGCTCTGGCCAAAGATATACGGTCGGATGATGCGATCTTCAAACTCCTTGCCGAACTTGGTGCTGCCGATAATCATGCGCGAGCCGAGAACCTGGGATCTGTCGATGAAGCCGTCGGGACACTCACGCGCGAAGAGTTGCTCGAGCTCATCCACCCGCGTGACGTAATGTCCGAAATGATCGGTGAAACGATAATGGGGGAGCGTGCCGCGTCGGAGGATGTCGGTGTTCATACGGTTGGCGATACGGTCGCAGTAGCGTCGCATTTCTTCATCTGACGAGTCGAGGAGGATGATGAGGTCGCAGTCGTCATCGTAAGCCTGCTCGCGCGCGTGGCCTCCGGCTACGAAAACGGCCAGCAGGTCATGCGTGGCGACTTTGCCTCCCATTTCCTCATCGATGCACTGCTTGTTGATGTCGAACAACACCTGGAGGAAGGTGTCGGAGAACTCGGTGAACTCGGCATTGGTAGTGCTGATGGGCGCGCCCCGCAGAGTCTCCAATCCTACCCTGAGGTATTCCAAGTCGTAATAGTCCGCCAGGGAATCTTTTTTCTCCTGGCAGCCGCCGAGGTTGCCAACGTTGCCGAGAAGTCCGTGTGCTATTTGGCGCAGCTTATCTGTGCTGTCGAGGTACTCGACGTATTCGGGGTGCTTATGGATTACGCGTGTGAAATAGCGTTTGAAGTAGCGGCTGTTGCTGTAGTGTAATTGACATACCTTCCTCAACCCCGCTGCAGATGCGGCTTCTGCCTCTCCCCCTCCGTTTTCGAGGAGATGCCCGAACCTGATGAGCCTGTCCTCGTTCAGCCGCATCAGGTAGGTGTTGATGAGCTGGGGATACTGACAGAAGAGCTTGGAGAGTTTTGATATGCGGCTCTCGATTTTTCCGGCCATGTCGAGGAACGCGTCATTGAGCTCGTCAAACAGCTTCTGGTATTCAGAGCCCCGTTGGTACTTGACGATGATCACCAGCAGTGACAGGAAGGCATAGAGGGTATATTGACTGGTGCTTCCGTATTCCTCAATCAGCTTGCGTCGGTATCTCCCGCTGAGCGGGGCAAAATCGCGCACGAAACGGTGCAACAGCTCGCCGTTGTTGGCTTCCAGGATTTCGAGCACGTCGTCCCAGAACTTGGTCCCACGGAAAAAGCGCGAGGCCCGGATGAAGTCGACAGCCAGGTTCCCTTTGGACTTGCCGGCTTGGGCCCGCCTGGGCTGGGCGAGAGCGGAAAACATCGTGATCGACCTGAGATGTTCAGTCACCGGCTCGAGGAGAAGCCCGACGATATCCTTGGCTTGCTGTACCGACTCTTGGTAATGGATCAGCAAGTGGTCCCAGCCTTTGACGGTGCCCACATCCTTGTATCCCATGCACTGCGCCACATGCGCCAGGGCATCCGCCAGGGACGCTTCTCCGAGCTGTACTTCTTCCTCCTGCACCACGAAGAGCTGGTACAAATGCCGAAAGGTATCGAGGAACGTCAGAACCCGGTCGAGCTCGTCGTAGAGCCGCTTCTGAGAAGGATTCCTCTGCCGCAGGCCGCGCAGAATGTCCCAAGGATTCACCTTGTCGATGCGGAAAAGCGTCTTTTCCACATAGATCATGCTCTTCAGCATGCGGAGCGCGTCATCCTTGAGATGGATGCTGTCGGGTTGCATCTGGCGGATGAGCAGCGACCGCACCTCTCCGAGAAGTCCCCTCAGGTAGGCCTCGTGGTACTTGTTGTTCTGGTGGGGCGCATAGTGGTAGCGCCAAGTTACCTCCTGCTTGAACTGGTCGAACAGCCTGAGGCTGCCTAAGATCGGAGCGGCGCCGAGCATCTCGGTGATGATGATGAAATCATGAATCTCTTTGTCCAGCAGCTCCCGGTAGTCCGAGATGGAAGCGGAGTAGCCTTGGGTGACCACGTGCTCCGACAGATAGAAATGGAGGCAGCTGGCGTGCTTGAGCATCTCGTTGCGCAGCTTGCCGACAGCCTTGTTGAATTCGTGGCGCCGCTCCGAGCCATCGTCGACAATGCCGATGTCGATGTCATCCTGGTCTGACCTGCTCCCAACGCCGCAGATTACGAACTCCGGCCTTTGGGCTTCCGGGATGAAGAGGTCGAGCAGCCGCTGCATGTAGTTGGCGGTGAGGGAGCGGAATTGGAGTCCCGAGTGGATCATAAAATCCCGGAACATCTGTGTCCTGTCCTTGGCCGTGGTGAGGTTCAGCTGAAGGACATCGGTCAGGCGCAGGTTCATTTGAAGGAACTGCATGCAGTAGTAGCAGCCGAGAAGGGCCAGCTTCTCCCTGAGCGTGTCTCCCAGCTCCAGAATGACATCCATCTCTTCGGACAGATCGCGTGCAGATTTCCACAAGTTAACCTGATCGATCTCGCCTTTTGCTTCCAGGCCTTCGATCAGCCGGTCTTTGTGGGCCTCGATGCTGCGGATATATTTCTGATGATGGTTGCCGAGATGAGAGACTCGGTCCTTGAGTTTCTGGAAAGGATCCTTCATGACACCAACCCCTCAGGGGCGTGGCTGCAGCTGTTGCGCTATCTCAATCCCCGTTCGGAAGGCCTTCAGGTTAAGATCTTCAGTGCCTTTGGGCACTCTGGCCAGCACGGCCGACTCGAGCGCCTCCACCGAAACGATCTTCGAGAGCCCGGCAATGATCCCGAGCGCGACGATATTGGCGACGACCACTCTTCCCAGGCGGGAGCGCGCGATGTCACTGATCGGCACCTTGTACACTTTGTAGTTGCCTTCGGGAACGCGTGTGACCGCTCCTGAATCCACCAGCAGAATGCCGCTGTCCTTCAGGTCCTTAAAGTATTTGCTACATGACTCCTGAGTCAAGGCCAGCAGGAGATCGAGACGCGTGGCTTTAGGGTAATCGATGTCTTCATCCGAGATGATCACTTCGGAGCGACTGGCGCCACCCCTGGCCTCGGGGCCGTAGGACTGGCTCTGCGTGGCATTCTTGCCGTCATAGATCGCGGCCGCTTCAGCAAGAATCCGACCTGCCAGCACTAACCCCTGTCCACCTTCACCGCTGAGACGAATGTCGTAGCGAAAACTCATTGAGCCCTCCTTCCGGGATTACCCCTCAACTCCAACGGCGTTCTTTCTCAGCCGTTGCTGCAGCTTGGCGTACTCTTGCGTGTACTCTGGCCTGTCGATGTCGACGAACACTCCTGTGATGATCTTCCCTTCGAGTTCCTCAGGTGGCATTTTGGCGGCCTTCTCGATGGAGACGCTGTTCTCGCCCAATCCTCGGATCATGTCAACGCCTGCTCCGAGCCGGTTGCGCCGGCCATATGTCGTCGGGCAGGGAGTACAGACCTCGACGACCGAGAAGCCCTTCTTCCGGATGGCACGCTCGATGAGTTTCTCGAGGCGCAACGCCGAATGGACCGTACTGCGGGCGACGAAGCTCGCACCTGCTGCTTGAGCCAGGCCGCTGATGTTGAAGGCAGGCTCGAGATTGCCGTACGGGGCTGTGCTGGCGAGCTTGCCGACCGGTGTGGTCGGCGATGACTGGCCCCCAGTCATGCCATAGATGTTGTTATTGAATAGAATGACGGTCAGATCGATATTGCGCCGGGCCGCATGAATGTAATGGTTGCCGCCGATGGCGGTGGCATCGCCGTCTCCGGTAATGACGATGACCGTCATTTCTGGTTTGGCGATCTTTACTCCCGTCGCAAAAGCAATGGCGCGGCCGTGCGTCGTATGAAGAGTATTGAAATCCACGTAGCCCGTCAGGCGGCTGGAACAGCCGATGCCGGAAACCATGGTGATTTCATCCTTTTTCAGGCCGATGCGGTCGATGGCACGGAGCAGCGACTTTAACACGATCCCGTCCCCACAGCCCGGGCACCAGATCAAGGGAAATTTATCGAGCCTGAGATACTTAGCATAATCGAACATCTTCTGCTCCTTCGTTTCGCCGAAGCCGGTTAGGAAGAGACTTCAACTATCTTGTCCAGGATCTGTTGTGGACTGATTGGTTCGCCGTCAACGCGGTTGATCTTTACGATCGGCTTCTTGCGGCCAGTGGCCCACTCCACCTCGTGAGCCGTCTGTCCCAGGTTCAGTTCCGGGACGATGATGTGGTGCACCCGATCCGCCATGGCGCGGACTTGCTCTTCCGGAAAGGGCCAAATCACGCGAGGACGCAATAAGCCCGCTTTGAGTCCCATCTTCCTCGCCATCAGAATCGCCTGACGCGCCGAGCGCGAGGTGGAACCGAAGGCGAACACGCCGACTTCCGCATCCTCGAGGTGGTCCTCTTGTACCTCGATTATCTCGTGACGGTGGTTTTCGATTTTGCGGTTTAAGCGCCGGATCAGCCGGTCAATCTCCACGGAATTATTGGTTGGGAATCCGGTTTGGTCATGAGACAAGCCGGTGACGTGATAACGGTATCCTTCCCCGAAGCTCACCATCGGCGGCACGTCCGATTCGGTGTGCTCGTAGGGCAGAAAGTTCTCCGGGGGCACATCGGGCCTCTTCCTTTGATAGACCTCGTATTCCCCAGGCTCCGGCAGAACCACCTTCTCGTTCACGTGACCAATGATCTCGTCGAGCAGCAGAATGACAGGGACGCGGTGGCGCTCGGAGAGATTGAAGGCTCGGATGGTGAGTTCGAATGTCTCTTTCACGCTGTTGGGAGTCAGCACGATGATGGGGTGGTCGCCATGCGTTCCCCAGCGTGCCTGCATCACGTCACCCTGGGCTGGCAACGTAGGAAGACCGGTGCTCGGGCCGCCGCGCTGCACATTGACGATCACACACGGCACTTCTGCCATGGCTGCGTAGCCGATGTTCTCCTGCTTTAAAGAAAACCCCGGCCCGCTGGTGGCCGTCATCGACTTGGCGCCCGCGAGCGACGCCCCGATGATCGCGCCCATGGCACCGATCTCGTCTTCCATCTGGATGAAGTACCCGCCTTCTTTGGGGAGACGTTCCGCAAGGATCTCGGCTATTTCCGAGGATGGCGTGATGGGATAGCCGGCGAAGAATCGCAATCCCGCAGCCAGAGCGCCTTCAGCACAGGCCTCGTTGCCGGTGATGACTCGGGTGTTGGGTCGCTTTGCCACTGCTTCTTCTTTGATCGATTGCATTTGAGCTTTTCCTTTCACACCGGGCCCCAGACTATTTTGCAACCAGTTCCTCGACCGCGTTAACCGTGATCGCAAAGTCCGGGCACATGACCTCGCACATGCCGCATGCGGAACACTCGGCAATCAGCACCACTTCCGGATAGACTCCCTTCATTTCCAGGACTTTCTTCTGGCAGGCATCCACGCAGATGCCGCAGCCTTTGCACCACTCCTTGTTCACTTCAATGGTTACCTCTTTCTTCTTAGCCATGATCTTGATCTCCTTTCGGGGGACCGCCGCGACTTCCCGGTTAGACGATCGCAGCCGGTCAGGCCGCACCGCTGCCTAGGAGTAGCATTCCGTTTTGAATGGAAACTGAAGAGCCTGGATGTAGTAACTGCGAGCGAGGCAAGTTCAAGCGGGTTGATTCATCTGCTGTCTGCCCGCCTTTCACCTGGCTGGCTTGAGAATCCGAATTCATGCCTCCTACTTTGTCCCTACTGCACGGGGTACTGTATGCGTCTACCCGGACTCGCGCAAAGGCTTCTTGCGCCACCGGCGTCAAGCCGCCGTTATCCGCCCGGCCCGTCGGCGGAAAGATAGGCCTCGAGCGCATCAAGCTCACGGCCCAGATCCTCGACGTGGTTCTGAAAAAGGTGGCATAGGGCCAGCCAGCCTTTGAGAGTTCCCTGCTGATCGACCACCGGATAGTAACAGCGGCGGCGAGCGAACATCAGCTTCAGGGCCTCGTCCGCTTCCATGTCGACCGTGACCGTTTCCGCCGGAGAGGTCATCACTTCGCTTACCTTTGTAGTGTCAGGATTCAGGCCCTCGGCAATTACGCGCTTGATCACGTCATCTTTAGAAAGCGTGCCTACCAGGCGTCCTCCGTCCATCACGGCTAGTGCACATCCCTGCTCGCTCCCCATGATCGGAACGGCTTGTCTGAGGGTCGCCGTGGTGAGAACTGCCGGCGGCGGCACTTGGGCTATTTTCATCACCTTCATGGTAATTCCTCGGGCCAGTCGCGGAACAGCACTCGCGCGTCTAATATGCCGTCCTGAGGCTGACGTGGAAAGCTACCTTTATCCTCTCCAAGACGTCCACCGGTACCATAAGCAACAAACGTTCCAGGGTCGCGGTTCACCACGTTCGCCGGGGCACTGGTCTCGTTCTACCCATGTGAGCAACCGTAGGGTATCGGCTCCACCCAAAATCACTTACGATCCCTGGCGTTCGGCCTTAGGACTGCCAGTGAGTCCGATCCAATCGCAGGCCGCATTAACCCTGCGTGTTTTTACCCACTCCTAGCGCATATCGCGCAGCCGTGTGCAGCGCCGTGGGGCTGCTCACTCAGTTCGGCTGCCTGATGTAGTAGGCGCGAATCCAGCTGTCCAGGGTAGTCGATGGATTCCGGATCACATCCGGAGTAATCTCAAAGCGACTGATCCCTCGCGTCTTACGGATTAAGTTTAGTCCGTGTTCGTAGTTCTTGAAGGTTTCAGTAAAAACCTGTTCTATCCCGATTCCGCTATCGATTGCGTTCTTGGCCAACAGTCGGGCCGCTTCGGGCTGCAAGTGAATCTCGATCCCATTTCGTTCGGACCACTGTTCGGCGATCTTCGCGACTTGTTGCTCCAGATCTCCCAGTTGTTCAAGCGTGGAGACCTGCTGGAGCCGATCCAGGACCTGCAACGGCGAGTCAACAAGCTCCGCAGTCACTTCCAGGTTGCGAACAGTCGAATGCGGGAGGTGATATTTGAACTCCCGGAAAGTGCGCTCGCAGACACTTACGAGGCTGCGGGCACCTGTCTGCTCCAGATAAGCCTTTTCGGCGAGACGATGCAACCCCTCGTCCGTAAAAGCAAGTTCGATCCCGTAGGCCTCAAACGCCTGGATGTACTGGCGGATGATCGATCCTTCCGAATGTTTCAGGATCTGGAACAGATCCTCAACCCCCAGTTCCTGACAAGTGACGACAACAGGCAGACGCCCGATGAATTCAGATTCGAATCCATATTCGATAAAATCCGTGCTCTTGACGAATGACAGGTAGTCTTCATCCTTGAGTGTCGAAGTGCTTCGGCCCATGAAACCGATGTCATGTGCCCCGATACGCTTGCGGACGATAGGAACCAAATCGTTGAACGCCCCACTGACAATGAAGAGGATATGCCGGGTATTGATGACTGAGTGGGTAACCTTGCCCTTTGCCTGGAACTCCATCGCTGCCTGCAGTTGCGAGGTCAAGTCGAATGGGGTGCGCAGGCTGACTTCCGTTTCCTCCATGAGCTTGAGCAGGCCACGCTGAACTCCTCCGCCGCTGACGTCTCGCCCCAGGATATTTGCCGGAGTGGCGATCTTGTCGATCTCGTCCAAGTAAATGATCCCGTATTCCGCGAGCTGGATGTTGCCGTCAGCCTTCTGGACCAGTTCGCGAACCAGATCCTCGACATCACCGCCCACGTAGCCGGTCTCCGAAAACTTGGTAGCGTCTGCTTTCACAAACGGAACCCCGATCAGATCAGCGATCGTGCGCACCAGGTAAGTCTTACCGACTCCCGTAGGGCCCAGCATGATGATGTTTTGCTTGGAGTATTCCTTGCAGCGATCATGGCTCGAGCAGTGCTTTATGTGGTTGTAGTGGTCACAGATCGCCGTGGCGAGGACCTTTTTTGCGTCATCCTGCTTGATCACGAAGCGATCGAGGTAGTGTTTTATGTCGCGGGGCAGGTAATCGAAATGCAGGTCGAGCGCAGTGTCTTTCGACTCTGTTCCCTCATCCGCCGTTCTGGCTTGATCCGGGCGCGCAGTCATTATGCCCAGGTGTACTCGATCCCCATACTTGCGCGTGAAAAACTCCTCCATGTCTCGCCGCAGTTCGTCGGGGCTCGGCCAGACGGGGGTAGGATCTTTAGACAATTAAGAAGGCCTCCTTAATTCAAACGGTTCGGGAAATACCTATCCCGTAACCTCGGTACAAAGTATGAGGAATTGCAGGAGAAAAATCAATTGTCGGCGTAGGAGGCGAGCGGGCTGCTCAGCGGCGCGCCCGTCTTCGAGCAATCTCGATTTTCTTGACCAGGGGCTTGGCGTGTTCGGGTATCTTGCGCAGCGATAGGGATGGACGCTTTTGAGCCGGAATCTGGGCGAGACGGCCGCCGGCAGCTTTCCGGGAGTGCCTCGCCGAAGTCACCCGCCTTAGAACCAGCTTTGCGGGAATCGCCTCGACCTCAACCAGCTCCTGAATTTCCTTTTCAAGATTCAGAAGCAGAACGGCGCACCGCTGGCTCAAGCCCGGATCTCCAGAGTAAGTCTGAATCAACCGTGCAAGCCGTGCTATGTGAGCCTTGACCATGACATAGAAGTCGAGAGCGAAATCCGTCCAGTTGCTGCGCAAGTGATGGATGATTGGGGCACAAACCCTGAGTATGATCGGTTCCTCCAGGTCGAGCGTTCGTGCCAGACATGATTGGAGCGTACCCACCTGCTTACCCATATCCTGTGAGAGAATCAGCTCCGCTGCACGGGTAAGCCCTTTCTCCTGCTTTTTCAGGGAATGCCAGAAAGATGATGGGAGTTTCTTGAGGCTTTCAACCTGCGCCAGCAGGTCGTGGCCCATCGCAGCCCATGTTCCGCTGACGAGGTTGTTCCCCTCGAAGCGCTGCTGCAAGTGTGAGTAATACTTTGCGGTAGCTCTCTGTAGCTTCGAGAGGGTGCCCCGCAATCTCAATGGCGGACTGGTCATAGATAAAAGCTAAATAATGCTCGAACTGCGAAACTCACGCAGGCCACCGGGGAATTCTAAACCGCATGGAGTCTAGCAACTATTGAAGAAGGTGTAAAGCGCAATTCTATGAACTACGATTGCCTTAGTGATAGGCTTTGGCACTGAACGAACCATACCGAGAATCATATCCCTACTTGTTTAGCCACTGAACAGTGTGGACTTAGCTTCAGATGCGTGGCGCCACTGCGGGTTCCAAGAACTCTACCCGGTGGCTGGAGGCATCGAGGCGGACTCGAGTCCCCAGGGAAAGGGCCCAGTTTTCAGTCCCGTGACCGGCGGGAAAGTGGGCAAGTACGGGAACTTCCATGTTCCCAAGCAAATCCCGGAGAGTTTCCTTCAGGGTATAGGCTGAATTGGTGGGTTCGCAATCCTGAAAGTTGCCGAGCAATAGGCCGGCGATGCGGTCTAGTTTTCGGGCTAAGCGGAGTTGTGTGAGCATACGGTCGATGCGGTAAGGAGGCTCGCCAAGATCTTCAAGCAAAAGGATCTTCCCGTCGGTAGATAGTTCATAAGGAGTGCCGAGACTGGCGACGACCAAGGAAAGGCAACCGCCGGTCAATTCTCCTTCTGCCGATCCCGGGACCCAAGTCTGGAGTTCGGAGAATGAAAAAGATGGAACATAGGTGGGATCTGTCCAGAGCGCGAGCAGGTGCTTTTCCTGCTCTGGTCCGATGTTTCCCAGGGCAGAGGATGTGGCCATGGGACCATAGAAAGTCACCCAGCCGAAACGGCGGCGGAAGAACAGATGCAGTGTCGTCAAGTCGCTGAAGCCCATGAATATCTTGCAGCGATTCCGCAAGCGTCCCTGTTCGATCAGCGGGATCAATCGCGAGCATCCGAAGCCGCCTCGGAGTGGCACGATTGCCTGCACACAGGGATCCTCGAACGCGTGCATGAGTTCCTCCGCCCGTTCCTCGTCTGCGCCCGCAAGATACCGCAAAGAATGGAAGATCCGGTCATCGAAGCGGACGCAGAATCCCATGCGCTCAAGCGCAGCCACGCCTTGCAGCAGATCCTCGCGTCGCTCGATCGGTCCCGCTGGGGCGATGATTGCAACAGTATCCCCGCGCATCAAAGCCTTGGGACGGACAATCGGAATATCCATACTATGCCAGCACCGGGAATATAATTGGCCTATTTCATTTTGGATTGCGGATTTTGGCATTCGGCTTCATGCTGGCCGAGAAGGGATGAAGGATCGAGTTCCTGAATCCCTGGTCCAAAATCAAGATCCAAGACTGACCTAAACTGTCGGAGTTCAAACATGCTCAACTACATTTGGCTTGGCCTGGTTATTGTTGCCGTACTTCTAGGAGGAATCAACGGCAAAATTGAAAATGTCACCAAAGCGGCAATCGATTCGGCGAGCAATTCTGTGACCATAGCGATCGGGCTTGTCGGAGTGATGTCTCTGTGGCTGGGGATCATGAAAATCGCCTAGGAATCGGGCCTTATGTCGCTCCTGGCTCGCGTCATTGCTCCTATTATGCGACGGATCTTTTCCGAAGTGCCTCGCGACCACCCGGCTATGGGGAGCATGTTGATGAACATAGCTGCCAACATGCTGGGACTCAGCAATGCAGCGACTCCCCTTGGCTTGAAGGCAATGGAGGATCTGGAAAAGCTGAATCGCTTCCCCGGAGTGGCGACCAATTCCATGTGTTTGTTCCTCACGATCAATACCGCCGGTGTACAACTGATTCCCGCCACGATGATCAGCCTGATGGCAGCAGTATTCATTTGCCGGTTGGTCTTGGCTCGCTGATAAGTAACTGCCTGGAAGGGATTGCGGGATTTCTCAGGCATTCGGCGAAAAATGCGGTATAATTCCGCTTCCGTGCCATAAGTGCAGGAAGGAGTAGTAATTCGAGGTAGTCCACGGCGCGAAGAACCACCGGGGTATTCTGGCCCTCCCGAGAGCGAATCCCCGAGTTCCACTCGTATCATCTGGTGAACAGGTGGCCGCAGGTGATGTACCATGTTGGGCTGATCTTCGGAGGGTTCTGATTTTTCTGTTTGGGAGTCGTTTTTACCGGCAGACCCATCTGCTGGTAGGCTTGGTTTTTGCAGCTTCTATCGCTTCGATCTGGTGCGGCGCCCTGCTTGACGCCGGCAGTGTTTGTGGGTATCAGGAACTTGCATTGACTTCGGGCCAAGCTGGTCCGTGCGCGCGGTGGTCTGGCCGAGATGTCTGGTCTGCTGACATCTGCGCTCCTGCTGATTCGACCGAAGACAAGCCTGCGGTCGCGTCGAATCGCTTCTGGGTTTAATGGGAGGGATAACTATAATGTCCATTTCGCTACGCGTGGTGCCGAGCCTGACCGGCAGGCTTTGGGTGCGCCGCACGAGTGTTCTAATTGCTACGGCCTCTCTTTTCGCAGCCGTGGCCTGCCCCGTCGCTTTCTCCCAAACCCCACCTCAAAGCCATGCGGTGGCAGCGCTGTCCGGAGGCGGTGAAGCCGGTCTCAAGCTGCCGGATCTAAGTCTGGTAAGCTTTGGAGGCACCAACGCCCGAACCTTGCTCAAAGCTGGACTTTTCATGTGCCTTCTAGGGTTGCTCTTTGGGCTGATCATTTTCAGGCAGCTCAGGAAGCTCCCGGTCCACGGTTCCATGAGGGACATTTCGGAGCTGATCTACGAAACCTGCAAGACCTACCTTATTACCCAGGGGAAGTTCATCCTCATCCTGGAGGCTTTCGTCGGCTTCATCATGGTCCTGTATTTTGGCTTTCTCCGGCACTTTGATGCAGTCCAGGTTGTTACCATTGTAATCTTCAGTCTGATCGGGATCATGGGAAGTTACGGCGTGGCGTGGTTCGGCATTCGCATCAATACTTTTGCCAACTCGCGTACCGCCTTTGCGAGTCTCAACGGCAAACCCTTTCCGCTTTTCACGATTCCCCTTAAAGCCGGCATGAGCATCGGCATGCTGCTCATCAGCGTCGAGCTTTTCATGATGCTCTGCATCCTGCTCTTCGTACCCGGTGACTATGCTGGCCCATGCTTTATCGGTTTCGCCATCGGCGAATCGCTTGGTGCCGCCGCGTTGCGCATCGCCGGCGGGATTTTCACCAAGATCGCTGACATCGGCTCGGACCTCATGAAGATCGTCTTCAATATCAAAGAGGACGATGCACGCAACCCTGGCGTGATCGCTGATTGCACCGGCGACAATGCCGGAGACTCAATCGGTCCTACAGCGGACGGCTTCGAGACTTATGGAGTCACCGGAGTGGCGCTCATTGCATTTATTCTCCTCGCCGTGCCCCAGGAGGTGACACAGATTAAGCTGCTGGTTTGGATCTTTGCAATGCGCATCATGATGATCGTTGCCAGCGGACTCTCCTACTGGGTGAATCAGGCGATTGCCAGGAGTCGTTACGGTAATGCGGCGAGAATGAATTTTGAGGCGCCGCTCACCTCGCTCGTGTGGTTCACCTCTGGAGTCTCCGTCGTGCTGACCTATGTGGTTTCCTATGCCCTGATCTCAAGCCTCGGCGAGGGCACAGTTTGGTGGAAGCTCTCAACCATCATCACTTGCGGCACACTGGCCGGGGCCATCATCCCTGAGCTGGTCAAGATTTTCACGTCGACACAATCGCAGCATGTGCGTGAAGTAGTGACCTCGGCGCGGGAAGGAGGTGCTTCCCTATGCATCCTGTCGGGCTTCGTAGCTGGCAACTTCAGCGCTTATTGGTTGGGAATTGCCATTGCGACGCTCATGGGCATCGCATATTTCATAAGCACTTTGGGCCTGAGCTCGCTGATGATCGCGGCGGCAACACCTGTCTTCGCGTTCGGCCTGGTGGCCTTCGGCTTCCTCGGCATGGGTCCCGTGACTATCGCGGTCGACTCCTATGGGCCGGTTACGGACAACGCCCAGTCGATCTTCGAGCTCTCCATGATCGAACAGATTCCCGGCATCAAGGAGGAGATCAAAAGGGACTATGGCTTCGACGTCGACTTTGAATCGGCCAAGCACTTGCTCGAGGAAAACGACGGCGCCGGGAACACGTTCAAGGCGACCGCCAAGCCCGTGTTGATCGGAACCGCAGTCGTCGGCGCTACGACCATGATTTTCTCGACCATTCTGCTGCTGACGGACGGTCTCAGGCACAACGTGGAGAAGCTCTCCGTGCTGCATCCGCTGTTCCTGCTGGGCTTGATTGTCGGAGGCGCGATGATCTACTGGTTCACGGGCGCCTCGACTCAAGCGGTCACGACGGGCACTTATCGAGCCGTCGAGTTCATTAAGGCGAACATCAAGCTCGAAGGGGTAGAGAAGGCTTCCGTGCACGACAGCAAGAAAGTGGTGGAAATCTGCACCCAGTACGCGCAGCGCGGGATGTTCAACATCTTCATCACGGTCTTCTTTTCCACGCTTGCCTTTGCCTTTTTCGAGCCCTATTTCTTCGTCGGTTATCTGATCTCGATTGCGCTATTTGGGCTTTTCCAAGCGATTTTCATGGCTAATGCCGGTGGAGCCTGGGATAACGCCAAGAAGGTCGTCGAGGTAAACCTGGGCGAAAAAGGCACGGCACTGCACGCCGCCACGGTGGTGGGGGATACCGTAGGCGACCCTTTCAAGGACACCTCGTCGGTTGCGATGAACCCGATCATCAAGTTCACGACCTTGTTCGGGCTGCTGGCCGTGGAACTGGCCGTCGATATGACTGCCGGGATCGGCCCGGCAGCCAGCGGGATTCTGGCCCTGGTTTTCTTCCTGGCTGCGCTGGTGTTTGTGCGCCGCTCATTCTACAGCATGCGCATCAGGTCGGGTGCACCACGCCTCCAGCGCGCAGACTGACCGGCTGCAGGATCTCGATTCTGGACGGAGTATTGGAGCGGATGCTATCCTTGTTCTTGGTGAACGGAATGGTTGCGTTCAGATGCCTCCGGCTTTTCTTGACGACGGCTTTCACTGCTGCAGCCTCAGCGACCGGGCCTGCCAATTCGGACTTCTCAGCGTCACCGCTTGGAGATCCTGGCCTTCTGCGAAGGTATTCCTTTTTTGCAAGCGGCTTGCAGCCGATAACGAACATGTGCCGCAGCAAGCGAACCCCTCATTCCTGCGGAAACAGATGGCAAGCAATTGTAACTACGGCACGCACCAACTCGTATATAATAGATGGCGGCAATTTTGGACCGGGCATGCGCTGTCCAAAAAGCGTGGCCCTGCCACCAGTTTCAACGGGTTGGTGCACTGAGTCGCATTTTTTGGTCCATTCGTTGACACTTTTTGGTCGCTTTGGCGTCTTATAAGGGGGCCAGGTCCTTATGAGGAGCAATGTCGCCCGGCTCTCGTTGCTTCCCGGATGAACCGGAAGCGAATGAGTTCCGGCAGACTGCGGGCAAGAGGAGCATTCGATATGCCGGCAAGGAGTCCAGACAATCGCTCATGGCTGCAAAGGCTGAAGGAGTGGGCCGCTGGCGGTCCGACGCCGCAGGCTTCGCTTTTCCACTACGTCAGAGATGAGCCAGATTCGAGCTTGTTGCCGGACCTATGGAACATTGTGCGCCATCCGATCCGCACGTTTCAGGAAGAGCGGCAAGCTCCTCGAACGCGCGCCTCGCTTTTTGAATATGTCAAGAAGCCCGAGGAGGCCACGCCCTTTGATTGGAAAGGACTGCTCAAGGACCTGTTTACGGAATACAAGTCCGCGCTTATCATCCCCTCGCTTTGGGCGAATCAAGCAGAGCTGGTCGAGGAACGAGCGGAGCTGCGCACGCGGCGAATGGAATCCAGCATAGCCTCCTTGATGATTCATGTGATGCTTGTGGGCTCGGCCGTTCTTATGGCCTATATCAGCAAGATCCAGGCGTCGCCGCCGAAGAAGGATCCGGTGGTTTTCATTAACCCGCCGCCGATGTTTTTGCCTTCGGCAGACAATCGCGACGGGGGCGGCGGAGGCGGCGGCGGGAGACTTGATAAGCTTCCGCCCACTTTCGGACGTATGCCCGACGCCTCGAAAATCCAATACATGCCTCCTGATCCAGGACAGCCAAAGCCCATGGTCCCGTTGGATTCCCTGGATACGAAGCCAACCGTTCAGATGCCGATCGAATTCACGATGGATTCAAATTTGCCGATTGGTGACATGACTGCGCCGCCGGGCGACCGTTTTTCTTATGGCCCAGGTACTGGTGGGGGGATCGGGACGGGCTCAGGAACAGGCATTGGGCCGGGCAAAGGACCTGGTTATGGTCCCGGTGAGGGTGGCGGTTATGGAGGTGGTTCCGGTGGAGGCATCGGCAGCGGCGTCGGGCCTTATGTGGTCGGCAACGGCGTCACGGAACCTATAGCCATCACACAGCCGAAGCCTCCCTACACGGAAGAAGCACGCAAGAATCGAACGGAAGGGATCCTGTTGCTTCAGGCCGTCATTCGGGCGAACGGGAGGGTTGACAGCTTTAAGGTTCTCAAAGGCTTGGGCTACGGCCTGGATGAATCGGCCATCAATACTATCGCCACCAAGTGGCTCTTCAAGCCTGGCATGCTTCGTGGCGTTCCGGTCGATGTAGTGGCAAACATCGAGGTGACTTTTCGCCTGTACTGATGCGATGCCCTCTTGGACCAACGGAGTCCGTGTTCTGTCGGGGAGACCGCAGTTATGGCAATGTCGCTGGAAAATAAGGGATACAAGTCGGAAATCAATATCACTCCCTACATTGATATCCTGCTCGTGCTGCTGATCATTTTCATGGTAGCTACTCCCATGAAAAAATACAACGAGCAGGTCAGGGTGCCCAAGCCGGCTGCGGTCCAACCGCAGACGGTTGACCCGTTGGTTATCGAAGTGGACCTAAACCACGATATACGGATCAATCAACAGCCCGTGACTCTCGCAGACCTGGAGAGGACGCTGTATGCGGTCTTCGGCGGCCGCACCGACAAGAACATGTACATTCGCGGAGACTCGGGCCTGAACTACGGCTACGTTTTTCAGATTCTCGACATCGCGAAGCGCTCCGGTGCCGGCGATATTGCTCTATTAGAAAAGGGAAGTTCGACCAGTACGCCTGCATCCAGGCCATCGACTGGTGTGCCGACGACTGAAGCTGCCAGCGCGCGGTAGTGCCTGCTTTGTGAGGCCGCGCGGTTTTTCGCCGGAACGTGCCCCACTGGGTTGCGGCGTCAGAGGCTGTCCACAGACTCCGCACTATATACTTCCAAGATTAGCGCGAATGTCCACCGCCGATCCGCTTGGAGGCAACCATCTGATCGCCTTGCGATTTGCCGCAGCGCAGCTGCGGAATCGCCTCCGGCGCACCCAAAGCCCCCTTAGCTCTTCGTTCTTGGAGGTCTTGGAGTCTTGGCGCTTCGTTTTTGGCATGCGACGGCATCGCTCCAAGAGGTGCGCACCACTGTCTGAATTGCCACGATTTGCCGCAGAGCAGTAGAAGTGCTGTAGCTGTCGGTGTATCATGAGTTCCCTCGGGCGGGTGCTGTCACACGGAGAAGTTTCCGTTTGAAGGCCTGGCTAGATTCCTCAACTTCATCCAACTCTCAGCCGGAGGAGGCGGCGCCACAGGCTCAACCGGCACGGTATCCCCTTGCGCTCTGGCTGCTAGCTAACGCGCGCTGGATCTGGCCGTTGGCGGTAATTGCCATCGTCTTCACGGTCACGTGGTCGGACCTGCGGAGCGTCGAATACCGCCAGGTGCGCGATGCGCTTCACCGCGTGGACAGCTCCTGGGTGATAGTCGCAGTGTTGCTCACGATAGCTAATTTCGCAGTAATGGGCCTCTATGACGTAATCTGCCTTTGGGACACTCCAGTGCGCAGGAGGGAGCGGTGGTGGATTGGGACGCTGGCCTTCGCCTGGAGCAATTTTCTCACGCTCGGCCCGGTCGCCGGACCCGCAGTCCGTTTTTGGCTTTATCGCCCGCTCGGAGTCAGCTTCAACACGTTGCGCCAGGCCATTGTGTCGATAGCTGCCGGCTATAGCAGTGGGTTACTGCTATGGATCGTTTTCATCCTGCTGCCATTGCCGCAAACAGGGTGGAGCCCGTTCGCCAGGGTCGGCTTGGCCTTTGGGGCAGCCTTCCTCGCTGGCCGTTTGGCAGGAAAAGTTCAGGTGTGGAAGCGTTTCCCCATCTGGGTGCGCGAAATGAATGTGAACTGGTCTGCTCTTTTCATGCTGGGCGGACTGGACTGGCTGCTGACGTTTTTGGTTTTTTCAGCATGCCTTCGGGCCGCCGGCGTGGAGCTGGGCCTCGAACGTCTCGGACGGCTCTATTACCTTGGTCAAGGCGTCGGCGTGCTGAGTCTGATCCCCGGCGGGCTCGGAAGCGCAGACGCGTTCTGGCTGTCCTCGCTGGGTGTGGTCGTCGGAGAGGCGGCGGCGGGACTGGTCCTCTACCGAACAATCTATTGCCTACTCCCCTGGTCAACGGCGTCCGTTTTGCTCCTGCGCAGGGCAGTGCACAGCAAAGTGCGCTGGGCAGGGCCCGCGCGCTGGTTTGTCTCTCTGATCGTCCTGCTGTCCGGCTGCTTGATGCTGATCAGCTCAGCCACGCCATCTCTGGCCGACCGAATGTGGATCCTGGGGCGGGTAGTCCCGCTGGTTGTGTTGGAGACTTCCCATGTTGCGAGCGCCATATTCGGCCTGTTCCTCTTCGTGTTAGCGCGCGGCCTGATGAAAGGGTATCGGTATGCCTATCGAACCACCATAGCTCTGCTGCTCGGCGGGGTAGCAGGATGCCTGCTCAAGGGCCTCGATTATGAAGAGGCCATCATTTTCGTCCTCACTGCCGCTTTGCTGTGGACACATGCCGAGCTATTCAACTTGCCCAGCCGAACCGGTGGAACGGCAATCGCGATACTGGCTCCGATCACTCTGGCGATCGTCGTCTTTGCGGCAGCAGGTTTCACATCATTCGAGGGAGGCCAATTATCCGGAGCCTTCTGGCTCGCCTTTCCCCAGAACTTCTCCCACACCGCCGAGGCCGCGCGCTTCTTGCGCACACTGAGTGTTCTGCTGCTTTTCGGGCTGCTCATTGCCGTATACCTCATCATGAGAATTCCCCACCGGTATGTGCCACCCTCGCGTGAAGACGTCGATCGCGCGCTCGCGCTACACGAAAAGCTGGGCAAAGGGACCCATGCGCTGATGGCCGGCAACGGGGACAAGTCGATTCTGTTTCTGCAGGACAAGGGCTTCTGTCTCTACCGCACGGTCGGGCGCTACATGGTTGTATTTGCGGATCCGACCATCGAAACGGGAATGGAGAGGCAATGCCTTGCCATCATTTTCCAAAGAGCCACAGAGCTGGACCGGACACTCGTCTTTTATCAAATCTCGGCCCGCTGGCTGCCGGTATTGCACGACTTTGGCTACTCCTTTTTCAAACTCGGCGAAGAGGCGTACGTGGACCTTGACCAGTTCCGCATTCCGGAGACCAAGGGCAATGCCATGCGGAGTACACTCAGCCGCTTCCACGGCGATGGCTACCGGTTCCGAGTTCTGCCCGCGGCCGAAGTCCCGTCCCACCTTCCGGAATTGAAAGCCATATCCGATGCTTGGCTGTGCAGCAAGAGAATTCGGGAGAGGCAGTTCTCGATCGGTTCTTTCGACGCGGAATACCTCTCGAACTTTCCCTGTGCGACCGTTACGGATAGTGCGGGGAAGTTGGTAGCGTTCGCCAACGTGTTGCCTGGCCCAAATCAAGATGTGTTCTCTGTCGATCTAATGCGCTACACCCCGGATGGTCCGAGCGACATCATGGACCTGCTTCTGCTAAGCCTTTTTGAATGGGGCAAAGAGCGAGGATTCCGGACCTTCTACCTCGGCGTGGCTCCTGTGGCTACCGCAGTGGACGTTCGGCAGGCGAGTCTGGGCGAACGACTGGCGAACATGCTGTTTCAGCATGGCGAGCACTGGTACGATTTCAAGAGTATCCGGCTCTCCAAGCAGAAGTACGATCCTCGCTGGGTGCCGCGCTATGTAGCCTACCCGGCCTTTTGGATGATGCCTCAGGTGATCTTGAACGTCGCGGCGCTGGTTGCAGGTGGTTGGAGAAACGTCATCTTTCCTGCTGAACGAAAGGTCTAAGAAAGAGGGGTTACATCTGCGAATTCAGTTTTCGCAAGACTGAATTCTGCAGATGTGACGCGAGATCCGTTGCGCGTGCTAGAATAGGGCTCCATGAGAAGGTCGTTTCGCTATAGCAGAACGGCGATGGCTGTAGCGATCGGTTTGATTGCCGTCTCGACAGTTATCCTTAGCGCGTTCAGCTACGTCCACTGGGTAGGGGGAAAGAACCTCGCCGACGAAACGCTGGTTCAGAGCATCAGGAACGTTGCCGAGGGGTGCGTCACACAGATCGAACAGAAGATCATCGATAACGATCGCGTCTTGTCGGAGATGGTAGACGTCAATGAGCCGTCTACATGGGAGACGACAGCCGAGCTTATCAAGCAAGGCGATTTCAACGTCGACAACGTCTTCATTTTTCGACTCGACAGCACCGTTCCTGTTTATCCGCCTTTTTCCAGGGAAATCGCAAACTCGTGGGCCCAAGTGCGCGACAGCTTCAGGGAACTCAAGGAACTCAACCGAAGGTCCCTGGTTGTCGACCAGACCAACCATCTGCACAAGGAACGCAGCGACAACTATTTCTTTGCGTCTTATGTGCTCAAAGAGAGCCGTCAGGGGGAAGGGTATGTCGTTTTTTTCGAGATGAACACCATGAAGACCCTCGCCCTGGTGGACAAGTACTTGCGCGACGACCTCCAGGCGACCTACTACGTGAGCATTGTGGACTTCGACAACAACGGCGTCTATTCCGCGCCGATCGACAGAAACAGCAAGTACTTCGTGGAAAGCCGCTTCAATACCACCCTCTATAAGTGGCTGCTATGGGTCGTGCCGCGCAATTACACAGAAATGGAACGGAATGCGAGGAATCAGCGCCGTGCCAATTTGATTCTCATCATTTTGAGCATGATGATGATTTTTTGCAGCTTGGCAATCATATACGTGGCGGGCAGAAGGGAGCGGCAGCTGGCCCAGCTTAAAGAGGATTTCATCAGCAATGTCAGCCATGAACTGAAGACTCCGCTTTCGCTCATTCGCATGTTCAGCGAAATCCTGGTTGCCAATCGCGTCAAGAGTGACGCGGTTAAGCAAGAGTACTACGGCATCATTCACAACGAGAGCGACCGGATGAGCCGCCTGATCGCCAACCTGCTGGATTTCGCCCGGCTGGAAAGGGAACGGCACAGCCTGCATTTCGAACAGACCAACATCGGGCAACTGGTAATCAAGGAGCTGGAGGCGTACCGGTACCAGATTCAGAAGGACGGATTCGAACTGACTACTCAGGTGGATGCGGACGTCCCAGATACGATGGCCGACCCGAATGCGATCAGCATGGCATTCTTCAACCTCCTCGACAACGCGGTGAAGTATTCCGGCGATCGCAAACAAGTGTCGGTGAGCGTCAGCTGGGGCAACGGATTTGTCGATCTGGCGATAAAAGATGAAGGCCTGGGCATTCCTGAGGCGGAGCACCAGAAGATATTCGAGAAGTTTTTCCGCGGCAGCAGTGCGGGTGCTGCGAAGGTTCGCGGCAGCGGCATTGGGCTGACCATCACGAAGCAGGTCGCGGAAATGCACGGCGGTGAGGTCCGTGTGGAAAGCGAGGTTGGCCGGGGGAGCACCTTCATACTGAGGATTCCGATCCGGAAGGAACCCGAGCTGGCCAGGGCTTAGCCTTCTTTGCCAAAATCCATTTTGTCGCCCTGCACTTTTCGGAGCGTGTGAGGGGTATGCAGAAAATTCTCGTTGTGGAGGACGAGCCCGAGATGGCGCGTGGGCTCAAGGACATCCTGGAGTTTGAAGGCTATCAGGTCGCGACCGCCGCGAGCGGTAGAGAGGGTCTTCAAGCCGTGACCCGGGAAGCGCCTGACTGCATCATCCTTGACGTGATGTTGCCCGATGTCAGTGGCTGCCAGGTGTGCGAGCAGATTCGCCGGCAAAAGATCAACACGCCCATCATCATGCTTACGGCCAAGGCGCAGGACTACGATAAGATACGCGGGCTCGAAGTTGGCGCCGACGACTATCTGACCAAGCCCTTCAGCGTGGGAGAGCTGCTGGCGCGGGTGATGGCGCTTCTTCGGAGAAGCATTGGATACACACGGGATGTCGATGTTGTCCGCGTCGGCTCAAGCCGGGTGGACGTGAAGCACTTTACGGTCCAGCGCGGCAAGAAAGAGCATCCCCTGTCTCACTATGAAGTCGAGCTTTTCAAGCTCCTGTACGCCAACGTCAACCAGCCGGTCACGCGGGATGAAATCCTCAACAAGGTCTGGGGAACCGAGAATTACCCCACGAACCGGACGGTAGACAACTTCATCGTGAAGCTCCGGAAGAAGATCGAAGAAGATTACCGTAGCCCAAAGCATATCCTGACCATCTATGGGGTCGGATACAAGCTCAGTCCATGACCTTCCTGCTTGACATTTTGGGCACACTCGCCTTTCGCTCCCGTTCGCTGCGGGCGCTTGCGGCGCGGCGCGCTCTCGTCCCGCCCGTGATCTGGCTTGCGATCGGGTTTTTGGCGTATGTCTTCGTGCGGAACTCAGTTTACTCGTCATTGGAGAGTGTTCCCTACGTCCAGGCGCCCCCGAGCTTCCTCGAGTCCTTGTTGAGCACCAACCTGATTCAGATCCTTTTGTTCTTCTCGTTGGTCTATGTTCCCGCGCTCATTGCACTCAGCAACTTGTTTGCCGGCGACGGTCTCGGATTTACCATATCGCGCGCCGAATACACCAGCCATGTATCGGCTCTTTTCCCGCTCTGGGGGACGTTGTTTCTGATTGCCGCTCCCATCCAGTGGATTGTGCCCCAGTTTCTGGTCTTGGGCGTCCTCAGCATCAGCATCGGCTTGCTCTGGCTTATTCTTTCGATCGTGGCCTATACGGTCTGGGCTGTTAGAGAGATTAACTACATCCCGGCTGCGGCGGCGCTGGGGGTCATCGTCCTTTCCTGGTTCACCCTTCCCGTCTTTTACCTGCTCGCCACTTTTTTGCTTGCCCTCCCGTTCTTCATTCTGCTTCCCTTTGTCTACGTCTTTGCCATGCGCCTCCGTGAGCTCCTGGCGGTAAGAGGATCACTGCGCGATTTTCAGCAGCACCTGCATAGCCTGACGCTCAACCCGCGTGATGCCGACGCTCATTACCAGCTTGGGCTGCTCCACTTGCAGCGCGCTCACCTGGACGCGGCGCAGGGCTACTTCGAGCAGGCGCTTGCCGTTGATCCGCAGGATCCTGACTATCACTACTCCATGGGACGAGCGTTTGAAGCCAGGGGCGAATGGCCCAGGGCAATGGAGGAGTACGAGGCAACGTATCGGTTGAATCCCGAATACGGATTGGGAGACATATTCCGCGAAGTCGGCAAGGGATACCTGCACACGGACAGATTGGACAAAGCGATCGAGTTTCTCAAGTTTTTCCTGGAGCGCCGCAGTTCCGACCCTGAAGGAAGATACTGGCTTGCTTTTGCCCTGAGGAGGAGCGGCAAGCTCGATGAGATGCGTATCCAGCTGAATACCATCCTGGAGCAGGCGCGCACGAGTCCCCGCTTTTTCCGGAGAGAGAAGAGAGAATGGATCTACCGCGCCCGCGTACTGCTGCGGGGCCAAACCTACGACCTCTGGCCTCCGACCTCCGGCCTCAGGAAATCGTAGGCACGTCATTTCAAGCGATGTGGAGTTGGAAGAAACGCCATCGGAAGCCCCGATGACGCTGCGCGTCGCCCCCAGATGAGCCTTCGGTTTCCGCTATTCTGACTCCTGACTCCCGGCTAATGCAGTCCCGCCACGGCAATCGCGGTCAGAGGCCGGATTTCAAGTTACAATTTTTTACAATCCCGGACATTCTGATGACAACCCCTCCTTTTGGCTTTCCTATACTCGGGACCTCCAGAGAGGGGCGCCATGCATTTCTTCTGGTCTTCGGCCTCAGGGTTTGAGAAATTCATTTATTATCGAACCTATTTCCATAAGAACGTCATCTCCTTCCTGTACCAATCAGATTCGTTCAGCAACGCGATCATGTACGTGTATTTCGCGATCCTGGCCATCCTCAGCTTCTATGGGTTGCACCGGTATATGCTGGTTTGGCTCGCGCGCCGGCATCGCAACTGCACGGCTGTCGTAAAGGAACGTTTTCAGAACCTGCCGTTTGTGACCGTCCAGCTCCCCTTCTACAATGAAATGTATGTGGTGAAGCGCCTCATCGATACCGTGTGCGCTTTCGACTATCCGCGTGACCGGTTCGAGATCCAATTGTTGGACGACTCCACGGATGAGACGCAAAGGATCGCGCGTGCTGCCACCGAAGAATGGCGGAGACGCGGCATCGATATCCATTATGTTCACCGGGAAAACCGTTCCGGATTCAAGGCCGGAGCACTCGAGAATGGACTCAAAACCGCACGCGGCGAGTTCATCGCGATATTCGACGCCGACTTCGTACCGCAGCCCGACTTCTTGCAAAAGACCATTCACTATTTCACCGATCCGAAGGTCGGCCTCGTGCAAGGGCGCTGGGAGCACATCAACCGGGATTATTCGTTTCTCACGCGGGCGCAGGCCATTCTTCTCGACGGGCACTTCATCATGGAAAGCAACACCCGGTTTCTCAGCGGCCGTTTCTTCAATTTCAACGGCACCGCAGGAATCCTGCGCAGGAAGACCATCGAGGAAGCAGGCGGCTGGCAGCACGACACCTTGACCGAGGATCTGGACTTGAGTTACCGGGCTCAGATGAAAGGCTGGAAGTTCATTTTCTTGCCGGATCTTCCAGTGCCGGCAGAGCTCCCGGTCGAGATGAATTCCTTCAAGGCGCAGCAGTGCCGCTGGGCGAAGGGCGCCATGCAGACCGGCAAGAAAGTGCTGCCGCGGCTGCTGCGCGGCAACTTCAGCCGCGCCGAGAAACTGGAGGCCTGGTACCATCTCACTGCGAATGTCTGTTATCCGCTGATGATACTGCTGGCGGTGATGCTGTTCCCCGCCCTCATCGTCCGCTTCAACCAGGGATGGTTCGAGCTGGTTACGATCGACATGCCTCTGTTCGTGCTTTCCTTCGCCAGCGTCAACTGCTTTTACATAGTAGCCCAGAGGACTCTGCACAAAGACTGGTACAAGAGGATCTTCTACCTGCCCGGCTTGATGGCGGTCGGGATCGGAATGACCGTCGCGGTGGCGAAAGCGGTCGTGGAAGGCGCCGTCGGTGTAAAAAGCCCCTTTGTGCGGACGCCCAAGTTTTCCGTTGAGGGGAACAAAGGGGATTGGAAGCGCAAGAAGTATCGCGGGCGAATGGGGCTGCTGCCTTTCATTGAAATCGGTTTGGGCTTCTATTTCAGCTACGTCAACTATTACGCCTGGAGCCTGGGCATCTATGGCATCATTCCGTTTCTTTTCCTTTTCCAGTTCGGCTATCTGTACACAGGACTGGGCTCCTTGATTCAAGGCCTCAAGAAAATGAACCTGCCGGTGCTCAGAAGTCCTTTGAGATTCCGTTTGGTTCCCTCAGAGGAGGAATTGGACCCGAGGCCTGAAAAGGCGTGACGCAAATGACGAATGACGAGTTTTTGATTCGTCGCTCGTCACTCGTCATTGGGAAGCCTTTCCGCCTGCCGGCGTGCCAAGGCCGATTCCAGCGTCTCTCCCGTGAGTCTGAAATAGTCATGCGGGGTGTCGATGTCCTCGACGGTGCCGGTTTCCTCCGTCGCCAGCCAGGCAGCCTCGCTCTTATGCCTGGCGACGATGATCTTCGGGCTGGCATCGGGAGGCAAGGCCAGCAATTCATCCATCATCCCATGCCTGAAGATCGCCGGGTGTCCCGCTTTCCCGCCGCAGCTTGGCAGAACAAGCGGTGCCGTGCAGTTTTCGAATAGCCGGATCAGGTCGCGTACCAGCTCAGCGGAGACGAGCGGCTGGTCCACCGGCCAGATGAGGCAACCCCTGCAACCAGGATCGAGATTCTCTAATGCTAATCTTATGGAAGAAACGGGGCCGCGACCGGGGTCGGGATTGGTTAGCACGCGAACATTGTAGTGGACGAGCAGCGGACGGACGAGGGAGTCATGCATGCCCAGGACCAGGCAGGCAGCGGGAAGCTCAATCGGGGCCAGAGTCTTGAGGATGCGTGTCAAGAAAGTGTCGTCTCCCAGCGGGAGGAGAGCCTTGGGATAGCCCATTCTCGACGAGTCACCAGCGGCAAGAATCACGGGCTGTACATTGGTCATTTTGTGAGCCGGCGCTCATGAAGATCGAGCCAAATAACGCGCAGATCCTAGAAAACGAAAGCAAGGACAAACGCCAGAAAAAACAAAAACTGGGCGTTGCTGATCGCCGCACTCCGCGCTGATATCTTACAAAATCCCCGCCTTCACGGCATCGAACCAATATGGTATCAAATAAGGGCCGGCTGTCTTATCATCTTTTAGCTCTGTCTGTGAGCTGGGAACCGACCATGAGGACGCGCCTGCTGCAGGGGGCGAGCGGGAAGGTGTCTATGCTGCTTTTTGCCTTTTTATCGATGGCCTTCATCAGCCAGGCGTCGCAGTCGGCTCCGCCCGGACAAGCTAAAGGCGCACAGGCGGGTGATCTGGAGAAAAGCGCCTACTTCGCTTTTGTAGATCGCGATTTCATTTTCACCGTCGAAGTCGTCGGACCTGGAGTGCTATTGTTGAATTTCGTTTCCATGACCGAAGATGCGAAACCCCTCGCGGCCAAACAGGTCCGTGTGAAGTTGGAGAATCGCACCATCGTCGGTACAACTTTCCTGATCGACACCGGGGATCCTAAGCAGCCGCTGATAACGGCATCTCTGACGATGCGGCCGAGATCTTCCTTCGGGGCGCGAATTCGGGGTGACTTCGGCGAAGCGAAGGAACTGCTGGGAGTAATCATCCGCGTGGGCGAAGAGGATCTCACGCTCGCTCCGTTGACAAGTCTCGCCTTTGAAAACCTGGTTCTCAAGGTGAACCGGATCAACCTTGCTTCACCGGATTTCAGGGATGACTGGCAGGCTTTGAAGCTTGAAATCATCGGCACGCGCGCACGAAAGAGGGTATCGGGTCTTCAGAATCCAGTTTTGGGCGTGGGATCTGCCGTCCAACAAACGGCCGAAGGCAAAACTGGATTTTGAAGATCTGACATCCGATCGCTCTATCCAGCGAGGACTGTGCAGTTGCCGCCGAGCGATTTTGCGTCGTACATGGCTCGGTCAGCCCTCTCGACTAAATCCTCAGCCTCCTGATTATCAAGGGATGAAGCGACACCGATGCTCGCTGTAATCTCGTTCTGGAAATGCCGGCTCAAGCGCTCGCGTATGCGCTCGGCGACCGCGCGCGCATTGTCGATAACTGTCTCCGGCATGATGACGGTGAATTCGTCGCCGCCGTATCGGTAGCAGGTATCGACCCTTGAGCGCACTAGGCCAAGGACCAGCTCTGCCGTCTCCTTCAATGCCTGGTCTCCTTTGAGGTGGCCGTGGGTGTCGTTAAACTGCTTGAAGCGATCGAGATCGAAGAAGCAGAGAGAGATGCTTCGTTGAAAGCGATGGCACCGTTCCATCTCACCCGTGATGGTGGAGAAGAAGTGCCGGCGGTTATAAATACCGGTCAACTCGTCCGTAATCGAAAGCGACTCGAGGCGACTTTCGAGGAACGCGTTCTCGGTTATATCCTGGACGATGCACAGGAATCCCTGCAGGTGTTTGTCTGAATCGTGGACGCGTTGCAACGAAACGTCGAGATAGGAGATTGCTTCTGCTCCACGCTGTGCGAGCTTGGTGCGCTCGATGGTTGCGATCTCGGGATTGGCAATGTAAGCAGCCAGTTCCCCGCGGAAGCGGGGATCGGTGAAGAGCGTGAGGATGTCCTTGCCGACGATCTGCCTCTGGGACAGGCGGAAAATGGTCTCGGATCCGACGCTGCTCGTCATTACGTACCCGAGGGTATCTGTGGAGAGAACAGCCAGATGTTTGGCGGATTCAAGGATAGCCTGCATGTATTCGTTTGATTCCCGGACGCGTTCGCGCGCGCGCAGGTTGTCGAAGGCTGAGGCGATGAGGGAAGCAATACCCTCCACGGGGTCGAGATCTCCGCGCGGAAACGCGTTCAGACGACCACTCTTGAGGTAGAGGACTCCGAGCAGCTTGCCGCGCAGGCGGATGGGGACGGCAAGCTCGGAGCCGGAGTCGGTGGCCAGGGGCGCACCCAGGTTGTTGTTGCAGAGAGGCTTGTTCTGGCGCGCACAGTTTTCAACCATTGCCGGCAAGTTCGGCTCCTCTGGCGTGCCGGGTCTGAACGCCCGTGCGGTAAGGGTCAATCCGTCCGGTACCTGGTTTGTCGTCCAGATTTGAACCCTCAGATAGTCGAAGCTGATCCGGATTTGCTCTGCAGCTGCCCGCAGGAAGGCGCTCAAGTCCTCGACCATTACGGCCTGCTTGGCGATTTCACTTACCATCGAGAGCTGGTGCCCGCGTCGGCGCTCCAAGTAATGCATGTCGGAGTTTTCGATCGCCAGCGCGAGATGAGCTGCTGTGAACGAAAGCAGACTCGTGTGAACAGCCGTCATCTTCCTTCCTTCTCGCAGCCCAAGGACCAGCACCCCTTTGGGTTTGCCCTTTAGCAGCAGAGGCGAGTAGATCACGGCGCCGGAATCGCGATGCAACAGGTGCCGTGACTCGACGGCGTCCGCTTCGGCGGATTTGTCGAGTTGAACGATGCGCAACTTGTGGTCGGCGATGCATTGCCTCAGCCGCGAGTTTTCCAGGAGGATTACATTTGGTCCGATCAACGGCGCGTCACCGCTTGCGTCGAGCGAGTACAGAGTTGCAGTTGATTCGTTGGCTCGATGATGGGCGAGGGTCAGGCGCCCCAGCGGGAAATGCTGCTGCAACGCCTGGCGGCAGGCACTCAGAATCTCGGTTAGCATGAGGGAGCCGTGGATGGATAGTGCCAGGGATGTGGCATCGGCAAGCGTGAGAGAATCTCCGGCTGTCGGAACCTCGAGCCGGCCCTGCAAGTCCGAGAGTCCGGTGCTCATGGTGTTACCCCCAAGGTCGCTAGCCCCCTCTTTTGTCTGTTCCTGGCAACGGGTTGTCCTGTTCGTGCTGACAAGCTCGGAAATGGTCCACAAGTGCCTGCGACCATTCCTCAAGCGCGGATCCAGCGATTCCGCCCGCCTGTGCCAGCTCGGGCTTTCCTCCGCCCTTGCCGCCGAGCTTGCCGGCCAGTTGCCTCACGGCTTCTCCGCAGTCTCCCAGAACATCCGTGCTGCGCGCTACGACCAGCTGTGCGGATTCCTGAACCGTGGCTAGGACGGCCAGCGTTCCCGGCACGGCTGTTACTTTCTGAGCCAGAGTTTTCAGGCTCTCGATCTTGCGATCGCTGTAACTCCGGCGTACTACCACAACCGTACCTGTCTTATCGGCACTATTCAGCAACTCCTGTGCTTCCATTTCAAAGATCCGATCCTCCAGGTGCTTCTTTTCCCGGAGGAGGGCCGACCGCTCCCAGAGGAGTTTCTCCGTCAGCGCCGGAAGCTCATGGGGGTGAGCGGAATAGAGCTTCCCCAACTCCTTCAGAACTTCATGGTCCTTTCGGAATGCCCTCAGCACTCTGCCGCCGCAAACGAATTCGACTCTGGTGCCGCCCTTATAGCGCTCGCTGCCCAGGATGAAGATCAGCCCGATCTCCCCGCAGCGGCGCACGTGCGTCCCCCCGCAAGGAGAGCGATCAAACCCATCGATATCGACAACTCGAATCTCGCCTTCGCGTTGCGACTCCTTGCGAACTCCGAGGGCGCTCAACTCCTCCTTCTTTACGTTTAGAATGCGCACGGGCCGATCTTCGAAGACGATGCGCGCGGCCAAGTCCTCAGCTGCAGTCAACACTGAGGCGTCCGGCTCTGCCAGGCTGATGTCAATGGTTGAAGTCTCTTGTCCGAGGTGGAAGGAGAGCGTGGCCGCCTTCGCCAGCTGGAGGAATGCCTGCGACAGGATATGTTGCCCGGTGTGCTGCTGCATATGGTCGAAACGCCGCCCCCAATCGATTATGCCCCTCACTTCGCCCGCCGCCGGGGATGAGTCGAGCAGGTGGATGATTCTCCCTGAGTCATCCTCCTCGACGCTCTCCACTCTCGCTCCGCCCAGCAATCCCGTATCGCACGGCTGCCCTCCTGAAGCGGGATAAAAAGCAGTGTGATCGAGTATGACGGCCGGTTTTCCACGCACGCTGAGCTGTTCAAGCACGACAGCGGAAAACTCGGTCAGATACGAATCCTCATAGTACAGATGTTTGGTCATAGGTTGCTTATTTAAGCATAGAAACGACGCCCCTGTGTTGGATTTTGGGTATCCATGGAATCCCTTTCAAGTGACGAGTGACGAGTGAAAACCAACCGGCGGTTGACGTTTTTCATTCGTCACTCGTCATGCGCCACTCTCTGTTGATTCTACGAATTTCACGGAATTAATGACAGAATGCGCGGCGGTGAATCGAGTCCACGAGTCGGAGCTTCCTTGACACTGCTTTGCAGCGGTGACTATACTCCCCCTCATGATTCCGTCCGATGCTGCATTTCGTGGCACCACCATCCTGCTTGTCAGGCGCGGGAGTGAGACCGCAATGGCCGGTGACGGTCAGGTCACCATAGGGGATACGGTCGTCAAGACAAGCGCCAGGAAGATCCGGCGCCTATATAACGACCGCATCCTGGTGGGCTTTGCGGGCGCGACGGCGGATTCGTTCGCGCTCTTCTCCAGGCTCGAGGCGAAGCTCGAGCAGTTTCACGGCAACCTCAATCGCGCTGCGGTGGAGTTAGCGCAGGAGTGGCGCATGGACAGGGCCTTGCGCCATCTGGAGGCGTTCCTTCTTGCCACCGACGGCAAATCCACATATCTGCTCTCGGGAACCGGCGATGTCATCGAGCCGGATGACGGAACGCTCGCGGTCGGTTCGGGCGGAAGCTACGCGCTCTCTGCCGCCCGTGCGTTGCTGCGTCACACCAAGCTGTCGGCCAAAGAAATCGCTCTCGAGTCCGTCAAGATAGCAAGCGAGATATGTATTTTTACCAATGGGGAAATCGTCGTCGAGGAGCTGAAAGCGCCGAAGAGCAGCCGCCGGCGCGGATGAAGCTCTTCCTTGATTGAGACCGGTTGCGCACCGGCTCCGGAGACCTGCCGGGCGGCCGCCGCCCCGAGGTAGAAAGGAATCTGCCGGAAGTGCGAAAACGCCACACGACCCATGCTCGCGGGCTGGACGAAATGTCACCCCACGAGATTGTTGCCGAACTCGATCGGTATGTTGTCGGGCAACAGGAAGCCAAGAAGGCGGTCGCAATTGCACTGCGCAACCGCGTCCGGCGCCAGAAGCTGGATGCAGAGATGGCGGAGGAAGTCGCACCCAAGAACATCATCATGATTGGTCCCACCGGTGTGGGCAAGACAGAAATTGCGCGCCGGCTCGCGCGCCTGGCTAACTCCCCCTTTTTGAAGATTGAGGCCACGAAGTACACCGAGGTCGGCTACGTCGGGCGGGACGTCGAGTCGATGATACGGGACCTGGTTGAGACCGCCGTCGACATGGTCCGGATGGAGCGCGTTGCGGAGGTGGCGAAGACGGCAGAGCAGAACGCCGAAGAGCGTGTCCTGGATCTGCTCCTGTCCAGTCTCCAGTCCATGCCTTCTGAGAATGGCTCGGGCGACGCAAGCAAGGATCTCCAGCTCGTGGAACGCTCGCGTGAGAAGCTGTGCAAGCAACTGCGCTCAGGCGCGCTGGACCGCCGCATCATCGAGTTGGAGGTCCGGGAACACTCCATGAGTCCCTTTGCTTTTCAGATCTTCGAAGGCGCAAGCATGGAGGAGATCCAGTTCAACATGAAGGACCTGATCACGGGCATGATGGAAGGGAAGCCCAAGAAGCGCCGGATGCGGGTGGACGAGGTTCTGGATTATCTCGTGCAGGAGGAAGAGCAGAAGCTGATCGACATGGAACAGGTCGCCAGGACAGCGCTGGAGCGCGTCGAGGAAAACGGCATCATCTTCCTGGATGAGATCGACAAGATCGCCGGGCGCGAAAGCGGCCACGGTCCGGACGTGAGCCGCGAAGGGGTCCAGCGCGACATTCTCCCGATCGTGGAGGGCACCAGTGTCAACACGCGCTACGGCATGGTTCGCACCGACCACATTCTCTTCATCGCCGCGGGTGCGTTTCACGTCTCCAAACCGTCCGACCTCATTCCTGAAATTCAAGGGCGCTTTCCAATTCGCGTCGAGATGAAGACCCTGACCGAGGACGATTTCGTACGCATCCTCACGGAACCCAGGAACGCACTGATCAAGCAATATGTCGCGCTGCTGAAGACCGAAGGGGTAAAGCTTCGATTTGAAGACGATGCGCTCCGGGAGATCGCGCGCATGGCGTGCCTCGTGAATGACAGCTCCGAGAACATCGGCGCGCGCCGCTTGCATACCGTCATGGAGGCGTTGCTGGAAGACATCTTGTTCAAGGGGAGCGAGTTGTCCAAGAAGGTGGTACGGATAGACGCGGCGTATGTGCGTCAGAAGCTCAGTGACATCGTGGCCGACAAGGACACCAGCCGATACATCCTGTAATGGTTGCGCGCCATTTCTACATTCTCACTCTTTTGCTTTTCCTATGCCTGTTGGGCCTGGAGGGCTGCGCGAAGATCGGCGAACCCCAGCCGCCGCAGGTGCTCGTGCCCAAGCCGGCAGTCGACCTGGACGCACGCCAGTTTTCGGACAGGATTTTGCTCACCGTCTCCCAGCCCGTCGCGAACACCAATGGCTCACGCGTGACGACGCTCGACCGGGTCGAAATATTCCGACTGGCCGGCGATCGCCAGGATGCCGGCCCACTTCAGGAGGAAGCGTTTCTGGCGCGCGCCGAACAGATTCAATCCATTTCTGCCAGGGAACTCCCGCGCTACCTCAGGGATGGGGCGCTGGCCTTTTGGGACCTTAGGCCCGCTGATCCTGCTTCGTTCTTTACGCAGGGCTTTCGTTATGCCGTCCGCTTTGTCAACAAAAAGAATCAAACCGCCGGATTGAGCAATCAGGCGTTTGTGGCGCCCGTCGCTATCCCGGCTGCTCCTGAAGGGCTTTCCTGCGAGCTGTTCCGCGACCGCATACGGCTGACCTGGAAAGCGCCCGAAAAGAACGCGGACGGATCTGCTCCAGCGCGAGTCGCCGGGTACAATGTCTATCGATCCGAAGACCCCAAGACCCTCCCGGTTGCCCCCCTCAACACCGCCCCGGTGCCCAAGCCTGAGTTTGAGGACCGCAGCTTCGAATTCGACAAGACCTATTACTACGCTGTGAGTGTGGTTGGCAGCAGGGAGAATCCTTACGCCGAGAGCCTCTCCTCAGATCAGCTGCCGGTCACCCCAGTGGATACGTTTCCGCCCGGCATGCCCAAGAACCTGGATGCCGTCGTCGAGAACGAAGTCGTGACGCTGATGTGGAGCCCGCCTGATGACGCCGATGTTGCCGGCTACCGTGTCTACCGCAAGGAAGAAGGCTCCCCTGCGCGGGTTCTCCTTCAGGCGCAACTGGTGATCACTTTGAGTTTCCGCGATGACCAAGCCATCCCGGGAAAAACGTACGTATACAGCGTTGCGACCGTGGATACGCATGGAAATGAGGGGCAGGCTTCGACAGTAACCGTGGAGGTCAAATGAAATTATGTCGCTTTAGCTACCAGGGGGAAACCGGCTGCGGTCGAATCGAAGGAAGTGCCGTCAGAGTTTGCCGCGGTGAAATTTTGGGGGCGATGGAGCCGACCGGGGTGACGTTGCCCCTCGCGAATGTGCGGCTGCTGGCGCCCCTGTTGCCCGGAAAAATCATCGGCATCGGGCGCAACTACGCGGCGCATGCCCTCGAATTGGGCAACGTGCCGCCGGAAGCAGAACCCATGATTTTCCTCAAGCCGCCGAGCGCAGTAATTTCTCCAGGCGATGCGATCGTTCTCCCTGCGGTCTCAAGGCGCGTGGATCATGAAGCAGAGTTGGGCGTGGTCATCGGCCGAACAGCACGCAATATCCCCGAAGATGATGATCCCCTCCGTTGCGTTTTCGGCTATGCTTGCGTCAATGATGTGTCTGCGCGGGATCTGCAGAAAAAGGACGTCCAATTCACGCGCGCCAAGGGTTTCGACACCTTCTGCCCCTTCGGCCCCTGGATTGAGACGGAGCTTGATCCGGCCGACGTGATGGTGATCGGCCGGGTCAATGGCGAGGTTCGCCAGCAAGCGCGCACGAGCGAAATGCTGTTCCCGGTGCAACGGCTGATCCGCTTCCTGGCCGGCATCATGACGCTGTTGCCCGGCGATCTGATTGCCACGGGCACGCCTGCAGGTGTGGGTCCACTCGCGCACGGGGACATGGTGGAAATTGAGGTCGAAGGCGTCGGCGTTTTGCGTAACCCGGTCCGGTCGGCCTGAGAAACTGCCCAGGAATTGCCTCGGGAAAATAGAAGTCAGGAGTCAGAATGAGGAGGACGCCGCGCGGTTGTGTTTGCAGCAGTTATCGAATCGGACATCCGCGAGGGGCCAGGGGGGACCACACTTCGCATATGCTCTGCAAGCGCCGATTTGACAACTAGTTTTTCTACTGGCTTCTGACTTCTGGCTTCTGGCTGTTATAATGTGCGAATTCGGAAGGGAGAGCCGGCATGAAGTTTTTTCTCGACACTGCCAACATCGATGAAATACGAGAGGCTGCAGAGTACGGCTTGATCGACGGTGTAACTACCAATCCCTCACTCGTTGCCAAGGAAAAGCGGGATTTCAAAGATATCCTGCGCGACATCATAAAGATCGTGGATGGTCCCATCAGTGCCGAGGTTGTGAGCACCGACAGCGCAGGGATCGTGCGCGAGGCGAGAGATCTCGCCAGGATTCATGAGAACATCGTGGTCAAGGTCCCGATGATCAAAGAGGGAATGAAGGCGCTCAGGCAGCTGAGCAGCGAGGGCATCCGGACCAATGTGACCTTAGTCTTCAGCCCGAATCAGGCACTGATCGCCGCCAAACTCGGCGCCACCTACGTTTCACCTTTCGTGGGGCGGTTCGATGACGTCAGCGAGGTCGGGATGAATCTCATTGCCGACCTGGTGCGGATTTTTGCCAATTACAAGTTTGCGACCCAGATTCTCGTAGCCAGTTGCCGCAATCCCCTTCACGTACGGGAAGCAGCCCTGTTGGGTGCGCACGTTGCGACCATGCCCCACAAGGTGCTTATGCAACTGATGAATCACCCGCTCACCGACGTTGGTTTGGAGCGCTTCCTCAAGGATTGGGAGGCTGCACGGCAGGCGGCGCGCGTTTAGAGCACATGATGAGTGACGAGTGGATGACTCGTCACTTGATTTGCGACTTCTTACTGACTATGGACATTTCCGAAAAGCTGAATGAGCTGGAGGCGCTGAATCGCCGGGCTGAAGAAGGCGGAGGACCCGAGCGGCTCAAGCGGCAGCATGATGCCGGAAAGCTGACCGCGCGGGAGAGGATCAGCCTTTTGCTCGATGAAGGCAGCTTTGAGGAACTGGACAAGTTCGTCGAGCACCGTTGCGTCGACTTCGGGATGGCGGAGCAGAAGATCCTAGGTGATGGAGTCGTTACCGGGTACGGTCGCGTCGACGGCCGCGTGGTGTACATCTTTGCCCAAGACTTCACGGTCTTTGGCGGCAGCCTGAGCGAGGCCTATGCCGAGAAGATCTGTAAAGTCATGGACTTGGCCATGAAGATGGGGGCTCCCATCATTGGCCTCAATGATTCCGGCGGAGCCAGGATCCAAGAAGGGGTCGTGAGCTTGGCTGGCTACGCCGACATCTTCTTGCGCAACACGATCGCAAGCGGCGTGATCCCGCAGATCTCCGCCATCATGGGACCCTGTGCGGGAGGGGCTGTCTACTCGCCGGCGATCACCGATTTCATTCTGATGGTCAAAGACACGAGCTACATGTTTGTCACGGGACCTGACGTGATCAAGACGGTCACGCACGAGGAGGTGACCATGAACGAGCTCGGCGGCGCAATCACGCACAACAGTACCAGCGGCGTCGCCCACTTTGCCGCAACAGACGATCGCGAGTGTCTGGCCACAATTCGCGAACTGCTCTCCTTCCTTCCTGCCAACAACATGGAGGATCCACCCGCCCGGGCAACGACAGACCCTTGGGACCGCGAAGACGAGAAGTTGAATACCGTGGTCCCGACCGATCCTAACCAGCCTTACGACATCAGGGACATCATCAAGTCGGTTGTGGACGACCGCTACTTTTTCGAAGTGCACAAACACTTTGCCAGGAACATCGTGGTCGGTTTCGCGCGATTGGATGGGCGCGCCGTTGGCGTCGTCGCCAATCAGCCCGCTCACCTGGCCGGCACCCTGGACATCTCCGCATCGGTTAAAGGTGCTCGCTTCGTCCGCTTCTGTGATGCGTTCAACATCCCGCTGATTACTTTCGAAGATGTTCCCGGTTTCCTGCCGGGCACGGCGCAGGAGTTCGGCGGCATCATCAAGCACGGGGCGAAGTTGCTCTACGCTTTTGCTGAGGCCACCGTGCCGAAAATCACCGTGATCACCCGCAAGGCTTACGGCGGCGCCTATTGCGTCATGTCTTCCAAGCACATCCGGACGGATCTAAACTATGCTTATCCCACCGCAGAAATCGCGGTGATGGGGCCGGAAGGCGCCGTGAATATTTTGTACCGCAACGAGTTGAGAGTGGCGCCCGACCCGGCAGAGTTCCGCACGCGCAAGGTGGAAGAGATCCGCGACAAGTTCGCCTCGCCCTACATCGCCGCCGAGCGTGGGTATATCGACGAAATCATCGAGCCGCGCATCACGCGCCGCAAGTTGATTACAGGGCTGCGCATGCTCGAAAACAAGAGGGATTCCAACCCGGCCCGCAAGCACGGGAACATCCCTCTTTGATGAAAGGGAATTGAGCTTCAGGCAACGCGAAATACGCGCAAATTGTTCGATGTATTTCGCGGTTGCGGTCAGGATTGGCCGTGTTCAAAAAGGTGCTTATCGCCAATCGAGGCGAAATCGCTGTCCGCATTATCCGCGCATGCCGTGACCTGGGGATTTCATCCGTGGCCGCCTACTCCGAGGCCGACCGCGCCTCCCAGCATGTCCGCTTGGCGGATGAAGCCTACCTGCTCGGTCCCGCGCCCTCGTCCGAGAGCTATCTCGCTATCCACAAGATCATCGAGATCGCGAAACGCTGCCATGCCGATGCCATCCATCCAGGATATGGCTTTTTGGCGGAAAACCCGCGTTTCGCGCACGCCTGTGCCGAGGCGGGCATTCCCTTCGTCGGTCCCTCCGCCGAGTCCATGCGCCTAATGGGAAGCAAGACGGGCGCGCGCACGGTGCTTTTGAAGTCAGGCGTGCCGATCGTGCCCGGCACTTACCAGGCTTTGAAATCTCTCGACGAGGCGCTGGAGGAGGCGAGGCGGATCGGCTACCCGGTCATGCTCAAGGCTGCGGCAGGCGGGGGCGGGAAGGGAATGCGCCTGGTGCACGACGAGGGTCACATGCGCGAGGACTTCGAGGCTGCCGGTTCGGAAGCACAGAACGCCTTCGGCGATCCCTCGATCTACCTGGAAAAATGCATCGCGCGCCCGCGCCACGTCGAGATCCAAATGCTGGCCGACCGGTACGGGAATGCCGTTTACCTTGGGGAGCGTGAGTGTTCCCTGCAGCGCAGGCATCAAAAGGTGGTGGAAGAGTGCCCCAGCCCCATGCTGGACGCGGACTTGCGCAGGCAGATGGGCGAGGCAGCGCTGCGGGTCATCCGAGCGGCGCGCTACGAAAACGCGGGAACAGTCGAGTTCTTGCTGGACGATGATCGGAAGTTCTATTTCCTGGAAATGAACACCAGACTTCAGGTGGAGCATCCGGTTACGGAGATGGTCACCGGACTCGACTTGGTGCAGCAGCAGCTCCGCATAGCAGCCGGCGAGCCGCTCGGCATTCGTCAGGACGACGTGCAACTGCGCGGGTGGGCTCTCGAGTGCCGCATCTACGCCGAGGACCCGGATCACAACTTCTTTCCTTCTCCCGGCGTGATTCGCGAGCTGGTAGAGCCGCAAGGGCCCGGCGTCAGGGTGGATTCGGGCGTCTACCGCGGTTGGGAGGTGCCGGTCTACTACGACCCGCTCCTTGCGAAGCTCGTGACCTTTGGCGCGGACCGGTCGCAGGCCATTGCCCGCATGCGGCGCGCACTCGGCGAGTATCGCATCCGCGGCATTCGCACTAACCTGGCTTTTTTTAGCGCGCTGCTCGCAGATCCCGACTTCATGGCCGGGAGGCTGTCCACGAGCTTCATTGAGGAGTTCATGCGGCGCAGGCCCAAGACTGAGCCGGCGGATGGATCCCTGGATGCGGCCTCGGTGGCGGCAGCGCTTGCCTACGCGGAAACCGCCGTGAATGGCAGGCCCCAAGCAGGACGCCGGCCTGAAAGCGCCTGGAAGATGTCGGGCCGGGCCGGGAATGTGCGGCTGCGGCAGGGCTGGCGGTTTTGACGGGCGAAATGGGAGCATCGCGCTTTTCCAGTTCCTCTGGGGCCATTTTGGGTGTAAGAATTGGAAATGCGGGATGCCCCCTTCTTCCCCTTGCGGCTGGAACGTGATCCCGTGCAACAATGTGCCCGCTCTTAGAGGGATGCGTGATTCTGGAAATAGGCTGTGACGGCTACCGGGCAACAGTGGAAGTGACGGCAACTCCCGGTGTGCGGAGAGTGGCCGTGGACGGGAGAGACGTTAGCTTCGACTGGGTGCGTCTTCCAGACGGCCAGTACTCCTTGATCCTCGGCGGCCGCGTCTACGACTTCATCATCGAGTTTTCCGACGGCAACTGCTCCGTAATCGGGCGCGACGGCTCACACACCCTTCGCGTCGCAGACACACGCCGCCCGGCGACGGTGCGGGAAGTCGAGGAAGGCCAGTCCGGACTGCAGCGGCTCAAAGCCGACATGCCCGGCAAGGTTGTTCGCGTCCTAGTCAAAGAAGGGGAGCCGGTCGCTTACGATCAGAGCCTGCTGGTGCTGGAAGCCATGAAGATGCAGAATGAGATTCGCGCGCCCAAGAGCGGCGTGGTCCGGGAGATCGGCGTGACGCCGGGCACTGCCGTCAACACCGGTGAGTTCCTTCTGAGTCTCGAGTAGCGCCCCAGAAATTCCGTGCATCGGATGTCGAGAATGCTCGGAATCGCCGCGTCGGGGATTTCTCTCCGCCATTGCCACCCGATTACTAACCCCAGGTACCGACGGGGCAGCCATACCCTTAGCCCAGCCGCCACCGACTGTGCGCTGCGCTGTCAACCGTGTCTGAATCAGAAACCCCAGCACCGCCAAGCAGACCACAACCGTTAGACTACTGGCGGTGATGTCCAGCGCAAGGGTATACCGTCTGTTCGTAGCCTCATTTCTCATGGTACGGCACCTTCACGAAGCCCTGCACGGGTCGCGCTACCTCCTTGCCAGCGAAGTCGAACGCTACCCCTGCTCCGAGTCTTTGATATAGGCCCAGCAAAATTGCTGCCGCCTGCCGCCTGGAAAGCTGTGACCACATTTCAACAGATTTCAGCCCCTCCCGCTCGGTTGGCACGCGGCCTTTCGCGAGGCTCTCAACCCAATCGAACACTGCCGCATCCGACTGCCCAGCTCCTTGCCGAGAGAGCACTTCTTTCATGGCGGCGTCCCTTTCCCGCGTCAGTGCCAGCGCATTTTCATACCAGAGAGTTTCGTCTGGCCCAACGAACTTCCCGTCCTTGAAAAACACACCATCCAGACAGACCGTTACAGCAGCCTGTTGGGACATGCGATTCAAATCCGCAAGCTCAGCACTATTCAGCGCCCTTCCTTGCTTATACCCGACAATCGCGAAGAAGGGGGAGACAAAACCCAGCCCGCCTGAAGGTATCAGCATGGTTGCGGGAGACGTAGTCAGATTGTGATAGAAATGGTCACGCAAAACTCTCTTACCAGCGGAATCCGTCAAGATCCAACGTAACGAATAGGCTACAACGTCGACGCCGCTGTGCATACCGAATGGTGAAATGTTTAGCATTTGTGGCGGTCTTTGCCGATCATCCGGGAAGTGCTTCAGATTTTCCCTCAATAGAGTGGGTGTCTGTCCGGTAAGACGTTTGATGAATCGGCGAAATGACGAGCTGCAACTGAAACCTATCTAGGAGCGCCCTGCCCAAAAACGTTATCAGGACCGAGGGCGCTAGCATGAGGGGTGGGAGCAGATAATCCGAAGACTCGCTTTATGTGCTGCGTTGCGCTCGTTCTCTGTGGCTACCCTGGCTGCGGATGAGTGGCAGCAATTCCCCAACCAGATAAAGCGAGCCGGTCACGACAACCAGGCCGTCATCAGGGCACTCATCCCAAGCCGCGCGCAGCGCGGCACGGGCGTTGGGATGGGAACGCATGCGTGCGCGAAAGCGCGGCTGTGCCGCGGCGATGGCCGCGGGATCTGCCGAGCGCGAATTAGCAACGGGAGTCAAATGGATGCTCCGTGCCAGCGGGAAGAGCAGTCCCCCCATCTTCCGAACATCCTTATCGTACAGGGCACCGAAGACGAGGTGGATTTCGCAGTTTTCGCACCGCATCACGTGGTTGCGCAACGCCCGCGCTCCTTCCTCGTTGTGGGCGCCTTCGAGCAACGTCCGCCGCCGGGCGTGATACTCATCGAGCCTTCCGGGCCAGCGCGTGCGTGCGATGCCGCGCCGGACGCCGGCAACGGACACGGGGAACGCCTCGAGCGCCTCCACTCCGGCAACGGCCATGGCTGCGTTCCATGCCTGATGCAGGCCGGCCAGCGGCAGCGGGAGGTGGCGGTAGGAGCGCTCAGGTGTTTCGAGATCGATGGTCACGGCGGCGCCCCGCTCGTCGACCACGTGGATGCGACAATCCCGGTCAATCTCCACCAGCGGTGCTGCCAGAAGGCTCGCATGCGCCCGAATCACGCGTTTGGCTTCACGAGCCCGGCAGCCGGAAATCACCGGCACTCCGGCCTTGATGATCCCGGCTTTCTCCGCGGCGATCTCCGCCAGGGTCGAGCCAAGGAGATCCTGATGGTCGAAAGAGATCCCGGTGATGATGCATGCCTGCGGGCTGACGATATTGGTTGCGTCCAGCCGCCCGCCGAGCCCCACTTCGATGACAGCGACGTCGACCTGTTCGCCCGCGAAGTGAAGAAATGCGCATGCGGTGAGGAATTCAAAGTAAGTCAGGGGAATGTCGAGCTGCCTGCGCGCGCGCAGCTCTTCTTCCTTTTCATAAACCTGGGTGGCCAGCGAGGCAAACCTCCGTGCCGTGACCTCGCGGCCCGAAACTCGGATGCGTTCCTCGAGCCTTTCCAGATGGGGTGAGGTGTACAGGCCGGTCTTCCAGCCTGCAGCGCGGAGAATCGATTCCGACATGGCAGCCACGCTCCCCTTGCCATTGGTGCCGGCGACATGGAGCACTGCGAATCCTTTGTGCGGGCTGCCGAGAGCCTCCGTGATGGTCGCGATGCGGTGCAGGCCGAGGTGAATGCCGCGCACCTCATTGCCGCGGCGTGAGAGCAGATTGAGGATCTGACCGTAGTTCAAGGCTTAGGAGAGGAAGAAGTTCAAAGCATTGATGAGGTACTCGCGCAGGTCGCGGCGATCCACGATGGCATCGAGCATGCCGTGCGCCAGAAGAAACTCGGAACGCTGAAACCCTTTGGGTAGCTTCTGCCGGATGGTCTGTTCAATAACGCGTGGCCCGGCGAAACCGACCAATGCGCCGGGTTCGGCAATAATCAGGTCTCCCAGCATAGCGAAGCTCGCCGTGACCCCGCCGGTCGTAGGATCCGTAAGCACTGAAATGAAAGGTACCCCTGCCTCGTCCAGGCGCGCCAATGCGGCACTTATCTTGGCCATCTGCATCAGCGAGAAAGTGCCCTCATGCATGCGCGCTCCCCCCGACGCGGACACGATGATAAGCGGGAGCCTTTCCCGCTCAGCCCTCTCCACAGCAAGAGTGAGCATCTCGCCCATCACCGACCCCATCGAGCCGCCGATGAAGCCATACTCCAGGGCGGAGATAAGCGTGGGCCGGCCGCCGAGCTTGCCAAAGGCGTTGATCACTGCATCGTTGAGTTCTGTGGCCGAATGCGCCGCCGCGAGCTTCTCCCCGTAGGGCTGACGATCGTTGAATTTCAGCGGGTCCGTGGAAACGAGATTTTGGTCCGAAACTTCGTACACGCCTTCGTCGAACAGCGAACGCAGGCGTTCTCGCGCGTTGATTCTGGCATGGTAGTTACATTTTGGGCAGACTCTTTCATTGGCCTCCAGATCCTTCTTCCAGATGATGGAGCGACAACCCTCACACTTAGTGAAAAGACCCTCGGTTCGTACCGTTTTGTCTTCCTCTTTTGGGGCGGGAAGCGGTGATTTCTGCTTCTTGAACCATGTCATAGTCTTCACTCCCAGGAGCGCCTCGCAGGCCTGGACCCGATGCACGCACTACAGAAGGCTGCATCGTATCACTTGGCCCGCTTGTGAGTCCAGAGTGCTGAATGCTTGAAATTCGGTGACAGCCACCGAATTGCCTGAAGAAAGTTGCATCCTCGCAAAATCAATCGGGTAATTCGGTGCCTGTCACCGGATTTCACCGAATTTCGGCAGGTGTTTAGCCAACTCTGTGGGGCTTGTGATCGGCACCTGGCAGGCATTGTTCCGACAGACATAGGCGGTTGGACGTGTTGAAATCTGTGCCCGGTCTTTGAGCAGAAACACATCAGAGTCCTTCCCGCACGCGACGACCTTATTGGGGACGTAGTAGTGAAATACCGCTTGCAAGAGTGCGCGCGCTCCTTCTTCCTGCGGATCTCCTACGACGGCGATCTCGAGGGGAGGTGAGGTCATCTCACGCAGCACGTACGCCAGCGTCTCTTCCACGACGCGCCGGTAAAGTGGGGCGCCCGTGAGCAGGAAGGCGTGAAGATAAATCCGGCTCAGCAGGGCGTTGCTGGTTGTTTTTCTGCAGCTCGCGCACGACCGACGCCGCATCTCTCGTGATTTCGGCCTTTCTTTCGCGATATGCCCGGGCAATTCTGCGGAGGACGCGTGGAAACGCGGGCATCCCGTTGGACCGGATTGTGAGCGTGCTCGAGCAGGTAGGGGCTGGTTTCGTGGATGAGAGCGTTTGGCATATCAACCAGAGTAGGCCGTGGATTGGGGATGGTCAAGGCCAGTGCTGAGTACTGAGTGCTGAGCGCTGAGTACTGAGTATGCTGGGCGGCATTTCAGGCCTTTTTAGTGCACCAGCCGAGAATACTCAGCACTCAGTACTCAGCACTCAGTATTTTTTCTTAGGGCGACGTTCGTAGCGGGCTTCGACCGTGCTGCGGATGCCGCCGCGGGGAGTGAATTCGCCGTGAACTGTCATGCGCACAGGCCGGCACGCCGACACCAGGTCGCGCAGGATGCGGTTGACCGCATTTTCGTAAAAGATCCCCAAGTTCCGGTAGGCGTTCACGTACTCCTTGAGCGATTTCAGCTCCAGGCACCACCGGTCCGGAATGTAATCGACCTCGATCGTGCCGAAGTCCGGCAAGCCGGTCTTGGGGCAGATGGCGGTATATTCGGGAATGCTGATCCGGATCTCGTATCCCGGGTACTGGTTTTCCCAGCACTCGATCTTGGGCAGATGCGCGTCGATTCCTGATTTTGCATGCTCGCGGGTGTATCTTCTCATCGCCGTCACAGCATACCCCTCAACAACGAACCTGGAAAGCCAATCTTCTCCGTTTTGGACTACGGGTTTTGGATTGAAATCACTCAATCTTGATCTGCATCCGCATTTGCTGGCCGTCGCAGTCCACAGTCCGTAATCCCCAATCCAAAATCGAAGATCAATTGTGAATCCCGTGCCTTCATGATAAACATGTGGCGTGGATCAATCCGGTCAACGAAAAATCTATTCTGTCTGCGAGATCACCGCAGAGATCAAACAGGCTCTGGAGAGGTATGGCATCTTGTGGGTCAGAGGCGAAATATCGAATTTCAAGCACCACTCTTCCGGCCACATGTACTTCAGCCTCAAGGATGACCGGGCGCAACTGAAGGCGGCGTGTTTCCGAAACAGCAATTATTATTTGAAATTCCGTCCGGAAGACGGCCTTGAAGTGCTCGTTCGTGGAAGGCTCAGCGTGTATGAGCCGCGGGGCGACTATCAGATCCTGGTTGAGTATATGGAGCCGGTGGGGGTGGGCTCGCTCCAACTGGCCTTCGAGCAGCTCAAGCACAAGCTCCGCAGCGAGGGTCTCTTCGACGAAGCACATAAGGTGCGCCTCCCGTTGCTGCCCAGGAAGGTCGGCGTGGTCACCTCTCCGACCGGCGCGGCGATCCAGGATATACTGCGCATCCTCAACCGGCGCAACGCCTCACTCGACATTCTCATTTACCCTGCCCGTGTTCAGGGCGCCGGCGCGGCGGAAGAGATAGCGGCGGGTGTTACCTATTTCAACACCCGCAACGACATCGACGTAATCGTCGTCGCTCGCGGCGGCGGCTCGATGGAGGATCTTTGGGCGTTCAACGAAGAAATCGTCGCTCGCTCCATTTACGTCTCGAAGATACCGGTGATTTCCGCCGTGGGGCACGAGGTGGACTTCACGATTGCGGACTTTGTGGCCGACTTGCGGGCGCCCACTCCGTCGGCGGCTGCGGAGATGGTCTCCGGGGCTCGCGAGGATTTGAAGGCCACGGTGGAGTCGCTCAGCCGGCGCGCTCTACAGGCGGTGCGTTTGCTGGTCGAGAGGCGGCGGTCCGCGCTGGAACGCCTGGCGCGCAATCGCGCGTTCAACGTCGCGCCCAACAAAATCCGCGAGCTGGCGCAGCGTTTCGACGAGGCGATCCTTCGGATGTCACAGAGCACGCGGCGGTACTTGACAGCCATCCGGCACCGCGAGCGCGTGCTGCAATTGCGGCTGGTCAAGGTGGACCTGCGCCAGACCATCGCCCGGAATCGTGAGATTCTGGCCGGAAAGCGGAACCGCTTGCACTCCGCCGCCAGGACATGGCTGCAGAACCGGAGGTCGCGGCTGGAACTGCAAGTGGGGCGGATCCATGCGCTCAGCCCGCTGGCGATCCTCAAACGGGGCTATGCCATCTGCCGCAATGAGCAGGGGGCGATCCTGCGCGAAGCAGCCGAAGCCGTTTGCGGTGACCGTGTCGAAGTGATGCTGGCGCGCGGTCGACTTGGCTGCCGCGTCGAACAGATCAAGACCTGAGCGCCTTGATCAAATCGTGGACCTCTTCGCCACAGCTTCGGAGGTGTGATGTGGACATGAAAATGAAGGATTTCGAAAGCAATCTGAAATTGCTTGAGGAAATCGTCGTGCAGCTGGAAGGGGGTGAGCTCACCCTCGATCAGGCTTTGGAACTGTTCGAGGAAGGCGTCAAAATCAGCCGATACTGCAACACGAAGCTGGAAGAAGCCGAACGCAGAGTGGAGACTCTGATCAAGGGGGCAGATGGCAGCATAGTCGAGGCCCCATTCACGGTTGAAGGCGATAACACGACCAGGTGATCTTGGATTTTCGGTTTTTGGCTTTGGCGCCTGCTGGTACTGGATGCCCGATCGGCGCGGCCTGATAAATCCAAGATCTGTCATCCAAAATTGAGAGAGCACGATGGATATACACAACTACCTGTCAGAGCTGAGATGCGCCGTGGACGAATGCCTGCAGCGCCTCTTGCCGGCGGAGAGCGAGGAACCTCCTACGATCCATCAAGCCATGCGCTATTCCGTGTTCGCCGGGGGCAAACGTGTGCGTCCGATCCTGGTGCTGGCGTCCGGTGAAAGCCTCGGCGGATCACGCCACACTCTGCTTCACCTTGGGGCGGGCATCGAGATGATGCACACGTATTCCCTGATCCACGACGATCTTCCGGCTCTCGACAACGATGATCTCCGGCGGGGGTGTCCTACCTGCCACAAGGTTTTCGGCGAAGCGATCGCCATCCTGGCCGGGGACGCACTCATGACCCGCTCCTATCAAGTGCTGGCGGAGCTGCCGGACGTTCCCGATTCGACGCGGCTTGCCGTAATCCGTGAAATAGCTTACGCGACCGGGACTGTCGTGGGTATGATCGGCGGGCAGGTTGTGGACCTGCAGTCGGAAGGAAAGCCGATCAGCGCCCCAGTTCTGGAGTACATCCATCGTTCGAAGACAGGAGCGTTGCTGACAGCCTGCACGCGCTGCGGAGCTCTGGCTGCAGGCGCGAATGCCGCGCAGCTGCAAGCGCTGACGGAGTACGGACGAAAGGTCGGTTTGGCATTCCAGATCGTGGACGACATTCTGGACATGACGGCCAGCAGCGAGAAGCTCGGAAAAACTGCCGGCAAGGACCAAAAAGTTAAGAAAGCCACTTATCCTGCACTTTACGGAATTGAGGCTTCACGCGAAAAGGCCCAAGAGTTAGTCTCCGCCGCCATGGAGGAGATCAAGGATCTGGGAAACCGCGCCGAGCCGCTGCGCGCGCTGGCGCAGTTTGTGTTCAGCCGGTCAGCTTGACTTCATGACTTCGACCAAACGGCGCATCGACCAATTGCTGGTCGAGCGTGGATTCGCCGAGAGCCGTCACAAGGCGCAGGCCCTGCTCCTCGCGGGCCAGGTGTTGGTAGACGAGCAGAAAGTGGAGAAGGCTGCGCGGCTGGTGGATGCCGACGCCAAGATCCGGATTCTCAGCGAGATGCCCTTCGTGAGCAGGGCGGGCGCCAAGCTCCAGGCTGCCCTGGACCATTTCCGCATCGCCGTGGCCGGCCGCATCTCGGCCGACCTTGGCGCTTCGACCGGTGGATTTACCGACTGCCTGCTGCAAAATGGCGCTCTCTCCGTGCATGCATACGACGTCGGCGCCGGACAACTCGCATGGAAACTGCGCTCGGATCCGCGGGTCGTCGTTCACAGGAATTGCAACGTCCGCTATCTCACGGCGCAGGATCTGCCCGAACAAATCTCGCTGGTTACGGTGGATCTTTCTTTCATTTCGCTTACAAAAATCCTTGTCCCGGTGAGAAACGCCCTACTGGCCAGAACGACTGCCTGGGCGCAACGACCCGCTGATTTTCGAGTGGATCTGGTGTTGCTCGTGAAACCTCAGTTCGAAGCAGGCAAGGGAGAAGTGGGTAAGGGAGGAATCGTACGCGACCAGGCAAAGCAGCTGGCCGCGCTGGCTAAAGTCGAACGGTTCGCTGCGGCTTCCGGCTTTATCGTTTGCGGAGATCTTCCGTCGCCTGTTTTGGGGGCCAAAGGGAATCGAGAATTTCTGCTGCACCTGCAGCTGGTTCCTGTATGATCTGAGCCATGGATTCCCCTGTGAGCAGGATCGGTCTGGTTTTAAAACGTCACGATCCACATGTTCGCGACGTCGTTACTGAGATTATTCCCTGGCTGCAAGCGCGCGGCCTCGAAGTATTCCTCGATCAGGAAACCGCAGAAGAGTATCCGCTTTCCAGCAGCGTGACGACCCCTGAGGTGCTGGCTTCTTGCGTCGATGTGGTTGCTGTGTTTGGCGGCGACGGAACGTTTCTCCATGCCGCCCGGCTTGTCGGCGGCAGTGGGGTTCCCCTGCTGGGCATCAACCTCGGTTCGCTCGGTTTTCTCGCAGAGGTGAAGCTCGAGGAGATGCAAGCGGCGTTCGAGCGTCTTCTCACGGGGCATTACAAGCTGGAAGAGCGTGTGCTTCTCGACGTTAGGGTGCTCCGGCAGGAGCATCAGCAGGCGCAATACCTGGCCCTGAACGATGCGGTAATCAACAAGGGGGCTCTTGCTCGGATCATTGAGCTGGAGGTGTGGGTCAATTCTGAACTGGTCACGATCACGCGTGGCGACGGTCTGATCATCTCAACCCCGACAGGATCGACCGCATATTCCATCGCTGCCGGCGGGCCAATCGTCTACCCCACTCTTGGAGCCTTCATCATTATTCCCATCTGCCCTCATACCCTTTCCAACCGTCCGGTGGTTGTGCCGGACGGCGCAGAGATCGCAGTCTGCCTGCGCTACGGCGGGGACGTGATGCTGACAGTGGATGGTCAGGTCGGTATGCCCTTGATGCAAGGCGACCGCATGAGGTTCGAAAAGGCCGGGTCCACTCTCCGCATGATTCAGGCCACCGATGGCACCTTTTTCGGGCTGCTGCGAGAAAAGCTCAAGTGGAGCTAAGTGTGCCGATGAGGCCGGGGCGGTATTCCCAGTCGGCGGCATAGCTCGGCAAAGGTGGAGATCGGGAAGCCGACGATGTTGAAGTAGCAGCCTTCGATCCGATCGATGAAGAGCGAAGCGTATCCTTGAACGGCATAAGCCCCGGCCTTGTCGCGATACTCGCCGGTGGATAGGTACCAGTCGATATCTGCTTGCGCCAGGCGGCGCATGTGAACGCGCGACCGGCTGCAGGCAGAACCGGAACGCCCGCAGACGTTGTCGATCAGACAGATCCCGGTAAAGACCTCGTGCCATCGGCCGCTCAGATTCCTGAGCATTCTCCTGGCTTCGTCCGCTGAAGCAGGCTTGCCGAGGATGAGATCGTTCGTCACGACGATCGTGTCCGCGCCGATGATCAGGCCATTGGCGTGCCTGGCGGCGACTTCGCGCGCCTTGACGCGGGCAGCGCGCACAACATAGACAGCTGCTGACTCTCCAGGTTTCCGCTCCGGCTCAGGGATTGTACTCGGATCTGTGCTGACCTTGAAGCCGAGCGCCGTGAGAAGCTCTCGCCTGCGCGGTGAAGCGGAAGCCAAGACGAAGGTGCGGCCGGCTGCTGTTGCTGTTGTCATCGCTCTTGCTCTTTGGTACTTTAGTCTAGTTCATCGAGGGTCTACTCACTGAATAGGTTCTGGACGATCGGCAGTAGAAGACCATAATTCGAACCGGGCGCTGTGCGCCCTGAATATAGAGCATAAAGCAATCCATGAAAAGGAACTGCTTGCTCCTCTTGCTCCTTTGTTTCCCCTTTTTCTTCGCGGCGCCCACGCTCGATTCATCCGGGAGTGCTCAAACACCCACACCCGCAGCCACACCCGCTGACTTTCCGGCGGAGATTCTTCAAGGCATGGACAACTTCAATCTTGCGATCGATGTTTACGGCGATGTGCGCGGGAACTTCGGCCCCTGTGGCTGACCGCTCAACCCGATGGGCGGGTTCGCCCGTAGGATGAGCTATTGGAAGGCGTTTGCCGCGAAGTACCCGTCGCGTCCGCTGCTACGCCTCGACGGAGGATCCATCTTCGATAAGGGGACCGCTACCTCCCCCATCGCGAATCGATACATACTCGAGGGGATCTATCGATCGAATCTCGATGCCCTCGGCATGAGCGCCTGGGACGTTCCTGTGTGGCAGGAAATGTCGGATCTTGCGACAGCCGGGCTGGTGTCTCGCGACTACCTCAAGCTGCCGTTGGTTTCCGCCAACCTGACCGCCAAGGTCTCGAACTTTCCAACCATGCAGCGCTACATCCTGAAGGAGTTCAACGTGGATCCTCAGGCCGGGAAACCGTTGCGTGTGGGCATCACCGGACTGTTGTTCGATCCCGAGGAGAGAATCTCGGCCAAAGAGTTTCAGGTTCAGAAGCCGGAGGAAGCGGCGCGGCAAGTGCTCAACGAGTTGAAGGGAAAGGCGGACTACGTGATCGTGATCACCGACATGGGTTTGGGTGACGCAATCACCATGGCAGTCGAAGTGCCCGGTATCCACATGATCGTTGTCTCCCACAATTACGAGGCGGCCGTCGACGCGCAGCAGGTGGGAGATACCCTCATTGTCAGCCCTATCAACATGGGAAGAATGCTATCCGAGGTGCGCTTCAACATAAAGTCGGGCACGCAGAGGCTGGAGATCGAAAGCCATACTGTGCCGCTCGACAGGACCGTTCCCGATGATCCCGTCCTGGGGGAACTCGTGCGCAAGGGCAAGGCAGAAGTGGATAAAGCGCAGAAGTGAGCCGCAGCAATCAGCCGGAGCAATGGAATCACTCTCGAACCTTCTCTTTTCTTTGTACCAGGGCACGCCGTTGCACGACGAGTGGATGATCGCGTGCCTGCAAGGCACCTGGCGGGAGCTGTTGGGAGAAAAGCTCGCGCATGTGTGCCGACCTCTGTCGATGCGCGGCCTCGAACTCGTAGTGGAAGTCTCGGATGCCGCTTGGCTGCCGGCGCTGTCCAGCATGAAGCCGGAGCTGCTCGGGCGGATTCGTTCGGCTGCCGGGGATGAGGTGCAGCTGATTTCTTTTGTGCCGAAGGAAACAGCCTGATCGTGAATTTATACAGGAGTGCGCCGGCAGGCGTCTCTGCGATTCAGACACTGCATGCCAATCATCCGAATGTCTTTGAGCGGGTAGGGCGGAGGTCATGCCACCGCCCCCCCATCGTCGCCTGCCAGCCTCCACGAGACTGACATTTGGTGAGCATGTGGAGTTACCACACTCGGCGACCCCGTGCGGTGTCCTCATCG
>Ga0315279_10000489_pt1 | contig 78635 bp, 55 predicted proteins | sample YL17G06_20_MG_FD_203694 | JGI IMG/M metagenome (GOLD analysis project Ga0315279, IMG submission 203694) | Sediment microbial communities from Yellowstone Lake, YNP, Wyoming, USA - YL17G06_20 | ecosystem: Environmental > Aquatic > Freshwater > Lake > Sediment | place: USA: Wyoming | collected...
CGGCGGACGATCTCCAGGTTGCCGATGCGATCTGGAAGGTTGGTGTCGTTGAGGAGGAGCATGCTGACCACGGAGCGGCGGGCGTGGGCCTGCCCTGAGCGCAGTCGAAGGGAACGCCCGCCCTACAGGACTACCTCGACCATGACTGGTCTGCCGGCCCTGCGCCTCGGCAGCGGTATCTTCCACTCGCCCTTCGCCGGCGCCAGCGCCTTCCCGCCCACGGTGACCGACTTCACCTTGCTCTTCCCGGACCGGTGGTGGAAGCGGAAGTGGTACTCCACCCCCCGGAACTGCTTGCGCAGCTCATACTCCTTCCAGGCCGAGGGCGCGGCCGGACAGATGCGCAGGCCGTCGAAGTCGGCGAGTACCCCGATCATCCGGTCAATGGTCTTCAGATACCAGGCCGTCGAGCCGGAGAAGTTAGTGTAGAGGTTGGTCCCGAAGTCAGGGTGGGAGGGACCGACCGTGAAGTTGGACTGCTGGTGCGGTGGGCCGGTGGCGATGTCGGGGAAGGTGTTACCGGGAAGCGATAGCTTGAGCTCAGAGTAGGCCTCATTTCGGCGGCCGGTGCACGCCAGCGCATAGAGGTAGAAGGAATGGCCGTGCGTGTAGATCGCCCCGTTCTCAAACTGCCCCGGGGTGATGTCCGCGATCCGCCCGGCCAGGTGACGGCTCTTCTGGGTGTAGGGGATGTCGTTGGCGGCCATGCCGAGAGGCGTCCAGAGACGCTTTAGCCCCTTCAGCACCGTCGCTTCTCGGCCGGCAGCGGCGGCCACGCCGGTGAACAGGGACCAGGCGTTCACGGTGCAGTGGATGCGGCCTTCCTCGCAGTCATTGGACCCCAGCTTCACGCCATCGTCGTTGAACCCGAACACGTAGTGATCGCCATCCCAGGCCGCCTTGTTGGCCGCCTTGGTCATGGTGGCGATGATGTGCTTCATCGCGCGAACGGTCTTCTCGTCACCCAAGTAAGAGGCGAGCCCGAGCATCCGCCCGGCGGCGTACACCAGCCCCACCGACAGCCACGCGCTCACGCCCTTGCCCCGCTGCGACAGGCCGTCCATGGCATCGTTCCAGTCGCCGTGCCCGATCAGGCACAGGCCGTGCTGCCCGCGGGTTTTGAACAGCCCCTCCAGCGCCATCACCGCGTGTTCGTAGATGGTCTTCGGCTTCGAGTTGTCCTGGCGGTGGGTCTCCAGGCTGTAGAAACCAACCTTCTCGTCCAGTATGCCAAAGTCGCCCGTCTCTTCGAGGTAGGAGACGAGCGTGTCCGCGATCCACACCGGCGAGTCCGCGTACATGCGCTCATCGGTCGGCGCCTTGGTGTTGGGGTACTTGAAGAACTGGCGGATGGCGCGGCCGTCGGAGAGCTGGTGGTTGAGCACCACCGGCAGGAAGCTGCGGACGAACTCGGGATTGAAGTTGCACAGCCCGAGCAGGTCCTGGAGCACATCCCGATAGCCGACCTGATCCAGGCAGCGGGTGAAACGAGCGGTGTTGTGCTGCTGGTACTTGAGCCAGATGTTGTAGACGCGATCTACCTCTTCGTCCGGCGTCCGCGCCGCCACCCGGTCGAGCATCCTCCGCCAGGAGCCCTCCAGGCGGCCGAACTCCTTATCCACGCCATTCTTCCCCAGCACCTTGCGCCGCAGCGCGGCGAGATGGCGCTTGCGCTCGGCGGGCTCGCGGCTGGTGGTCCCGACCAGAAGGTTGATGGTCTTGGAGGCGCCTGGTTGCAGGGTGAGAGCGAACTGCAGCGCCCCCACCAGCCCGAGATACGGCTGGCGGCCGATGGAGTTCCGGCACTTCCCCTCCACCACCGCACGCGGGAAGGGCCGATAGTGCCCGCCGCCGGTGAACTCCTCGCCGGAGAGGTCGAATCCCTGGAACGCCGCGTCGGACATCATGAACCCGGTGCGGGGGAGCGTGTTGCCTTTGTCGTTGTTGAGAGCGATGATGGCGCAAAGATCCTTGAGGTACTGCCCTTCGGAGACGACGCGGGGATCGAAGTAGTAGGAGGGGTGGGTTCCCAGGCCCCAGTTAACGCGGGTGAAGAGCTGCAGCTTGCGGGTGCGGCCGGTGAGGTTGGTGAGGGTGATGGTCCACACCTCGCAGGCGTCGTCGAGGGGGACGAAGGAGCGGAACTGGGAGTGGATGCCATTGCGGGCGCTCTCCACACTCACCCATCCCAAACCATAGCAGGCCGAGTAGTCGGAGTACTGGTCATTCTCTCTCCCCACCTGTGGCAGCATGTGCCAGATGGCGAGCTGCTTCCCCGTCTGCTCCCGCACGAAGAACTCGCGGACATCTGTGCTCCGCGGCGCGGTGGGCACATAGCTGGTGTCCTTGTGGCTGGTAACTGGGCCGGCGAGGACGGTCTCGTAGCATAGGAACCCGGCCCCCGTGACATCGCAGAACGACCCCATGATCCCATATACGTTGTCATGGTTTGAGGTCATCAGATGCAGCCACGGCCGCGGCGTGTCCGGCCGGCGGATGGAGAGCCGGCCCTCCATGATGAACCCCTCGGCGTCGCGGATGTTCTCGAAGGTCGAGTATCGGCTGGCCAGCGCCTCGGCACCGGCCTTGGAGAACCCCGCGCGGGGAGACTTGCGCTTCGTCAGGTTCCGGCGCGCCTTGGCAACGAGTCGGTCGAGGTGGGAGTCGGTGTATTTCGGCATGTCATCAGGTCCTTGTGAGGATGGAGGTCAGAGGAGTATAGCAACGGGGAGGATGGGAGGCAAGACGAACGGCCATCCACCGCAGAGACGCAGAGAGCGCAGAGGGAGGTAGGGGCGCACGGCGTGCGTCCGTATGCGAGAGCTCAGCACCCCCCGCCCCAACCCTCAACCGCCTGGAAGCGCTTGCCGTCCCAGTGGTAGAGCATTGACCCGCTCCAGTCTATCCCGCTGCCGGAGACGATGACTTCCGCCGTCCCGTCCCGGTCGAGGTCGCAGAAGCCGCAGACGTAGAGGGAACGCCAGGGCTCATCATCCAGGATGAGTGTTTCCACCTGTTCGCTGCCAGGGCGCAGCCGCCGTATCAGGAGATAGGAGTAGAAGACGCGGCTGGCAGTCTCATCGTCGTAGCCCGATGCCTTGAGATCCTCCTGCCGGTAGCCCCAAGTGGCTGCGCAACCAAGGGAGATGAAGATCTCGTGTCGGCCGTCCCGGTTGATGTCGGCCCTGACGACCTGCTTGATCTGCATGCCGTCAATATCCTTCTGTGGCACGCCCTTGGTGCGAAGCCAATCCGCCGCGGCCTCCCAATAGGTACTCTCTTTCGCCCGCTGCCCGACGAGCAGTTCTCCGCTTACCCACTGCGGCTTCGAGCCGTCCCTGGTCCACGCCGCAAGCACGGGTAGGTCAACGTAGTTGTCGAAGTCGGTCTGGCGCAGTTTGTGCGCCTTCTCGTAGGGAGCCTTCCTGGCTTCGGGAATGGTCAGTCGCGCCTTGAACCCAAGCCCCCACGACTCGCCTCCATCGGGCGGCTTCTCCGAATCAAGTGCGCCCCCACTGGTGAGCGTCGCCGTGCCGATCTCTCCGGCTTCCAGCGCGTAAAGTGACAGCCGATCCCCCTTCTCCAGCAGCGCCTTCGCGCCTTCGCTCTTCACCCATCCCTTGCCGGCGACCGGGCCGCCGATGATCGCCAGGTCGAAGTCGCGGTCACTCGGCTTGCTGTTCCACAGCGAAATGCTGCCTGCGAGCGCGGTGCCCTTCGGCGCCTCCGCCCGCGTCTTCGCCTGCGCGTGGAGCAAAGGCGAGAGGCCTATGAGCAGCAGCACAAGCAACGCCTGACGAGGCTTCATCTCCTTCCCTCCTGCAGCAAGAGGATAGCACAGGCTGGGAGCCTGTGCCACTGGCTTCACGACCCACTGGCCGCCGCCACCGCTTCACATTCCCCCACAGGTATGATAACTTAGCGCCCGGAGGCACCAAGTTCTCCATGGGCGACGGAGCCTTGCCAGGGTTCAGCGGAGGCTGTTCGGTCCCCAATGCTGCGGGTGACTTCACTCATCTTGGATGTCCCCCCACTCGCCCAAACGCACGCAGGATGCGCCAGGAGCAGCAAGGCGTGGCGCGGAACTGGGCTCGTGCGTGCCTGGCAATACCTATCCTGGGCTGGAGGCGAAAGGTGAGTAGGGGCGCGGCTCGGTGGTTGTGGCTGGTCTTGCTGGCGGCGCTGCTCTCCGCTGCTCCTGCGGGATGGCCTCAGGAGTCGCCTACGCTGGACTCCGTCTTGGTGGAGGCCCTGGACAGAAGCGCGGAGCTGTATTCCTTGCGCGCGCAGATCGAGGCGGCAGAGGCGATGATCGCTCCCGCCGGCGCCCTCCCAGACCCCATGCTCTCCGTCGGCCTCAAGAACCTCCCCGTGGACGACGGGCTGCGGCTGGACCGGGACCCGATGAGCGCAGTGGAGATCATGGCCTCCCAGGAGGTGCCTCGCCCATCCAAGCGCCGTCTGCGCGCGGAGGTCCAGGCGCGCGAAGTGACGATGCTTCAGGCGCGCTACCAGGATAAGCGTCTGGATACCATCAAGCGAGTCAAGCAGGTCTACCTCGACCTGCAATCCCTCGACGTGCAAATCGCCATCGCCGAGCAGAACCGGGACCTGGCCCAGGACATGCTCGCGGCCGCGGAAGCCGCCTACGGTACCGGCAGGGCGATGCAGCAGGATGTCTTCCAGGCCCAGGTCCGGCTGTCCCAGATGGTGGACATGATCATCTCGCTCCAGGGAAAGCGAGCCGCGGCCCAGGCGAGGCTCAACCGCCTGCTCTACCGCCCCGCAGGCCAGGCCTTCCCGGCTCTCCCGCCTCCTACGCTCACCTCCGTTCCCATACAAGCAGATGTCTTGGCGCCACTGGCAGAGCAGAACAGCCCCAGGCTAGCGGAAATGCGCGCCCGCGTAGGCCAGGCCGAGCAGTCCGAGCGGCTCGCCGCCGAGGGAATCAAGCCCGACTACCGCTTCGATCTCTCCTACATGATCCGCCAGCCCATCGAGATGAGCTCTATGGGCGGAACCGACATGTGGAGCGCCTCCGTCGGCATCAACCTGCCGTCGGTGTACCGCCGGCACACCGTGGATCAGGAGGTGAAGGCCACCCACGCCGGTCGCGTGTCGGCGGAGCAGGAGGTGGAGGCGATGCGTAACGAGATCGCGGCGATGATCGCAGAGATGGTGAGCGAGGTGATCACCGCCGACCAGCAGCTCAGCCTGCTCGACACCGGGCTGCTGCCGCAGGCGGAGGGGGCCTTGGCCGCCTCCCGCGCCAGCTATGGCACAGGCCGGGGCGAGATCCTGGACCTGCTCGACAATCAGGTGAACCTCTTCAACCTCCAGATGCGGCGGGTGATGCTGCTGGCCGAGCGCGAGCAGAACCTGGCGGAGCTGGAGTATCTGATAGGCGGTTCGCTCATTCACCGGGAGGGAGGGTCCGATGCCCAGTAGCGCCGCCATCTCCGGCCGCTCCTTCATCACCATCCTCGTGGTGGTCGTTCTCCTGTGCGCCGCCGGCTTCGGCCTCTACCAGCTTGGCCGGCACACCGGCCCAGCCAGCCAGACAGCCACCGCTATCTCGGCAGGAGAGAAAACGTACACCTGCCCTATGCATCCTCAGATCATCCGCCACGAGCCCGGCAAGTGCCCCATCTGCGGCATGGATCTGGTGCTGGTGGAGGAGCCCACAGAGAAGCCGGGCGGGGCGGAAAGCGGTATCCCTGGGCTTGGGGTGGTGGAAATCGATCCCCGCAAGCAGCAGCTCATGGGAGTGGTCACCACCGCGGTTACGCGCCAGCCCGTTCACCGCACTGTGCGCGCGGTCGGGCTGGTTACCGCCGACGAATCCCGCCTCAGCGATGTGCACACGAAAGTGGAGGGCTGGATCGAGAAGCTCTACGCCGACCAGACCGGCAAGATCGTGCGCCGCGGCGAACCGCTGCTCACCATCTACAGCCCGGAACTGGTGAGCGCCCAGGAGGAGTATCTGGTCGCGCTGCGCTCGCGGCAGCGGCTTGCCGGCAGCCCATTCCCAGAGGTGAGAAAGAGCGGCGAGTCGCTGGTGGCGGCGGCGCGGCAGCGGCTCCACCTCTGGGACATCTCCGACGCGGACATCCGCCGGCTGGAGGAGACGGAGCAGGTGCGCCGCTCCCTCACTCTGTATGCCCCAGCAACCGGATACATTATGGAGAAGGAAGCGGTGGCAGGCATGAGGGTGATGCCGGAGATGACCCTCTTCCGGCTCGCCGATCTCTCCCGGGTGTGGGTGGAGGCCGAGATCTACGAGTCCGAGGCCCCCATCGTCGCCGCCGGACAGACCGCCACCCTCACCCTCCAGGCCCGGCCGGGACAGCCGCTGACAGGACAGGTGAGCTACATCTACCCCACTGTCGAGGCGATGACCCGCACCCTCAGGGCCCGACTCGAGTTCCCCAACCCCAACCTCGAACTCAAGCCAGGCATGTATGCAGACGTGGAGATCAAGGTTCCCATGGGTGAGGAGCAGCTGGTGATCCCGGAGCAGGCGGCGCTGGACACCGGCACGCGCAAGGTCGTCTTCGTGAAGGAGGGAGAGGGCCGTTTCGTGCCCCGCGAGGTCGCCCTGGGGCCGCGCGCCGCGGGCTACTACCCCGTGCTCGGCGGCCTCACCGAGGGAGAGCAAGTGGTGAGCAGCCCGAACTTTCTGATAGACTCCGAAAGCCGCTTCCAGGCCGCCGCGGGGGCGATGACATCAGGCGGCGAGCACGCGGGACATGGTCAGTAGGGGGCCGTCAGCGTGATTGCGCGCATCATTGACTACTCCGCTCGCAACCCCCTGGTGGTGATCCTGCTGGTCGGCGCGCTCCTGGTATGGGGCATCTGGGCAATCGTCAACACCCCGCTCGACGCCATTCCCGACCTCTCCGACACCCAGGTGATCATCTTCACCGAATGGATGGGCCGCAGCCCCGATCTCGTCGAGGACCAGATCACCTACCCCATCGTCACCAGCCTCCTCGGCGCGCCCCGCGTCACCACGGTGCGCGGGCAGTCCATGTTCGGCATGTCGTTCATATATGTCATCTTCGAGGAAGGCACCGACATCTACTGGGCGCGCAGTCGCGTCCTCGAATACCTCAGCACGGTGCGAGCCAAGCTGCCTGCTGACGTCGCCCCCCAACTGGGGCCGGACGCCACCGGGGTGGGGTGGGTGTACGAGTACGCGCTGGTGGAGAAACCGATCTGCCCGGTGGATGGGAAGGTGACCACGCGGCAGTCGGAGTTCCGCGCGGACTACCAGGGCAAGCACTTCTACTTCGATTCCCACCACTGCCTGGAGACCTTTGCCGCGGCTCCCGCGCGCTACGCCGGCCGGCCCACCCACGTCGCGTCTAAGCTGAACCTGGCCGAGATCCGCTCCTACCAGGACTGGTACCTGCGCTACGCTCTCCAGAGCGTGAAAGGGGTCGCCGAGGTGGCGAGCGTGGGCGGATTCCAGAAACAGTACCAGGTGACAGTTGATCCCGACGCCCTCGCCGCCTACGGCATACCACTCGACCGGGTGATGATGGCGATCCGGGCCGGGAACAACGATGTCGGCGGGCGCAGCATCGAGTTCTCCGGCCGGGAATACGTGGTGCGCGGCCTGGGCTACGTGAAGTCCATCTCCGACCTGGAGTCCATCCCCCTGGGTGCCAGCGCTCGGGGAACTCCCATTCTTCTGCGCGACGTCGCCACCGTCCAGGAGGGTCCGGACCAGCGCCGGGGCATCGCCGAGCTGGATGGCGAGGGGGAGGTGGTGGGCGGAATCGTGGTGATGCGCTACGGCGAGAACGCCCTCGACGTCATCCGCCGCGTGAAGGAGAAGATCAAGCAGATCGAGCCCTCCCTGCCGGAGGGAATCGAGGTCGTGCCCACCTACGACCGGTCCGCCCTGATCGAGCGCTCCATCGCCACCCTGCGCCGCACCCTCATCGAAGAGAGCATCATCGTCAGTCTGGTGATCATCATCTTCCTGCTCCACGTGCCGAGCGCGCTGCGGGCGATCATCACCCTCCCCATCGCCGTGATCGCCGCCTTCATCCCCATGTACCACCTGCGCCTGACCTCCAACATCATGTCCCTGGGCGGGATTGCCATCGCCATCGGGGTGATGGTGGACGAAGCGGTGGTGATGATCGAAAACGTCCACAAACGCCTCGAACACGCGCCCCCCGATGCCGACCGCAAGGAGATCATCATCCGCGCCTGCCAGGAGATCGGGCGGCCGATGTTCTTCTCCCTGCTGGTGATCACCGTGTCCTTCCTGCCCATCTTCACCCTGGAGGCGCAGGAGGGGCGACTGTTCAAGCCGCTCGCCTACACCAAGACCTTCTGCATGCTCTCCGCCTCCCTGCTCTCCATCACCCTTGCGCCGATGCTGATGGCCGTTCTGATGCGCGGCCGGATCAGGCCCGAAAGCAAGCACCCCATCAGCATCTGGCTGCAGCGGCTCTACCGGCCCTGGGTGCATGCGCTCATCCGACGAAGGCTCATCAGCGTCATCATCGCCATCATCGCCGTCGGCTCCTGCGGGCTGATCATGCACCGCATCGGTTCCGAGTTCATGCCCGAGCTGAATGAAGGAGACATCCTCTACATGCCGGTCACCGCGGTTCCCGGCGTCTCACCCACCGAGGCCGGCAAGCTCCTCCAGCTCCAGGACAAGATCATCCGCGCCTTCCCTGAGGTGGACCGCGTCTTCGGCAAGGTGGGCCGCTCGGAGACCCCCACCGATCCGGCCCCGTTGAGCATGGTAGAGACGACCATCCTCGTGAAGCCGCAGTCGGAGTGGCGGCCGGGCATGACCTGGGACAAGCTACTCGACGACCTCAAGCAGGCGCTCGTAATACCAGGCGTCACCCGCGGCGGCCTCCAGTGGCCCATCAAGACCCGCATTGACATGCTCTCCACCGGCATCCGCGCCCCCCTGGGGATCAAGATCTTCGGCTCCGACATGAACAAGATCGAGGAGATCGGCGGCCACATCGAAGCCGCCCTCAAGGACCTCCCCGGAACCGAGAGCGCCTATGTGGAACGGGTCACCGGAGCCTCCTACCTCGACATCATCCCCCGGCGCGCCGACGCCGCCCGCTACGGCCTGGGAGCCGAGGAGGTGCTCGCCGTGGTCGAGTCCGCCATCGGCGGCATGAACATTGACACTACCGTCGAAGGCCGGGAGCGCTACACCATCAACCTCCGGTATCCACGCGAGTTGCGGGACGAGCTGGACAAGCTCGGCCGCGTCCTTGTTCCCACGATGGGCGGCGCGCAAGTGCCGTTATCCCAGGTGGCCGACATCCGCATCTCCACCGGGCCGGACATGATCCGCAGCGATGACGGCGCCCTTACCGGCTGGGTGCTGGTGTACGTGCGCGGCAGGGACATGGGGAGCTACGTGGAGGAGGCGAAGAAGGCAGTCGCCCACCATCTTGGCGGCATGCCACAGGGCTACTACCTCAAGTGGACCGGACAGTACGAGTACATGCAGCGGGTGCGCAAGCGGCTGATGTTGGTAGTGCCGCTCACCCTTTTCATCATCGTGGTGATGCTCTACTTCAACTTCCACTCCCTCCCCGAAACGGCCATCGTGCTGCTGTCCCTGCCCTTTGCCATCACGGGCAGCCTGTGGGCGCTGTTCCTGCTCAAGTACCACTTCTCCGCCGCCGTGTGGGTGGGGATCATCGCGTTGGCCGGCCTCGCCGCCGAGACTGGGGTGGTGATGATCGTGTATCTGGACGAGGCCTTCCACCGCTACCAGCGGGAAGGGCGCATGAACACTCGGGAAGACCTCTTCGACGCCATCACCGACGGCGCCGTGCAGCGCATCCGCCCCAAGGTGATGACGGTGATGTGCATCCTCATGGGCCTGCTCCCGCTGATGTGGGTCCACGGCTCCGGCGCGGATGTCATGCGCCGCATCGCCGCCCCCATGATTGGCGGCGTCATCACCTCCACCATCCTCACCCTGGAGATCGTGCCGGCGATCTATTCGTTCTGGAGGCAGCGGCAACTGCCGCGCAGGTAGTCCCCGTGGGAGCCGCGTCATCGCGGCGACGCAACGCGCCTGCCCCCCTATCCTCCAGCCGCCCTCCTCGCCACCTCCAGATCCTCCGCCTTATCCACATCGAACCCCAGCTCGGCGTAGGTGCTGATGACGGCGGCAACGCGCCCGGAGATGATGGCCGACGCCCGTTCCTCCAACTGCCGGATGCTGAGCCGGCCGGTGAGCAGGCCGAAGACAAAGGGCAAGCCGAAGAGGGCGGCGAGCTTGAGGGGGTTCTTCCGGGCCGCGTAGAGGCGGCCGATCAGCTCCTGGCTGCGCTCCAGGAAGGCCCGGCTTGCAAGTACCGCGTTCCCCCCGGTGAAGGTCCCCTCTCGCAGGCGCACATAGGTGCGCCTGCCGCCAGGGAAGCGACGCTCGCAGGAATCCTTGGGGATGATGGGGTAGCGAACCTCGGCGTGGGTGTGGAGCGAGCGCTGCACGAAGTCGTCAACCGCCTCGGCGGGGATCAGCGGCAGATCGCCAGTGATCAGGAGCAGATGCTCAGCGCCCGCGGGAGCGGCCGTCACTCCGTGTGCAATGCTCTCCAGAAACGTCTCTCCCTCCGGCGCGCGCACGTCCACGGCATCATCTGCAGCCACTGCCTGCACTGCTTCCGGCCCCACTAGCACGATCGGCCCCACCGAGCGAGACCCGCGCAGCGCGGCAAGCACGGCGAGCAGGATCGGCCGCCCGCCCACCTCCAGCAGGGGCCGGTGGAGGATACCAGTCCGGGCGGCGAGGTCGCCATGGTCCACGCCTCCAGCAAGCAAGATGGCGGCGATCATGTGGTCCCTTCCTGGAGTTCGCCGATCACCATGCTCTCCTGCGCCTGAAGTGTCCGGACCACCTGCACCCAGTCCCATTCCTGACGGAGGTCGCTCGCGGCCGCCTGAGCGTGAGCTAGATTCCGAGCGATCCCGAAGACGGCGGAGCCGCTGCCCGAGACGCTCGCGCCGAGACACCCGCTGGCGAGCAGCGCCGCCTTGGCCCTGCGGGCCGCGGTAAGCCCTGGCAGTCCCAGGGGCTCGAAGTCATTGTGCAGCGCCCGTGCCACGGCCTCCACATCACCTTGCTTCACCGCCGCCACCATCCGCTGCACCGGGCGGGTCAGACGCGGCCGATTCCTTGTCACAGGGCTTCGCCCAAACGCAGCATAGGCCTCTGCCGTTGACACCGGCTCATTGGGAGTAACTGCCACCATCCACATGGCGACCGCGGACAGCGGCCTCAACCTTTCCCCCTTTCCCCGCGCCAGGCAGCAGCCTCCTCGCAGGAAGAACGGCACATCTGCCCCGATCTGCGCCGCCAGGTCTTCAAGCTGGCGCTCGCTGAGGAGGGGCGGCGGTCCAGTAGGTCCGCCGCGGAGGCCTGCTTCCCACAGCCGCGCCAGCCCCGCCAGCGTCGCGGCTGCGTCGCTGCTGCCACCTCCCAGCCCGGCGCCCGCCGGCACGGACTTGCGCAGCTCGATCCTCACTCCCCTCGGAACACCCGTCCGCTCCGCGAACGCCCGCGCCGCTCGCCAGCAGGTGTTGGTCTCGTCCGCGGGAGCCTCCCCGCCCGGCACCTCAACCTTGATCAGATCATCGTCCCGCGGCGTCAGCCCAACGCAGTCCCACAAGCCTATGGCTTGCATCACCGTCTGCACCTCGTGATACCCGTCCGCGCGTGTTCCCAGCACGCGCAGGGACAGGTTCACCTTGGCGCAAGTGCGGACTAACACGCCGCTCATGGGGATCGTCCCTCTCCTGCCGCCTCCACCGCTTCCGTCAGGCGAAGGAAGTCCTCCGCGCTCAGCGCCTCCGCCCGTAGCTCCGGCCGGATTCCGCATCGTTCCAGAAGCGCGCGCGCCGGCTCCTTCGAGAGCCCCAGCCTGCTGGCCTGCGAGAGTGCGTTCACCACCGTCTTCCTGCGGGTGGAGAAGGCCGCCTTGATCACCTCCTGCAGCAAAGCTTCTCGCTCAGGCGGGACCAGCGAGGGCCGGCGAACCGCCAGCCCGAGGATCGCCGAATCCACCTTCGGACGCGGCCAGAAGCAATTGCGCGACACCCGCGCCACCAGCTTTGTCTCGCAGCATATCTCCGCGAAAACCGTCAGCCATCCCCGCTGCCGCGAGCCCGGCGGCGCGAGCAGCCGCTCCCCCACCTCCGCCTGCACCATCACCACCATCGCACTGATCCACCGCCGCGCTTGGAGGAGCTGCACCACCGCCGGGCCGGTGATGGAGTACGGCAGATTGGCGACCACCTTCCAGGGCCGGCCTGACGGCCGGCCTAGCACCTCCTCGAGCGGCACCGCGAGCACATCCGCGCAGATCACTTCCGCTCCCTCGCCAACCGTCTCCTTCAGCACCTCGACGAGCACCGGGTCAATCTCGATGGCGACCACTCTGCCGGCGGCGGCCAGCGCCTGCGTGACGGCCCCCGCGCCCGGCCCGATCTCCAGAGCGCGGTCGTCGGACGAGATTGCCGCGGCGGCGATGATCTTGCGGACGATGTTGGCGTCAACCAGAAAGGTCTGGCCGAGGGAGCGCCGCGGGCGGAACCCGTGCTGCCGGAAGAGCGCCTGGAGCTGACTGACGGAGGTCGGGTTCGGACAACCTGCCATCTGGCCGGTCATTCACCCCCACCACCGGCCGGGCTGGCTGGCTGGGGCAGTTGAGCCAGCGCCTTCTCCAACCAGCCGAGCTTGTAGGCCCACAGCTTCTGCCCACCCCCCTCATGCCCGACCCCAGGCAAAGGCTTGATCTCCTTGGGACTGGGTATCAGATTGTACACGCCGAAGACCGCCGCGGGGAGAGACACTCGGTCCAGCAGCCCGACACTGATCAGCACAGGACGCGGGACCTGAGGCGCGAAGTTCACCACATCGAAGTAGGAGAGGGTAGCGCGTGCCTGGGCCGCCTGCTCCGGGTGCGCGCGCAGGTAGCGCGCTATCTCGCTATACGGCCATCCGCCTGCTTCAAGCGATAGCGGGAGATCGCATAGCAAGGGAGCGTCGGCGGCCACCGCCTTCACCTCCGGGGAGAGGACGGAGAGCATGAGCCCTACGCCCCCGCCTTCGCTCACCCCCACCACCGCAATCCGATCCCCGTCCACCTCCTCGCGCGAGGCCAGCAGGCGCAGCCCGCGCAGGCAGTGTCCTACGATCTCGCGGTAGACGTACGTCTTCGGCGAGTCGATCCCCAGGGTGGAGTAGTCCTCGAAAGCGCGGGGCCGCGGCACGTCCACGCGGTTGCCTCGCACATCAATCGCCAGCACTACATATCCCCGGCTGGCGAGAGACACCGGCGGGTCCACCGGCCGCGCCCCATAGCCTGAGAGATAGAGCACACCGGGATGGGGATTGGGTCCCTCCGGACAGAGATACCAACCGTAGATAGGCTTTCCCCCCAACCCCTGGTACTCGACCACCCAGGTTGCCACCCCCGCACGCGACCGCTTGCTATCGCGGGCAAGCTTGTAGAGAGGTGGTTGTGCTCCCGCCTCCGCCACCACCTGCTCCCAGAAGGCGTGGAAATCGGGCGGGGGAGCGGACGACCGGGTGATCTCGGTAACCCGGTAGCCGGCCGCCGTCGTCGCCGTCGCCACATCTCTACCCGCGATGGTGAGCGCCAGCCGCGCGGTGTAGAAGTCCGGAGTCCCCACCGTCAGCTTGAACGAGGCGGTGGTGGCCTGCTTCGGAGGGAGCCGGATCGTCTCCGCGGCGGTCTGCAGCAGCTCGCTTCGGCACCCCGAAAGCTGCATGGACAGCATCCCGAACAGCTCACGGTCATCCCGGTTATCCACCGAGACCTGCACCTCAAGAGGGGTCTCCGCGGGCACCAGCGCGTCCGGCGGGCTGGTCTGGGCCCGCAGGGTGAGGAGATGTTCCAGGGTGGGGTTGGGCGGGCGTCCCACCCCGCCCCTCAGCCGCACCTCCGCGCTCTTCCCAGGCCCCACCTTGGTGATCTCCCACACCTGCCGCCCCAGCCACGGCCAGACGCGGGAGCCGCCCAGCAACTCGACGTAGGCGCCGTTCGCCGCCGAGAAGCGAACATCCGCCCACTTCGCCTCCCCCGGCGCCGCTGCCTCCTCCTTTGTGTGCAGGTTGCTGGCGATGGTGATGTCCGGCGAGAGCACCGCGAAGTAGGCGACCGGCTTCGCCCCCCGGTTGGCCAATACGATGCGAATCTCCTGGCGAAGGAAGCGATACTGGACCAAGTACTCCTTCGTCTCCGCCTGCACCAGTGTGGAGGCGCGCTGGGTCACGGTATCGAGCTTGATCGGCGCTTCCGCGAACAGGAACGCCCCCAGCGAGATCGCCACCCGATCGTCCAGCAGCTCGGTGTCACCTATCTGGAAGGAGTGCAGATTCCCGTCCGCGCCCACTCTCGCGCGATATCCGGGGGCATCCACCAGGAAGCCGCCATCGGGCTGCGGCTCCAGCGCGGCCAGGCGCGCCGACATGCTGGACCCGGACGCCGCACACCAAGCCGGCTGCGACGCCAGCACCAGCGCCAGCATACCGAGTAGCGGCCGCACTCGCAGGAGCAACCGGCTCTTCACATGCTTGCGACTCAGGGTGATGGCGGGAATAAGTGCTGCAATCAAGCTACCTCTACCGACACTTCTTGCCTGGGAAAGTCGCGGCCCCGCCTCACACCCCCCGCCATCGCGGCGGGAGGAAGTGGGCCTGGAACTGCTGGGTGGCGAAGCGATCCGTCATCCCCGCCAGGTAGTCACACACCACCCGGGCCAGCCGCTCCCGGCCCGAGGCGGCCGCCTCCGCCCCACCCGGCGCCTTCTCGGGGTGCTCCGTGTAGAACCGGAACAACATGGTGACGGTCCGCCCCACCCGCTCCGCCTCGTCATCCCGCGCCGCGTGGTGGTACACCCGCTGGAACAGGAAGTCTTTCAGCCTGTTTGTGGCCTCCTGCACCTCGTCGCCCATTGCCAGGTATGGTCCGCTCTGACTGTGCGCCACCAGGTCGGACACCATGGTGGTGATCCGCTGAGCGTGCGTCTCGCCGAGCACATCCAAGCAGTCCCTTGGCAGGGACTCCGGCATGATCAGACCGGCACGCAGCGCATCGTCAATGTCGTGGTTGATGTAAGCGATGCGATCCGCATACACCACCGCCCATCCCTCCAGGGTGTGAGGGCCCGCCTCCGGCGGCCTCGGGAAGTCGTCCATCCCCTTGCTGTGGCTGCCGATCCCATCCCTCACCTCCCAGGTGAGGTTCAGGCCCTGCCCATCCTTCTCCAGCATCTCCACCACCCGCAGGCTCTGCTCCGAGTGATGGAAGTGGGCGTTGGGATCATACTCGCGATACACCGCATCCAGCGCATACTCGCCCGCGTGCCCGAACGGCGTGTGCCCGAGGTCGTGCCCCAGCGCGATCGCCTCCGTCAGGTCCTCGTTCAGCCGCAGCGCCCGGGCGATGGTGCGGGCGATCTGCGCCACCTCCAACGTGTGCGTCAGTCGCGTCCGATAGTGATCCGCCTCCGGAGCGATGAACACCTGGGTCTTGTGGCTCAGCCGCCGGAAGGCCTTGGAGTGGATAATGCGGTCCCGGTCGCGCTGGAAGGCGGTGCGAATGGGACACGGCTCCTCAGGCCGCTGGCGGCCCTTCGTGCGCGCGCTGCGCGCCGCGCGCGGGGAGAGGATCCGGTCCTCAAGCTGCTCGTGTTGTTCCCGAAGTGTCAGCATGGCACGCGTTGGCCGTTCTGTAGGGTGCGCATGTCCGCGCCCGGTAGCCGCTCTGTAGGGCGGGCGTGCCGGAGTTCACCCTGAGCACAGTCGAAGGGCCCGCCGCTTCCATGTTCCGGCGGGGCATCCGAGAATGCGCCGCCCCACAGGCTACGTCTGCACAATCAACGAGAAATCCGCCAGCCGCCGGAACAACTGGCTGACCTGCCAGCACAAGGCCAGCCGGTTCCGCCTGATCTCGGGGTCCTCGTGCATCACCAGAACATCCGTGAAGAACGTGTCAATGGGTTCGCGGAGCGCGGAGAGGATATCGAAGTACCTTCGGTAGAAGAGAGGTTCGTCGTACTTGCCATCGGTGCCCCACAAGTCATCCCCAGCCTGTTCTGCCCTCTGGAACGCGGCCCACAGCGCCCTCTCCGCCGGTTCTGTCAGCAGAGCTTCATCCACTTCCCCGCCCCCGAATTCGCGGGAGATGTTGATCGGGCGGGTGGCGGCGATGACAGTCAGCAGGAAGCCGTTCTGGTCCCCTCCGGCCTTCGCATGGAGGGCGCGGGCCCGGCTGGCAGCATCGCGCAGTCTGTCGGTGCCGCTGGCGATTGCAGCGCGCACGAGGTCGTAAGGGATATCCTGCTCGCGGAGGTATGTCTCCACTCGCTGGGAGAGCAGGTCGGTTACACCGCTGACGATCTCATCGTCAGCAGGCGCTATGTCCACCTGCTCGCGTAGCTTGCCGAGACATGCACGGGCCATCCGGGACACGGATACCTGCATCCAGTTCCAGGCCACGCCAGTAGGGAACGATCCCTCCGCGAGAAGCCTTGTGAGCAAGCACTCGAGCGAGCGAGCTGTCCCTGTCGATTCGCGCCGCAACCCGAACGGATCCGCCGATCCCGTGGGCACAATCCCCGCGGCGAAGCAAGCAGTGATGGTGTCCATCTTGTCGGCAAGGGCCAGAAACGTGCCGATCGTTGTCTCGGGCGTGTCGTCATCGGCCGAAAGGGGCCGGTAGTGGTCGCGGATCGCCTTCCAGACCTCCTGTGGCTCGCCGTCCGTCTCGGCATAGATCGCGCCCATCACGCCCTGTAGGTGGCCCAGATCCGTGACGACCTCGGTGGTGAGGTCGGCCTTGCATAGGAGCGCGGCGCGATCCAGCCATTCCCGCCTGTCGGCGTTAAGGCCAAGCTGCCCGGCGAGCTCGGCCGCGACCGCGCGCACCCGCTCCATCTTCTCGTACATCGTGCCCAGCTTCTCCTGGAACACGACCCCCTTCAGCGCCTCCACACGATCGGCGAGCGGAGTCTTCAGGTCCTGTTCGTAGAAGTAACTGGCGTCAATCAGCTTTGAGCGAAGCACGCTCTCCCAACCCTCCACCACGGTGCCTAAGTGCTCATCCCCGCCATCTCTCACCGCGATGAAGCCGGGAAGGAGCTTGCCTTGCTGGTCCTCAAGGGGGAAGTAGCACTGGACGTGGCGCATTTCCTCGACCAGCACCGGGCGGGGCAAGCTCAGGAAGCCCTCCTCGAACCCGCCCAGCGCCACGGTCGGGGACTCGACCAGATATACGGTCTCGTCGAGAAGGCCCCCGTCCACCAGGCTGGCCTGCTTCGCCCCGGCAAGAGTGGTCAGCAAGCTTCGAAGATCGCGTTTCCGCTGCTCGGTGTCCACTGTCACCACGTGCTGTGCCAGCACCTGCTCGTACTCGCTCGCGTTGCCCACCTCATACATCCCCTCCGCCAACACCGGATGCCCCCGGGTCAGGCGCCCGCTCTTGAGCCCTTCCAGCTCGAACTCCACCACCTCATCGTCCACGAGGGCGAGCAGCCACCGGATGGGCCGGCCGAAGCGGAGGTTGCCAACGCCCCAGCGCATGGTCTTCGGGAACGGGATGCCGGTGATGAGAGAGGGGAGGAGCGGTGCCAATGCCTGGGCGGCCGGCAGCTCGGGCTCCTGGATGACGGCGAAGACGTACTCACCTTGATCCGTTTCCCTGCGTTCGAGCTTGTCTGGCGTGAGGCCCCAGCGGCGGGCAAACCCCTCCGTCGCCTTCGTCGGTTTCCCGTCTGCGCCGAAGGCGACCTTGACGGCGGGGCCGCGCTCCTCTCGCACCGCCGGCGCCTGCACCGCGGCGATGTCCTCGCCAATGAATACCAGGCGGCGAGGCGTCCCATAGACCTTGGTGTCCGACTCTGGCAGCCAGAGGCGGGCGCGCTGCAGCAGCGCCTTCCCCTCCTCGGCAAGGTGCGGCAGCGCCACCGGGAAGTAGCGCGGCGGAATCTCCTCGGTCCCTATCTCCAGCACAAAACGGGGCATGATTGCGGGTCTACCTCGCCTCGACGTCCCCCGCCTGCCCGCCCAGGGCCCAGGGGTGGGACTCCGCCACAGGCGGACAAGTCCGAGCATACCACATCCAGGAGGGGGGAGACAACTTCTCCACGAACGTGGTATCTTTGTACGCCAATCGGTCCGCGGGTGGCCCCCTTCCCGTGGGCGGGTGATGTTTTGTCGTGGCCTAGTCTCCACCGCGCACGAGAGGTACTGAGGCATGAGAGATCGCTCCCAGCTACCCTTCAGGGCCCCGAAGGGTCCCCTCGGGGTCCCAGAGGGGGGGGTCGCCCGGTCCGGCAAGTCCGACCGCCGCCTGATTCCCCTGCCTGTCGAACCCCGCCAGCTCCGGCTTCGCTACGAGGTCATCGGGCTGGGGATGTTCACCCTCGGGCTGCTGCTGATGCTGGGGGTGGGGTCGCACTCCGGGTTCATCGGCTCTCTGCTCTACCGCGCCATCGCCTTTCTGGTGGGGGTGATCGGGGCGAAGCTGACCGCCGGGGCGCTGACGATCCTCGGGCTGGCGATGGTGCTGCGCTGGGAGCGCATCGAGTTTGGGAAACTGGCGGCCGGGTTCGGCGCGCTGCTGTGGATCTTCCTGGCGATGTGGGAGCTCGCCCTGCCCGGGCAGGCCGCCCTCAGCTACGGGTTCGGCGCGCAGCCCGGCGGGCTGCTGGGAGTGGCGCTCGCCGCCGCCCTGCGGCCCCTGATGGGACGCACCATCGGCCTGCTGGTGCTCTCTTTCGCCGCCTTCTGCACGTTTGGCTACATGACCGACACTCCGCTCATCCATATGCTCGGCGCGGCGGGCCGAGTCGCTTTTCGCTGCCTGAAGGCCGCGGGCAGGGGCGTGCTCTCCCTTCGCCTGCGCTGGCCCCGGCGGCGGGCAGAGGTGATCCCCCCTCCCGCTCCTCGCAGGCGCCAGCGAAAAGCTCCTCAGCCACCGACCGGGATACCCTCCGACGCGCCGGAGGAGAAACAGCCGCAGCCCAAGTCCGGCCCCAAGCTCATCGAAAGCGCCGAGGGCGAAGAGGGAGACCGGCCCCACCTGGAGCTGCTGGTGACCACACCGGAGGGGCAGGCCGAGTTGAACCTCGACGAACCCGATGAGGACACCCTGAGCTACGACGACTACGAGCTGCCTCCGCTCAGCCTGCTCTCCGAGCCGCCTTCCTCTGATCAGTATGAGAGAGAGGCGCTTGCCAATGTCGAGACCCTGGAGGCTGCCCTCGCCAGCTATGGCATCGAAGCGCGAGTGGTGGATGTGGAGCGCGGCCCGCGGGTCACCCGCTACGAGATTCAGCTCCCGCCCGGGGTCCGCGTCGGCCGCGTCACCAACCTCGCCGACGACCTCGCTTATGCGCTGAAAGCGCTGGCGGTGCGAGTGGAGGCGCCGGTGCCCGGCAAAGGCGTGATCGGCATCGAGGTGCCGAATCCCGAAGTGACCTTCGTCCATGTGCGAGAGATCCTCGAGGCCTCCGCCGCGCAGAAGCACCGGTCCAAGGTCGCCTTCGCGCTGGGGCGGGACATCGCCGGCCAGCCGATGATGGCCGATCTTGGCGCCATGCCCCACCTGCTCATCGCCGGCGCCACGAACTCCGGCAAGAGCGTGTGTCTCAACTCGCTTATCGTCTCCCTCCTGATTCGGGCGCGGCCGGACGAGGTGAAGATGCTGCTGATTGACCCCAAGCGGGTGGAGCTCAGCCTGTTCGAGGGCATCCCCCACCTCGCCGCGCCCGTCGCCCACGATGCACGCGAGGCCGCCGGTCTCCTCCGCTGGGCGCTCCGGGAGATGGAGCTGCGCTACCACCAGTTCGCCGATCTTGGCGTCCGCAACATCCATGGCTGGAACGAGCGGGCGAAGATAGATGACGAGATCGAGCCCCTCTACTTCCTGGTGATCGTGATTGACGAGCTCGCCGACCTGATGATGCAGGCGGCCACCGAGTTCGAGACCTCTATCTGCCGCCTCGCGCAGCTCGCCCGCGCCACCGGCATTCACCTGGTGGTGGCCACCCAGCGGCCCTCGGTGAACGTGATCACCGGCACCATCAAGGCGAACATCCCCTCCCGCATCGCCTTCGCCGTCGCCTCCCAGGTGGACTCCCGCACCATCCTCGACATCAATGGCGCGGAGCGGCTGGTGGGCTCCGGCGACATGCTCTACCTGCCGCTCGATGCCCCCACCGGCAAGCCCACCCGGATTCAGGGAGCGTACGTGAGCGAACCGGACATCATGGCCATCACCGGCTTCCTCGGCCGGCAAGCCAAGCCCAAGTACTCGCCCGCGGCCCTGGAGAGCGTGGGAACCGTGAAGATCACCGGGCAGGCAGAGGCGGACGATCCCATGTTCGAGAAGGCTCTCGAGTTCGTGCTCGCCACCAAGCACGCCTCCGCCTCCATGCTGCAGCGCAAGTTCAAACTCGGCTACACCCGCGCCGCCCGCCTGATCGACATGATGGAAGAGCGCGGGTACGTCGGCCCCCACGACGGCCGCCGGCCCCGGGAAGTGTACGCGTCACCGGCCGACCGCATCGCTTCGCTGAGTCGCCAAGAGATGGATAACGAAAACGGAGATCCACAGGACGATGGGATAAGTGGCGACTTCGAGGATGGCGACGAGCCGGAGGACAGCGGCTCAGATTGACCCTTCACCACAGAGATAGCCAAACTTGGAGCCGCGAACGCCAGGGCAGGAGCTGAGCTCCTGCCCTGGTATTACCCCCTTTGCGCCCTCTACCCCTTTGCGGTGAACACCATGAACGTGATCGTGATCGTCCTCGACAGCCTCCGCCAGGACCATGTAAGCCTCTACCACAAGGGTAACGGTCCGTTCCCCGACGTGCCGGCCTGCCAGACCCCGAATCTGGACCGATTTGCCGAGGACTGCATCGTGTTCCACAACACCTACCCCGAAGGCCTGCCGACGATGCCGGTGCGGTTGGCGCTGATGACCGGACAGTGGACGCTGCCGTTCCGCCGCTGGGAGCCGCTGCGGGAGACTGACATCACCATCGCGCAGATTCTGGGGGCGCGCGGGTATGTGTGTGGGCTAGTCTCCGACACCTATCACTACCGCGCGCCCGGCATGAACTACCATCGCGGCTTCCATGCCTACCGTTGGGTAAGAGGACAGGAATACGATCCCTACTTCTCCTCTCCGCCGCGGCGGAGCGTGGACCAGTACGTGAACTCCCACTACGATGATATGTGGCGCGGCCGCGTCGCCCAGTTCCTCGCCAACACCGATGACTTCACCGAGGAGACCCACTGGTTCCCCGCTCAGGTGGTGGAGCAAAGCATCGGCTGGCTGAAGCAGAACCGCGCCCACGACAAAGTCCTCCTCTGGGTTGACTCCTTCGAGCCGCACGAACCGTGGGATCCGCCCGCCCGCTGGGATACCTATACCGACCCCAGCTACCGCGGGCCGCGCCTGATCATGCCCATGGGCGGGCCGATGGAGCAGTGGGCGACGCCCGACGAGGCGCGCCACATCCGCGGGCTCTACGCGGGTGAGGCCGCCTTCGTGGACCACTGCTTCGGCCGTCTCTTCGACGCGCTCGGCGAGCTCGGCTACCTCGACGACTCGCTGGTCATCATCACCAACGACCACGGCCACCCCCTCGGCGACCACGGCAAGTTCCTCAAGGGCGGCGACCGCATGTACAGCGAGTTGCTGAAGTGCCCGTTCCTGGTTCGTCTGCCAGGTGGGCGCAACGGAGGGCGAGAGACGAAGGCGCTGGTCCAGTTCCACGATGTGCTGCCCACCATCCTCGATGTGCTCGGCATGAAGAACGACACCCTCGCTATGCACGGCCGCTCCTTCCGATCCGTGCTGGAGGGCCACGGGGATCACCACCGCGATGCCGTCATCGTCGGCTACCACGAAGCCCCGGAGCGCTGCGTGCGCGACCAGGGCTGGTCCTACATCCGACGCCCGGAGGGCGAGCCGGACGAGCTCTACAACCTTGCCGACAATCCGCGAGAGACACGCAACCTGATAGACCAACACCCCGAGGAGGCGCGTCGCCTTGCCTCCGCCTTCGGGCCGTACTTCTACCGCGCCCCCGTGCGTGAGGTGAAGGGCATCCAGGGCCGGTACGAAATGGGCTCCGCCTCCGTATCGTAGCATCGTGGGGCACGCTTCCAGCGTGCCTATGGTGGGGTGCCCTGCCCCGCGCGGCCTGGCTTGAACTGCCCCCCTGGGCATGGCATACTCACCTACTGAGTGTCGCCATAAGAGGTCGGGAGGCGGCGGAGCTGCGCTCCGCCGTAGATGGCGACACTCAGGTAGGCCAGGCTGGAAGGCGGCACACCGGTCACGGACCGTTGCCTCGTTACGCGAACTGCGATAGAAGAGCACTCCCTGCGGAGGCGTCACCATGCGGAGCTATCTCGTCGTCCTGACGCTCATCTTCGTCTGTGTCTCCTCCTGTGTTGCCGCCACCGGCTGGCATCACCCCTTTTACCTGGCCAACGACGGCTACTGGCGCCAGCGTCTGAGAGTGGACATCCACAACGGCGGCGCCGGCGCCGTCGAGGGAGCACCGGCGGCGGTGGCCGTCGGCGGCGACGCGGGCGAAGCTAATCTCGTCGGCGCGGCCGCAGAGTCGGTGCGGGTGGTGAACGCCGATGGCATCGAGCTGCTGTTCGCCATCTACTCGCCCAGCGGAGCGCTGCTGACTGAGGGGCCGATACCCGACGGCAGCTCTCTGGTGCTTCCCGCAGTGTGCGAGCCGGACGAGACGGTGCAGGTCTGGGCCTACTTCGACAACCCCTCCGCCTGGGTAGTGCCAGACTTCCTTGAGCTTCCCCTCGGCGTCCGCAACGGAGGCGTTGAGGACGGCGCTGGCGCGACCCCCACCGGCTGGCAGCACGACGCCCCCGACTCCCAGCATCAGGCCTCCTGGTCCATCGAGAGCCCCCACTCCGGGTCGCGGTGCCTGAAGCTGTGGGTCGCCTCGGGCGCGCAGCCTTCGTGGATATCCACCCGCCAGGGAGGCATCTTCATCCAGGGCGGCGCAGACTACACCCTGCGCGGCTGGGTGAGGACCGAGAGCATTTCCGACACCGCCGGCTGGTACGTCCATGTCGGCAATGCCAGCGATCCCATGCTCCTCAACCAGAGCGCCACGCTCGGCGCGGGCACCCACGACTGGACCGAAGTGAACGTCGGCTTTACCGCCCCTGCCGACGCTGACCGGGCCGAACTCGGCACCTTGCTCTGGGGAACCGGCACCGCCTGGTTCGACGACATAGCTCTCGAGTGCTCCTCCACCCCGAGCATCACCGCCACCGCCAGCGCGGTGGAGACCATATCTGTCACCGAGACCGGAGCCGGCGCCGAGTGGTATGACGACAACCCAGCCGACAGCATTCACTGGGAGGTGCGGGCGCCGGTCAAGGTCATCAACCTTGGCTCCGCGCCCATCAGCGCCATCGCCCAGGTGCAGATTTCCTCTCTCACCGCCCGCCTCGGCGGCCGCTTGAGAAGAGACAGCATCCGGGTCACCGACGGCCTCGCACTCGTGCCCCACTACTTGGTGGGCGACTCCCTGCTGTTCCAGGCCGAGGCCGCTCCCGACACCGCTCACACCTACCACGTCTACCTCTCCAGCGATGAGCGCATCCCCGCCGTGGAGGCCTCCGACTACGCCGCGCTGTTGGCCAGCTCCGGCAATCTGGTGCAGAATCCGAGCTTCGAGCAAGGAACCGGCATGCCCACCGGCTGGACGGCCGGCGGCGCGGCCGACGTCACCCTCAGCCTCGACCAGCCCGGCCTCTTCGGCGCCCGCGACGTGAACATCAACGTGCCCCCCTCCGTCACCCCGAGCTGGGTTGGCTGGCGCCAGGATGTCGGCGTCCAGCCGGGCAAGAACTACCTCTACTCCGCCTGGGTGCGCACCCAGGATATTGCCAACGGGTCCGTGCAGATCCACGCCCACTACCGCAACGCCTCCGGCGAGCTCTGCGAGACCAAGCAGTACGCTGCCGCCGGCTCCCCGCTGACGGGCACCAATGACTGGACGCTGATGTCGGGCGTCTTCACCATGCCCCCCGACTGCGTCACCTTCCAACTCCATCTCACCATGCTCGCCACCGGCGACCTCTGGCACGACGGCGTCCTCCTCGCTGAGGTCTTCCCTGCCGCCATCGGCCGCCTCGAATGCCGCACCGGAGCCATCACCGGACTCGCCGCCTGGTCCGTCAACCCCATCGTCAAGGTGTTCCAGGATGACCCGCCTCCCACCGCCATCCCGGCCGCCCGCATCTCCGCCGCTCGCAATGAGCAGGAGCCGCTGCAGCTAGCGGTGCGCAGCCCGGACGTGATCGCCGAGGTATCGGTCGCGGTTGATGCCCCCACGGACGGGGGAGGTCACCAGCTCACGGATACGAGCATCGCCATCGTCGGCTATGTGCCCATTGACTATCCCAGCAGCTACTACTCCTCCGCTCTGCCCGGCTACTGCCGCAGGTACCCCTCCGAGACCGGCGGCTCGGACGGCTGGGCGGGGCTGTGGCCCGACTACCTGCTGCCGGCCTCCAGCTTCGCGCTCCCTGCCAACACCACCCAGCCAGTGTGGATCACGGTCAAGGTACCGAGAGACGCCTACGCGGGCGACTACTCTGGAGCCGTGCGGTTGCTCAGTGGTGCGGAGATGCTCGCCACCATCCCCTTCACCGTCCATGTCTGGGACTTCGTGCTCCCGGACGAACCGCACGCGGCCGCCATCTACGACATCCGCCTCGATCCCCAGTGGCTCGCCACCGGCCAGACGCTCGAGGACGTGCGCGGCGATCTTGAGGCGGTGATGTCCGACCACCGCCTCTGCCCCGATGTCATCCAGCCCGACCCGGTGATCAACTACTCCGGCGGCGCGGTCACCGCCGACTTCAGCGCCTTCGACCAGGCGGCCGAGCACTACTTCAATGATCTACACCTGCCCCACACCTACACTCCGTGGTACTTCTATGGCTTCGGCTGGGGCATGCCGCCGGGCGAGAAGTGGGGCGAAGCCCCCTACCCCGGCGAGTACCCCTACGACTCCGCCGATCCCAGCCAGCTCCGGCCGGAGTACAAGACCGCCTACCAGGCCTGCCTGCAAGCCTACTGGGACCACATGAAGGCGAAGGGTTGGGCGGACAAGGTGGTGATGTACCTCTCAGACGAGCCCTACTACTCGGAGCCCCGCATCATCGAGCAGATGAAGGCCCTCTGCGATATGGTCCACGAGGTGGACCCGGACATCCCCATCTACGTCAGCACCTGGCAGTATGTTCCCGCCTGGCAGGGCTATATTGACATCTGGGGGATCGGCCACTATGGGACTGTGACACCGGAGCAGATGGCGCAACTGCGCGCCGCCGGCGACCGGCTGCGCTACACGGTAGATGGCCAGATGTGCACAGACACACCCTACCTGGCTGTCGAGCGCCTGCTGCCTCACTACTGCTTCGAGTACGACGTGGAGGCGTACGAGTTCTGGGGCGTCTCCTGGCTCACCTACAATCCCTACCAGTTCGGCTGGCACTCCTACATCTTTCAGACCAACGCCCCCGGTAACACGGTGTGGGTTCGCTATCCCAATGGAGACGGATACCTCGCTTACCCCGGCGCGCTGATCGGCCAGGAGCATGCGGTCAGCTCCATCCGCATGGAGCAGGCGCGGGAGGGGCAAGAGGACTATGAGTATCTCTACCTGCTGAAGGACCTGGTGGACCGCGCCCATGCCGCAGGCCGGGACGCCAGTGCGGGGGAAGCCGCGCTGGCGATGGCGCGGGCGCTGGTGACTATCCCCAATGCCGGCGGGCGTTACTCGACGCAGATACTGCCCGCCCCTGACCAAGTCCTCGAAGTGAAGGAGGTGGTCGCGGAGGCGATCGAAGGCAGCTTTCGCTTCTCCGACGTCCCTCCCGACCACTGGGCCTATCCACAGATAATGGCCTGCGCGCAAGCCGGCGTCGTCGGCGGCTATGACGACGGCACCTACCGCCCCACCCTCCCGGTCAGCCGCGACCAGATGGCGGTGTTCATCTCCCGCGCCCTGGCGGGCGGAGATGACCATGTCCCCACCGGCCCCGCCCTCGCCACCTTCTCAGACGTGCCCACCGACCACTGGGCCTTCAAGTATGTGGAGTACGCGGCGGCCAACACCATCGTGGGCGGATATGACGATGGCACCTATCGTCCGGCTGTCGAAGTGGACCGGGGCCAGATGGCGGTGTTCATCGCCCGCGCCATCGTCACCCCCACCGACCGGCCCGACCTCCCCAGCTACACCCCACCCACCGAACCCACCTTCCCCGACGTTGCCACCTCCCACTGGGCCTACCGCTACATCGAGTACATCGCCCAGCCCAGCGTTGCTATCACCCAGGGCTATGACGATGGCACCTACCGCCCCGACACTGTGGTGACACGAGACCAGATGGCGGTGTACGTGCAGAGGGCCTTTGACTTGCCGATGTGAACCACTGGTCTTGTCGCTAAGGAACCAGGAAGGCGCTTCTACCCTGGGCGGGCAGAGGCCCGCCCAGGGTCTCTCTGTGACTTAGTGCTTTGGCGGTTGATCTACCAGGTCTCGGAAGGCGCGGCCCCCTCACTCCCCCAACCTCCTCATCCCCATTGCCCCCTCGCGCTCCGCCTCGGTACCCGTTCGCACCGCCTGCATGCGCTCCCACACCCACCGCATCTGGTCCGGCGTGAGCGCCTGCTCGATGATCGGGAAGATCATCGTGTCTTCCTTGGCGCAGTGGGATGCCAGCAGGGACTGGGCGGCTGACGCCACCGCCCTCAGCTTGGTTACCTCTTGATCGTCCAGTTCCCCTCCCAGCAAGCGGCTGATCTGCTCCATCCGCGCTGACACTAGAGAATGTGCCCGCATGTCATCCTCCCCCTCACCCTCCAGAAACCGGCCCAGCAGGTCCGCCTGCTCTGCGCCCCCGGACCGGGCGGGCGCGGTCGCCAGCTCTCTCGCCTCAGGAAAGAGCGCCTCTTCCTCCCTCAGGCAATGCAGGTCCAGCGCCTGGCGGAAGAACACCAGGCGCTCGCTGAAGCTCTGCCGGGCTTGCTGCAGCGCGTCCCCCCGCAGCTCCCGAGCCATCTCCATGATCCCCCTCATCTCCGCCTGCAGAACCTCGTGCTGCCTCTTCAGATCACCAATCGGACCCACGTCACCCATTGTTCCGCCGCTCCTCCCTGGCTCCTTCGCTGGGCAGAACCTCGTCTCCTGTAGCAGCCCCTGCACACCGCCGGGGCCGCTACCAGGGGTCGTTGTCGGGGGCCCGTGAGGCCGCTCTCGCAGCGACCTTGAGTGGCCGTCGCCTCGTACCCGCGCCCCTAGATCAAGACAAGCACAGCGAGCGTTCCCACATATGCTTAGGATGTTTCTGGCTTGCTGTCAGCGCGCGGCAACGGTCTCAGCCCCCGAAGCAGTCAGAGGAGTGGAGCAAGCCCTGAGGCCCCTCAGGCCGGTCTCACAGTCGCCCGACAAGGACACGCGGTGCCGACCACCTGGAGCAGTTGCTGAGTGACTTCGCCGTCTACTACAACCAATACCGAGGGCACATGACGCTGGGAGGAGCCGTCCCCGACGCCGTTCACACCGGACAGCACTGGCAGCGGCCGGAGCGATCAGTCAAGGTGTTGCCGGCGCGGATGGAACGCAGACACTTCGCCGAAGTCAGGGTGACTGCATTCCGTCTGGCCGCCTAGAACGGCGGTCTCAGGGATGCCCGACAACGACCGGTGGATTCACTCACAGGTGAGCCCGACCTACGGACAGGAACGCAAGATGCCCTACAGAAGCCAGCGACAGTATCAGCGCTGGTTGACCCCGACACTAGGTCTTATGGCACCTCGGCCGCCGGCTTCGCCACAAGAAGCCGCTGCCCCTTGGAGACATCCGCAAAGAAGGCCAACTCGAGGTATAACTCCGCCCCAGGTTGCATCTGCCACGGCATGGCTGTAGTTGTCCAGGAATCCGTTGATGGCCCCTGCCAGCTATCGGGCCAGCCCCCGGACCTATCTTTGTACCGTAGCGCTTGGCAACGTGCATACATGTAACCATCCTCAAGGAGGAGCAGCTCCGGTGCCAGGTATGGCGCCCCGTTCCCTTGTGCCCTTACTCGCACTGTCAACACCGTGATCCCCGACACTCCCTCCGGCGGCCTCAAGGTAGACTCCTTTTCGCCGTGCGAACACGTGATCTCCTTGACGCTTGTCTTCCCCTCCACCGCAAACGTGAAGTTATCAAAGCTCAGAGGCGCTAGTCGGCGTGCCGGCACGACCCAGATAGAGGCGAAATCGGCGTGGAGACCTGACCCAGTGGAAACGGAAGCTGGAGGACCAATACGAGGGACTCAGAGGCCACGCTGAACCGATTTCACCAATCCAGGGTGGGTCAGTTTCGGATGCCGATTGACAATACCAGCGTCCAGCAGGACCTGAGGGGGTACCCGACGAGTTGGAGCAGCACACCCAGGCAGCCTCGCAGGCAGCACACGCAACCGACGATCCTATTCATGCCCCAAGGATACCAGGACAGCCGCGGCGAACCCAAGCCCTCAGGAAAGCATGGATAGCGTCTTTCGGGCGGACACGGGAGCGATACTGTGAAAGCCCTGGTGCTGGCGGCAGGTGTGGGAGAGCGGATGCGGCCGCTCACCGATGAGCTGGCCAAGCCGCTGCTGCCCATCGCCAATCGCCCGGTGATGGCCTACATCCTGGAGCACCTCGCGCGCCACGGCTTCACCGATATCATTGCCAACCTTCACCACAGGGCCGACCAGATCGCTGACCACTTCGGGGATGGCGCGCACCTCGGTATGCGATTGACCTACAGCTTCGAGGACAAGCTCTATGGGTCGGCGGGCAGCACCAAGCGCTGTCAGGAGTTCCTGGATGGCGACACCTTCCTGGTGATCGGTTCCGACGACCTAACCGACATGGACCTGACCGAACTGCTGCGCCTCCACCGCCAGGCCGGTGCCATCGCCAGCATCGGCCTGGTGGAGGTGGAGGAGACCTCCCAGTTTGGAATCGTCGTCACCGCGGGGGACGGCCGCATCGAGCAGTTCATCGAAAAGCCTAAGACTGCGCCGCCGAGCAACACCGCCAACACTCAGATCTACCTCTTCGAGCCGGAGATCTTCGACCTCATCCCGGCCGGAGAGTGGTTCGACTATGGCTTCAACGTGTTCCCCGCACTGGTGAGCAGAGGCGCGCCCTTCTATGGGTTCAGCCTGCCGGGCTACTGGAGGGACATCGGGAGCGTTGCCGACTACTTGTCCGCGCAGAGCGATGTGCTGCAGGGGCGAGTGCAGGCGCGGTTGGAGGGCAAGCAGGTGGAGCCCGGCCTGTGGATCGGCGAGGGGGCAGAGATCAGCTCACGAGCCGACATCAGCGCCCCCGCGATGATCGGGCGACGCTGCCGGGTCGAGGCCGGCGCGCGCATCGGCGGCGGCACATCGCTGGCCGACGGCACCGTCGTCCCCGCCAGGGTCGGCCTCTGGAACACAGTGGTCTGGCCCGGCGCGGCGTTGGCGGAGAGAGCAGCCTTGCGCGACTGCGTAGTGACGTCCGCCACCGCGGTCAGCCGCGGTTAGCTCGGGAAGGTGACGAGCACTCACAGCGCGGTCCCCAGGCCGTAGTGTACCAGAACTGATCTGAGGCATCCAGAAGGTCAGGGGCCTCGATTCCTGGGCATCCTCGCAGTTGACTGCTCGCTTCGGGTGCGGCATCAGGGTCGCACTGCGGACACCAGCAGCGTACGGCGTTCAGCGCCCAAGGATGAGGTCGCCAAGTAATCTGAGCAGGCCGACGGAATGCCAGTCGAAATGGAGTCTGGAGAGGAGGCCCTCGATACTGGTCCGTCGCGTCAGGGAGAACAGAAACTCCAGGTCCTCGTCCGAGAGCGCGCCCTGCACCTTACGAAGCAGGTGGCCGAGCCGCTGCTCGGGTCCGAGCCTGCTCCGCCAGATCTGCTCATATCGCGACAGGTTCGCAGCCGACAGGTCTCCCGAGCGGAACGCTCTGTCGGCGGTCTCCACCGCGGCCTGGGCGCCGATGAGGCCGAAGTAGAGGCCCCCGCCAGTGGTGGTCTTCACCTGTCCGGCCGCGTCTCCCACCATCAGTATTCGATCAGAGAACGACGGAGTCAAAGGGCCGCTGGGGATGCGGTGGTGCGCCACGCGAGCACCTTTCCGAGCAATCGCCCCCCGCTCCTCGAGGGTGCCCGCCAGTCTGTCGAGAGACGCCCCGGGACGTCGGCGGGAGATCAGACCAACGCGGCACTTGCCGTCCACCGGCACCGCCCACGCGAATCCGCCTGGCGCAACGTCGCTGCCCATGTACACCTCGACGTCCGTGAGCTCCGTCCGCTTGCCTCGACCTGAGCGGCGTATAGGAACGTGGCCCCGGTATGGGACGGGTTGCCGCGGCAGACGAGGGACGAGTTCGCGCCAGTGGCTACAATCGCCAGTGCGCACTGAAAGGACGCGGGCTCGCCGCCGACCTCGGCAGTGACCACGGCCCGTCCGTCGCTGACCGACACCTCGCGTGCATGGGTGCTGAGGAGGAGCTTCGCCCCGCTCGCGGTCGCTTGTCCGCAGAGCCACTGGTCGAGTCGGCTCCGGTCCACGACGACGGCATGGAGCTCCGGCGCCGAGATGGAGAATGACTGGCCGCGTGGGGAGAAGAACCGCGCTCCCGACGGGCTCGCCTCGACGAGAGTGGGGTCCAAGCTCAACTGCTGGCAAGCATCCGTGCTGATGATCCCGGTGCAGTGCACCGGCAGGCCGACGCGCTCGTGCTCCTCGGGCACGAGCACCTCATACCCCAGTCGCGCCAACCCCCGGGCCGCATAGGACCCGCTAGGGCCGGCACCGACTACGATCACGTCCAGCGACCGCTGCATCGCCCGCCACTCCCAGCGCCAATTGAGGACATCTCTCAGGTGTTCCAAGCGGTGAAGCAGTCCCGCCAGGGAAAACTACCAGCTGCCGGTGCTGGTCCGGCACCCTCTCATTCTCCAGCAACAGCAGAAGCACCTGCCAGCGAGTGCTTAGCAGCTGCCAGCCTTCTGTTCGCCACCCTGGGGGGGAACGCCGGACGCCGTACCATCCGTCTAGCTTCTGTCCTCCGTCGCGTCCCACCGCGCCTTTGCGGTGTTCAGCCAGGATCTCACGAAGAGTCGGAGGTCGAGCAGCGGGGACGCGCGCCGAAGATACGCCAGGTCGCACTTCAGCTTGCCGGCGGCCTCGGTGTGGTACCGGCCGTAGACCTGAGCCATGCCAGTGAGTCCGGGCCGGACCTGGCGCCGCAGCCCGTAGCCTGGGATCTCCTCGAGGAACCGGCTGACGAACTCCGGCCTCTCGGGCCGCGGCCCCACCCAACGCATGTCGCCTTGAAGATGTTCAGGAGCTGCGGGATCTCATCCAGCGCCATCTTCCCGAGGAGGCGCCCGACGCGCGTGATCCGCGGGTCGTCCTGCTCCGCGAGCACGGCCCCGCCGCATCTCTCCGCGTCTCGATGCATCGAGCGGAACTTGTACACCCTGAAGACCCGGCATCCTCGCCCCACTCGTTGCTGGCAATACAGGATCGGCCACCCGTCGTCCAGGAGGACGGCCAGACCGATGACTACGCAGAAGGGGGTAGAGAATACCAGAGCAACGCCTGAGACCAGGATATCCAGGCCCCGCTTGGCACCACTGCTCGCTCATCCCTTTGCGTGCGAGGCCGATCTCGACGCCTGTCTGACTACCGCCGTGGTGTTCGTCTTCATCGGTTCCCCGGTTCCCCTGTGCTCCCCAGCAATCCTATCCGGGCACTCCTGGGGGATCTCGTTCCCTTGTGAGCAGATGGTATCCTGCCGCTCATGAGTACCGTTTCGAGCTTCCTGTTCACGGCTAGAGGTGTCCTGGGCACCGTCCGGGAACTCGCCCGCTACGAGTTTCGCGTCTGCTGGGCGCTGCTGCTGCCCAAGGCCATACTCGCGGCGCGCGTGGTGGCTGCGGAGAGCCAACTGGCTGTCGCACTGAACACGCCGAGCAGCCGAAGGAGGCAACGCGGCACTCCACCCCCGCCTTTCGTCTCCTCTGGGTCGCGCTCTCCAGGTTCCTTGAGGGCCGGGAGGAACTGGCGCATCTGATGAAGCCCGAGACGGTGAAGCGCTGGCATACGAGAGCCTACCGCCTGTTCTGGCGCTGGCGCTCTCGGCCGGGGCGGCCGCCGATACCGAATGAGATGCAAGATCTCATCCGCCGTCTCAGCCGGGAGAATCCCCTGTGAGGTCCTGGCCGCATCCGGGATGTGCTGTTGCTGCTGGACCAGCGGCTTCTGGAGCGGTTGCTCGCTGAGTGTCTGAACCACTACTACCACACGGCGCGCCACCATCAGGGCCCCGGCGGCGAGAAGCCCTCCTTCTCGACTCTGGCCGGCGAGGGCAAGCTCGTCTCCGTGCCTATAGCGGGCGGCCTTCACCATCGCTATTACCGAACCGCCGCATAGCGCGCAGGGAACTCCTGATCGCTCAGCCGCCGCGAGTCGGGGGGCCGGCCCAGCGTGGCCGCGCTGTGCCTCCCCTGCGATCTGACGGCTTCCCTGACCCCACTCAGCACCGGCGGCTCGTGCTGTCATGGACCCGCGCCACCGATCACGGCGCCGGGATAGAGTTTCCGGAGAGGACACCTAGCAATCGAGAGGATACGCGGTCCGCGCGTCGAACTGACCCCACATGAACCGGCACGCCATGGATTCCGCGGTTGACGTTCTCTGGCTGGCAAGGAGCCTGTGGAAGCGGCGTGCACCTATGATCGCGGTCTTCGCCGCAGTCTTGCTGGGCGGCCTGGCCTCGTCGTACCGAGTGCAGCCCCACTACCGGGCCACCGCACAGATCATGGTAGCATACCCTGCTGGATACTATGCGGTCAACCCGGTGCTGCGGCGGGAGCTGGACCTACCGCAGCTTGGTCGAGAGGCGATGGCGGAACACGCGGCCCAGATGTGTGATCCGGCGTGGGTGGCTGAAACGCTCTCCGGGGAGCTGGGTGAGCAGGCCGCCGCCCAGCTCGCGCAGTCGGTGCGGGGGGTCGTCTCCCGCCGCGAGGAGCCTGACGCACCAACGTTGTCGATCTCCGTGACGACGGACAAGCCCGGCCTTGCAGCCGAGGCTGCTAACATGCTCGCGGACACCTATGTGGCGCAAAGCCAGGCATGGGGACCTGCCTATCTGGAGAAGGCCGTCAGCGTCATCCGAGTGAGAAGGTCGGAGACTGAAGCAAAACTGGCGAAGGCAGAGCGCGAGCTGATGGGACTCAGCCGAGAGGGAGCGGGGCCAGAGGACACCGGGGTCGCCCTGGTGCGAGCTGCAAGGATCATGGTGGCGGATGCCCTCAGGCAAGAGGCCGAGGTGGAGTTGCAGCAAGGCCGCGACCAGATCGCCGCCGCGCTGGCCCCGCAGATCCGTGATCCCGAGCAGCGAGCAATGCTTGTCCAAGAGCTTGCCGCGACCGCGCTGCCGGCCCCCCTCGAGCAACAGGTCGCGCGCCTGGAGCAGGAACGGGCGGCCCGGGCGCTCAAACCGGCCGGCCGCGACTGGACGCTCACCGAGGCGGGATGGGCCGCGCAGCCCCAGCCTGAACCGCCGAGGCTGCCTCAAGGCGCGCTCGAGGAGGCCGCCGCCAGTCAGATCAAGAGCCTGGCCGCGGGCGCGGTCCTGACAGGCTCACGACTGTCTGAGGTCGCCAAGGCTTGGCTATCCGCGCGAACCGCGGCCCTGCGTATTCAGGCGTTTAGGCGAGTCGGCTCGGCTCTCCGCCAGCAGCTACAGGTCGGCCTGCTGGGTGATGCACGTGCAGAGCCCCTCCTGACGGGAATCTCCGAGCTCCGCCAGGATAGGGAAGAGATGACAGAGGCAGAGACCCTTTTCGCGGGTGGGTCGAGTGCGGGCGGCGGCGCCGATCTGGTGGTGTCTCTCCGCGCCGTTCCCCCCTCCAAGCCTTCCCAGCCGGGCCGAGTTAGGCGCGCGGCCTTCGTATTTGTGGCGGCAGTGCTCGCCTCGCTGGCCCTGGGGCTCGCGCTCGAGACGCTTGTCCCATCCACCGCCAAACAGACCGCGGAGCGAGAGGGCGCCGAAGGGAATGCAAGTGACAGGCGAGCCTAGCGGGCGAGAGCGCGTGCGATTGGTCCGTTGCCGAGCCCCCCGGGTGTTCGGAAATCCGGAGCGGCAGATACCTGGCATGATGGAACTGGCGGACGCGAGTGGGGTGGAGCGGGAGTCCTCCCGAGCAGCTCAGGCAGAGCACTAGCCGTGCACGCGAGGCGGCGCGCCCAGCCCAAGGCCGTTCAAGAGACGCCTCCACGGACCGAGGAATGATCGCCGGAGAGTCTGTGATACACTGGAGACAGCAGCGGAATGACGCCTTCCCAACAGAATGACTGCAGGCGCATGGATGAACTCGTCGAGCACATCGAGGGCCGTCAGGCCGAGGTGGGCGTTATCGGGCTTGGCTACGTGGGGCTGCCGCTCGCTATGCTGTTCGCCGAGAAGGGGTTCCGCGTCCTGGGATTCGACACGGATCAAAGCAAGGTGGAGCGGCTGAACGCCGGCGAGAGCTACATCGCCCACATCCCCGAGGAGCGGCTGAAGCCTGTTGTGGGAACAGGGCGACTATCCGCCACTGCCGACTTCGCCCGCTTGGCCGAGCCTGATGCCATTCTCATCTGCGTCCCGACTCCGCTCACACCCCAACGCGAGCCGGATCTGAGCTGCGTTCGAGACACGGCCGCATCCATCGCGGCTGCGTTGCGAGCCGGGCAACTCGTCGTGCTCGAGAGCACCACCTGGCCCGGTACGACGCGCGAGGTCGTAAACCCGATCCTCGAGGGCGGCGGCCTCCGGTGTGGGGAGCACTTCTTCCTCGCCTACTCGCCCGAGAGAGAGGACCCAGGGAACCCCAAGTTCTCCGCTGGCAACATCCCCAAGGTCGTCGGAGGCATGACGCCGGACTGCACAAAGGTTGCGGCCGCCCTGTACGGCGCGGTGGTGCCGCAGATCGTACAGGTGTCTTCCCCCGAGGTCGCAGAGGCCACCAAGCAACTCGAGAACATCTTCCGCGCAGTGAACGTCGGGCTGGTCAACGAGTTGAAGATCCTGTTCCACCGCATGGGGATCAGCATCTGGGAGGTGATTGATGCGGCCTCCACCAAGCCGTTCGGGTTCATGCGCTTCACCCCGGGTCCGGGCCTGGGAGGGCATTGCCTCCCGATAGACCCCCATTACCTGACGTGGCGGGCGCGGCAGTTCGATGTGCCGACGCGGTTTATCGAGCTCGCCGGCGAGATCAACACATCCATGCCCTCCTATGTGGTTGGACGCCTCGTGGAAGAGATGAACAAAGAGGGGAAGTGTCTGAAGGGATCGCGCATCCTGCTTCTCGGGATGGCCTACAAACCGGATGTGGACGACCTGAGGGAGTCGCCAGCTCTGCGATTCATCGAGCTGCTAACCGAGCAGGGCGCCATCGTATCCTACAACGATCCCCACATCCCGCGGCTGCACCATACCCGGCGCTACGCCTTCGATCTCTCGTCCGAGGAGCTGACTCCCCATGTCCTCTCGAGCGCCGACTGCGTGCTCGTCGTCACGGACCACCGGGCCTATGACTGGGACTTCATCGTCGAGCACGCGAAGCTCATTCTCGACACCCGGAACGCGACCAAACGCGTGTCGCGCCACCGCGAGAAGCTCCGGCTTGCCTGAACGCGCGGTGGGAGGCGACTCCACACTGAGCAGTGATTAGGCAGTGGCACGATATCTGGTAACAGGCGGCGCAGGCTTCGTCGGCTCCCACATCGTGGAGCGGCTGGTCGGGCGCGGCGAGGACGTTGCCGTGCTCGATAACCTCAGCACGGGCAACATGGGCAACCTCGCCCCGGTCCGGGATCGCATCGAGTTCCGGGAGGCGGACCTCCGGGACCTGGATGCCGTGCGGAGCGCCTGCCACGGGACCGACTACGTCCTCCATCAGGGAGCTCTGCCCTCCGTGGCTCGGTCGGTCGAGGACCCGATCTCCAGCAACGGAGTCAATGCCTCGGGCACTCTCAACGTGCTCGTGGCGGCGCGGGAGGCGGGCGTCCGCCGGGTCGTCTACGCCAGCTCCTCGTCGGCCTACGGCGACACGCCGACGCTCCCCAAGCGCGAGGACATGCCGGCCAACCCCCTCTCACCCTATGCCGTCTCGAAGTACACCGGAGAGCTCTACTGCCAGGTCTTCGCGCGGCTCTACGGCATGGAGACGGTCGCCCTGCGATACTTCAACGTCTTCGGCCCCCGCCAGGACCCCACTTCGCAGTACGCCGCCGTCATTCCGAAGTTCATCATCGCGATGCAGCGCGGCGAGCCCCCACTTGTCTTTGGCGACGGCGAACAATCGCGGGACTTCACCTATGTCGCCAACGTGGTCGAAGCCAACCTCCTCGCCTGCCAAGCTCCCGGCGCCGTCGGCCGGGTCATCAACATCGCCTGCGGAGAGCGTGTCACCCTCAACGAGCTGATCGGCCTGATGCATCGCATACTCGGCGCGCACACGCCGCCTGCCTACGGCCCGCCCCGGGCCGGAGATATCAAGCACTCGCTCGCGGACATCGCCTGCGCCCGAGAGCTGCTCGGCTACCGTGTCGTGATTGCGCTCGAAGAGGGGCTGCGCCGCACCGCGGAGTGGTTCTCCGCAGATGCCTGAAGCCGGCCCAATGGCGGACTGGACGACCATCCCGGAGCCGTGGTAGCCTAGGGCCGGAGGCAGAGGGGGCGAGGCGCTCCGAGACGGGCTCCCCAGCCCGAGGGGAGGGCGCGGGAACGGCGATTTGGCGAGAGAGAGTCTGAGTCAATGAAAGCCTGGGGAGCGACGGATACAGTCGCCGAGCCGAAGGGCTGGACGGAGTATGCGCTCACCGCCTGGCAGGAGCGCGGCGCCTCTGGCCGGGCCAACGCCTCCATGCGCGAGTACACGACTTTCCGCATCGGCGGACCGGCCGACCTCCTGCTGATGCCGCGACACGAGCGCGACGTGGCCTTTGCCCGTCAACTCGCCCGCGAGCTGGGCCAGCCCCTCAGCATCTTCGGCGCGTGCTCGAATCTGCTGGTGCTCGACGGGGGCATTCGCGGCATCGTCTTGCGAACCGCCGGGTCCTGGGAATCGTTGCGGGTCGAGGGAGGCATGATCCGGGCGACGGCCGGGACTCGCCTTCCCCTGCTCGCCGCGACCGCGCGGCGAGCGGGCCTCAGCGGACTCGAGTTCTGCGCGGTCATACCGGGCACTGTGGGCGGTGCGCTGACCCAGAACGCAGGAGCCGGGCAGCAATGTATGGCCGACGTGTTCGCCTCTGCCCGCGTCTACGATGAAGAAGGCCGCGTAGAGCAGCTAGCGCCGGCCGATCTCGCCTTTGGCCATCGCACCAGCGCCCTGCATGGCGGGCGGGCGACCGTCCTCGAAGCGGAGTTTGCAGGCATCCCTGACGAGCCCGAGCGCATCGCCGCGCGCATGCAGGAACACAGGCGGCGCCGGAGAGAGCGGCTCCCTCTCTCCAAGCCTAGCGCCGGCAGCGTCTTCCGCCACCCGGGGCAGGGACACCCGCCGGTCGGCCTCCTGATCGAGCAAGCCGGATGCAAGGGCTGGCGTTGCGGAGACGCGGTTGTCTCCGAGAAGCACGCGAACTTCATTGTCAATGAGGGAAAGGCCGCCGCCCGCGATGTGCTCGATCTGATTGCGCGGGTGAGCGAAGCAGTGCGGCAAACCAGCGGCCTTGAGCTGCAGAGCGAGATCTGCATTGTCGGAGACCCTGCCTAGCCGCGCGGCAAAGGAATCGAATGGGCGAAGAGCGGTTCATCATCCGGGGTGGAGGTACCCTCAGCGGCACTGTGCGCCTGAGCGGCGCGAAGAACGCGGCGCTTCCCGCGCTCGCGCTCAGCCTCGTCGCTACCGGGCCCGTTCATCTCCGGAACGTCCCCGTGAAGATGGGCGACATCGTCGTCATGCTGGAGGTGCTGCGGCAGATCGGCTGCCGGGTGGTGATCCGCGAGGACGAGGTCACGGTTGACCCGACGGCGGCCTCGGAGTGGGAGGTCCCCGACGAGCCGTGCAACCAGATTCGTGGTGGGCTGCTCCTCCTGGGCGCGCTTGTGGCGCGCTTCGGGCGAGCCAGCGTGCCCGCGCCCGGCGGGTGCAAGATCGGGCCCCGCGGCTACGACATCCACCTGAACGGACTCCAGGCCCTGGGAGCCGAGGTCGAGGACCATCTGGACCGGATCGTGGTCACCGGCAACACGCTCGTTGGCTGCGAGATCGCCCTGCGGCTCCCCTCGACCACGGGCACGGAGAACCTCATTATGGCGGCTGTTCGCGCCCGTGGACGCACCATCCTGCGCAACGCGAACACCCGCCCTGAGATCGTGGACCTCGTGCTCATGTGCAACCGACTGGGGGTCGGGGTGACCATCGGCGGCTCTGATCTCGTGGTGATAGACGGCCCGTCAGAGGTCCGCCCAGGCGCCTACGAGATCATGCCCGGATATGATGAGGCGATCACCTACATCGTGGCGGGCGCGCTCCTCGGCGACGTGGTCAAGATCGAGAGGGTCGAGCCGGCACACCTTCAGATACCGCTCGGCATCCTTGCGATGGGCGGCGCCCACATCGCGCGGCGGCCGACAGAGCTCGAGGTCTCCCGCGGCGACCGCTTGGCGGCGATCAGTGTCGTGACCGGGACCCACCCGGCGATGAACTCCGATCTCCAGCCGGCCTTCGCCGTCTACGGGTGCTGCGCGACGGGCACGACCCGCATTACCGATACCCGGTTCGCGCAGCGGTTCGGCTACGAAGAGGAACTTGCAAAGCTCGGCGCAAAGATCCGCGTCGAGGGCAATACGGCTCTCGTTGATGGTCCCGTCGCGCTGAAAGGGACCACCGTATCTGCTCCGGACCTCCGCGCGGGAGCGGCGCTCGTGCTCGCAGGGCTCGTCGCCGAAGGTGAGAGCGTCATCGGGAATATCGAACAGATAGACCGGGGCTTCGAGGCCCTGGAAGAGAAGCTGGGGGGCCTGGGGGCGGATATCGCGCGGGCCCGGGGATAGCCAGGGCTTTCAGAGACCGAGTTGCCACCGCAGACAGATGCAGCGACAACGGGAATGACGACGTGAGTCTCGCTCGCCAGGGGTTCGGCACATTCCTTGCCCGCATCCTGGGGTTCGCCTGCGCCACCGGCGCAAGCATCATGCTCGCCCGGCTGCTCGGCCCCTCGGGCAAGGGAGTCTACGCGCTTGCGGTCTTAGCAGCCGACCTGCTTCTCGCCTTCGTTCACGCCGGCGTCGGATCGGCGGCCGTCCACGACTACGGCAAGGGCAGGCTGACGTTGCGCGAGATCGTGCCCGCGTTCTTCTGGCTATCCGCCGGGCTCGGGCTCGGCTCCATCGCCGCCTACCTCCTTGCTGCGCCTTGGCTGCAGCGCACCGTTCTTCGCGAAGTGCCGCCCGGGCTCGCCCTCGCCGCGGTCATGACGGTCCCAGTTGGGATACTGGCTAAGTACCTCAATTACCTCCAGCTTGCGCGGAATCGAATCGCTGAGTACAACTGGGTCTATGTCAGTCCCAATCTGGTCGCCGTCCTTGGTCTGGCGGTGCTCGCGGCAGCGGGGAAGCTGTCGGTGGCGACCGCCGTGTGCGTCTGGATCGCGTCGCAAGTCGTGCAGACGGTCGTCGCCGCGGCGCTAGCGCTGCGGGGCGTGAAGCTGACGTGGAGGCTGAAGGCCTCCGCCGCGCGGTCGCTGCTCAGCTACGGGATGCGCGTGCAGATGGTAATGATCGCAAATCAGCTCCACTACCGCGGAGATCTTCTCCTGCTCGGGTACTTCAGGAACTCGGCACAGGTCGGCCTCTACACGATCGCGGTCGGCATCGGGAGTTTGCTCACCTTCCTGCCCGAGTCCATCGGCGTCGTGCTCTTTCGCCGGGTCTCGGCCGACGCCGCGGATAGGTCGGAGGTCTCGGCGATAGCAGGCCGCCTCACGCTTGTCATCATGTTGGTTGCCGCGGGCGTGGCTGCCCTCGCCGCCCCTTGGCTCGTGCCTCTCGTGTACGGATCGAAGTTCGTCCCCAGTGTGGCAGGGGTGTGGGCCCTTCTGCCTGGCATCGTCGGGCTGGGGCTGTTCAAGGTTGTCAGCAGCGATCTCATGGGGCGCGGCCGCCCCGGGCTAGTGGGCGCGATGTCGTTCACCGGGCTGGCGGTCAACGTCTTGGCCAATCTCATCCTCATCCCTCGCTACAGCTTCGTGGGCGCGGCCGCTGCTTCGTCCATCTCGTACTGCCTCCTTAGCGCGATGGTCGTTATCAGCTTCCTTCGCATGACGAAACTCCCCGCGCGAGAGGTGCTCCTGCCCCGCCCGGCCGACTTGCGCCGCGCGCTCGCCAGCCTGCGAGGACGCGGACGCTCGCGGCAGAGCATGCCCGAGGATTCGGCATGAGCCCAGAGACCTATCGCATCCTGATCCTGGCGGAGAAGATGCGCAGCGGCGGCGGCCCCAGGACGATTGTGACTATCGCTCGCGCGCTGGCGGAGGCCGGCCACCATGTGGCGATGGCTACCCAGGGCGGCCCGCTCCTTCAGCCCGCCACAGACGCGGGCATCGCCCACTACCTACTTCCGGGTGCTCGCCTCTGGCCCGTGCGCGGACAGCTCAGCCTCGCCAACATGGCCCGCCTGCTGTGGATCGTCCGGCGGGAGAGGCCCGATGTCATCCACTGCTTCCGCCGCTGGTCGCTCTACCTCGCTGTCGTGACATCGTTCCTCCACCGCCGCCCGCTCGTCTTCACCAACAACACCGTCGGAGTCCGCTTCTACGGCTGCCGCATCTCCGCTCTCCTCACCGCGACCAGCCCTCAGTTCGCCCGATTCATCGCCGAGAGCGCGGGCGTGCCCGCGGAGCAGGTTACCGTCATCCCGAACCGCATTGACCTGCGCGCTTTCGCCTCAGGCTCTCTTCCAGCGAAACACGACGCGCGCTCCCGCCTCGGCATCCCGGCTGGACGCCGCACCATCGCCTTCATCTCCCGCTTCCAACTCGGCGAGATGGGCAAGATCGAGGGACTCTGGCGCTTCCTGGACGGGCTGCCGGACCTACGAGACCGCGTTCCCGCGCTTTTCGTCGCGCTCGCTGGCATCGGCAGCGACTCCGAGGCGGTTAGGAGCAGGTGCGCCGAAGTCAACCGCGCTGCTGGGGGCGAGGCCGTCCGGCCGCTGGGAGTCCTGCCGACTGTGGCTGACCTTCTCGCCTGCGCGGATCTCGTCGTCGGGACGGGCCGGTGTGTCATGGAGGCGATGGCCTGCGGCTTGCCGACCGCAGTCATCGGCCGCCGGGGCTTCGCAGGGCTGGTGGGGCCTGACACCATCGGCCCTATCGCCGACACCAACTTCGCGGGCAGAAATGTCAGCCCCGGACAGCTCGACCGCGAGATGGCCCCAGGCCTGGCGGCGGCGCTGAACGACGAGGAGCTCGCGAGCAGCCTGGGCGAGTTCGGCCGGCGCTACGTCGAGGAGGAACTCGACGTCCAGCGCGGCGTGGCAAGATATGAAGCGGTCTACCGGAGGGCTTTGGCCGCCGGCCCTCCCTCCCTTGGCGAGCTGAGCCGGTCCTGCCGCGACCTCACGCGGTATCTCCTGCTACGGTCACATCATCTTGTGCGAGGGATGGAACCGCGTTCCCCCCTGGGCCAGGGTGGGGATCCATGACCGGCACCCTCGCGCTCGAGAGCTCCCTCGCACCTCAGGAGGCGGAAGCGTGACGTCCAAGCGAGGCTCACCATCATGACCGCGCTCAAGCGAGGAAGGCGAGCGACCGCCCATAGACAGACGAACTACTCAGAGACGCCCGCACATGGGTCTCGGCACCCGGGAGCTTGAGCGACAGATGCCTGAGGAGACAAGGTCAGCTACCGTGGGAGCACAACCGGGCACAGGTCGTGGCGAGGTTCTGAGAGTTCTCCACTGCCGCGCTCCTCAGACATTCGGCGGCCCGGACCGGCAGATTCTCGCCCTCATGGAGCGTGCCGCCCAGGTCGGAATCCAGCAGCAGTACCTGGTCATCGGACGGAGAGGACAGGGGGCGGGGCGGAATGTGGTGGATAAGGCGCGGGAACGCGGGCTGTCGGCCTCCCTGGTGGTCTCGCAAGGCAGAATGGACCCGCGGCCTCTCTGGTCGTTGTGGCGGACCGCCCGCGAGGGCAAGATGGACATCATCTGCACACACGGCTACTTGCCTGACTTCCTTGGACGCGTCGTCGGGCGCCTCAGCGGGTGCGGACTGGTGGCGGTATCGCGTGGCTTCACCGCGCGCGCCCGGAGTATCCGCGCCTACGAATGGGCCGACCGGCGCGTGCTACGCAGCTTCGACCACGTTGTCACGGTCTCAGAGGCGCTGCGGCAGCAACTCATACGATGCGGCCTCTCCCCGGCGCGGGTGACGGCGATCCACAACGCGGTAGGCGAGATCGAGCCCCTGCCGCGGGCGCAGGCTCGCGCCGCGCTGGGGATGTCCCCCGAAGCCTTCGTAGTGGGATGTGTGGGGCGCCTGAGTCCGGAAAAGGGTCATCGGATTATACTGGATGCGACCGCGCGCTTGGTCGGCAGGGGTATCACCGCCAAGACAGTCATCTGTGGTGACGGGCCTGAAATGCCGGCCCTCGTTGCCCAACGGAGGCGGCTCGGGCTTGAGGATGCCGTTCTCCTTCCAGGGTGGCGGACGGATGTGGACCAGATCCTCAGCGCATTCGATGTCTTCGTCCTGCCGTCCTTCACCGAGGGTATGCCGAATGCTCTGCTGGAGGCTCAAGCCGCGGGCGTGCCTGCCGTGGCGAGCGCGGTGGGGGGCGTTCCTGAGCTGATCAGCGACGGGGAAACGGGCATACTCGCTCCTGCAGGCGACAGCGAGGCGCTGGCGGCCGCTGTTGGCAAGCTCTACCGAGACGCCGACCTGGCGCACTCTTTGGCGGCCGCGGGGCGAGCCCGCGTTGCCGAGCGGTTCTCCCGGGCGGCGCAGGCGGAGCGCTACCGGCGCGTGTTCGAGGCGGTGCGTGCGCGGCGGCCGCGACCAAGATCTCTCGCGAATTCCCCAGGGAAGCACAGCTGACCCGGTATTGGGAGGTATTCCGGGGCCTTAGGCCCCCGGGGCGGCACACACACGTGAGCAGCGAAGCCACGAGTGCGCATGGGCTCCTGTGGAAGAACACGCTCGCCCCCGCCTCCCGGGTCAGCTCTGTGGCGGGGGCGCGGCATCCTTGGATGCTGCTTTCCCACGCCTTGCCAGGCGCTGGTACAGGTCTACCAGCTTCCCGGCCTCCCCCTCCCAGGTGTACTTCGCTAGGAAAGCAGCTCTGCCCCGTCGCCCCATCTCCGCTGCTTCCGCCGGGTGGTCAAAGAGGTAGGTCAGCGCGTCTGCCACTGCTGCCGGATCCGTCGGATCGACCGTGAGGCCGCAGCCGGCGTCCTCGACAATGGCCCGGCAGTGGGGCAGGTCATCAGACACCACTGGCAGCCCGGCAGCCATGTACTCGAACAGTTTGGTGGGATAGCAGCGCTTCATGTCGGCCATCGGGAGCAAGAGCGAGAGTCCCACCGCTGCGGAGTACAGCCTCTCGCGCACCAGAGGGAACGGCACCCAACCCGCGAACTCGACCGCCTCCTGAAGGCCCAACTCCTGAGCCAAGGCTCTCAGCTCCTGCTGGTAGCTCGGGCTGGATGCTTGCCCCAGGAGAACAAGGCGTGCGTCGGGACAGCTAGCGCGCACCCGGGGCATGGCCTGCAGCATCGTGCCCATCCCGCGCGAGCGCGTCATGCTCCCCGCGTGGACCGCGATCCGGGAGCGAGGGGTATCCCAATCTGGTTCGGGGTAGTGCTCGGCCCGGGCGTAGTTGGCCACCAGGGCCTTCGGCTTCCGGGTCCACCCACAGAGAGTCATCTGCATAGGCGTCGGCTGCACGAACGCGGCGAGCACGGGTGTCACCAGGCGCTCAACGATGACGTACGCCGCGGCAGCGGGCCGCCGCAGCAGGCGCGGGATATACTCCTTTGCGGGGATTGCTTCCGGGTAGTATTCATGGACATCGTAGACAATCGGCTTGCCAGTGAATAGCCTCAGCACTGGCGCCACGAGCAGCAGTTCGGGGTCGTGTAGATGGTAGATGTCGGCCCGCGTCTGAAGCGCAAGGCGCACCGCTCGGGGCAGCTGCGCGAACCGCTGCCAGCGATTCTCCTTCGTGGGGAGACCCAGAATGCGCACCCCCTCGAGGTGGCCCTCGCGGTGCGGCCATCGCGCTACCACCGTGACATCGCACCCCGCAACCGCGAGCGAGCGCGCTTCCTTGTAGAAGATGCGCGTGTCAACCGCTCTATGCACGGTACTCACATGGCAGGCACTCAACCCAGCAAGGCTTCCGCCTTGCGGAGGCTGCCTCATGTCTTCCCTTCCTCCCGCCGCGATTGGAATGCGACACGCTTATGAAGCGACCCGCTGTCCAAGCGAGTCACGACTCGGAATCGAGCCGGCGCCTTGCCTGGGCGGACGGGCGACGGAGGCCTGGCCCAGCGCCATGAACAGCCAGAAGAACTTGTCCTGATAAGGGCTCGTATGGAACAGCCCCTGGAAGGCCATTGACGCCACGATCGCCAACAGGAATCCCACGAACGCGGCCTCGGGCCTGGCCTGTCGGTCGAGCAAAGCGCGCCGGGAGCGGTTGACCGAGACGAGCGTGGCCACGATCCAGCCCAGGAAGCACAGCGCCCCCGGAATGCCGATCGTGGCGGCCAACTCCAGGTACATGTTGTGGGCGGCCCGGCCGGACTCGGTGTCGCGGACTGGCTTGTACTCGTCGTAGTGGAGCTCGAAGTTGCGCAACCCCACACCCAGTGGGTTCGCGGCCGCCATGCGCAACGCGGTAACCGCCATCGGAATGCGGTTGTGGATGGACCTCTCCCGCATCAGAAAGCTGGGGTCTGCAAAGCGTTTCTTCACGGGAGCCGGTGCCGCCAGCACCGCGCCCAGAAGAACAACTATCACCAGGATCTTTGACCACCTGGGCAGCGCCGGCCGCAGAACGAAGAGCAGCGCCACCAGTGCCAGCGCCCCCAGAGCCGCGCTGCGCGTCATCGTGGCCGCCAGGCAGAACAGGAGCGCGGGCATCGCCAACAGCCCGCCCAGCCTCGTAAGACCCCGGCCGTGAACCACGAAGTAGGCCGCGCAGCCCAGCGCGGGGACGAGCGCGAAGGACAGGCTGATTGGGCTCTGGAAGACCCCCGACACCCTGATGGCACCGATGTCCGACTCGGTGTGAAACACCCGCTCACCCGGACTCACGCCCCACACCCACTCGGCCGCACCGATGAGCGCCGCGGCGGTAAGCGCGGCAGCAACAGAGCCGAAGACCGCGCGCTGTTCACGCGTAGTCCGAATCACGTACACTATGCACGCGAACAGCGACGCGCGCACGAAGAGCATCCAGATGCCCTGAAACCACGTCGCCCGGTCGTCAGCGAAGATGCCCGAGAGCAGCGCGAAGGCCAGAAAGCCGACGAGCAAGGCGCCCCGCCCGCTCACCACCGGCCGTCCCTGATTTCGCCGTATCCACGCTGCCACCACTTGAGGCAGCAGAGCCAGACCTACCCCGAACCCGGTCACCCTGGCCAGCGTCTGGCCACCTGCGCCCAGGCTTACCACCCCGAGGGTGAAAGATACAGCCAGGATGCAGACGGCGAGCAGGGGGCTCACCAGCGCTACCACCGCGCCTGCCAGGAACACAAGCACATCCCACTCATGCCCGGTTCGCCCTGCGAGCCAGCCGATTGCAGTGCCGACCAGGACGACCGCCAGCCAGAGGCCGGCCTTCCCTGACGCAGAAGCACTGTCAGGCGATGGCTGGGCGGTCGGAGCAGGAGTGGTGGCGGTCTGGCCCTGGCTCGATTCAGGCATGTCCGCTCCAGCGGGAACCCCAGCAGGTGCTTCCATCAACCCGCCCAGTCGGTGTGAGTGTCATCACAGCGGTCTTCTCCAGGGCCCGCCGGCATCCTCTTGGAAAGCAGGCGATTGGCTGTAGGTAGGAGCAAAGCCCTCACCTAGGGGCGCCGGGGGCCGGAGGGAACGGCTGTCGGCCGCGGAGAATGGGTTCTCTTGCCTCCGCAACAGCGGGAGCGAGCGCGCCAGCACCGTCAAGGCTCGCGCGGGCGGAGGTGGTCGGCATCTCTGGAGGTGCCTCCGGTGCTGGGTTCGAGATCGAGCCGCGAGATCGTGCTGCTGGCGCTTGCCGCCCTTGCGGGGGCGGGCGGAGGCGCTCTGCTCCTCTGCCTGCCCGGGGGAGTGCCTGCTCTGCGGCTGTCGGCGGCCGCCTACATCATCTTCGTGTGGCCCGGGTGGGCACTTCTGGCTGCCATACGCCCCTGCCCGCCCCTGGCGCCTCTCGAACGAATCGCCGTCGCGGTGGCGGCGAGCGCGGTCCCGCTGACAGTGGAAGCGCTTGGGGCGTACGCGGTGCACCCGACGATGGAGGTGCTCCTGTGGGGGCACCTGGCCGTCTCCCTTCTCCTCACCATTGCAGCCGCCATGCGCGCGGCTGGTCTGCGCGATAGTGAAAAGGTCCCGCCGGCTGCCGGCCGAGGGGATTGGGCGGTACTGGCTGTGGCACTCATCTTCGCCGCGGTCCTCTTTAGACTCGCCCCGGCCTACGGCCCCGACCTGCGCGAGGGCATTGACTCGTGGTACCACCTCGGCTACATAAGCTACCTCGCCGCAAGCCCGCGGGTGGACCCAGGCTGCGCCTTCTTCGCAGGAGCACCGCCGGACCCGCGCTACCCGTACTCGGCAAGCCACCTTTCGCTGGCAGCCTTCGCTGCCGCGGCGCGTCTGCCCATTCTCCAGGTGTGGGCATTCCTCTCCCCCGCGCTCTCAGTCGCCATGCTCCTGGCGGCGTACCTATTCGTCCGCCGCGTGTTCGACCACCCCAGTCTCGCCGCGGCGGCGATGATGCTGCTGATGGCGGGAATGCTCATGCCGGAGAGCGCCCTGATCAGGTCCCTCTCCTTCAAGCTCTCGGCCTCTCCCGCCGTGGCTCTGCGCTATCCATATCCGTATGCGATGGCCACACGCGTGTTGCTTCCTACGCTACTCGCCCTGATAGCATGGTATCTCAGGGAACGCCGACGCTGGATACTTGTCCTAATCGGGGGGCTGGCGCTATCAGCCCCCGCGTTCCATGTCTCGCAGTTGCTCTATCTGCCCCTGGTATCGGCCGCCCTGGTGCTGACGGCGGCGGTGGCTTCTCCGAGAGCGCTCAGAGCATCCCTCAAGGCCGCCGCCGCGGTGCTTCTTGCTCTGTTTCCCTTGGCTCTGCTGATATCGTCGTCTCACGCCATGAACGAAGCTTTTGCCGACGTGTCGGGGGGAGGTGTGCTGTTGCAGCCGGTGCTGGGCGGGCGCCTCTTTGTGGTGGCTCCCGCCGGCATGTTGTTTCCCTGGATGCTCGGCGCAATCGCGCTTGCGGCTGTTGGCCTCCTGGACCGGCACTCAGGCGCTTCCGGCCTGGTCGCCGGCGCCATCGTTCTTCTGGTCCCCCTGACAACCCTCAACCCCCTCGCCGTGCCCACATTGAGCAGATATGTTACGGCCTCCATGCTGAACCGCCTCTACTACCCGCCACCCAGTCCCCTCTACTTCGCGGGCTTCCTCCTGGCTCTCGCGGCGATAGGGGGAGGAATCCTTGAGCGCGGCTGGGAGCGGTGCAGGCGCCGGCGCTCGGCCGGCGTCTGCCTTGCCGGTCTGCTATCTGGAGCCGGGATCTTCTCGCTAGCGGGACTCGGCGGCGTGAGGGTGTTCGCTCAAGCCGCCAAAGGCATCCACTCCCGGGCCGACGGCCTCCTGTGGCCCGCCGTGGTGGTGGCTGTGGTCGTTCTTCTACTGCTACCGCTCGGACGGCTGGCGCGGTCGCGTGGATGGCGGCTCTTGCCAGAGCGGCCCCACGGCCAGGCGGCGCTCCTCGGGATCGCGGTTGTAATCTGCGCGGCCTTGGGAGTCCAGGTGCTGGCAGGTGAGCCGGCGGTCAGCATGCGCCTGCGCAACGACCTCACCCGTTGGTCGGTGAACCCCTCCACGGGCGCCCCTCGGTTTCTCGAGGCCGTAGCTGCAGACGCGCCCGCCTTCACCACGGTGGTCTACGCGACCGATCCGTTCGCAGCCGAGATCACCCCCGCCTTTGGCCTCCAGCATGTCCTCTTCTATGACTTGAACGCCAACCCGGCTGTTGACACGCGGACTCTCGCGCGGGACTGGGAGTTACTGGGAGACCCGGAGGCCCCCGTTTCGGAGCGCCAGGCGGTCCTCGAGCGAAGCCGGATCGGCTACGTCATCCTAACCCGCGCGTCGATCGACCAGGCAGCCGCGATTGCGTCACTCGTGGCGGGTGAGACACCGATCTACCAGGATCCGACGGCCACCGTCTGGCGGGTTGAGTGAGCGATTGGTGTACCATCTCCCAGCAGATGATCGGAGGGGCGCCGAAGTCCACTATGTCTGCGTCGCGGCCGGTGGCTGAGGATCCTTGGCGCCGGTGTCCGTGGGGGGTGCCACCCGCTGTTCGACCGCGTGCTGAAGCAGGGCAAGCTCCCGCGCCAACGCGACGATCTGGCGTGAGTGGACCGTGGCCTCGCTGCTGGCGTGGATCGCAAGCACCAGCAAGAGGAAGAGTGCTACCATGGTGAGGGCGGAGGCCGGGTAGATCGCGCCCACCAGCGCTGTGGCGCGCGCGAGGAGCCACGGGGAGTCCACGAGTACTACGCCGGCGATCAGGACCGCAGCCCAAAGTAGGCACCACGTCTCGGACAGTCGCTGGCGGACTGTCATTGCCACAACGTAGATCAGCAGCAGCAAAGAGATCAGGCTGATGACGATCTGGCCCTGGATGCTCACCTCACACCTCCCCGGTCTCCTGTTGGTTTGCGCGCGCTGAGGCGGGAGAGCCCGAACCGAAGCAGCACCACCAAGAGGCTCAGCACCATGCGCGGGGGATAGCGAAACGCTGATAGCCAGGAGTGCATCGAGCGCCCCGCCCTCCTGGGCCGGACGGAAGCTGGGACCTCCGCTACGCGTCTGCCCGAAAGGAGTAACTGGAGGATGACTTGCGCGTCGGGGTAGTCAGTGGGATACGAATCCGCCAGCTCGAGGATCACTTCCCTTCCGATGCACTGGAACCCCGACGTGGTGTCCCGAACACGCCGTCTGGCGACCAGCGAGAGCAGGCCCGCGAACAGCGCCGACCCGGCCCTTCGGCTCAGACTGCTTCGATAGCCTCCCCCTGCCAGGTAGCGTGAGCCGATCGCGACGTCGGCCTCGCCTGCCAGCACGGGCCGCAATAGCCTTGGGATCGCGCCCGGATCATGTTGGCCATCTGCGTCCATTAGCACCGCCGCGTGGGCACTTCGGCAGGCAGCATATCGCAGGCCGGTGGCTACGCTCGCTCCATACCCCAGATTGCACGGATGGCTGAGGACGCTCAGGCCGCGTCTGCGCGCCAGGTCACGTGTGTGATCAGTTGAACCATCGTCCACGACCACCACCTCGTATTGAACCGGCATTCCGTCCACCGTCCCAAGGCAGACCAGTAGCTCATCGAGGGTTGCTCCTAGCGACTCCTCTTCGTTGAACGCGGGAAGCACAACAGCCACACGGCACATCAGTGCGCTCGCAGTGTTTGCCACGACGCCCGCCTCTGCCACGGCACTCCAGCCTCCTAGCACTGGTTCTGGACAGCGGGAGCGCCTACCTGCTTGCGCTTGGTGTGGCACAGACCGGCAGACATAGGGGCCGCTCTCGCTGAGCTGATGGCAAGTCAGGCACCCATCTGCCACGACGCGGATGCCATCGTCTGGCGGATGGGGCCGCGGTAGGGCACAGGCGGCTCGCCGGGCAGGTGGAGGTCCCCCAAGCGAAAGACCTGACCAGTGCCGAGATCAGACCCCCAGCCTCGTCGCCCTATGCCTCAGGCCGCAGTTCAGCGGGGGCTCGGAAAGCATCTACGAAGGCCGAGCGGTAGAGGGGTCGGTGTAACCGCCGCCGAAATAGGCTGGCCGGTAGTGGGCGGCGGGAAGAGATCCTATGGGCCGCCAGCGCGCGCCAGAGGAAGGCCGGTGAAGGTCTCCGTGGTGATACCCGCATACAACGAGCAGGACGCCGTCGGCACCGTTGTGCGCGACGTCCTCGCACACATGCCCGACCTGGCAGAGGTCATCGTCGTGGACGACGGCTCCGCCGACCAGACCGCCGACATGGCCGAGGCCGCAGGCGCCACCGTCATCCGCTCCCCCTACAACAAGGGCAACGGCGCTGCCGTCAAAACCGGGATACGGCGGGCCAGCGGCGACGTCGTTATCATGATGGACGGCGATGGGCAGCATTCGGCGGCAGACGCGGTTCGGCTGCTCGATCCCATCCGGCAAGGTCACGATATGGCGGTGGGGGCGCGCAACTTCGGCTCCCAGGCTGGCCTTCACCGAGGGCTTGCCAACTGGCTATACAACACTCTGGCAAGCTATGTCGCGGGGCACAGGATACCGGACCTCACTTCGGGCTTCCGGGCGATCAGGCGGGACGTGGCGAGGCGGTTCCTGTACTTGCTGCCGAACACCTTCTCCTATCCCAGCACCATCACCATGGCGCTCTTCCGCGCCGGATTCAGCGTCGCCTACGTGCCTATCGAGGCGGCCCAGCGCGTCGGCCGGAGCAAGATCAGCTACCTACGCGACGGCACCCGGTTCCTCATCATCATCACCAAGATCGCTACCCTCTTCGCCCCCATCAAGGTCTTCCTGCCTCTTGCCGCCGGCTTCTTCCTCGCCGGCCTCGGCTGGTACGCCCACACCTACTTCATCTCCCACCGGTTCACCAACATGTCCGCCTTCGCCATGCTCTTCGGCATCCAGCTCTTCCTCCTCGGCTTCATCGCAGAGCAGATCGCGCAGTTGAGGTTCGATAGGTCGGAGGACTAGGGGAGCCGGCGGCCGCCCACGATCTCGCTGAGCGCATCGCGGAGGACCTCTCCGATCGCCGCGGTGGAGAACCTGCCGCGCGCGGCCGCGTGACCGGCGTCCGCAAGGCGATGACGGAGCCCGCGATCTCGCTGCACCTCCCGGAGGACGCTTGCCAGGTCGCGAGCGTCGCCAGCGGCGCATGTCGCGAGGTGCTCTCCCGGAGTGAACATCTCCCTGATGGCGGGGCTGTCTCTAGTCACGACACACCGTCCGACTGACATCGCCTGGTAGACTTTGTTGGGCACGACGCGGGCCGCCTTCCCGCTGGTGCCGAATATGCCGAGCACCACGTCAGCGTCGGCAATCTCGCTGGCCAGCTGCGTCAGGGGAACCCAGTCCACGAAGTCGACCTTGGTGAGGCCGCGGTTGCGCGCGAGCCCGTCTGCAGAGTGTCGAGTCTGTCCCCGGCCGATCAGCCGGAAGTCGATGCTCTCGGCACGAAGGATGTCAGCGGCCTCCAGGATGGTCTGCACGCCATGCAAGGGGATGTACGTCCCGAAGAAGAGAACGCGAAGCTCCTCGCCCGGCGGCCGGGGGTCATGCCGGGGGAAGAGGCGCTCATCTGCCCCGACTGGCACGACGCGTAGGCGCTCGGCCGGGAGCCCCGCGAGAGCCTGGTAGTAGGCCGCGTGGGCAGCAGTGTCTGCAAGGATGAGATCGGCCCTTCGCAACACCCACTGTTCCGCGCGCCGGAGAGCGCGAGCGGCCCCCGACTGCGGGCCGACGAGCGCGCGATCAGAGACTATCGTGTCGTACAGCGAGAAGAACGGGTCGAACACGAGCGGCCGCTCTCGCAGCGCGGGCACCGCGCGGCGAAGTGCAGCCAGAACGGCGAGGTCGTGATGGCCGAGGTAGCCGACGAGGACAACATCTGCGCCCGACGCTGCTCGTGCGCCAGTGACCATGTGAGCGAGGTATCCCGGGATCGACAGCGCCGCTCGCGCCAGGCCGGCAGCCATTGCCCCTCCGGTGCCACGGAACCGCAGGCCCTCCATTGGGAAGTGCCGTTCGAGCACGGTGACGCCCTGCTCTTGCAGGCCGTGGATGAGAATGCGGTTCCGCTCGGACTTCCGGTCATAGGAGCCCAGGAAAAGGACACGCATCGCGTCATGTCTCCGCACGCCGCGCCAGAACCCAGATGCGGGAAGAGGCGCGGCAGAGGCGAGCGAGGGCCGCGAGCGGCAGCAGAAGCGCCCGCCCCGCCAAGAAGATCAGGGACGGCAGACCACTCGTGCCGCAGCTCAGCCCGTGTCCTGTCAGCCAGAACCGGATGCTCCCAATCCAATCCACCGCGTCGGTCTCGTGCCCGGAGGCTATGACGGTGAAGCCTGCATCGTTCAGAAGCCGAGTCAGATCCTCAGGTCGGAAGTAAGAGAGATGCCTCGGGAAATCGAGCCCATACCAGTAGCTGCCGAATGCTCGTGCCGCCCATGAAGCCCGATTGGGCACCTTCACGTAGACCGTGCAAGCCGGTGACCCGATGCGTCTCACCTCAGCCAGAAAGACGCGCGGATCCGGGACATGTTCAAGGACATGCCGCATCACGATGAGGTCGAATTGCCCTTCCTCGAACGCGGCATCCGGAAGGCTGCGAGCGTAACGCACGGAGATCCTGCTGTCTAGGGCCTCGTCCAAGCGCGCTTCACTCGTGATGTCGAAGCCCCGGAGGTGTGCGGTCGGGTAGGCAAGCGCGAGGCTGCTAAGGAAGTACCCGTGGCCGGGCCCGATCTCCAGAATGCTCGACGCGGTGGGCGCCCGGCTTGCCAACTTGCGGGCCTCCCGTGTAGTAAGGCGGTTGGCAATGCGTGCTGTCCAGGGCGGCATAGCTTGCGGTGCGGCGAAGTAGCCCCTTGAATAGCGTCGGGGCAGATCGTCCGGTATCCGCTCAATAAACGAGAAGCCACACACGACGCACTTGACCGCCCGGAACGTTGTGGCATCTTCGCCCAGCAGATAGTCCCGGCCCGAGGCGACGGGCATGGCCTCGTGAGCGCCGCAGATATCACACGCTCTTGTCACGGGAGCCCACCGCCAGAATCGCCGGTTCCCCGGAGCGCCCCTCGGTACACGGCGAGCGTTTCCTGTGCCATTCTTGCGGGCGTGAACTCACTCGCGGTTCGTCTTCCACCCTCTCGCAGGCGCGCGCGCAGATTCGTATCTCGCAGAAGGCGGATGAGGGCGGTGGCCAGCGCCTCTACGTCGCCCGGCGGCACAACCAGGGAGTTCTCCTCGTTCCTCAGGTATTCATCTGGGCCGCGGCAGGCCGTCGCAACCACTGGCAAGCCGCAGCTCATGCCCTCCAGATAGGGGATTCCGAAGGCCTCCATGAGAGACGGCATGGTCAATACCGTCGCCGTGGCGTAGTGCTGAACCAAGGTCTTGTAGTCAACACCACCAACGAACTCGCATGAAGCAGCGACCCGAAGCCGCTCGGCCAGGCGCTTGGCGCCGCGCTCATAGTAGCTCTTGCCGATGATCACGAAGCGCGTTTCGGGCGAGTCCGCCAGCACGCGGGGGGCCGCACGGAGCAATACCAGCAGCCCCTTGCGCTGGAAGTTGCCGCCCACGAACAGCACTGTCTTTGCATCGAGCTTGCCCGGGTTGGGAGGGATGACCGAGAAATCAAGCCCGTACCGGACGGTGCGAAACCGGTCCTGCTGAATGCCGTACGCCGGCCCAACGATTGCACCGACGGCGTCGGATATGCCAATGATGCGCGGCAAGCGACGCAGAACGCGCCGCTCAGCCATCCTCGCCATATGGTAGGCGAAGTATCGCGGCACCCAATCCTCGTAGTACCGGCGGACGCTGCTCGGGCGCCAGGTGACAACCGCGTTGAAATAGTCGTTCATGGTGGCAACGATTGGCCGCTCCAGGCCAGTGCAGAAGAGAGCATGCCGCGCGTCGCTCGGGAAGTGCACGAGATCGACGTCGCTCAACAGCGGACGAACCGCTCGGCGGAAGGCGATGGCGTCTACCAGCCACCCGGGATGAGTCGGAGGATTCCAAGCGGTGGTCATCGGCCGGAGCGAGACGCGGTGAGCTGACTTCGCTGGCAGCTCCATGGAGTCGGGGGAAACCACGACAATACGGATGTCCGGATCGGCCGCCAGCAGACCCGAAATCAGACTCCGCGCGTAGACGCCGACCCCGCCAGCGAGCCGGGTCGCCAGGCATAGATTCACGGCGCGCCATCCCCTCTGCGTTGCGCCCGGCCGACCCCGACCAGAGTGATGCCGAAACCCGCAGCCTCTGCCACGACCGCGAGCAGGCGCAGCAGCAAGGCGACGGCCGAGCCTTCCGGCCTCGTCAGCCCCGCGCGCGTCAGCGCCACGGCCATCGCCGCCTCCCTGATGCCTAGGCCAGCCGGGGCACCAAAGAAGAGCTGGCCTGCCATGGAAGACGCGGTGAGCGCCATCACGTAGGTTCGCACTTCGGAAACCCGAAAGCTTCCCACAGACCCGAGAACGCACCCCAGCGCCACCACGCTCAGACACAGACTGCAGTAACTGACCATATACAGGATGAGAAGATGACGGGCCCGAAGAGGAACGAGCACCATCGGCCTGCGCAGGATACGGCTCACGGCTGCGAGTGCCGCTTTGGCCACATATGGGTGAATGCAGGCGACGGACAGCAGGCCCAGCAGTATCACCGGGGTGATGAGGCCGAGAGCCGCAGCGCACACCACCGCCGCGCTAAGGAGAGAGAATAGCTGCTCCATGCCGGTGGTCACCAGGGCTGCGCGCGCCGGGATGCCGAACTTGCTCCCGATGGCAATGCGGCCAACGGGAGCCCAGATCTGACCGGGAAGGTACTTGTAGAGGTTGCTCGCGAACCACGCGTACAGCGCTTCGCGGCGCCCAACGCGGACACCCATCCGCGCGACCACCCAGTGCCAGGTCCACGCCAACAAGAAGAGCGACACGAGGATAGCAACGAACGCCGACGAGAGCCCGGTCGCCGCGAACTTCGGCCGAATCTGGCCCATTCGCCAGCTCTGCACCGCGACGGCGGCCACGTACGCGAGCGCGCCGACGGCCAGCACCAGGGAGATCCAGCGGAGAACAGCGCTCAAACCTGGCGAAGGCGATCTCGTCATTGGCCAGACCCCGCGTGGCTGCATACAGCGAGCAGGTCGAGCGCTTCGTCCAGGTTTCCCTCGGCGACGGTATACTCGCCCTCCCAGTCCGTGGCCTCGGTCTGCGGCTCTCGGCGGATCAGGCAAAGCTTCACCGCAAGGCCGAGCACATCGGCCACGCGTCTCGTCACCGCTCTGGGCAGGATCCGGCGCAGCCCGAACACGTCCACACGCAAGAGCGATCGTGTCAGGCGCCGCCGCCTTGCATGATAGGAGCGCGCGCGGTGGCTTCCGTGAACCCCATACAGGTGCACTGACGGAAACGAGTTCGAGAGCAGCGCCTCGAACTCTGGGGCGGTATACTCCCTCACGTGATACGGGTTCTCGCCGACGGACAGCAGAGCATTGGGTGTCGAGAGTATGCAGAGCCCTCGGGGTCGTGTGGCTTCGGCTGCCATCGCCGCGAACGTCTCTGGGGCAGGGAGGTGTTCGATTACCTGCAGCGCGACGAGGAGATCGCACCGCATGTCGTCCGGGGAAAGCGTCATGGCATCGCCGACTCTCACAGTCACGTTCGCCGCATCCAGCGACTGGCGAACCGCGGCTATGGCGCTGGCGCTGCTGTCTATTGCCAGCACTTCCGCCGCAACTTCGGAGAGCAGCTTCGCCCCGAAACCCATGCCGCAGCCGATCTCCACCACTCGCCGCCCCGCCGCGAAAGGCCGGACGAACCGGTACGCGGTCCGATGCTGGGCAGCCGTGGGCGTCCAGGCGCGCGTCTCATAGGAAGTGCGCTCACCTGAAAGCACGTTCCGGTTCCTCCGGGCTAAGTGGAGATGCTGTCATAAGACGCCGGCAGGCGGCGCTCGCCTCCCGGTCGGCCCCTGTTCTGGTTGGTGCCAGCGCGCGGCTCTGTCGAACCTATCTTTACTGTCGCGGGGGGCGCATTCCTTCTGGTCCTGAGCAGGCCCACTCGCTTCGTTGGATTCTAGGTGGTAAGAGGGCAAGGTGAGCCAGCTCACAACAGCGAAGAGGGTACCGGTTCAGACGGGCGCGGGGCATGCCGGTAGCTCGATCCGGTACCCCGGAGCACCTGGCACGAGACGCCTTGCACCAGGCGGTGGCCATTGCTTACTTGGGAGGATGGGATGTGAGAGCGTTCGCGCGTTGTGTTTCCGGCCTTCGGGCTGTCTGTCGGGGGCTTCTCCTGGTGAGCCCCGCGGCCATCTGGCAGTCGCTCTCATCGGGCCCATCCTCCGGCATCCACTTGCTTGGGCTCACCTGGCGGGCACATCTCGCAACCGGCAAGCACTGCTTGTTGCCGGTAGTGGATATCTGGGAGGTGATCCCGGTATCCGATGGCCGCGTCGAGCTTCCCACACGCCCATCCATGAGTAGCTCGCTGGGCGGGATGGTGCTCTCTGCGGCGGAGGCTGTATCGCTCGCGCTCCTGGCCAGGAACAGCTCGCCAAGGTGCATACTGGAGATAGGTACGGCGAGCGGCGGGACCACGCGCTTGCTGGCGCTGAACGCGCCGGACGCGGTCGTGCATACCCTTGACCTGCCACCTCGCGAGACCAAGACGCTGCTTCAGGGCACTGATGCGGGGTTCATTGAGAGTAGAACCGTTGGCGCCGCATTCGCTGGCACCGCAGAGGCGGCGCGCATCGTCCAGCACTTCGGCGATTCCGCTGAGTTCGACTTCGGCTCGATCCAAGGCGGAGTCGACCTCGCGTTCATCGATGGGTCACATTCCTATGAGTACGTCCGTTCGGACACCGAGAAGGTTCTCTCAGTCATGGCCGAGGACGGCATCATCGTCTGGCACGACTACGGCGGAGGGGTCGCTCTGGGCTACGGCGTGACCGAGTACCTGGCTGAGATTCAGAGGCACCTCGGCGTCTGCCTCATCCGGGGGACCTCGTTGGGGGTTGCGCGCCTCGGGCGAGAGCGGCGAGCAGGTCGCCTGCCCCGCAGCCGATCCCGCGAAAGCGACATCACGTGATTTCGCTCAGGAGCTGTTCGAGTTGAGGAGTGGGCGCCCTCCGCCCCCAGAGGCTAGGGCTTCACCTGGAAGTCGCCCACCACCACCATCCATCCTCCGGCGACTGGCAGGACGGCGCGCCGGACCTCAGGGCGGCTATCCCGCTTCCGGTCCCACAACCCCACGAATACCGTGTACTCCTGGCCGGCCGCCGCAGAGGGAACCGCGAAGCTATACTGCTCGCGCAGCACCTCGCCGGGGCGAAGCGCCGAGGTCTTGGCGGCCCCGCCGAGGAGGTTGTGGTCAACGTTGAGCATGGGGCCTCCGTCTGCGTTCATGTGACAGACGATGCGGTAGTCGCGTTCCATCGGGGCCACGCATTCCCACACAAAGGTCGCTATCCCAGTGTCTCCTGGTGCATAGGTGTCCCGATCCAACTCCGCCGAGAGCAATGCCAGACCACCGAAGTCCGCAAGCGGCTGCTCCATACCGGGAGGGCGGCCGCTCAAGCGCCAGGGATCCGGGCGTCGTCGCGCGGCCGCCACTCGCTCCGGCGTGAGCCGCACCCGATACAGGCCCGACCCCAGCGTGCGATCCACTACCTCGAAGAGTTCGGGGTACTCGTCGAGGGCGCCGCAGAAATGGCGAGGGTAGGAGGGAAGGAGTACGTAGTTAACCTCGAAGCGCGAAAGCGTTTCCATGACCTTGGCAGAGGGGAAGCGAGGCTTGGTCAGGCTTGACAGTATCTCAACCGCTTTCTTGCGGCTGGGCAGATCGCCCCTCAGGTTGCTGGACTCCCGGCCGTAGAGCACGTACTGGCCGGTGGCGGCCGGCACTATCGCCTCTCCGAAAGCAGCGGGGCAATAGACCACTGCACTGCCGGCCGGCATCTGCGCCAGGGGCTTCATGAAGGTGGGGAACAGCGACTTGGGGTCAACCTGCCAGCCCTGGTACCTCGACGTCCAGCGCGACCAGTGGCACTCGCTGCTGTCCCGGGTCAGCCGCTCCTCGAGACCCCCGGACCGTGCGGTCGCCAGCACGGCCCCGAGAGCTGCGAGCGAGACGAGTACCAGTGCGCCCGCAGGCCTCATGGCATCAAGCCAGTTGAGCTGAGGGCGGAAGCGCGTGAGCCGCAGGCCCACGGGGAGCAGGAGAAGCAGGACCGCGCCCGCTACCACCATTGTGGTCTGAGACGGGCGCAGCCCGCCCGTTCCCCCCGTCACGATCCGGCGACAGAGCTCCGCCCAGACGGCGACCAGGGCAAGGGACAAGACCGCCAGCGGCGCGGCAAGGACCACTCTTCTGCGTCGCACCGAAGCGGCCCGCGCGCGCCTGTGACGGTTTCCCTTCCGTTCTCTCCGCGTGTCGACAGGGCCGCGCATCTGCCCAGGCGGCGCCTGGTCGAGGCGAAGCCAGCGGACCCATGCCCAGGCGATGGCGACCGGCCCGGCGGCCAGGAGCATTGGCCCGAAGGCCCAGGTCTGCGGCCAGCGGTAGAACCGAAAGAGCAGGGCCACGGGGGCCACGGGCGCAAGGTAGGTGGCCCCGATCGGGTTGAACGGGACCAGGAAGACTAGCAGGGGCGTCGCCAGGAGGACGAGCACTCCCGGACGCCGCGTTGCGAACGGCGCAAGCAGCAAGGAGACCAGCGTGGCCACAAGCACCGGAGGCAGCGTGATGTGGTGGGGGGTCACTACATAGAGACTGGGCGAAACCCACACCAGACGGTCAGCTGTCTGAGCAGCCCATACCGCAGGGTCAGCGACCTTCATGACCGACCCATAGCCAGCCAGCAGGATCGCCGCACGCGGGGCGATACCCACCGCTGTCGCCACCCCGGCCAGCAGGTAGCCGCGGCGCGCCGCGCCTCCCACCGGGTAGAGCACGGCCAGCAGCCCGAGCACCAGCAGGAAGAGGGGCGGCACCAGGATCCCCATCGTGTGCGAAGAGGCCATCGCCAAGGAGACGAGCGCGACCCCGAGCAGCCCCGCCCGTCGCGGCTCCTGGAGCTGCGCCGCGACTAGCCCGAGATACACCGGGGCCAGACCGAGGAACACGAAGTACATCGGGTAAGGGAAGCGAAGCGCATAGACGAACCCGGCGTAGAATGCGGGGAACGATAGGGCGGCGGCCGCCATCGCCGCCCACTTCGCCCGTTCGCTGCCGAGCACAACCCTGACGAGAAAGGCGAGGGAGCATAGCGCGAGGAATGGCAGGGCGCAAGAGAGGTGGACCCAGATCAGCATCGTATCCGCGCCCGCGGCCCGCGCCACCATGGCTGCTGCCAGATGCCACACCGGCCAGGGGTAGCGTGGGTCGGCTCCGACGCCCTTGTAGAAGGAGCAATCCGGGGAGACTGTCCCTCCTCTGAGAAGCTTGCTGATGTTCGCGAGATGGAACCAGGTGTCCCCGGTTAGCTGTGGACCTATCAGGCCCGCCCAATGAGAGGCCGCCAGCGCATACACCGCCAGGCCGACAACAAGGAGCCAGAGGTATCGGCGCCCCCGCGTGGCCTCAGCCGCAGGGCCTGCTTCAGAGTCTAATGGGCGCGCGCGGAGGGCGGAGGCGACAAAGAGCCCGGCCGTGATCCCAAGATGGACCAGGATCACCGCCAGCAGGGGTGGGCGCAGAGCGTAGGCGAAGAGTGCTTCTACCGACAGCAGCCCACAACCCAGTGCGAAGGCTACAGCCAGTCTCTCGAGCAGACCGATCCGCGCACAAAGCCCAAGTAGGCCGCCGATGGCCCAACCAGGAAGCCAGATGAGAGTGGCCGCGGCAAGAGCTATCCGCAGGCCGGCGAGCCATTCAGGAGAGCCGAGGCATGCGAGCAGGCCAGTCCCGACAAGTAGTGCTCCGGGTGCGAGCATGGATCGCCAGCAGGTAGTCCCTGCGCGCGCGTGAGGACCTTTGATCCCAGTACCTCTTGCTCTGCCGCCCGACATTCGAATGGCATCCTGCCCGTAGCCAATTCCGCATGATTTCAGGCAACTCGAACTGCTACCCGTAGAACGTCAGCGTCTGCGGGACAAAAGGGGGGCCGAGGTAAGCTACACCTCCGGCGTTCCTGTCTCTGTATCTTTGCGTCGTCCCCTCACCCTCCGGTAGAGTTCCCGACGCGCGATCAGGGTCCAGACCTCCAAGGCTTTTCGCCGGGCCAGGATCTCTTCCCTTCTCCCAAGCCAGGCATCGTCCGGGGTGACATTGTGGAGCGCCTCGTGGTAGCGATGGGAGTTGTACGAAACCAGGAACCGAGCGATCGCCCCAGTCAGCTCGCCCGGGCTCATGTGTACCACCTGCGTGTGTCAGGCGCCCGTAGGGCCGTTCTAGGCGGGTGCTGGGCTTGCTCAGGCTGTCTCTGTCGGCCAGCGGAGCTATTGTACAGGCGTCTTGGGCGGCCGCCGGATGCTCTAGCGCCGGTCTCATTGGCGCTCGGCACCCGCATCTGGTCCCGTATGCGCCGCTATCAGTCCATGCACCCCGTCTCATGGACATTTGATGACTGTATCGGCCCCTGATGTACGGGCGGCAGATAGCGACACCGCAGCGCTTGGAAAAGGCGCACCATACGGAAGGCCCTGAGGACCAGCCCGGATGGCAAGGCCAGAGGCGGTGGAAGACTCCAGACAACATGTGTGAACGCGACGGCCCGCTGCAACCAGGGTACAGCCGATACCTGATGCGAGACGCAGTCGCCCGTCGAAACTATGGCACGCAGGAGCTACGTCGGTGACTGCTCTGCAGCGCGCTTGCTCCGCATTATGGCCAACCAGATCGCCGACAGAATGAACGCGCCGCCGACGCCACCACAGAACGCGGGGTGCCACACAAAGAAAGAGAAGTGCAACAGCACTCGGCCCAGGGCAGCACCGACCAGGCCAACCACTGCTACAGTCCACCAGGGGCTCCTACTGCGTCTGCCGGCCACAACACGCAGCACAAGGCTGGCTATCAGGCCGGCAGCCAATGTACTCAGCCACGCGGTAGTGGGTGTCCACATCGATGCCACCTCCCCCTGAGACGGTTTGAGGTACTCCGAGCTTCTGGTCTCACTTACCACAGGGCCAGCGCCCATCGCGACGTCAGGGCGGTAAGACCGACTGCAACGGCTACACGGCCCTGAGACCACCTGGAGTGCGTACAGAGGTGCCGGTATCGGTCCACTGCCGCCGCCAACGTGGCTGGCTACGGCCTGACCCGACAGCGCCAGGAGACCACCCCCTGTGCTAGAATGGCGGGTGAGAGGAGGTAAGGCGAAATGCAAGACACTGACCGGAGGCTTGACGCTCTCGTGTATTCGCTGGGTTGGGTAGTGCTGATCTGGTGGGCCTGGCTGATGGCAGGTTGGACGGCGTATGTGGCTCGGGTGGCGGGGAGGCTTCCCTTCATCCCCCATGCTTGGTGGCCTTCCCCGGAGGTCCACCTGATCCTCATCGCCGTTGCCAAGTTGATGCTAGTGGGTCTCTTGATGGCCTGGATCGGCGTCGTTCTCTACCGCCGGCGGCTGCGATGGCTCTGCCGCTGAGTTGGTGCTCAGCAGCCCGTTCAGCTTCCCCACCGCTGCCTGCTTTGTGCGGGTGTCGGAGTGTAGGTGTCGCTGTCAAATGGCGATGGGACACCGCTGACAGCCCTGTAAGCTTGCCTACGAGTCCTGCACGTTCTACCGTCTGAGACCATTTGGCGGCGGCTCCGGGCGCCGTTCCCTTTTCAGGAGTGTGCATCCATCTCCCGTGGTTGCGGTTACACGTGCCGTCGCGCCGCCGGTCATAGAGGGCAGAGCCAGTGTGGGCCGCGCAGGTGGTGTCCCAAGCCTACTTAACAAGCACAGTGTGTCTGAGCGGGGAGCAGGCCAGACGCCTGCTGGAGGCTGCCCACACCCCCTGGCACAGAGTGCCTATGTCAAGTCGAGTTGGGACACTTGTCACGCCGCCAAGAGTGATGCTGTGACCTGATGATGGCCAGCGCGGGCGTCCTAGCTCTCGAAGTCGGGGATGCCGCCGTTGCCCTCCATCTCGGCTTTCAGCTCGCTGAATCCGGGCCGCTCGAGGATGGCGCGCATGAACCTCACGGCCTGCTCGTACGAAGTGGTCCGATGATCATCCAGGATCATCGCCAGAAGCGTGCGCGCGTCCGGGTCAGTGGCGAGGCTGATGAGGCGCTCAGCCCGGTTGAGCCGCGGCCACATCCAGTTGACCATGAGCTTGTCCGGGAGCTTGCGTACGTGGTAGGGCTGCACGCCTCGGACTGAGCACATGGCAGGCACCTCGACCACGACGTCGTCAGGGATACCCTCAATGGCGCCGCGATTGGGGATGTTGACCTGCAGTTCGCAGCGGTTGTCGTTGACGATGGCGTCCACCAGCGGGAAGTGCTCCTCGCTGGAGGAGCCGGGTGGGAAGACTTCGGTGAGCCTGGCAGAGCTGTCCGCCACGGCCGAGTGGATGCTCACCACTCGCTGGTCCAGCCCCTCCAGGTAGCGACTCCATCCAATCTCGGAGTCGAATCCGCCGTGCTCCTGGCCGTACCACCTCTTCTTCGTGTCCAGGTCGCTGTGGAACCACCATCCGCCGCCGCGAACCGTGTCGCCGATGGGAAAGAGCCCGGCGAGCCCGTACAGCGCAACGGCGGCCGGCGACATCTGGGACTCCATGAAGTGCGGCTTGTGGTCACGCCAATAGGCCTGGGACTTCTGCTCGATCCACTCGTCGATCATCGGCAGGGCGTCCCTGCCCTCATATTCGAAGTGAGTGAGCCAGATGAAGTGGTTGAAGCCGATGGCCTGTGCCCTGACTCTGGCAGCGTCCAGGCCGAGCACCTCAGCAATCCTGCGGTATCCCAGATGACCGTGGCAGATGCCCACGACCTTGATGGAGGTTTCCCGCGTCATGGCAGTGCAACCCTCGAAGACAGGGTTCCCGGCTTGGATGAGCCAGGCGTCCGGGCAGAGCCGCTCCATATCGCGCGCCACGTCGAGCATGAGGCGGATGTTCAGACAGGCCGGTAGAGCGAAGCCGCGGTAGTAACCATTCTCTTCGGTCCACCTCCGGAAGTCCTCGACGAACGTGTGCCCACCGTACTGGGCGCTGTTCAGCACAAAGTCGGCCCCCCTGAGAGCGGCCTCGCGATCAGTGGTGGCAGCGAAGGTGATGTCGGCCCCCAGCTCGGCTGCATAGCGCTGGCCAAACTCGTGCATTGGCTGGAGCCGATGCGGATCGACATCCATCAGCGTGACCTTGCTGCCAGCCAAACTCTCCTGGAGGCAGATGTCCCTGATCACTCCTACTGAGAAGGTTGCGCTTCCAGCCCCAATGACGGCAAGGTTGACGGCAGAAGCCATGACGTCCTCCATTCGACATCCTAGGGTCAGCTGGAGTCTTCTGTGCCCGCTCAGCCAGCCCTCCCCAGGCGGCGGCGGCCGAGGTTACCTGCCTGCAAGACCGTGTGCCTGCCGGGCACCACTGATGCCGCTGTTCTGGGCTGGGGACGGCACTTGTGTCCCGATCTGGAGAGCGGGCCCGTAGTGAGCTTCGCGGCATCGGGCTTTGGCCTGCTCTCTACAGGACCATCTGCCCCGGGGGCCGAATACCAATGCCAGGACTGGATGCCACAACGTGTCCCCGGCGCAGATGTGTCCGGGGGACGAAGCAGTTGGGGGAGATCGCCATGAACTGGATACGGAAAAGGGTTCTCAACCGTGAGCTGATGGTGGGGACGTGGCTCAACCTCGGGTCGAGTCTCACTGCCGAGATCGCGGCCCGTGCAGGGTTTGACTGGGTGGTGATAGACATAGAGCATGGCGCCGGCGATCACGAGAGCCTGGCCCACCAGTTGCAGGCCGTATCAGGCACCTCGGCGGCGCCACTGGTCCGCATCGCCTGGAATGAGGCGCCGCGCTTCAAGAGAGTGTTGGATCTTGGGCCGGCCGGGGTGGTGGTTCCTTACGTCACGAGTGCGGAAGAGGCCAGGCAAGCTGCCGCCGCCATGCGGTACCCACCGCAAGGGGTGAGAGGGGTAGCAAGCCTGAACCGGGCCAGCAGCTTCGGCTATGAGTTTGACGCCTACTTCGCCGAGGCGAACGAGGGACTGCTGACGGTGGTGCAGGTTGAGACAGAGACAGCGCTGGCCTGCGCGGACGAGATCGCGGCAGTAGAGGGCGTGGATGTGCTGTTCGTGGGTCCCATGGACCTGAGTGTCAGCATGGGCATTCCGCTGCAGTACCGCCACCCCAGATTCCAGTCTGCGCTGGTCAAGGTAAGCGATGCCTGTCGGGGGGCAGGGAAAGCGGCCGGGATCCTGCTCGGACGGAGTGACCAGGTCAAGGAAACGGTGGCGGCCGGCTTCACGTTCATCGGACTCGGCTCCGACGGTGGCGTGCTGGCGGAAGGAATGAGAGCGCTGGCTGCTGCCTTCCGAGACTACAGGTGACTCTGTCGCTTGGCGCTACTCCACGGGCCCTTGATCTCCACAGCCCGGGCACAGAACGGCGCTTATGCGTCCACCCAGGCCGGCGTCATCCAGGCGTGGCAAGCACACCCGACACCTACCGCTAGTCCGGCCGGTGAATGAGCCAAGGGCATTGGGCAGGACCTGGCGAACTGCCTCGTGCAGCAGGTGTTGGATCGGCAGGGCAGGGCGCGGAGATGCCAGCTACGGATCAAGCCGAAGAACGAGACGCCCGGCAGGTGTGGAGCGCCTCTAAGACCAAGGGTTGAGATGCTCGCGTATGCCTCCGCTCTGAGGGCGCGCCGCTCCCCATGCATCCCGTCTGAGTACGGTGCGCGTATCGCCGCAGTGGTGGTGCAAGCGCATGAGTCGGCTGGACTCGGCGAGCCAGTCAGGACACCAAACCGAGGAGGTCTGTTGAGAGTTAGTCTGCGGCTGGCACTGTTCGCGGTGCTCGCGCTGCTCGCGAGCGCACTGCTCATCAACTCCTGTTCGGCCGTACCGGAGAAAGGGAATGAAATGACACACCGTTGGCTCTTCGTCTGGCGCAGTGTGCACAACCCGGCCGAGGTGGACCGGATGATCGCGCGCTTCCCGCGGGCGCAAGCCGCGGGCTACAACGCCTGCGTCTTCCCGTTCGACGTGGCGTCGAGCAAGGCGCAGGAGCTGAAAGCCGCCGCCACGCGGTACGGGCTTGACCTCATCCCCGTAGTGATGAGCGGCTCCCGCGACCAGAACTACACCGAGGGCGTCCCCTCCCGCGATGCTCTGTTCGTCGCCAAGGGGGGCGTGCTGGTCTTCCAGCCGGATAACCCGACCAGGATCGCAAACGGCGATTTCGAGCGCGTCACTGGCGATGATTTCGAAGGCTGGCACATGCAGGCCGAGGACGGCACGCCCCTCGTCGCCGACCACAAGGCGGTCCATGGCGGGAAGACCTCGGTGTACGTCGAGCCGAACGGCAGCCGCTGCGTGCTGACCCAGAGCGTGCGCCTCCAGCCCTTCCGACAGTACCGCGCGTCGATCTGGGCGAAGAGCGAAGGCCTCCGCGCCCACCGGGAGGGCGTGGGCATCGGCATTGTGGATGCCAAGACCAAGCGCCGCATCACCTACCAGAACACCGGCGTCAAGCCGGACGAGGAATGGACGCTCCACACCATTTCCTTCAACAGCCTGGAGAGCACGGAGGCCTCCTTCTCCGTGGGCGTCCAGTGGGGGGATGAGGGAGGCCGCCTCTGGCTCGACGACTTCACCGTAGAGGAGATGGGTCTGGTCAACGTGGTGCGTCGGCCCGGCTGCCCCGTCACTGTCAGGGGCGAGGACGGCACCGAGTATGAGGAGGGGAGAGACTACGAGCCCATCGTGGACCCACACCTGCAGATCACCGAGGCCTATCACGAGCCGCCCGTGGTGCGACTCACGCCCGGCACGCGGATGAAGGAGGGCGAGCGCCTGCGCATCAGCTACTACCACCCCGTGGTGATCTACGACTTCAAGACGACGAGCTGCCTCAGCGAACCCAAGCGGTTCCAGGAGTGGCAGGCGCAGATCAAGCAGGTCAATGACCTCCTCCACCCGGCCGCTTTCTTCATGGACTTCGACGAGATTCGCGTCGCCAACTGGTGCGCGCTTTGCCAGAGCCGGCACCTGACGCCGGGGGAGCTGTTTGCCGACGCCACCCGCCGCGCCGTCAAGATCATCCGGGACCTCCGCCCCGACGCCCCCATCTGGGTGTGGAGTGACATGTACGACCCCATGGTCAACGGGGTGGACGACTACTACTTCTGCAACGGCCCCATGACGGGTGCCTGGAAGGGCCTCGAGCCGAGAATCGGCATCATCAACTGGGCCGGGGAGCTGCTGGGCGCGAACAGCCCCTTCTTCGCCGACCGCGGGCACAAGCAGATCCTCTCCGGCTACTATGATGGCGATGAGGACGGCACCACCATCACCCAGTGGATCGACAAGACGAAGGGCGTGCCCGGCGTGGTCGGCGCCATGTACACCACCTGGCAAGACAAGTACGACGCTATGGACGTGTGGGCGAAGAAGGCCTGGGGCGGCAAGGCGAAGTGAGACCGATATGGAGGTGTCGAGGGCCCGTAGGGCCGCTTGCGCCGTTCATCTCGCTCTTGAACCAATGTTATGACGCGACAAACGACTGTTCTGGTCGGACCCGCCTCCCGCGCCGGAAGCGATCCAGCCCTGGCGCCAGGGCTGGGCTGAATACGACCGCAACCCCACGGCCGCGCAGGCCGTTGGCCTAACATGACGCGTGGTATCTCTCATGGGGGCAGGACAACCGAGAGAACAGGGCGCACCTGCTTCGCTGCAGAGGTCGAGTCACGTTACTGCAACATCGTAGTCGCGAGATGGGAGGTCCTGACGGGATGCAAGGCGACCTCGGGGTGAGTTCGCCACGTGGCTGGTGCAAAGACATGTACGCCCCGATTCCTCATCATGAGCCAAACCGGCGTTTGTCGCGTCAGAAGTCGGATTCGGTGCCGCGTTACCTCAGATGGTAGAGCACTGGACTGAAACCCCGGGTGTCCCCAGTTCGATTCTGGGCCCCGGCACCAGAGAGACAAGGGCGACGGCAGCGATGCCGTCGCCTTCGCGCGCTGGATGACACGGCGCCCGAAGGCGCGGCCTACCGGTCCTGCTCCCTTGAGATCTGGTCAGTCCAGACAAGCCCAGATCGCTCTCAGGGTGGTCCCAAGGGCACTCGACACCCGCGCCCTCATCCTTCCAGGTCTCCCAGGCCTTCCCTCCCAGGAGCAGGAACACCCGCTTACCTCCGCCCGAATCCTTGCTTGCCTCTTGTCTCACGATCGCTGAAGACGTACAGCGCAGGTGGGCGAACCGGAGCCCGATGAAGACCTCCCCCCGATGCTGGAGGAGCTTCACCGCTACTGGCCAGATAGCTCCGGTCACGCGCCAGTGCCCAGCCGAATCGGAGCGCTTGGCGGGCAAGCTTCTTGACGGTACTCATGACAGGAAGGACAACATCTGCTCACAAGGGAACCCAACACCCTGAGGCTTCCTGGACGGGATTACCGGGGAGCACGCGGCAGACAAGGGGTGCGCTCATGCCATGGTACTGGTTGTGGGTGTTGATCCTCGGTGCGGTCGTGCTCGTCGGAGGCGCGGTGGGCAGCCGGTTGCTCGCCGGATCGGAGTCAGGTCGGGCTCGCCCGGCCTGGCTGGGCCTCCTGCTGGGGGCGGTGCTAGTCGCCGTCGCGTTTGCCCTCTGCCTCCCCGGTCGCTATCCCTTCCTTCCCGGCAGCCAGCTCGGCTACGGCGCATTGCTGGGGCTCGGCGCGACGGTGCTGGCCTTCATCGCCACCTCCATCGCGCGCCCCGGGACCGGCGTCGCCTCCCGCGCGGCCGCTTCGGCCGGCGCGGCCGGGGCCGCGCTCGTCTGGACGGCGGTCACCGCGATCACCTTCTCCGGCGACCCGACCTACGCCCTGCTGGGGGGTCTGGCGGGCGGACTGCTCTCTCTCACTCCGGTGCTCTGGGGCCGCCGGGAGCCTGACGACGGCGCGCTCTGGTTCTTCGGGCTCGGGCTGCTCGCGCTCGGCCTGGGCTCCCTGCTCGCGATCGAGCGCTATGGCACCCATGTCCTGAGGCCATACTGGGCCCTTCCGGCGATCGCCTACGCGGGCGGCCTCCTGGGCGCCGCGGCCGGGGCCCTGCTCCTCGGGCGGACTCGCGCCGCGCACTGGGGCATGGGGGCGCTGGCGGCCATCGTGACCGGCGCTGTCTGGCTCGGAGCGGTGAAGCTCTTTCAGCATCGGGGGGAGGCCTTCGTCGAGCTCCGGTTCGTCTACCTGCTCGGGCTCGGGCTGCTCGCCTTCCTTCTCGCAGGTCTGGTGGCATCGACCGGCCGAGAGCGCCTCTTCGGGAGCATCGCCGTTCCCCTCATCGGGGTAATCCTGATCGTCATCTCCTTCAACCTCGGCGGCGCCTCCGGCCTGGCGGTGGCGCTCGCCGCCGGGCTGCCGCTCTCCCTCGCGCTCCTCCCGGAGGAGCGATCCCGCGGCGCGGGCAGCGCGGGACTGTGGCTGGGGCTGCTGGGCGCGCTCTACCTGGCCTATCGCCTCTATCTCGCCCGTTTCGGCGACGAGTTCCACAGCGAAGTCACGCTGGAGTTCGGCCGGCACTACGTCCTCCTGGGCTTGGCGGCGGGACTGCTCTGGGCGGCCGCGGCGAGACAGGAACGCCCCGGCGCAGCCGCGGCACTGGCGCAGGCGGCCGGGGTCGTCGTGGTGCCCGCCGCGCTCTTCATCGTTTTCGGCCATCAGGTGTTGCTCGGCCTCATCCTCGGGTTCTGGGTCACCCAGCTTCTCCTGCCGACCTCACATCCGCGCCGCTGGTCCTGGCCTGGATTGCCGGTCAGCCTCCTTCCCCTTGTGGCGATGTGGGCGCTCATCTTGCCGAAGTGGGCATTCTTCGTGCTCGATCAGGCGCGCTGGGTGAGGGGGCTCGTGATCGGCTGTGTGGTCTTGGCAGCTCTCCTGCTGTTGGGCCTGCTGCGCCGTGTGCCGGCCGACGCGCCGGCCGGCGACTCGGGCGGGGAGTAGTCCCGTGAACGCGGCAGGGGTTAGGCTCACGGGCTGCTACTCATGGATGGTGGTTCTCACCGCCCTCCTCGTCGGCCTCGCCTTCGGCGCGCTCGTGATGTTCGAGCCGGCCACCGGCGGCGTGGAGGCCGTCCTCATTGCCCGGGACTCGGGGCGGCCGGTGGCAGGAGCGGAGGTGACTCTCGAAGGCCCAACGTACCTCCGAGTGAAGAGCGACCGCGAGGGCCGCTTCTCCTTCCAGAGCGTTCCCGTCGGCCTCTATCACGTGAGCGCGCTGAGCCCGGGCCATGTCATCCCCCGCAGCAGCCCGACCGGGTGGGTGAGGGTGAAGGAGGGCCGCTTCGAGCGGACCGTGATCGAGATGGACCGCCGGCCCTCCTGGGTCGAGCTCGTGCTCCATCACGATCTCTACTACCCCGGCGAATCGGTCTCGCTGGCGGTGCGCGGGCTGACGCTCCTCCCCACCTATCGGCTGGAGATCTACCGCGTAGCGGGATGGAGCCGCGTGCAGTCCTATGAGGCGCAGCAGTACCAGAAGGCCATGGCCAAGGCCCTGTCCCTCGGCGAGATCGCGCCCGTTTCCTCGCAGGACATCAGGCCCGAGCACGTGGACTCAGAGGGAGTCTTCTACGACCGCGTGAACCTTGGTCAGCTGCCGGTTGGGGCCTACTTCATTGTCGTCACCGGAGAGACGGGGGCGCGATCGGCGGAGCTGCTGACTGTGTCGCGGCTGGCGGTGCTGGTGAAGTCGGATTACGACCGATCGGTGGCCTACGTCTCCGACCTGATCAGCGGCGAGCCCGTTGCCTCCGCCGAAGTCCAGGCGGGACGTCTTGTGAGCCGCACCGACGCGGACGGCCTCGCCCGCTTCAGTCTGGGCGGGCCACTGGGCGGCGCGATCCGCTACACCGTCCGTTCCGGGGATGATGTCATCACGCTCGACGCCTATCGCAGCTCGTCGGGCCGGGAGCCCTACCGCCTCTACCAGTTCACGGACCGCCCGATCTACCGCCCCGGCGACCGGGTGCTCTTCAAGGGTGTGCTGAGAAAGCAGCTCGGCACGGCCTACGAGCTGCCCGGCAGGGTGAAGGTCGCCATCAGCGTCGTCGATCCGGACGGCATGGAGATCCACAAGAACGAGCTGGAGACCAATGACCAGGGCTCCTTCGCCGGCTCCTTCGACGTTCCGGCGGAAGGCCGGACCGGCAGCTACCTCGTGAACTGCCGGGTGGGCAACTTCAACGACGCCGTCCTCGTCACGGTGGCCAGCTACCTGAAGCCCGAGCTCCAGCTTTCGGCGAGGCCGGCCAAGCCCCACTACGTGCGCGGGCAGCTCGCCGAGGTCGATGTCGAGGCCGGCTATTACTTCGGCGCGCCCGCGGGCGGGCTCCAGCTCCACTGGACCCTGACGCGCGATGTCTACTACCCCTCCTCCGATTCGGAGTTCAAGAGCGACTACGGGGAGAGCTACGACGACTACTACGGTGATACCAGCTACTACGGCGGCGAGCTGATCGCAGAGGGCGACGCGAGGACGGATGACGCCGGCCGGGTCAAGCTCAAGCTGCCCTCTCGGCCGCCGACCAGCCGCGGGGTGGAGGATGAATCCGCCTACTACGACTACGTCTTCACGCTCACCGTGTGGACCACCTCCGAGGCGGGGGGCTCCGCCGACACGAGCGCCCACTACCTCGTGACGCGGGGGGACCTCTACCTGATCGCCACTCCCGACCGTTACGTCCTGACCCCCGGCGCCTCCGCGGGGTTGACGCTGGAGGCGCGCACCTTCGAGGGCAAGCCGGCGGCGAACGTGCAGATCGCGCTCTCCCTGCTTTCGGAGACTTTGCCGGAACGGGGCGGGAAGGTCCAGCGGCGCGCAGTCGCCGCGTGGAAGGCCACCACCGGGGCCGATGGCGTTGCGAAGACCACCGTCACCGCGCCGAACGAAGGCGGGTTCGTGCTCGAAGCCGTCGCCTCGGACGCGGCGAAGCGCAAGATCGCCCTGCGGCAGTACCTCTGGGCGGCTCGCGAGGGGGCCATGTGGTACTTCGGGGAGGGCCAGGGCGATATCACCATCGTGCCGGACCGGAAGTCATACGGAGAGCAGGACCGCGTCACGCTGCTGGTGACCACGAGACACGAAGGCCCCGGGATCTTCTGCGTGGAGGGCATGAAGCTCCATGAGGTGCGGCCCGTGCGGCTGCATCAGGGCGCGAATCTGCTGGAGGTCGACCTCAAGCCGGAGTATGTGCCGAACGTCTTCGTCTGGGTCGGGCAAGTCTACGGCAAGAGGCTGCACCAGGCGCAGCGCGAGATCGCCATTAGCCGCGACACCCGGCGTCTCCTCGTGAAGGTCGAGCCGGCCCAGCCTCAGTACCGGCCCGGCGAGACCGCGACCTGCACTGTGACCGTAACCGATCCACAGGGCCGCCCGGCGCAGGCCGAGCTGGCCCTGGGAGTGGTCGATGAGGCCATCTACGCGCTGGCCCCGGATACCACGGAGGACCCGGCCGAGTTCTTCTACTACCACCACTGGAACCAGGTGGACACCGCCTTCTCGCCGCTCAGCCGCTATCTCGGCGGGGCCGACAAGGCCCCGGCCTCGATCGAGGTGCGCCGGAAGTTCGTGGATACGGCCTTCTGGGCTCCGCAGGTCTCCACGGACGCCGAAGGCCGGGCGCGCGTCGAGTTCAAGCTGCCCGACAACCTCACCTCCTGGCGAGTCACGGCCCGTGCCGTATCGGCCGACACTCGCGGCGGCCAGGCGACGGCCAACTTCGAGGTGAACAAGCCCCTCATGGTGCGCCTCGATCTGCCTCGCTTTGCCGTCCAGGGCGACCGGTTCCGCGTCTCCGCCTATGTTCACAACGAGACCGACCAGGAGCGAACGGTCACGCTGGCATCGTGGGCAAAGGGGCTCGACTTGGAGAGCCGCGACGAAGAGCTTTCGGTTGGGGCCCATCGCGTGGTGCGACAGGACTGGTGGGCCACCGCCACCGCAGCGGATCAGGCCACCATCGGCGCTTCCGGAGTCAGCGGCGACCTCCAAGATGCCCTGGAGCTGACGCTGCCGCTGAACCCGCTTGCCCGCGTCCAGTTCGACACCTGGTCGGGGGAGACGGAGGGCGCCGCCGACGTCATCTTCCCCGTGCGCGATGATGTCGCCCTCGACCGGACGCGCCTCACCGTGACCGTCGCGCCTTCCATCGCTGCCAGCCTCTTCTCCAGCCTCGACTACCTCGTGCACTACCCCTACGGGTGCACGGAGCAGACGATCAGCTCCTTCCTGCCCGACCTCTACGCGCAGCAGATCCTGAGTCAGCGCGGCCTCTCGGACTCGGAGCTGGCCCGCCGCCTCCCGAAGATGGTCACGGATGGCCTCAGCCGCCTCTCCAGCCTCACCCGCGACGAGGGCGGCTGGGGGTGGGGCCGCTGGGGCGAACTCGACATCTGGATGACCTCCTATGCCCTCATGGCACTCCAGGAGGCGAAGCTCGCGGGCTACCAGACAATGGACCCCTCTCCTGCCCTTAACCTCCTGGAGAACGCCCTCCGCCCCCAGGCCCAGGAGTACCCGGATGACCTCGCCTTCGCCGCCTATGTGCTGGCGCGGTATCGCTCCGAGTTGGCGCCCACCGTCATCGTCCGCGCGCTGGGCCATCCGAAGCTCTCCGGGCGGGGCCGCGCCCTCTGCGCGCTGGCCTTGTTCGAGCTGGGGCAGACGATGGAGGCGCAGCGGGTCATGGCCGACATCTGGCGCACGGCCAAGCACGAGGGCAAGTGGCTCTACTGGACCGGCCTTCAGGATGAGGAGTGCCGCTGGTGGGACGGCGGCGCCAACGTCGAGGCCACCGCCTGGTCGCTGAAGGCCGCCCTCCGCGCCGATCCGAAGGACCCCCGCGCCGCCGCCATCGCCGGCTGGCTGCTGCAAGAGCGCCACGGCGATTGCTGGGTGTCGACGCGCGACACCGCCATCGCGCTCTTCGCGCTGGCGGACTACCTCCGCGGTGTCGAGGAGCCGAATCCCGATTACACCGCGGTCGTCACCCTCAACGGCTCCGAGGTCCTCCGGCACTCGTTCACGCGCGACCCGAAGACCTGGCGCCAGGCGACAGTGAGCGTTCCCGCCTCACTCGTCGAACAGGGCGGGAACAAGCTCAGCTTGTCCTGCGCTGAGGGGGCCGGTAGGCTCTATTACGGCGCCAACCTCAGGCAGATGGTCCGCATACGGGAGGGAGAGACCACGGCGCGCGGCGATGTCTTCCAGGTCCGCCGCGAGTACTTCAAGCTCGCCCGCGGCACGTCGGGCGGCGCCCTCGCCTACGGGCCGGCCAGCCGCGCCGGCGACACGTTCCAGGATCAAGTGCGCGTGCTCGTGCGGCTCACCATACACTCGAAGCAGCGGCTGCGCTACGCCCTGGTGGAGGACTTCTTCCCGGCCGGGCTGGAGCCCGATGCCCGCGGCGATGTCGGGTTCATGGACTGGCGCTCCTGGTGGGTGGACAACGACGTCCGGGACGACCGGGTGACGTTCTACCTGGACTGGCTGCCGGCGGGCGACCGGACGATCGAGTACGTGCTGACCGCGCGCACGCCCGGCCGCTTTGCCGCGCTCCCGCCGAACGGGTTCGCCATGTATCAGCCCGACATCAACGCCGCCGGCGACCTGGCGCGGGTGGAGGTGAAGGAATGAGCGCGCCCCGTCGCTGGCTGCCGGGAGTGCTCGCGCTCGCCCTGCTCGCCGCCGCCGGACTCGCCGGTGTCGTCTGCGCGCGCCAGCCCGAGCCGCCGAGGGAGCAGACTATCGCCGCCTACGCCAGCAGCCTCGCCGGCCGGAGCGCGGGGCAGGTCGCCAATGCCCTGCGCGCCGCCCGCGCGCTCGATGGCTCGGTGGTTCCGGCAGGCGGGGAGTTCTCGTTCAACCGGCGCGTGGGGCCCTGGACCGCGGATCGCGGCTATCGGCGCGCCCCCGTCAGCTACGACGGAGAGCTGACGCTGGCGGCCGGGGGCGGCGTCTGTCAGCTCTCCACCACCCTTTACGGCGGGGCCCTCGTCGGCGGCATGGAGATCGTCGAGCGCCACCGCCATTTCTGGCCCGCCAGCTACGCCCGCCCCGGCCTCGACGCCGCCGTCGCCTTCCCGGGCATCGACCTCCGCTTTCGCAATCCGCTCCCCGCGCCGGTGCGCCTCCGCGCCCGCCGCAACGGCGACCAGCTCATCGTCGAGCTGCGCTCCACTGCCCGGGGCGAGCCCTGCTCCATTGAGACCGAGAAGACCGCCGTGCACCCACCGGCCGCTATCGTCCGGGTGGACGACCGGCTTCGGCCCGGCCAGGTGGTGCGCTCTAATCACGGGCAGCCCGGCTGCGATGTGGCCGTCTACCGCCTCCGCCGCTCGGCCGCGGGAGAGGTGGAACGGACTCTCATCTCCGTGGACTCCTATCCCACCCTCAACACGATCCTGAAGGTCCCGGCGCAGTAGACGGGTAATCTGCCCTTGTCAAGCAGCGATGGGACACCCCTAACAGCCCTGTAGGCTTGCCTGGGAGTCTCAGACATTCTACCATATATGGGACCTTTGGGCGGCGCCTCCGGGCGCCGTTCTCTTCTCAGGAGTGTGTCTGCGTGGAGGTCCTACGAACAGCCGTTGCCCTGATGATCCGGTCCATGGTGCTGAGTGTGCAGTCGGCTGGTCAGCAGCGGCTGCTCTGGCTCCAGCGGGCCGCTGTCACTGGGGGAGAGGTGGGCGAACCGGCCTGGCTGCGGGAGGAGAACCGCCGGCTGGAGTCGGAGAACCGGCTGCTCAAGTCGCGCCTCGATGACGCCCCTTCTCGCAGGCACTACACCCCCATGCAGCGGCTCCGGACCCCGCGCTGTCCAGAAACTCATCTGGCTCCCAGGATGCTCGTGCAGACCCTCACGTGGTATTCTCTCCCCTCGTGCATACCCCTGCGCGGAGAGGTATCGAGCGCCGCGGTCAACAGCCCGTGAAACCGCCGTGGGCTTGCCCCAGCGGCGTCTTCTGCGTAGCATGGGCACGGCACTTCAGGGGAGGGTGAGTCCATGTCAGGTGTTCGTCGCGACAGAACGCGGTAGCTCTCGGGCGGTGCTGAGTCCGCAGGTCCTTGTCGGGCGCGGCCGAGGCCACGCGGAGTGGGCTGCGAAGTCGGAATCTCGCTCTTAGCGCTAGTCCCATAGCACCCCTGACTTCGGAACGCAGGGGATTGGGCAGCGGAGGCGTAACCATAGCGTGAGGCGCGTAGTGCCGCGCTGGAGGGCGTGCAAAGAATCTCAGAGGTGCCAGGTCATGTGGCTCCGGGATCGATGGGGCAGGCAGGTAACCCGGCTCCGCCTTGCTGTCTCCGACCGCTGCAACTTCGGGTGCGTCTACTGCTGTCCGCGGCCCATGGCCGCGGGCTCCGGTTCCCATGCTCTGCTTTCCCCTGACCAGATCGCCGTGGTGGTCGGTGCCGCGGTCAGCTGTGGGATTCGAACCATTCGTCTTACCGGCGGCGAGCCACTGCTGCGGGAGGAGCTGGCGGAGATCGTCGCTCGCATTGCCGGAGCGGCCGACGGGCTTGATATCGCGGTGACGACAAATGGGAGCCTGCTCGCGGAGCATTCTCTCCCCCTCTCCCGAGCCGGCCTGCGGCGGGTGAATGTCAGCCTGGACACCCTGCGTCCCGACCGCTTCAAGGCGATCACTGGCACCGTGTCACTGGAGGCGGTGCTGGCCGGCCTGGAGGCGGCGAAGCAGGCGGGCCTGAACCCGATCAAGTTGAATACAGTGGTGGTGCGGGGCGTGAACGATGACGAGATCGTCGAGCTGGTGGAGTCTGCCCGAGAGCACGGGTGCCACCCCAGGTTCATCGAGTTCATGCCCCTGGACGGCCGACGCCATTGGAGGCAGGACGCGATGGTGCCGGTGGACGAGATTCGGGCGCGAATCGAGGAAAGGTTCGCGCTCACCCCGGTCCTCGGCAGCGAGAGCCCAGGCGACGAGTATCTGCTGGGGGATGGGCCGATTCGGGTCTCCCTCATCGGGGCCCTCTCCCGTCCCTTCTGTCGGCGCTGCAACCGGCTGCGGGTGACCGCGGACGGGTTCCTGCGGTCCTGCCTCTTCTCCTCAGAGGAGCAGGACCTGCGGCCGGCGCTGGCGGCGCCGAATCCGGAAGAGGCGCTGGCGGCCGCTTTTCGCAGCGCGGCCGCGCAGAAGCCATTGGGTCATCGCGCAGGTGAGGATGACTTCGTTCAGCCTAGACGGTCCATGTTCGCCATCGGGGGCTGAGCATCGGTCGGTGGCCGCACGTCCTTTCCCTGAGGCCGGTAGGAGACTGCAAGAACTCTGAACCGTGAAGACGCGAAGAACACAAAGGGCGTATCTTCGGCCGCCTGCAGCGGGCACAGAGAGTTTCTTTGCGCCCTCTGCCCCCTTGCGGCGAGATAGCTCTGTTAGATACTCTGAATCGGTGGAATCTGCGTAATCCGCGGTTTCCCCAAGGGGCATCTCATGTTGACCGTGGAGCAGGCGCAGGCCGTGGTGATGCGGTCTCTGTCGCCGCTGCCGGCCGAGCGCAGGCCGCTGCTGGAAACCCTCGGCTGCGTGCTCGCCGAGTCGGTTGTGGCGAGGGTGTCGCTGCCACCGTTCGACAACTCGGCTATGGACGGGCTCGCGGTCATCGCAGCGGATACCACTGCCGCCACTACGGAAGCGCCGCGCCGCCTGGAGGTGATCGAAGATGTGCCCGCGGGAGCGCGCCCGGAGCGCGGAGTGAGACCTGGGACCGCGGCCCGGATCATGACCGGGGCGCCGATCCCGGCCGGCGCGGACGCGGTCGTCATCATCGAGAACACCCGCCCCGGCCCCTCGGGAACAGTGGACGTCATCACCCCCGCGAAGGTGGGAGATAACATCAGGCCAGCGGGAGAGGATATCGCAGCCGGCGTGGAGGCCCTCTCCCCGGGGCAGTTGCTGGAAGCGGGCGAGCTGGGGCTTCTTTCCGCGCTAGGCCGGACCGAGGTGAGCGTCATCCGACGGCCTCGGGTGAGCATCGTGACCACCGGAGCCGAACTGGTCCAGCCGGGGGAGAAGCTGCGTCCCGGCACCATCTACAACAGTAATCAGGTGGCGCTGGCGGCGAGCGTGCTGCGGGCCGGGGGCGAGGTTGTTCAATGCCGACACGTCTTCGATGATGAGGCCGCGCTGGAGGAGGCGCTCCGGAGCTGCGGTGACGCGGATCTCCTGCTGACCACTGGCGGTGTCTCGGTCGGAGACTACGATTTCGTAAAAGGGGTGCTGGCGCGCCTTGGAGACATCAAGCTCTGGCGGGTGAGGATGAAGCCGGGCAAGCCGGTTGCCTTCGGGGAGGTGCTCGGCCGCCCGCTCTTCGGGCTGCCGGGCAACCCCGTCTCGGTCCTGGTGACCTTCGAGATGCTGGTCGCGCCCGCGCTCCGCCTGCTCGCGGGCAGAAAGGACTGTCTTCCCGTCACCGTAGCGGCGACTCTGCTGAGCGATATCCGCCACAAGCCGGGACGGCGGGAGTACTGCCAGGCCATCACTCGCTACCTGGACGATGGCTATGTGGTGGAGCCCTCGAAGAAGCGGGGCTCGGCCATGCTGACTGCAACCATCGGCGCGAACTCGCTGCTGGTGCTCCCGGAGGAAAGCAAGGGGCTGTGCCCGGGAGAGCGTGCGACCGTGGTGCTGCTGGGGCGCGGGGGAGATGAGCTGTGACCGGGATCGTGCTGGCCGGCGGCCGAAGCGCGCGCTTGGGAACCGACAAGGCTCTGCTACGACTCGGGGACGAAACCTTGTTGGAACGTGCGGTGTCGGCCCTGCGTCCTCCCTGCCGGAAGATCATCGTGGTCTCCGACCCGAGGTCGCCGGTGCCCGATGTGGAGGGCTGCACGATGGCGACCGATGAGCAGCCAGGGCTCGCCCTCTCCGGAGACGATTGGCACCTGGCGCGGGCGGCGCTCGCCTCCGGCAAGCGCGCGCTGGCGGCCATGCTCGACCGGGTGCAGGCGAAAGTGCTGGAGGCCGACCCGGAGCTGGTCTTGTTCACGGATGTGAACACCTGGGAGGACTACCAGGCCATCCTGTGTACGGAGGAAGACGATGCCCGGTGAACGCGCGCGCCCGCGGGGAAGCCTCCGCATGGTTGACGTATCGGCGAAGCGGGCCACGATGAGGGAGGCGGTCGCGGAGGGGGCCATCCGCATGTCGCCGGAGGCGCTGTGCGCCATCGCGGAGGGGCGGTTGCCCAAGGGAGATGTGCTGCCCGCGGCGGAGACCGCAGGGGTGTTGGCGGCCAAGCGCACCGCCCACCTGCTGCCTCTCTGCCATCCTGTCTCATTCA